>Ga0187892_10004325_pt1 | contig 24056 bp, 26 predicted proteins | sample MA1701073metaG_FD_139345 | JGI IMG/M metagenome (GOLD analysis project Ga0187892, IMG submission 139345) | Bio-ooze microbial communities from a basaltic lava cave in the Kipuka Kanohina Cave System on the Island of Hawaii, USA - MA170107-3 metaG ... | reverse complement strand
GGAAGCTTGGCTTTGGTGCCGGCAAGGGATGGCTGCTCGGTGCCGAAGGCCACCGTCATTTCCGGCTCGCCGGCAATGGTTTTGATGGCGACCGTCAGGACGCGCTTGAATTCGCCGGCAGGGGAATCCTTTTGGGCGGCCATCGCTAGACCGCGCGACCGTCGAATTGCATGATGGATAATTCCGCGGGTTCGACCCCGTCCAGACTGCGTACGTTCACCATTACCGTATCCCCGGCGCGCGCAAAGGATTCGATGCCGCAGGCGCTACAAAAGAGATGATGAATGGTTCGGGTGTTGAACTGGTATTTCGTCAGCTTGTCTTCACCCGCGAGTAACCGGAAATCGGCTGCCGGAATGGCGGTCAGAAGCGATCCACGCTTCTGACAGATCGAGCAGTTACATGAGATAACCTCCTCCAGTTTTATTTGGGCTTCAAATTTTACGGCACCGCAATGACAACCACCGGTATAGGTTTTGGTTTCAGCCATGTCGTGCTCCTTGCTAGGCAACCGCGACGTGGGCGGCGGATTCCGGCAGCTCTTCGCCGAAGCAGCGCTGATAAAACTCCGCCACCACCGGGCGTTCAAGTTCATCGCACTTGTTGAGGAAAGTTAGGCGGAAGGCAAAGCCCAGGTCGCCGAAGATTTCGGCGTTCTGCGCCCAGATAATCACGGTGCGCGGGCTCATCACGGTCGAAAGATCGCCCTGCATGAAGGCGTTGCGCGTGAGATCGGCGACACGCACCATGTTGGCGATGGTCTTGCGGCCCTTGTCGGTGTTGTAGCTCTTGTTTTTCGCCAGCACGATGCCGGTTTCCTGTGCGTGCGGCAAATAATTGAGCGCTGTAACGATATTCCAGCGGTCCATCTGCGCCTGGTTGATCTGCTGGGTGCCGTGATAAAGGCCGGTGGTATCGCCGAGACCGATCGTATTTGCGGTTGAGAACAGGCGGAACGCCGGGTGAGGATGGATCACCTTCGACTGATCGAGAAGTGTCAGCCTGCCGGTGCTTTCGAGAATGCGCTGGATGACGAACATAACATCGGGGCGGCCCGCGTCATATTCATCGAAGACCAGCGCCACATTATGCTGATAAGCCCAGGGCAGGATGCCCTCGCGGAATTCGGTGATCTGCTTGCCATCCCGGAGCACGATCGCATCCTTGCCGATCAGGTCGATGCGGCTGATGTGACTGTCGAGATTAATGCGGATGCAGGGCCAGTTGAGGCGGGCGGCCACCTGCTCGATGTGAGTCGATTTGCCGGTGCCATGATAGCCCGAGATCATGACGCGGCGGTTGTAGGCAAAACCAGCGAGGATCGCCAGCGTCGTTTCGCGGTTGAAGAGATAGTCCTCGTCGAGTTCCGGCACATGTTCGCTGGCCTGCGAATAGGCGGAAACCTCAAGATTGGAATCGAATCCGAAGAGCTGCTTTACCGACACCTTGATGTCGGGCATGCCGTAGGCTTCGCCGTTGGCCTTTGCGTTCATGTGGTTATCCAGAGTTGGAGGCGCCGCTTTTTAGACGTTGACGCGCTGTGGGGCAAGGCGGCGGACTCATTCCTTGCGCATGATCGTCAGCAGAAGCCGCTGGTCCGCAATGTGTCATAGGCCTGGATCACGGCTTTCAATGTATCCTCGTTGGCGCGGCTGCCGTTATTGGCGTCCGGGTGAAGGCGCTTCACCAGTTTTTTGTACTGATTTTTAACGGCCTCGGGCAACGCCTTGTCGTCGAGCCCAAGGGTTTGCAGGGCTTTCAACTCCGTATTGCGCAGCGCGCGGCCGCTCGGATGGCGGCCTGCCCTGTCCTGGGCCTGGCCTTTCAGGTTGAAAGGATCCTCGGCCATGTTGGCGGCCTTGCGGCGGATGCCGCTGACATTGGCATAGGAGTTCTGGCCGAGCTTCCATGTCGGGCGGTGGCCGGTGCGGGCATCCTTCTGGAAGCCCAGCACTTCCTCATCCTTCATGCCGTTGAAGTAGTTGTAGGTCTTATTGTACTGCTGCACATGCTCGGTGCAGTAGTTGAAGAATTTTCCCTCCGACCCCCGTCCCATAGGCGCCTTATGGGGGCCCGGCCTGGGGCAGCCTTTCCACTCGCATTGCGGGAAACGGTCGCGCGCTTTGCGTTCGTCGCCGGGTTTGACGCGGATCTTGTCGAAATATTTTGAATCGAGCTTCATGTGGGCCAAGAGTATAGTCATTCCATTCGCGATTCACCACTGCCCCATAACAGGCAAGCCATGACATTGGGTCCGGTTGGACAACAAATATTAACAAAGCTCGGCACTGCCTTCGCGCCGCTCGCGCTTGAGGTGAGTGATGAATCCAGCCTGCACCACGGCCATGCCGGTGCGGATCCCTGGGGTGAAAGCCATTTCCGTGTCAGAATCGTGGCGGAAGCCTTTCGGGCAAAATCCCGCGTGGAGCGGCATCGCATGGTGAACGCGGTTCTTGCCGAGGAACTGAGGAACCGGGTCCATGCGCTCGCCATAGAGGCCACGGCGCCGAAGTGACCAGCTATAGAGGCCTCACCTTGATCGAGGTGACCTGATGCTTGCGTTTTTTTAGCACTTCGAATTGAAACCCGTGGAAATTGAAAGTCTGCCCCACATCGGGAATCATCCGTGCTTCATGGATCACTAAACCCGCTAGCGTTGTTGCTTCCTCGTCGGGAAGGCGCCAGCCAAAAGCGCGGTTGAGATCGCGCACCGGCACGCCGGCATCGACGATGAAGGAGCCATCCGGTTTCCGGCGCACGCCGGTTGCCACCGCATCATGCTCGTCCTTGATGTCGCCCACAATCTCCTCGATGATATCCTCAAGGGTGATCAGGCCCTGGACCTCGCCGTATTCGTCGACGACAATGGCGAAGTGGGTTCGCCGCCGCAGGAAGGCGTTGAGCTGGTCGGGAAGGGCGCGAGTGTCAGGCACAAACCAGGCCGGACTCAAGATATCGCCGATCTCGACCTTGGAAACATCGCCACCATGGTTCTGCAACGCGGCGAAGAGATTCTTGGCGTGCAGAATGCCAATGATGTTGTCGGGCCTGGCCTTCCATACGGGAATACGCGTGTAGCCGCTTTTAAGCACCTTGGTCACGATCTCCGCCGGCCTGTCCGATCCATCGATCAGTGTCATCTTGGTGCGGTGAACCATGACATCGGCTACCGCCAGGTCTTTCAGATCGAGAATGCCGCCCAGCATGCCGCGATCCTTTTTGACGGCAGAGTCGTTTTTGATGCGGACGTCGAGGCCAAGCAGGCCGAACGCGCATCTGATGGCCCCTCCCATCGCCTCCAGAGCAGAGTGAAGGGCGGCAGCGAGATTCTGCAGGCTCATTACCGCCGCAAATCCTCCTTGAGAAACGCGGCGACATCGCCCTCGGCCACGTCTCGGGCGATAAAGGCCTGGCCGATCCCGCGCGCAAGAATGAAAGTGAGCGAGCCCGCCTGGGCTTTCTTGTCCTGGCGCATGAGGGCGAGGAGAAATTCCGGCGGCGGCAGCTCTCCGGGAATCTCGGAACTATGAGCGGGCAGGCCCACGCCCTTGAGATGGCGAGCGACCCGGCCGGCGGTGCCGGGCGCGCAAAGCTTTCTTCGCTCGGAAAAGCGGAAGGCCTGGACCATGCCAATGGCGATTGCCTCGCCATGCAGCAGGCGCTGGGAGTAACCGGCGGCGGCTTCCAGCGCATGGCCGAAGGTGTGACCGAGATTAAGCAGGGCCCTCTCACCAGTCTCAGTTTCGTCAGCGGCAACAATACGGGCTTTGGCCTCACAGCATTTGCGAATGGCATGAATGCGGGCCTGGGTATTACCGCGCATGACAGTTTCAGCCGCGCCCTCGAGCCATTCGAAAAACCCGGCATTGCCGAGGAGGCCGTATTTGGCCACCTCGGCATAACCCGCGGCCAGTTCGCGGGTAGGAAGCGTATCGAGCAAACCGGTATCGGTGAAAACGGCGACGGGCTGATGAAACGCGCCGATGAGGTTTTTGCCAAGAGCTGAATTGATGCCGGTCTTGCCGCCGACTGCGGAATCAACCTGGGCAAGGAGCGTTGTAGGAATCTGGATGAAGTCCACGCCGCGCCGGAGAATGGCCGCGGCAAAACCTGTAAGATCGCCGATCACGCCGCCACCCAAGGCAATGATGCGGTCGTGGCGCTCGATGCCAGCGGCGAGCAGCCGGTCGCAAAGGTTGGCGAGGTGGGCAAAACTTTTGGTTGCCTCGCCTGCAGGCAGTACGATGGCGGTCGCGCGGATGCCGTGCGCGGCCAATGCTGCTTCCAAAGTGGGAAGGTGGTGGCGGGCCACATTCTCGTCGGTGACAATCGCCGTTACCGGCCGTTGCAACAGCGGCTTCACCAACCTGCCTGCTTCAGCCAAAAGGCCATCGCCGATAAGGATCTCGTAGCTTCGCTTGCCCAGCGCCACGGCCACTTTCTCGCGCCGGTCGCCCGTTTTCATGTCAGCCATTGTTCAGCCGCTCCCAACCGTTCCACTGGGCCAGGGCCCGGATCACGTCATTCACCATGTGATTATGCTGCACGTCCCGGCTTTCCACCGTCACGTCGGCGAAGGAATAGACAGGATATCGCTTCTCGATCAAATCGCGCATCACGGATTCCGGATCAGCGGCCTGAAGGAGGGGCCGACCCTGCCGTTTCATCACGCGCTTCATCAGGAGCGGAAGGGGAGCCTTGAGCCAAACGGAAACACCATGCTGCTGGATGCGGGCGCGAGTCTCCTCGTCAATGAAGGCGCCCCCGCCCGTTGCCAGCACCTGGCTGCCGCTTCCAAGGAGCCGGGCGATCACCTTGCGCTCGCCCTCACGGAAATAAGCCTCCCCATGGTCGGCGAAGATTTCGGAAACGCTCTTGCCGGCGGCCGCCTCGATCTCCTGATCGGCATCGACAAAGGGAACCATAAGCTTTTCGGCAAGCCTTCGGCCGACGCTTGATTTCCCGGCGCCCATCAATCCCACCACAACGACGGGGTGGTTACCCAGACGCTCGCGGACGGTTTCGGCCTCCCTGGCAATGGCGCGGGCCAACGATATTTTCTCCAAGCTTCAGCTGGAGCGCGGTTGTATCGTGGCGGGCCAGCCACAGCAAAGGCTTTCCGAAGATGGTGGGAGCGGGTAAACAGGCGCGAACTCGGATGGAGCACGATGCCGGACAGTATTCGTTTTTTATTAATCGTCGCGTGTTTGGCTGGCGCGGTGTACGGGACCGCTTGGGCGCTGGCCAATTTTCCGCCGGAGCAGACTGAGATCGTGAGGCCGCTACCGCATGAAAAACTCCGGCCAAAATGACGGCGCGGCGGCCCGCCTCGACCAAAGGCTCACCGGGAGATTCCTCGAAATGATGGCGGCGGAGCGGGGGGCATCCAAAAATACGCTCGCCGCCTATCACCGCGACCTTGAAGACTATGGGTCCTTTGTCCGGGGCCGGGATGGCAGCCTGAAAGGTGCGAGACCCGAACACATCCGCGACTACCTCGCCTCTATCGAGGCGGGTGGCATGAGCCGCGGCACGGCGGCGAGAAAACTCTCAGCCATTCGTCAGTTCCATCGTTTCCTGCTGGGTGACGGGCTGGTGCTGGAAAATCCCGCAACCGCCATAGAAAGCCCGCGCGGCGCGCGCGCCCTCCCCAAACTCATTTCTGAAAGCGAGGTGATGCTGCTGCTTGAGGCAAGCCGGACCCGCGCGGAACGGGCCCGCGGCAAGGGCGTGCTGAAGGCATGGCGCATGATATGCCTGCTCGAGATGCTTTACGCCACGGGCCTGCGCGTGTCGGAACTGGTCGGTCTCACGGTGCGCGCGGTCTCAACCAATGGAGATTTTATCGCGATCAGAGGCAAGGGTGGACGTGAACGGCTGGTGCCCATGTCGGGCGCCGCCCGAAAAGCCTTAACGGACTATCTTCGGCGGCTTTCCATGATGGGAAAGGGCGAACCGAAATGGCTGTTTCCCTCCTTCGGCACGGCCGGACATCTGACGCGCCAGCATTTTGCCCTTGAGCTCAAGGCTATGGCCGTTGAGGCGGGCCTCGAGGGCAGGCGGATTTCGCCCCATGTGCTGCGCCACGGCTTTGCCAGCCATCTTCTGGCGGGCGGAGCTGATCTCCGCGCCGTGCAGCAGATGCTGGGACACGCCGATATTTCGACAACGCAGGTCTACACTCATGTGCAACAGGATCGTTTGCGCACGGCCGTGCAAACGCATCACCCTCTCGCCCGGAAAAGTTGACTTTAACGCGCCAGACCGCCACGTTCGCGCCATTCCCAATGAACGTTTGAGTGCCCATGCCGTCATATCTCGATTTTGAAGCCCCGGTCGCCGAACTGGAGGGCAAGATTGCTGAACTGCGGGTGCTCGCGTCTGGCGACAAGAATGTATCGATCGCCGAAGAGGTCCAAGGTCTTGAAAAGAAAGCAGCCAGGATCTTGACCGAGATCTATGAATCGCTGGCGCCTTGGCAGAAGGCGCAAGTTGCACGCCATCCCGAACGCCCCCATGCGCTCGACTACATTGAAGCCCTTATTACGGAATTCACTCCCATGGCGGGAGACCGCAAATTCGCCGAAGATTTCGCGGTGGTGGGCGGGCTCGGGCGGTTCCGTGGCAGTGCCGTCATGGTTATCGGCCAGGAAAAGGGCCATGACACGGCAGCGCGCCTCAAGCGCAATTTCGGCATGGCGCGCCCAGAGGGATACCGCAAGGCCGTGCGCCTCATGGAAACCGCAGACCGGTTCGGGCTTCCAGTTGTAACCTTTGTCGATACGGCCGGAGCTTATCCTGGCATCGATGCCGAAGAACGGGGCCAGGCGGAGGCCATCGCGCGTTCAACCGATTGTTGCTTGGGGCTTGGCGTGCCGCTGATTTCGGTGATCATCGGCGAGGGCGGTTCAGGGGGCGCTATCGCGATTGCAACGGCGAACACGGTGTTGATGCTCGAGCATGCGATCTACAGCGTGATCTCGCCGGAGGGGGCGGCCTCGATACTGTGGCGTGACCCGCTTCGCGCCAAGGATGCCGCAGCGGCCATGAAAATCACCGCGCAGGACCTGAAAAAATTGGGGATCATCGACGACATCATTCCCGAACCTACGGGAGGCGCGCACCGGGGACGCGAGGAAATGATCGCAGCCACGGGCGAGGCGATCGCGCGGACTCTCACGGCTTTCGCGGGCATGCCCGGGGAGGCGCTCCGAACCCAGCGACGCGAGAAGTTCTTGGCTATTGGCCGGAGCCTTTAGCGTCGCTTCAAACCAGGGCGAAGAGGCCAGGTATTTGACCAAACAGCGCGGCAATGCCGGTGGAGGTGTTGGCGATGGCGGGGAGCAGAGCAAGGCTCATAATGCCAGCGACCAACGCATATTCGACCGCGCTCGCGCCATTCTCGTCACGGGTAAAACGGTGAAGTACTCTGGCGATGGCGTGCACGGTTGATATGCTCCCCGGTAGGCCGTCGTCGCGGCTGCTCTCCCCGCAATAGACCACGGACGATGACAAAATCCGGTTAATGCGTTTCTTAAGATTTGCCGGAACGCCAAAGGGGTGTGACACTCCGCGAAACTACCGCTTTTTCTCCCCGATCATGCGCCTTATTTCGTCAATCTTCGCTTCCATCCGGTCGGTCGAATCGCGCGACTCGGCGCTACCCTTGTGGATGAGCCAGGCGGTCAGAACCACCATGCTCAGCAACTGCAGAAATTCCGACTGCCAGTTCTCGAAAGTTCGCAATCCCGCTCAAAATTTTAAGCGAAAATTAACCAGAAACGATAACGGCCGCCTTACACAAACGCCCCGTGACAGTGCTTGAATTTTTTGCCCGAGCCGCAGGGGCAGGTGTCATTGCGGGCAACCTTGCCCCAGGTTTCCGGCTTCTTTGGATTGAGGGCAAGTGCCGGAACTACCGCAGGTGCGCCGAAGAAAGCGCCCTCGCCGACGTCGTCCTCGCCGGTCATGGCGTCGATGTGGTGGGCTTCCATCATGGGCAGATCATCCTCATCCGGCAACAGATCGTCGGTGGGACGGGTCTGGATTTCGACCCGCATCACTTGGGACGTGGCGTTCTCGCGCAGCTTGCCGATCAGGGCCTCGAACAGGGTGAAGCCCTCGGTCTTGTATTCATTGAGCGGATCGCGCTGGCCGTAACCGCGCAAATGGATGACCTGGCGCAGGTGCTCGACGGTGATGATGTGATCGCGCCAGAGATTGTCGAGAGTGCGCAGCAACACCGCCTTCTCGACCTGGGACATGATCTCGGGCGTAAACTTCTCGCGCTTGGCTGCATAAATTTTATCCGCAGCCTGGGTGACCCGCTCGCGGATTTCCGCCTCGGCGATGCCTTCTTCCTTGACCCATTCTTCCACCGGGAAATCGATGGCGATAACCTCCCGCAGGCGTTCGCGCAGGGATGCTGCGTCCCACTGCTCGGCATAGGCGTTTTCGGGGATGAACTTGCCGATCAAATCCTCGATGACCTGGTGGCGCATATCGTCGATGGTTTCCGCCACCTCCTCGCCCTTCATGATGTCGATGCGCTGCTCGAAGATGACCTTGCGCTGGTCGTTCATGACGTTGTCGAACTTCAGCAGGTTCTTGCGGATGTCGAAGTTGCGGGCTTCCACCTTCTGCTGGGCCTTCTCCAGCGCCTTGTTGATCCACGGATGGACAATGGCCTCGCCTTCCTTGAGGCCGAGTTTCTGCAGCATCGAATCCATGCGCTCGGAACCGAAAATGCGCATCAGGTCATCTTCGAGCGAGAGATAGAACAGCGACCGGCCGGGATCGCCCTGGCGGCCGGAGCGGCCGCGCAATTGATTGTCGATGCGGCGGCTCTCGTGGCGCTCGGTGCCGATGACGAAAAGCCCGCCCCCCGCCAGCACCTTCTGCCGGTCGGCTTCGATCTCGGCCTTGATCGCGTCAATACGTGTCTTCCGCTCGGCTTCATCCGTCACCTCGGCCAGTTCGGTGGCGGTCCGCACGCTGAGATTGCCGCCCAGCTGGATGTCGGTGCCACGGCCCGCCATGTTGGTGGCAATCGTCACGGCACCGGCCACGCCCGCCTGGGCGATGATCGCGGCCTCTTGCTCGTGGTATCTGGCATTCAGCACATTGTGCGGAATGTCCTTGGCCTTGAGCATGGAGCTCAGAATTTCCGATTTCTCAATCGAAGTGGTGCCGACCAGAACCGGCTGGCCAATGGCGCGGGCCTCGTTGATGGTTTCGATAATGGCCACATATTTCTCGCGCGCCGTGCGATAAACCTGGTCGTCCTCGTCCTTGCGCGCCACGGCGACGTTGGTCGGAATCTCCAAAACGTCGAGCTTGTAGATATCCATGAATTCTTCGGCCTCTGTCGCGGCGGTGCCGGTCATTCCGGCGAGCTTGCGGTAGAGACGAAAGTAGTTCTGGAAGGTGATCGAAGCGAGAGTGACGTTTTCGGGCTGGATTGCCACATGCTCCTTGGCCTCAAGCGCCTGGTGAAGGCCTTCGGAATAGCGCCTCCCCGGCATCATGCGGCCGGTGAACTCGTCGATGATAATGACCTGGTTATCCTTGACGATGTAATCCTTGTCGCGCTGGAACAACTTGTGGGCGCGCAGCGCCTGCTGCACGTGATGGACAATGGTGACGTTTTCCGCGTCATAGAGATTGTCGCCCCGGAGCATTCCAGCCGCACCGAGTACCTGCTCCAGATGTTCGTTGCCCTTTTCGGTGAGCGTGCACGAGCGCTGCTTCTCATCGAGGTCGTAGTCTGCCGGCGCCAGTTCCGGAATATACTTGTCGACCGTGTTGTAAAGATCCGACTTGTCGTCTACAGGTCCCGAAATGATGAGCGGTGTCCTGGCTTCGTCAACCAGGATTGAGTCGACTTCGTCGACGATTGCAAAATTGTGCCCGCGCTGCACCATTTCCTCGAGGTGATATTTCATGTTGTCGCGGAGGTAGTCGAAGCCAAGTTCGTTGTTGGTGGCGTAAGTGACATCGCAAGCATAGGCGGCGCGCCGCTCGGTATCGTTCAGTCCGTGAACGATGACGCCGGTGGTTAGGCCCAGAAAACTGTAGATTTGCCCCATCCAGGCGGCGTCGCGGCGGGCCAGATAGTCGTTGACCGTCACCACATGGACGCCCTTGCCTTCGAGCGCGTTGAGATAGACGGCGAGTGTCGCAACGAGCGTCTTGCCTTCGCCCGTCTTCATTTCGGCGATACGGCCCTCGTGCAGCACCATACCGCCGATCATCTGCACGTCGAAGTGGCGCTGTTCGAGGGTGCGTTTGGCGGCTTCGCGGACGGTGGCGAAAGCTGGCGCCAGAATATCGTCCAGCCTCTTTCCCGCCGCCAACTGCTCGCGGAACATGGCGGTGCGGGCCTTCAGCTCGGCGTCGGAAAGGCGCGCAATTTCGGCCTCCAGAGCATTGATTTCATCGGCGGGCTCCCGGTATTTGGCGACCTTGCGGTCATTGGTCGTGCCGAAGATTTTTGCCGCAATAGAGCGCAGACCGAGCATATGATTTGTTCCTCAGAAGGGGCGGACCGCCCCCCGGATGTGCCGCTTTCTAGTCAACTTGGCGTGCGGGGGCAATCGGGCGGCATGGGGATTTCACAAGATGAGCTTGCCACGCCATCAATTCAATGTGTTGCTTCCCGGCAACAGGCCCTTAATGTGATTTCAACCCCTTGCGCCGCACCGTCTGGGCGATCATCAAGTGAGGCATATTCTTGCCTTGTTTGGCGATCAATGGTCCCGCCAAACAAGCTTTGACACGGTGGAATTGATGTTTCGCATTCGCAATTCGATGATCTTGGCGGCGGTCTTGACAATCGCCGTGCCGGTGGTCCTCGCTCAGGACGCCGCCATCAAGGAAGACAAGACGATCGCCATCGTCAACGGACACGAAATCAAGGTATCCGAAGTCCAAATGGCCACCGACGACATCGTCGGGCAATTGCCGGATCTGCCGCCCAAACTGCGCTACCCATTCGTCGTTGAGTATCTGGTCGAACGGCATCTTCTGGCGCAACTCGCCGTCAAGGAAGGGGTCGCCGACACGGAAGAATACAAACGCCGTCTTGCGCTTTATCAGGCCAAGGCGCTGCGCGATGCCTATTTCTTCCAGAAAATTCGGCCGCAGGTCACCGAGGAGCAGATTAAGGCCGCCTATGATGCCGAGGCCGCAAAGGTCGCCCAGACCGAGCGGATTCGCGCCCGGCACATCCTTGTGGGTTCCGAAAAGGAAGCCAAGGATATAATCGACCGGCTTTCCAAGGCTGAGAAGTTCGAGGAACTGGCCAAGAAATACAGCCTCGATGGCTCCAAGGACTACGGCGGCGATCTCGGTTATTTCACGGCGCCGGAAATGGTGGCGGAATTTTCCAAGGCCGCCTTCGCGCTCAAGGCGGGCGAGACGTCGAAGCCGGTGAAAACCGATTTCGGCTGGCACGTTATCAGGCTGGAAGACCGCAAGATGGGCGCGGCACAGCCCTATGACCAGGTTAAATCGGCGATCCGCAACGTGCTCTTGCGCAAAAAGGTCCAGGAAACCATGGACGGCTTGCGCGCCAGTTCGAAAATCGAAATCATCGATGAGGATCTGAAAAAGTATGCCGATGAAGCGGCGAAGGCGATGAAGGCCGCCCAAGACAAGAAATTGGGCCAAGCGGCAGCCCCCGCGGCCGAAACCGAAACCGAAACCGGAGATTCCGGCGGCAAGGGCGATCTGCAAATTCCGCAATAATCCTAACTGAAAAGCCGGGGGGCTATCATGGCGCATGACGTTTCGCCGCTGGCACCGGCGGGGTTTCCGGACCTGCCGCCCATTGGCGGGGTGGCGCTGGCCACGGGTGCAACCGGCATCCGCTACAAAAACCGGCCAGACCTGCTGCTGGCGATTTTCGAGCCTGGCACCGCCGTCGCAGGTTGTTTCACACGCTCAAAATGTCCCTCGGCACCGGTGGATTGGTGCGCCGCCGCGCTGGATGGCGGCAGGGCGCGCGCCGTCGTCGTCAACGCCGGCAATGCCAATGCTTTTACCGGCAAGGCCGGAATCAGTACCGTGACGGCCATCGCTCGTGCTGCCGCGAAGCTTCTCAAATGCAAATCCACGGAAATTTTTCAAGCTTCGACCGGTGTCATCGGCGAGCCGCTCAACCCCGCAGCTATTAACGGTGCGCTTGCCGGACTTCTTGGAACAGCAATGTCTGAACGCTGGCCGGAAGCAGCCCGCGCCATCATGACGACGGACACTTTCGCCAAGGCATCGACAGTCACCGCGAGGTTTGGCGGCAAGACCGTTACCATCAACGGCATCGCCAAGGGTTCCGGCATGATTGCCCCCGATATGGCGACCATGCTGGCGTTTATTTTTACGGATGCGGCGGTGCCGCCCCGGCTACTTCAGAAGTTGCTGTCACAAAGCGTAGCCAAAAGCTTCAACTGCACCACTGTCGACGGCGATACGTCGACTTCAGATACGGTGCTCATGTTCGCTACGGGGATGACCGGCGCCGCGCCCACTGGGCTCAAAGCGGCCGGAGATGCGCGGCTCAAGGGCTTTGCCGGGGCGCTTGACAGGCTTTGCCTGGACCTCGCCCACCAGGTTGTGAAAGACGGCGAGGGAGCCGAAAAGTTTATCGAGATCGCCATCACCGGAGCTGAATCGGACAAGGCCGCGCACCGCATCGCGTTGTCGGTTGCCAACTCGCCCTTGGTCAAGACCGCGATTGCCGGGGAGGACGCCAATTGGGGCCGTATCGTCATGGCGATCGGCAAGTCCGGCGAAAAGGCCTTACGCGACAAACTACGCATCCGCATCGGCGGCATCCAGGTTGCCAGAAACGGCATGCGCGATGCCTCCTACCAGGAAGCCTCCATCATGCCACACATGAAAGGCCGCGACATCGTGATTGAAGCCGATGTGGGCGTGGGCTCTGGCCGGGCTACGGTGTGGACCTGCGATTTGACACACCGCTACATCGACATCAACGGCTCCTACCGTAGCTGATGCAGCTCGTTCTTGCCGCTGCCGTGGCCCTTGTCGATGCCGACGGCAGGGTGCTGCTTTGCAAGCGACCCTCGGGTAAGCCGTTCGCTGGCTTGTGGGAGTTTCCGGGCGGCAAGGTGGAGTCGGGGGAGCGGCCGGAGGCGGCGCTGATCCGGGAACTGAAGGAAGAGCTTTCAATTGATGTGGTGGAGTCTTGCCTGGCGCCCTTGACCTTCGCCAGCCACGCCTATGATGATTTTCATCTGCTGATGCCGCTCTTCGTCTGCCGCCGCTGGAAAGGAGTGGCGCGCGGTGTGGAAGGACAGGAGTTGACTTGGGTCAAGCCGCTTGAGCTTCGCGGCTACGCCATGCCGCCTGCGGATGTTCCGCTTATTCCGCATCTGATTGACCTGCTTTAGGTTTTGATCTCAGGAACTTTAAGTGCATCGGCAAGGCGCGTCCTGGCGCTGCCGGGCTTAAGAGGTTGCTGCTGGCTCTCATGGGGCGACCAGCCGGTGAGCCAGGCGATTTCCAGCGTGGCGCGCACCCGGCCATCGGCGTCAGCGAAATGTTGCTGATAGTGAGAGGCTGCTGCACCCAGCAATCGCCGCGATACGGGCGTGCGTGAACGCCCTTCAAGATTGTTGGACATGCCAAGGCTATGGATTTCGTGAATGAGCGAAATGGCATCGGCATAGCGCACGATGGTGCGGTCGAGATCGGCGACGGTAAGCGCAAAACCGGCGCGCTGCAACAGGTTGCCCAATTCACGCACGCCGATCATGGGGGCGACGCGCGGGCTGGCGCCGCCGGTCAACTGCAGTTCCGCCGCAAGCCAGGATTGGCGCAGCTCGCTGAATGTTTCTCCAGCGAAGAGGCAGGACAGAAACAGCCCGTCGGGCGTGAGGGCGCGATGCATCTGACTAAGCTGGCCGGGCACGTCGTTGGCGGCATGCAGGTCGAGAATATTGAAAATGGCATTGAACTTCCCAGGCTCAAGCTTGAGGTCGTCATTGACGGGTAACTCCCGCACCTCGATCACGCAAGCCTTCCTCAAAGCCGTTATGGCGTCGGCGATGGGTTGAGGATCGGATGCAATGATGCAGGCACGATCGAAATCGCGAGTAATGAGTGCAAGGCGTTCCGCCAGCTCCTCGGCAATGGTGCGGCCAAGAACATCCACGCTGGCCCCACGCGCGCGTTTCAGCCGCTCAAGGTAAAGCGCGCGGTCGAATATGACGTGGGTGTCACTCACCATCGTAGGGGCAGTTAGACCAAATGCGCCGGCGAATCCACGATCGCGCCAAACCATGATAAGGATTTTCTCCAATGCGAAGCAGTGTGGCACAGTTCCCCTCACGGGTGTGGCGCAGTGTGGTGGATTTCATCACGCCGCCGCGATGCCTTGTCTGCCGCGTCCCCGTGGGCGAGCCGGCGAGCCTGTGTGCGGGCTGCTGGCCCCAACTGAAACAAATTGACGAGCCCGTCTGCGAGGTGAGCGGAACGCCCTTCGCCTACGATCAAGGTAAGGGGGCGGTGAGTGCGGCGGCACTCGCCAATCCACCGCCGTGGCAACGGGCACGGGCGGCGGTGGCATTCGACGAGACCTCGCGGATTCTGGTGCATGGGCTGAAGTATCATGACACCCAGGAAACCGGACTGTTGATGTGCCGGATGATGGCAAGGGCGGGGCGCATATTGCTGTCGGAGGCCGATCTCTTGATACCTGTGCCGCTGCACCGGCTTCGGCTTTGGCAGCGGCGTTTCAACCAGTCGAGCTATCTGGCGCAGCATTTGGCCGAGCGGCAGGGCAAGCCCTGGCGCACGGACATACTCACCCGCGTCAAGGCAACGCGGCCCCAGGTTGGACTCGATAACGCGGCGCGGCGAAAAAACCTGAAGGGAGCCTTTCGCGTGGCGACCCAAGGGGAGCCGTTTATCGCGGGCCGCAAAATTCTTTTAATCGACGACGTTCTGACCACGGGTGCGACATCCAGCGCTTGTGCTCAGGCGTTGAAACAGGCAGGTGCGGCGCAGGTGGATGTGCTTGTCTTCGCTCTTGTCCTCCAACCCGCACGGCTCCATATATGACGCCGCCATGTCCGAGATTACGATCTATACGACGCCCTATTGCCCATTTTGCCACACCGCCAAAGCGCTTCTGAATCGGAAGGGGGTGGTCTTTCGTGAAATCGATGTGAGCCGCGATCCCTCAGAACGCCAACGCATGATGATCAAGGCCAATGGACGCCGAACAGTGCCGCAAATTTTTATCGGCGAGACCCATGTGGGCGGCAGCGATGATATTCACGATCTCGACCGCCGCGGAAAGCTCGACAGCTTGCTGGTTGCTGCGTGAGCTTCACGGCAGCGATTGTGCAGTTGCGGTCAGGCCGCGACATGGACCGCAACCTCAAGGATGCTTCGAATTTAATCCGCGACGCGCGGGCGCGCGGCGCGCAGTTTATCGCCACGCCGGAGATGACGAATATTCTCGAACCGGACAGGCCCCGCCTCAAGGCGCTGGCGCGCTCCGAGGCCGAAGATCGATCGGTCGCGGGCTTCGGCGCCTTAGCCAAAGAGCTTGGCATCTGGCTCAATATCGGTTCGCTGGCCCTCAAGAATGCTTCGGACAAGCTCATCAACAGGTCGCTGTTGTTTGCGCCCGACGGAACGATTGCGGCGCGCTACGACAAGATACACCTGTTCGACGTGGACCTGCCTGACGGCCAAATCTTGCGCGAGTCGCACGCTTATGATGCGGGGACTGCGATCTGCCTGCCGCAGCTGCCGTGGGCGAAGCTGGGAATGACGATTTGCTACGATGTGCGGTTTCCGGCGCTCTATTCCGAACTGGCGGGACGCGGCGCTGAACTGATCACGGTGCCATCAGCCTTTACCATGCCGACGGGCGAGGCACACTGGCACGTGCTGTTGCGGGCAAGGGCCATTGAAACGGGAAGTTTTATCCTCGCCGCGGCCCAAGGCGGACGCCATGAGAGCGGCCGGGAAACTTTCGGCCACAGTCTCGCTGTTTCGCCATGGGGCGAAGTTCTGGCAGAAGCCGGCAGCGAGCCCGGTTTTTTTATGGTCGAGATCGATGTGGCACAGGTGGCGGAGGCTCGCCGCCGAATTCCGGCCTTGCAGCATAAGCGGGTGTTCACCCTGCGAAGATCGCCAGCTTGAAACCAACTGCCATGGTTGCTACGTAGCATCACCATGATCAGATACGATCTCATCTGCGACAAGGGCCATGAATTCGACGGTTGGTTCCGCGATAGTGCCGCTTATGAAGGCCTGGCCAAGGGTGGGCTGGTGTCCTGTTCGGTGTGCAGTTCGATCAAGGTTCAAAAACAATTAATGGCGCCGGGCATTCCGGCGAAGTCCAACAGGAAAGCGGGTCCACCGCAGAAAATGATGGCAGGACCGGTCGATCCGCGGAGTCAAATGCTCCTCGACATGATGCGCGAAGTGCGCAAGTCGGTCGAGGCCAATGCCGAGTATGTCGGGGACAAATTCGCGGAAGAGGCCCGCCGAATCCATTATGCGGAAACGAACAAGCGCGGCATTTATGGGGAGGCCAGCGCACAGGATGCCAAGGCGCTGAACGAAGAGGGAATCGAGGTTCATCCCCTGCCGCGCCTGCCGGAAGACGGCAATTAAAGATTGGGCCACGTGTCGGAGAGTTTGTAGCCCTCCGGCCAAGGATCTGCAGGATCAAGCATTATGGTGGACTGCCCGGTGATCCACGCGCGGCCGGTGATCGTCGGGATAACGGCAGGCCGGCTTCCCACCACAGCCAGTTCTTCAAGGCGGCCGATGAAACGGCTTTCGATAATCGAGCGGCCGATGAAGCTTTCGCCTACACGCATCAATCCCTTAGCGTGAAGTACGGCCATGAGCGCCGAGCAGCCGGTGCCGGTTGGTGAGCGGTCGAGTTTTCCCGGCTTGATGACACACGCGTTGCGGCTCGAAAGATGACCGCCGATGCGCTCCAGCAGGCCGGTCACGAAGGTAAAAGAAAAATGGGTCCAGCCGGGAAGCGTGGGGTGAGCAAAAGCGAGCTGTTCATTCGCGGCTTTCACGATACAACGGCCCACGACTGCAATATCGCGCGCCTCGTCCGGCAGCATGGCGAAGCCCAGCGATTTTCCCTCGGCTATCACGAAACTGTCCCCGCCGAAGGCTGTATCGACGGTCAATGTACCCAAGCCCTCGACCTCCAGCTTTGCAGCGATCCGGTCGGCGAAAGAGGGCACATTGCGGAGCGTGATGCTTTCCGCCTTGCCATCGTGGCAGCGAGCAATCACTTCAACCAATCCCGCGGGTGCTTCGAGAACGAGACGCGTTTCGGGCTCGACCATCGGCAAGATGCCGGTATCCAGAAGTACGGTCGCCACGCAGATGCAGTTCGATCCCGACATGGGCGGGGTATCCTCGGGCTCCATGACGATGAAACCCATATGGGCGGCCTTGTTCTTGGGCGGAACAAGCAAATTCACGTGGCGGAATACGCCGCCGCGCGGTTCGTTTAAAACGAAGGCGCGGAGCTTGCCGTCATTGGCGATGAAACGCGATTGCTCCCAGACGGTGTCACCCGGCGGCGGCGCCACACCGCCCACGATCACATCGCCGACCTCGCCCTCGGCATGGCAACCGACAATGTGGATCGCCCTGGAGCCGCGCATCAGAACAGCCTCGCATTGATGATCAGGTGGGCAAAGATGCTTGCCGCGTAACCAAGAGCGATGGCCCATGACCATTTCAAATGGCTCGAAAAGGTGTAGATGCCCCTGGCTTGCCCCATGAGCGCCACGCCCGCGGCCGAACCGATCGACAGGATCGAACCTCCAACCCCGCAGGTGAGCGTGATGAGCAGCCACTGCCCATGGGACATGACGGGGTCAATGGTGAGCACCGCGAACATCAAGGGAATGTTGTCAACGATGGCCGAAAGGGCGCCGATGATGACATTGGCGGAGGTCGCGCCAAGGTCTACGTAAAGATATTGCGAGGCGATCGACAAATAGCCGAGGACGCCGAGGCCGCCCACGGCGAAGATGATGCCGAAGAAGAACAGCAGCGTATCCCACTCTACACGCTGAACCTGGGTGAAAGAGTCGAGCACCATGTCATGGTCGTTGCGCCGGTGGCCCTCGCGTTGGAGGAAATAGGACCAGAATTGCAGATAACCAAGGCCCAGCATCATGCCGAGAGCGGGCGGCAGCTGCAGAAAATTCTTGAATGACACCGCGGTCACGATGGTTGCCGCGAACAGCACGACGACGCCCGTGGCGCCGGGCTTGGCCGAAACGCGATCGGTGCGCGGATCAGGCTTTGTCCCAGGCACGGCGAAGTGCATGATGAGGGCGGGCACCAGCCAATTGATAAGCGAGGGAACGAAGAGCACGAAAAATTCCCAGAAGGTGACCTTGCCTTTTTGCCAGACCATGAGCGTGGTGATGTCGCCGAATGGGGTGAAGGCGCCACCCGCATTGGCCGCAACTACAATAGATATGCAGCCCAGCGCCACAAAACGCGGCGATTGCGATCCCACCGCCATGACAACTGCGCCCATGACAAGGGCCGTTGTAAGATTGTCGAGGACGCCAGATAAGAAAAAGGCGAGTATACCGGTTAACCAATAGAGCTGGCGGTAGGAAAGCCCCTTGTTGACGAGCCGGGCGCGCAACACATCGAAGATGCGCCGCTCCTCCAGCGTGTTCACATAGGTGATGGCGACCAGCAGGAACAGGAACAGTTCCGCGAACTCTTCGATAATCCGGGCCGCGTGTTCATGGGCTTCGCCGCCGCGGCCAGCCTGCATATAGGCGATGCCGATGAGAGCCCAGATCAGCCCCGCCGCCAGCATGACGGGCTTCGACTTCCGCATGCGGGTGATTTCCTCGCAGACCACGAGGACATAAGCCGCAACGAAAATCGCCAGCGATAGTATGCCGGCCCAATGGGAAGTGAGGTCCATGGCGATCATACCGTGCGCAGATACCATTCGAAGTCGCGCACCGTAGGTTCGGAAAAGAAACGATCGGCTTCGACTTCTTTCAGCGTGCAATAGGTGTCGATAAATTCCTTGCCGAAATATTCCTTGAGGATCGAAGCTTTCCAGAAGGCGTCGATGGCGTCAAACCAGTTGCCGGGAATATATTTGGCGCGCTTTTCGTAACCATTGCCGGTGACTGGATTGCCGGGGTCGATCTTTTCTGTAATGCCGTAGTGCATGCCCGCGAGGATTGCAGCCATGACGAGGTAGGGATTGGCGTCGGCGCCGGCGGGGCGGTGCTCGATGTGGCAGGCGCTCGGAGCGCCCACCGGTATGCGCAAGGACACCGTGCGGTTGTTGATGCCCCAACTGGCCGAGACGGGCGCATAGGAATTGCGGCGGAAGCGGCGGTAGGAATTGCCGTTGGGCGCGAAGATCAGCATCGATTCCGCCATGGCCGCCTTGAGGCCTCCCAGGGCGTGAAGCAACAGCTGGTTGTGCAACGGGTCCTCGGCGGCGAAGAGATTCTTTCCGGCTTCATCGTTCAGGCTGACATGAACGTGCATCCCGGAGCCCGACCATTGTGCATAGGGCTTGGCCATAAAAGTCGCGGCAAGACCATGCCTTTCGGCCACCGCCTTGATCAGGCGCTTCAGCATCACGGCCTCGTCGCAGGCTTTCAGCACATCGGCACGATGACGCAATACGATTTCCATCTGCCCTGGCGCGTATTCCGAGATCAGCGTCTTGGCGGGCAAGCCCTGCACATCGCAACAAGCGTAGAGTTCCGTGAAGAAGGGCTGAAAATCGTCGAGGTCCTGCAGATGATAGGCCTGATAATGTTGCGGGCGGGACTCGTTAAGCAGGGATTTCGGCGCCATGGGTTGACCAGCGAGGGCGGAGGCGCGGTCCATGAGATAGAATTCAAGTTCGACCGCGCCGACAGGCGTCACGTTCAGTTCATTGCTAAAGCGATGGGCGATCTTCCCAAGCACGCTGCGGGGATCAAAATAGTGGGGAGTTCCATCAAGATCGCTAATCGAGGCCAGATACTGCGCGGCAGGTTCGCCGGTCCAGGGAATGCGGGCGAGGCTGCCCGGCACCGGCCACATCAGCAAGTCGCGGTCGCCTTCGTCGAAGACGAGGCCGGTTTCGGACACGTCCTGTCCCGTCACGTCGAGAACGAGCGCGGAAATCGGCATAAAACGGCCATCACGCCAGGCCGGCGCCACTTCGTCGCGGCGCAGGATCTTTCCCCGCGCCACGCCGCAGATATCGGTCCAAATTACGTGAACGCTCCGGATATCGGGATTGGCATCGAGAAAGGCGTGCGCTTCGGCGTCACGCTTGGGAAATACAAGAGCCATGATTTCCTTCGTTTGATGGATGTGCGATGTCCTAGCACGGTGGATGGGGGCTGCCACAACCCCCATGGATTTGGGTTGCAAAATCTGGTTTAGGTTGCGGCCTCGACCGAGGAGCAGGCCATGGGCCGCATTGTTTATGTGAACGGCGAATATCTTCCCGAGGAACAGGGGAAAATCTCGATCTTCGACCGGGGCTTCCTGTTCGCCGACGGCGTGTACGAGGTAACCGCCGTGGTTGCGGGCCAGCTCGTGGACCACGATCCCCACATGGAACGCCTTGAGCGGTCGCTGGATGAGGTTCGGCTCCCATGGCCCTGCACGAAGGCACAACTCAAGGCGATGCATCTTGAGATGATTCGGCGAAATGCTCTCAAGGAAGGCCTAATCTATATGCAGATCACCAGGGGTGCTGCCGACCGCGACTTCAGATTTCCAAAAGAGATCCCTCCGACTCTCGTTGCGTTCACGCAGACCGGCGTTCTCATTGACAATCCGAATGCAGTAAAAGGAGTGAAGGTTATTACCGTGCCCGATATCCGCTGGACCAGGCGCGATATCAAATCGGTCATGCTGCTGGCCCCGGTCCTTGGCAAACAGGCGGCCCATGAGGCGGGCGCCTTCGAGGCGTGGATGGTCGAGGATGGGTTCGTAACCGAAGGCACATCGTCCAATGCTTATATTGTAAAGGATGGCGCGATCATCACGCGCGGTCTCTCTCATAGCATTCTCGCAGGCTGCACCAGACGTTCACTGTTTCGCCTGGCGCGGGAACAAGGCGTCGCCATTGAAGAGCGCCTCTTTACTACCGAGGAAGCCCATGCCGCAGATGAAGCCTTTCTGACCAGCGCTGCAAACTTCGTGCTGCCGATTACCGAAATCGACGGAAATGCGATCGGCGGCGGCCAGCCGGGTCCGGTGACACGGAAGCTCAGGAAGATATTTCTGGAAGAAGCTATTTCTGGCTCGTCCGCCAAGCCGGATTAATCCACGGCTCCTGGTTCGATGGCGGCAAAGGGTCCCGGCCCAGAATGTGGTCGGAGGCTTTCTCGCCGATCATCAGGGTGGGGGCGTTGAGGTTGCCGTTGGTGACCTGCGGCATGATCGAGGAATCGGCGACCCGTAAAGCATCAATTCCGATGACTCTGCATTCATGATCGACAACGGCGGTCGGGTCTGACGGCCGGCCCATCTTGCAGGTGCCGCAGGGATGAAAGGCGCTCTCGCTATGCTGGCGGATGAAGTTGTCGATCTCTTCGTCGGACTCGACGTCCTTACCGGGCTGGATTTCGAGTCCGGCATATTTCTGCATGGCCGGTTGCCCGAATAATTCACGCGTTAGCTTTATGCAGGCTCGGAATTCGCTCCAATCATCCGGGTGGGACATGTAGTTAAACAGGATTTTAGGATTTTCCTTGGGGTCTTTGCTCTTTACCCGCACATAGCCGCGCGATTTCGTGCGCATGGGGCCCACGTGGGCCTGAAAGCCGTGGTTGGGGAAAGCGGCGCGGCCGTCATAGCGCATGGCGGCGGGCAGGAAATGAAACTGAATGTCCGGGTATTCGATGCCCGCTTTAGATCTGATAAAGCCACAGGATTCGAAATGGTTGGTGGCGCCCAATCCGGTGCCGAACAGCAGCCATTCGAGTCCGATCAGCCCCTTGGAGAACAGGTTCAGTTTTGAATAGAGCGTCACCGGTTCCTTCGACATGAGCTGGAAATATATTTCCAGATGGTCGTGGAGATTTTCGCCGACACCGGGAAGGGGGTGTTTCACTTCAATACCCGCCGCAGCCAGTATTGCTGGCGGCCCAATGCCTGAAAGTTGGAGAAGTTTGGGCGAATTGATGCTGGATGCGGCGAGCACAATCTCGCGGCGGGCGCGGGCAGTCATGATTTCGCCGCCCACGTCATACTCGACACCAACGGCGCGCTTGCCCTCGAGCAGAATACGGCGGGCAAAAGCATAGGTTACGACCTTGACATTCCTGCGCTTCAAGGCCGGCCGTAGATAAGCATTGGCGGCGGACCAACGCACGCCCCGGTGCACGGTCATTTCCATTGCGCCGAAACCTTCCTGCTGGTGCCCGTTGTAGTCCTGCGTCACAGGGTAGCCCGCCTGGCGGCCAGCTTCGATGAAAGCCTGATACAGGGGATTTCGGCTGGATCCACGCTTTACATGCATGGGACCTGAGGTGCCGCGCCAGCCTTCTTCGCCGCCATGGGAATTTTCCATTCGTTTGAAATAGGGCTGAACGTGGCGGAAGCCCCAGCCCTTGGCGCCCATCTCCTCCCATGTGTCAAAGTCTTTGGCGTGGCCTCGCACATACACCATGCCATTGATCGACGATGATCCACCCAACACCTTGCCACGGGGGGTCGCCAAGCGCCTGCCCCCAAGATAGGGCTCGGGTTCCGTTTCAAAACCCCAGTTATAGAGGTTCATATTCAGGGGGTAGGAGAGGGCTGAGGGCATCTGGATGAACGGCCCCCAGTCGCTGCCGCCAAATTCCAGAACCAGCACGGTGTTCCCGTCTTCTGACAGGCGATGGGCGAGCACCGAACCCGCCGAGCCCGAGCCTATGACGATGAAGTCGAAAGTTTCATTTCCGGTCATTTCAAGCGCGCCCGATCTACGCCGCCCATCAGCACGATTTCGCTGCCGCGCTCTCTAGCCGCAGCGGCAAATTCGGGAATGCGGGCGTCATGGCGGCAGGCATACATGTCTCTTTCGCAGTCTTTACAGGTGTTGTAACCACTTTAATGCATGGGGTTCGCGGGGAGGATACTTGCGCATGGGGGGTGCCCTTCTCAAGGGTGAAGAAGGCCCGGCTATTCTGGTGAATGAGCGGGGCCGGTCGTCTTATGTCCTGCTTTGCGAACATGCCTCCAACCGCCTGCCGAAGGCGCTCGGAAGCTTGGGCCTCACCGCCAGCGAATTGCAACGGCATATCGCCTGGGACATCGGGGCGGAGAGTGTCGCTCGCCTGCTCTCGCGATTGATCGACGCACCGCTCATCCTGCAGCGGTATTCGCGGTTGGCCTATGACTGCAATCGGCCGCCAGAATCGCCCGATGCAATGCCCACGGTAAGCGAGCTTACGAGTATCCCAGGCAATATGAACTTGTCGCCCGCCAACAGGCTGGCGCGCATCCAGGAAATCTACCGGCCATTCCACGCGGCGGTATCCGGCATTCTTGATGCCCGTGCGGCCGATGGCCAGAGATCTGTGGTCGTCTCGATTCACAGCTTCACGCCTGTTTACAAGGACAAGCCGCGCAAGGTTGAACTGGGCATATTGCATGACCGCGATGCAAGCTTTTCCTCGCTGCTCATCAAGCGGTTTCCCAAAGTCGATGCGCGTCTCAACGAACCATATGGTCCGAAGGACGGCGTGCTTCACACGCTTAATCTGCATGCCGCCCCGCGCGGCCTGAAGCATGCCATGATCGAGATCCGTAACGATTTCATTACAAGCGAGCGCGGCCAGCAGGAATGGGCGCAGCGGCTTTCCGTTCCGCTCATTCAGGCGGCTACGACATTATCAGGGAGATAAGAATGTCCACCGGAATGCTCTCACTTGAGCAGCTCAAGAATGAAGTCGCCGCCGGCACCATCGATACCGTCGTGGCCGCCATGGTGGACATGCAGGGCCGCCTCATCGGCAAGCGGTTTCACGCGCAGTTTTTTGTCGATG
>Ga0187892_10004323_pt1 | contig 24060 bp, 22 predicted proteins | sample MA1701073metaG_FD_139345 | JGI IMG/M metagenome (GOLD analysis project Ga0187892, IMG submission 139345) | Bio-ooze microbial communities from a basaltic lava cave in the Kipuka Kanohina Cave System on the Island of Hawaii, USA - MA170107-3 metaG ... | reverse complement strand
TCTCCTTCGACCAGAAGGACGGCGTGAACATCATGAAGGGTTATATGGAGTCCGGGGAGTTCAGCCGGGGCCACCAGAGCATCCGCGCCGACGGCGGCATCGTGATGGTCGGCAACTTCGAAGTGGACGTACAGCACCAGCAGCGCATCAGCCACCTCTTCGGACCGCTGCCTACGGAGATGCGTGGCGATACGGCCCTAATGGATCGCATCCACGCCTACTTGCCGGGCTGGGACGCGCCGAAGCTCCAGCCGCAGCAGCACTTCACGTCCCATTTCGGACTCGTCAGCGATTTTCTCTCTGAGTGCTGGCACCGACTTCGTGAGCTCAGTCGCGTATCGACTCTGCAGGGTCGCATCTTCTGGGGAGGCGCCTTGAGCGGTCGCGACACGACGGCGGTGAACAAGACGATCAGCGGTCTCTTGAAGTTGATTCATCCAGCCGGCGAGACAAAGCCGAACGACGAGGATCTGGAATGGGCCGTCCGACTCGCGCTTGAGTGCCGCCGCCGCGTGAAGGAGCAGCAGAAGCGGATCGGCTCGGCTGAGTTCCGCAATACGCAGTTCAGCTACCAGATCGGCGTCGATGGCGTCGAACGGTTCGTCGTGACACCGGAGCTTCAGAGCGAGGATCAGATCGGGACCGATCCGCTTCCGCCCGGTCAGGTGTGGGCGATCAGCCAGGGCGGCGGCGAAGAGCAGCCGGGCCTTTGTCGCATCGAGGTCAACATCGGCCCGGGTTCAGGCGTGCGCATTCTAAACCAGCCCACGCCGGGCCCGTTCCGCGAGAGCATCAAGATGGCCGAGCAGAATCTCTACGCGCAGGGGGCAAAACTCGTCGGCGAGCGCGATCCTCGGGCGAACGAGTTCACCGTGCAGTTGCGCGCCTTGGATGCCGCCCGCAACGGCGACGGATTGGGCGCACCAGCCTTGCTTGCGCTGTCGAGCGCTCTCCTCGGCAAGAGCCTGCGCGGCGGGTTGATCATCGTCGGCTCACTCAATCTGGGTGGATCCCTAAACCCGGTGCCCAACGCGGTCGCGATTGCAGAGCTCGCCGTCGAGAAGGGTGCCACTTCGCTCCTGATCCCGATCACGGCGCGGCGGCAGTTGAATGATCTTCCTGACGACGTCATGACGAAGATCGACATCCAGTTCTACCCTGACGTCCGCGAGGCGCTGCTCAAGGCGCTGGCGGAGTAATCCTCACCGCTGCGATCCGCGCGTACAGGTTGAGCAGCCGCATTTCTTCGATGGACGATGCCCGCGTACGGGCCAGGGCTGGGCTTCCCACAACGATCGCGAGCGACTGCGCGCGCGAAAGTGCTACGTTCAGCCGGTTCGGACTCAGCAGGAATGCCAGGCCGCGTGGGCTCGCCTCCGCGTCGCTTGCGCACATCGACACGATGACCACGGCCGCCTGCTGACCCTGAAACTTGTCCACCGTTCCAACGCGCACGCCAGGTTTCAGCATCCTCCTGAGAAGCCGCACCTGCGCGTTGTATGGCGCCACTACCAAGATGTCGGTGTCCGTTACCTTCTGACCGGGCCGCCCATCGAGATCCGTACGGTCGCGTCCCCGCAATTCCTCGACGAGCTCCCGCACGACTGCCGCCTCTTCCTCGCTCGACTGCACATTCCCGTCGTGAGTCACAGGGACGTACACAAGGCCCGCCTGGGAGCACACGCGCCGGCCTCCTCCCGTCGGCAGGCACACCACGCGGTTGGCGGTGGACGGATCGGAGCGCAGTCGGCCCTCGTAGAAGGATTCGGAAATGTGCGTGCAGATCGCCGGGTGCAGCCGCCACGTCGTTCCGAGGAAGAGGCCACGATCCTCTGGGATCGTGGCGCGACCCTGCAGATAGTAGTCGAGCGCCGACAGCCCGCTCTCGCCGGGGTGCGATGCCTGAATGGGTTGAGCGAGTTGACACTGATCTCCGAGCAGGACGAGGTTTCTCGCAGCTCGGCTCATCGCGACGAGGTTGCCAAGCGACACCTGCCCTGCCTCGTCCACAAAGAGAGTATCGAACTTCCCCTCGCATTCGGCGCGCGCGAAGAACCACGCCGTCCCGCCTACGAGCGGCGTGCGACCGAGCACCTTGACGCCAGCCGCGTTGTCCTCCGCGCGGCGCGCCCCGCGGCACTTCGTGTAGAGCGCATGATCCTCGCGCCCTCCGACCTTCAGGCAATCCAGTCGACCGCCCGCGTGCGCGGCACACGCGACCATCAGGTTGAGGATCGCCTCGTGGCTGTTCGCGGCGATGCCCACGCGTCGACCTCGCTCTTGCAGGAGCCGGAGGATCATCCGCGCGCCCGTCGTGGTCTTCCCGCCACCGGGCGGACCCTGTACGACGAGCGTAGTCCCGTCGAGGGCATCCACGATGCGTACCCCAGCATCCTGTGCAGACTCGCCCGGCTTCGCCAGCGATCCTCCCGCATGCCTCCTGATGCGCGGCGGCCGCCGCGCCAGAAGATCCGCGAGTGCCGTAGCGACCTTCCCTCGGATCTTCCACTCCTGCGCCGTCGCCATCACTGAGGCCGCCAGCGCGGCCGGGTTCACGCGCTCGAACGGGATCAGGGAGATGATCTCTGGCGGGTGGCGGCCCGGAATACGCGCCCGCGCGGAGTCCCCCATCTTGAGAAGGACTCGGCCAGTCTCGCGGTCCAGCTTCTCGATCTTCATCTGGACTGTCCAGTCGTGCGAGAACGCGCACGTATCGCCGGCATCAAGCTTCGTATCCTGATCCGGGTCATAGCGATACCAGTAGCCAGTGGACTGTTTGATTGCGATTGGTGCAGTCTTCTCCCGTTCGAGGTTACCGAGACACTCCAAGTCCTCGGCGAGCTCTTCGTGTGTCATGGCGCACCGGTCGAAAACCGACCACCAGAAGACCTTGTCCTCGCGCCGATGGAACTCGCAGAGGTGCGCGAGGAGCTCCTGGATGCGCCAACGCTCCGGGTCCTCCGCGCGCGCGGCCGGCTCTTGAGGAATCTCGTCCAGGAGCTTCCGCGCCATGAGTGCGTCGTCCCGCTCCGGCCGGACAACTACCTCTTCGACCTCGCACTCCCCTCGGGGCACCCAGGCAATGGCGGCCTCGACTTGGCGCGCCCGAAGCCACGCCAACAATCGGGCGAGCGAGAAGCAGTCCTCGCAATTATAGTCGCGGATCAGCTTGAGCGCAGGTGACGTCCGCCAATCGCGGGGCTCGTTCCGCGCGCGCCAGCCGTGGTAGGCGACGATCGAATCGCCCGCTGTTTTTACGCCGCCCGCGCGACGCTCTTGATAAAGGGCTTCCAGATCCTTGAGCGAGTACCCGCTGGTCCCGACGCGCACACCGTGACGGACGACGCGGTAGAGATCGACGAACACCTCATTCCGTAGCAGGTCGTCAACCTCCATTTCGCACGCCCCATGGCGCCCCATGAGCTTCTTGAGCGCCGTCACCTCGTACGGGGCGTAGTGGTAGACGTGCATACGCCGGTCGCGACGCCAGCGGTCGTGCACCCAGCCGACGAAGTCGGCGAATGCGCGGCGCTCTTCAGCGCGGTCGTGCGCCCACCAATCATGGAAGAGGAACTTGCCATCGCCCTCGCTGGTCGCGGCGCCAAACAGGTATTCGAGCCCGCCCTCCAGCTCGTGCGGATACCCTTCCATGTCGAAGAAGACGTCCAACTTGGACGGCGGCGGAAGCGCCGCAAGTCCGGGGCGGTCGGGGAGACCGGGCTGCAGCACGCGGTATTCGGGCCGCGCGCGATTACGCGAGGCCACTTGGAGCTGCGCCTGCAGCCGCAGCCCCTCGAACGTACCGTTGGAAATCCGGGGCACACGATCCAGTGCAGTTCCGGCAAGCTGCGCTACGGTCAGGATTCCTGCCTCCCGGAGGCGCGCAATCTGGCCACTGCGAATACCCGCAACGCGAACAAGATGGTCGCGCTCGGAGAAGAAGCGTTCCGCCTCCGACGTCCACCGACCGTGCTCCGCACGCGGCTCCGGATCGGGCGCCGCGTCTGGGTTGAACGATCTCATGAAGCGCAGGAACTCCGCGCGAAGGAGCCGATAGAACCAGCGAAAGTCCGCAAGACGGAAGTGACGCTCTTCGTTCGTCCCGAGCACTACGGTCACGTGCTCCAGCGTGCACCCCTGAGCACTTGCGAGCATCTCGGCGTATGCGCAGAGCTGGACGAGAAAGTCCGGCCGCGGCGAGCGCGCGAGCTTCGTATCGATGACGTCGTAACGCCAGTCGCCGAACCGTGAGTGCCCCGCTCCGCGGAGGAGGAAATCCGTTCGTCCGCTGAACGTTCCGTCCTCAAGCGCGCCTTGGTAGATAACGTCGCGCCCGGCAGCCATCGCTGCGAGAGTACGGGCCGGAGCGTCCAAGCCGCTTGCGATCGTGCAGACCTCGCGGCCATCGTTCGTCAGCTTTTCCAGATAGGCGTGCTCGTGCTTCTCGCCTTGCTCCTGGAGGATCGCGTCCTCCTCAGTACGCTCATCCGGCACCGCGCGGTCCGGATGGTCGAGGACGAGGCGCGACATCCAAGCAGCGAAGGGCGAGGCCATGAACTCGACTAGATCACGCGGCGCGTAGATGATTCTGCCGTCGTCGAGCTTGCGCATGGCGCTTCTTCAAGTTTACCCTGCGCAAAGCGCGCACGTATGCACCTCGGAATGGGAGACGGGGATTGGCTACTGTGGCACGGTTTGGGCAAATGCGACACGCGCAATGGTGCCACGCAGTGCGGCGTCCGCAGCGGCTGCTCTTGCTATGCTGAGTCGTTGATGCACGTACCGACGGGGCCGCGACGACGACGCGCGTCCCCATGGCGCGCGGAGGGGCATGTCGTGGCGCTCGACGCCGAGTTCATGCGCTGCCTGGGCGAATTTGACAACCGGAGGATCTTCGCCGGAGGGGGATCGCCAGTTCGGGCGCTTGAGTAGGTAGCCGGGTCCCCGCGTGACACACCGCGGTGTAGGATCTGCTCGAAGGAGAACTGTGCATGGACCGTCGAGAGTTTCTGAAGACCAGTCTGGCGGCTTCCATGCTGCCCGTGCTCCCGTTCAAGGGTCTGATTGAATTCGACAGTCCTCTCGTCCGCGAATGCCGCCGCGCCGCTACGTCGATGGGGCTCCGCTGGACTGGGGCGATTGCTGAACGAGCGTGCGCGGAAGCGGTCGAGATCACCGCCGCCAAGGCTGACCGTGCTCTACTTCGGCTCGCTGAGGTCGCCCAGTCATTCCGGAATCGCGGAGTTGCATTCGCCCCTGCATTCGGCAGGACGGGCAGTTCACTTGTCGCCTATCTCCTGGGCGTTTCCTCTATCGACCCGATCGAACATGAGATCACATTCGACGCCGTCGTGCCCCGTACCTGCGGGAATCGCTTGGAATTGGGACTGGCCGTGGAATCGACGGCGGTCAACGAGTTGACGAAGGCTCTGCGGCCAGTTCGCGTTGAGAAGTCTCGGCTCTTCGACAACTTCCCCGAGACCGCCGATATGCAGATCGACGACCTCAGTCTCTTCCTCGTACCAATGGCGGCATCGGACGGGCGCCGTCCGTCGAATGACGAAGAGTTCTTCGCAGGCGCCCTTGCTGAACCCTTCCGTGCCTACCTCGATGCCTACCGCCCTGCGGACGCGGACGATCTGGGCATGGCGATCGCGATATTCCGACCCGGACAGAGGCACGAGCTGCTCCTTGAGATTCGTAATGGGCTGCTGAAGCCGGCCGAACCGTTGATCGGACCCCGCACGACCTTCGGGTGCATCCTCTATCGCGAAGATGCGCTCGCGGTGATCCAGAACTGGACTGGCTGGGAACGGCTTGACGCCGCGCGCCTCATCCGGACCATAGGGAGGAGAGACGCGGCCGATACTCGGAACTGGCAGAGCAAGTGGGTCACGAGCGCCCTGGAACGTGGACTTTCGGATCAGGAATCGCGTTGGGCTTTCGACTTTCTGTGCTTCTGGGCGGGATACGTCTTCATGAAGTCCCACGCCGTCGCGCTCGCAGCGATTCTGCAGAGTCCGGACCCGAGGCAGTCTGTCTTCGCGTTCGACCTGTGTGCGGCTGGCAGTCGGGACGGGCAGTGGGCGTGGTCACTTGCCTCGACGGCGGGCAAGGGCGTGTAGACTATTCAGCGATTCTCGCGCCCCAGGAGGAGGATCTTGTGCTTCCCAACCGCGATCTCTTCTCGTGGCTGGTGAAGTATAGGGTGGGCACGGGCAAGAGCCCGGTGGAAGATTTCGTCACACAAGCGTTTTCCTGGCTTCTGGATCGGAATCCACGCCTTCGGACCAGCCTATTCAGGGAATTGCTCGGCGTCTCGCTGTCGCTGGACGCCTTGGTGCAAACGCAACGGACGATTAACGGATCGCGTATTGACCTCGAAGTCTCCGACTCGAGAACACTCTTGCTGATCGAGAACAAGCTCGAGGCATTCGTCGCGACATACGAGACAGCGGGAGACGATCCCAAGAACCAGATCGCGAAGTACCAAGAACTTGCAGTTCGTGAGGCTCGAGGAAGGCACCCGATCGTCGTCCTCCTGTCTCAGTACGCGTCGACCGCACATGGCTTCGAGCCGATCCATAGCGTATCGTTCGTTCCGTGCTTGTGGCGCGATGTGCATGAACGCCTCGTGCAGCGCCGAGGAGAATGCGAACAGCAGTGGCTTCCGCTCGTCGATGAATTCGGCAGATTCATGGAGGAACTCGGCATGACCTTTCATGGAATAGGAGACGCTGATGCCGAGGTCGCAGTCAAGATCGCGAAGGTCTACTCGGCCGTAACGCAGCTCTTGGAGCAATCCATTGGTGATGCCGGCCTGAAGATCAGGAAGTGGCACGATTCGGACGCCTACCGTGGGTGTGATCTCGAAAAGCCAAAGGGAACATGGGTGGGCATACCGTACTGGGGTGATTCCTTCGGCCGGGTTGTCATCGGATTCCAAGCAACACCGGAGGTGACGGCGGGACTCGCCCAATTTGAACCGGTACCAGGTTGGGGGGCCACGTGGCGACACCTGGCGTTGGAGTTCGCTGATTACTGCGGACAGAAGCCTGCAGAGCAGGTGAAGAAGGTGAGCGAGTTCCTGAAGGCTGCAGCAGCGAGAATTGCAGCGGTCTCGCAAGGAAGCTAGCCAGTGCCATGAGTGAACTGACGAACGAGTTCGATCGCGCCATGTGGGAGATCTACAACCGGGCCAAGAACGAGTGCCATTACGACGCGAATCGATTCAAACAAATGCTGTGCGACCATGGCGGCGTGGATACCGCCGTCCGTCTGCTTGACGCACCCGTTAGGGCTGGGGTCGTGCAGGTAGGCGTGCGAGTTAGGTGCGTCGTTTACCGCCGTTGAGCGCGCTCCTCAGCAGATCGAAGTTGTTCTCGTAGCGCCTGAATCGAGGGCGTGGCACGGCCCGCTGCTTCGTCTTGCTGAAGTTAGCCAGCTTGATCGTGTACTTCCCCTTGTTCCTGCCGTTGCCGTCTTTCCCGCCCTTGTTTCGGTTCGCTTCCTTCACGAGTTGGAGAGACGGAACGACCCAGTACGTGTCGGCGTCCTCGGAGTAGAAGATGAAGAAGAAATTCGGACGCGGACACACGACTGCCATCGCGGCGAATAGCCCGCGATTCCGCGGCTGGCAATCCCTCGATCGGGCCTTACTGATCCTCGCAGAGCATGGGTTGATTACTTCCAGCCAAGCGCCTTGCGGATGTAGGCGACCTCGGGGTGCTGGAAGAACGAGCGAACGAGTTTGCGGTCGTCCTGGATGTTGAACATCGTGTTCTCGACCGCCTCCAAGAGCACCTCTTTCTCGCGAACAGGCTCGCGTCGGAACATGCCTTTCAGGTAGCTCCACACGTGTTCGTCCGGATTCAGATCGGGGGAGTAGGCGGGCAGGAAGTGCAGCCGCATCTTGCGTGCCGGATCCTGAACCCACCGCCGCGTGCTGGCCGCGACGTGAGCCGGATGCCGGTCGAGGATGACGTCGAGCGGCTTGCGGATGGTCCGGCGCAGGTCTCGGAGGTACTCGACGAACAACTCGGCATCCAGCGTGCCCCCGTAGCAGCCAAACCACAGTTGTCCGCGCGGAGTCACGCCCGAAATCAGATTGATCCGTCGGCGCGATTCGCTCACGGGGACCACCGGCGTCTCGCCTTGCGTTCCCCACGTGGTTCCCACCGGTCCGTTTTCCTGAATCGCCGCTTCGTCCACGAAAACCAGCACGGACTGCCGTCTTTTCGAGCTTCGCACGATGTTGGGAAAGTCCGTGGTCATCCAGCGGCGCACTTCGTCCTCGTCTCGTTGGAAGGCACGGCGCTTCGGCTTCTGGGGCGTGAGCCCCAGCCGATGCAGGATGCGTGCGACCGTGGTCCCGTGCAAGACGACACCAAACTTCTTGGCAACCAGATCCCCAACCAGCGGAATCGTCCACAGCGCGCCCCCCAGCGTCAGTTGCTCCGGTCGCTTCCCGATGATCGTTCGTCGCAGCTGCTCCTGCTGGCGCGCCGTGAGCGAAGGCGGTCGCCCAGTCGCCGTTGTGCTGGCGAGCCCCCCTTCTCCTTCCGACCGATACCACTGCACCCACTTCCAAACCGTCTGGGAATGAACCTGCAGGCTTCGCGCCACCTCGCGCTGCGTCTCCCCGGCCAGAATCCTGCTGATCGCCAGGCGCCTCATCTCCTCCAGCGTCTCGTGATCGAGGCTCCGGGCGTCGCGCGGCTCCGTCACACTCCTCACGATACTCTATACGACGTCCGCCCGGAACTATTCCTAACTTATGCAAGTATCAGTAGGCTGAGTGAAGTGCGTCGTCTCCGCAACGGTGAAGAAGTCCCAGAGCACCCGGCGAGCTGCCTCGACATCTGGAAGAAGTGCTGCGGCCCCGTACACCAACGCCATCAGTCTGCTGGGATCCGTGTATTCCATCTTCTCGGGCAGGATGCAAGCGGCGAATGCCTGATCGATTAAGCCCTGGCACCGCGGATCTAAGTCGACCTTGGCAGTCGGAAGCGATGCCGGACCAAAGTTCTTGATCCGCTTGAGCGACGCGGGGCTCTGCGACCGCTGCGTGGCGGACAAGTTGACTGCGCCGAAATCGGCGACTATGCACCGGCGGAGTCTCGCTTGATCCAAGCCCACCTGTTCCTCTAGCGAGCCGTCCTTGCATCGTGGGTTGAGTTCGAACACGGGAACGCTTTCGATCACGACCGATTCGTTTTCGACGGTCACGGATTTCGGGCCATGGATCACCGGGCCGAGCGTCTATTTCTACGACCGCACGATCGAGCGCGTGCGGAGCTTGCCCCAGGTCGCGTTGGCGGCGGATGATCGCTTGCACGAACTGGCGTACGCGACACTGACAGCTTGGGGAATGCACCGCATGGGCGAAGGCGTGGCGACCAAGCTCACGCCGTTCGACATGTTCCGCGATGCCCTCGCCGGGCTGGTCAAGGAGGTCCAGGACCTGAGAGGGCTGAGTATCACGAACGTCACAGCGGCTGAGGCGGTGCAGCTCAGCGCGCGTCTCGGCCAGCTCGTGCTGCGTCCCGGGATAAGCTCCACTGGCGCGCCGCTCGTAGGCAACGCGAAGACGCTCCACTTCATCCTGCCCGATCTGGTCCCACCGATTGATCGCACCTACACGCTGCGGTTCTTCTTCGGTTACATGACGCCACCGGGCTCCCCCAAGGCGCTCTTCGAGAAGGTGTTCACGCCCCTGCATCGGTTGGCGCTGCGGCAGGCGGATGCCCTGCGCGGGCTTGCGGGCTCATATCTCTGCGGCGGGCACGCGAAAGGGCTCGACAATGCGATCGTGGGGTATGTGCTCCTGCATGGGGAGCACTTCGGCAAGGCGGATCTCGCGGAGTCCGCAGAGGTCTAGTGCGGTCTAGTGCTCACGACGCGGGCATCGCATCGCAGGCGCCCCGGCCCACGTCAGGCATCTCGATTCCTCGCGGGCGCGCGACGAGCTTGCCTACGCGTTCGCGGTGTTGCCCGAGCCACGCGATGTGGCGCTGGTATGCGGCCATGAGCGGTACCAAGCGGCGGGTGAAGCCGCCCACCAATCGCCGCACGCGGGCAGGAATGCGCTGTGCGCGCATCCTCCTGTCGGTGGGCCAAGGGACCTCGTCGGTGATCTGCCGCGCGTCATCAGCTGCCTCAATCGTCTTCCGGTACCCCCACACGAGGCGCATGTGTCCCGTGTCGGGGACCGCTGGTGCCGCGTCCAGCAGCGCGCCACGCCCCTCGCGCCGGCGCTTGAGCGACGGCTCGAAGAGGCGCTCGGCACGATCGCGCACCGCCCGCCGATACTCCTTGCACACCTCGTCGAGTTGAACCTCCAGCCGGGTGAGCGCTCGATCCATGGCGATGGCCGACGCGACCGGGGAGACGTCGCGCGACGTCAGCGTCGGCTCCTGACGGACAAGTTCGGCAGCGCGTCGGAGGTGGTCCGGCGCGCATTGCGCGCACCACCTGTTGACGAGGGCGAGCCGCAGGCGGGCGCGCGCCTGTACCAAGTCCTTGCTGAAGTCGTTCAACTCCCGACGCTCGCGATCGAACGCGAGATACGTGGGGCGGTGCGGCAGATCCTTCGCGATCGTGAAGATCCAGCCCGGATCGAAGGGCTCGGGCAGTCTCCGCGTGAAGCCCTTGCATCCCCAAGTTCGTAGGTTTCGCACACGTTCGGTCCACGAGACGCGGCTGATGCGGCCAGTCCGGCGTCCCCCAGGTGCATCGCTCGATCGCTCGCGTCTCATGCGCAGCCACCGGACGCAGCGGTGGCTCTTGAGGAAGGCGAAGTAGCGCGTGATGAGCTGCTCGAAGCGTGCCTGAAGGAGGCGGTCGCCTTCCTCCAGACGGCGCAGCATGTCGAGTGTGCGGTCGAGTGCGAGCATGGTGATGCCCCCGGCGACACGGGGCCACCCATCGGCCACGATCCGTGCGCGGACGGCCGGGGAGATTCCGCTAAGAAATAGATGGGGTGGGACCCCGGCCCCTGTGTAGCGAAATCCCTACCGGGCCCCGCGCACGCAAACGCGGGCAGGTTGGCGACACCTCTGGTGCGTGTGACGGATGGCGGGTGGCTTTCCGGGAAGCCTCCTAACGGGAGTCGAGTGGGCGGTTACGCGGCGTCGGCGCCGGTCCGACGGGCAACCCGCGCCTGCACGTGAAGCGTGAGCGTGTCATCCAGCCTTCCGAGTTCGGCCACGACGCGCCGGGCGTCGTCGCCTGCTTCCATGACCGTGTCGAGGAGCAGGCGCAGGTCCCCCGGGGAGGGGTCGGGGGAGGTCGCGGGGCGACCCGCGATGAGGTCCGCGAGCATGGCCCGCAGGCGATCGCGCTGCTCGGCGAGGGTCGGCGAGGAGGAGCGCGAGAGCCGGGTGTCCATGGCGCGAATGACATGGTGGCCGGCGTCGCGGACGAAGGTCTGCGCCCGGTCGGACAGGTCGTCGAGTCGGAACATAGGCTCGCTCCTAAATCTTGGGGGGCAGGTTGCCGACGAACAGGGTCGCGCCCGCCGCCGCGCTGAGAGCGGCCGCGTAGGCCGCCCACATGGGCGGGCCGACTGGCGAGAGGGCCGTGAAGACGTAGAGCGCGACCGAAAAGGCGACGATCATCTTGCCGACGTAGGAGAACGTGAGGGAGGCGAAGCCGTACTCCTCGCGGAGCCGGTGGCGGCGCAGAAGCCCGGCGGTTATGCCGAGGAAGAGCACGCCCAGCGCGACCGGCAACGCCGCGAGGGCAAGGGAACATCGGACGTACATCGCGGCGATGAGAGGTCGCATGTCGCGTCGCGGGGGGCCCGGGAGCCGGGCGGAGAGGCGATCTGCGTATGCTCCTGCGCGAGAGGCGCCGGCGGCCAGCGCGGTCCGAGCGTTGCTGTCGGGGACAAGCACGAGCAGTTCCGTGAGGTCCCGTGTGATTCGCGCGTGCCCCTGCGCGGGCGCGACGATGAGCACGTAGCCGATCGTCGCGCCGACGGAGGCGAGGATCGCGAGCAGCGTTGTCGCCAGGAACCTCAAGCCGCTACTCCCTTCTGAAGGTCCGCCACGAAGGTGGAAGTAGGGTCGCTCAGGAGGGGAATGCGACCCTTCAGGAGGCGTCCGCCCATGCGGGCGAAGAAGTGGAAGGTGGGCAGCTGTGCGATCGCCCAGGGGGGCACGAGGGGGGCGTCCTTGTACTGGACGTTGACGGTGTGCGTGGCTCGGAAGTCGTCGACTTGGCTGAGTCCGGAGGAGAAGAACCCGGGCTCGTAGCGGTGCGCCTCCCCCACCATGCGAAGCTGGCGGTCGCCGGCGAGCTTCGAGAAGTCCTCCGCCTCCCGGGGGTTCCGCGACTGGAACTGCACGTGGACGAAGTTCTGCGTAAGGATCTCGTCGACCGCCGCGCGCGAGCCCAAGCTGAGCTCGAACTGCGCCGTCGTCTGGGACGAAAGGACGACCGCGATGTCCGCTCCGCGCGCCTCGGCGAGGATGTTGAGGAAGGGCTGGCTGACGAGGTGGTGCGCCTCGTCGATGAAGAGGGAGAGGCGGCGTTTGCGGCCTTCCGCGTCGTAGCTGTAGCGCGCCGCGATGTACGCCTGGAGGTCGAGGAGGAGCATCTTGCCGATGGCGTTCGCGCTGTCTTCCCCGTGGAGGCTGCCGAGGTAGAAGTAGACGACTAGCTTCTGCCGGTCGACCGCATGCCAGCTGAGGGTCTCGCGAGCGGTGACTTCGGGCTCCGGCGAGAGGAGCTCGCGTCGAGGTCCGGCCGCGAGCCGTTCGAGCTGCGGGATGAAGCTCGCGACCATCTTGTTGTAGTAGGTCGGGTCGAGCCGCAGGTAGTGGAGCAGGTCGTCGAGCTCGTGCACGCGGGCGGCGTCGGCCCGGGCGACGGCGGCTTCGTACGCCCTGGACAGTTGATCGATGTCGCTCCCTTTTAGGTCCGGGAAGCGTCGGCGAACCAGCTCCAGGGCGATCTCGGACATGTCCCGCACGTAGCGCAGAACACGGGCGATGGTGATGGGCACTCCCAGCAAGTACATCGCCTGGACGACCGCGCACGTGGCGCCCCATTGAAAGCCGCGGAAGGCCTCGGCCTCCCCGCCGCCCGGCGGCAGGATGCCGAGAAGCCGATCCGCGATCTCGCTGGGAGTGCCGAAATTGGCGAGCGGATTGTACGCGACGGACGAGCCCGGCCACGGCAGCGCGACCAGGCGGAACTGATCGCCGCGTCCCGTCTCCTCGCAGACCTGACGTACGAGGTTGATGAGCCGAGCGTCCCCCTTGGGATCGACGATGACGACCACGTCGTCCTTCTCGACGAGTTGTCGGACCAAGAGCTCGATGAACCGCGTTTTGCCCTCCCCCGGGCTGCCGAGCACGAGCATATGGTGCGTACGCTTGCCGTCGGCGATGAACAGAGGCCGTTCGTGGAGCATCCCCAAGCCGTGGAGGATCGTATTGCCGAAGAGGGCCTGCGTAGCTTCCGGCGGCTCAATGCCACGAGCCATCAGCTGATACAGGCGCTCCGCATGGGCAGGCTTCCACGGGAAGGCATAGCCGAGGAAGGTGTGGCCTGGCTGCCGCGGGATCTCGGTCGGGCTCATCCGGAGAAGTTCGCCCGTCAGGAGGAACCGCGCGAGTGCGTGAACGCGGAGCAGGTAGTAGCCCGGCACGAGGGAGAGCAGCGCGCATCCGAGAAGGACGGTCTTGGCGTGAGCACCGTATGGCAGACGTGATGCCAAGGCCGCAAAGAGAAGACCAACGGCCAAGAGGCCGAGGAAGAGCAACGCCAAGTATACTCTGTACACCTTAAGAGGCATGCGCCGCCCCCGTGGCTGGATTGGCTGCGGACGGCGAGGCCTCGGCCTCGGAGCGACGCTGCTCATCCTGGATCGCACGCAGCTCCTCGTCGGAGAGCTCGCGCAGGGGCGTGTCGTTCCAGTAGCCCACGCGCGTGAGCAACCTCGCATCGCGGAAGAGTCCGCGCGTATCGAACGCGACCATCCAGAGCGGGCGAGCACCCGGCCGGAACTCGACCGCGTGGAGGAGCCGTCCTCCCACGCCTTTGCGGACACACGGGATCTTGACCAAGGCGTCGAGATACACGTTCAGTTCCTTCCTCGGACTGCGAGCGTAGAGGCCTCTTTCCACCAGGCAGAGGAAGCCCTTGGGCGAGATCATGTAGGTCACGTCCTCGAGGACGTAGGCAGTGCCGTTCCAGACGTTCGTCGGGATCGTGCCGTTGAGCATGGCGTTGCGAATGTCGTCGAGCAGGACCTCGCCCGAGATGAATTTCCTCAGCGGCGGTGCCGCCGGTGTCACCGCGACCGGGGCGGCCGCCGGCGGGATCTCGGCTGGCGGCTGCGCGGGTCGTGGGATGGCAGGCACCGATGGCACCGGCTCGACCGCAACGACCGCAGGGGCGGGGGGTATCACGGGGGCCGGAACCCGCTTCGGATCCGGCATGGCTGCCTTGAAATCGTCCACGGGAACGCGAGCTCCGTCGCTCGCGCGGGTCAGCACGACTTCGCCATCGAATCCCGGCAGATCACCGAGCGTGCGCAGGGCCGGATCGACGTACGTCCGGTGCAGAAGGACGGCGCTGGTGACATCGAAGGCGGTGCCGCGCGCCAGCTTGGCCTTCATCTTCCAGCCGTCCGTGTCGATGTCGTAGAGCAGCTTCCGTTGCCGGTGCAGCGCGTTGGCGAGTGCTCGTGCGGCCTCCTCTGAGCCATCGAGAGCGCGCGCTTCCGCGGAGACGGGGCCGATAGCGTCCTTCAGCAGGATCCCAAGCCGCTGCAAGGCGACGGGATAGCGAAGGAGGACGTACCGCGCGCCGAGGTAGACCTCGGCCCCCTCGACGTCGTTCACACGGAGGGTTCCATCGGCAATGGCACGCGCCAGCACATCCGGCAGGCGCTCGATGTGATCCGTCGCGGCTGCGAAGACGGGCGCGGCCCCTACTCCTCGCCGCGTCTCCTGCTCTGCCTTCGCCTGCCGCGCCAGCGACTCGCGCGTCGACTGCGCATCGGCCATCTCGATCAGCCGATGGAGTTCGTTCGCGGCGGTGGACTGATGCTGAATGATCTCGCTGACGATCTTCGGACCCACGTAGGCCAGCACGGCCGGGGTCATGAACTTGCCCGCAAGGTAGGCCGTCTCCCACGTGTGGGGGTCCAACCCCCGTCCAAACTTCCACGTGAGCGTGCAGCGATCGCGCCCGTGACGGGCGTAGAAGAGGGCCAGCGGCTCCAGGTACCAGTTCCACAGGTCGCGCTTGGGGCCGTGAATGTGGATCCCCGCGATTTTCCCCGCGTCGTGCAGCAACCCGAAGAGCCAAGTCGCGAAGCGGAGCCGCGGCAGGCGATACTCCTGCTCCTCCGGATAGGCCGCCGTCGAATCCACGAAGTGAACCGTCTGCGCCGCGCGCAGCGCGAACTCCGCAACCTCCAGACTGTGGTCGAACAGGCCGAACGCGTCGCGATGATGATGTCGCTCGCTGGCGGGCAGATCCACGACGTACTCCAGGAACGTACGCACGATTTCTCGCATCACCTCCGGTTCCACATCGGGCAGGAAGGCAGCGGACCGAGCAATTCTTGCGGCACGCTCCTTCGTGGCGAGGATCGCGCCGAGACCCAGCGGAACCGCGACGCCGTCCGCGCCCGCCGGGGAACTTCCCCACCAGTCGCGGAACGTGGCCAGCAATCCCATGAGATCGGTCCTAGAACGACGGAATCCGCGGCTCCACGAGCGTGGGTGGCAGGCACCCCTTGCATTCGCGGAAGATGCCGAAGTGGATGAACAAGTAGGCCCCTTCCCGCGAGAGGGTGCCCGACTCGATGCTTCGGGTGACCGGCCAACCGATTGAGATGCACGCGCGTCGCGCGGGCCGCACCATCTGGATGTAGTGGCCGGTGCGCGGCTCGTAGGGATAGGGAGCCATTACAACCCGACCGACAGGCTTGGCGCCCACGCGACCACCGCGCAGCACTTCGAGATGCGCCGTCATGACCTCGCTCGGGTGCACGGTGAAGCCGATTCGTGGGAACCAGCTTCCCCAAGACCACGCACAGTCGGTCGTTCGGGGCATCGTAGAACAGGATGGCAAGACCGCCTTCTGTACCGTGGCGGCAGGGTCGAGCAGCATCTCCGCGAAGCCCGTGCGCCAAAAGTAGCCATCGAGCTCCGAGAAATAGCTCACGCTGAACAGCTGCCCCTGTGGAACGACGATCGGCAGCATCTGGGCCACCGCCGGGAGGCTGGGGACAAACTCGTACACGTGCGCCTCCGTGAACTGGAGTCCCGTGCCGTCCGCGGAGCTCGTCGTGTGGCTCGACGTCTGTCCGAACAGGCGCACGTCCTCCACGGACTTCGTCAACGCACTGACCTCCGCCAGGTGGCTGGTCATGGGCCGACGCACCGCCTCCAGTATTCCCACCGGGTAGGCGTTCTCGACGATGACGCAGGCCGTGACTCCCCCGGCCGGCGAGGGGCAGACCATGACGCCAGTGATCCGCCACGTCCGCAGGATGCAGGACACGTCGACCGCCAGCGTCATCGAGGCGATCGTCTCCGCTCCCTCGTAGGTCGATGCGATCTTGTCCTGGGCATGCAGGCTCCAAGAACCCAGAAGAGCGAACAGAAAGAGCGCGCTCACCGAGGGCTTCATGGCCGCACTTCCCTGACAACGGCTGCACGACCGTCCGACGTGAACGTGACATGCGCGTCGGCGCACTCCACGCCGACCGCGCGGGCGAACTCCGCCGTCGCGAAGGACACTCGACGGTCCAGACTACGCGCCAGACGCGCCACGTCCTCCAGTGAGTCCGCGCGCAAAACGAGTATTTCCGCACCCGCCGGCAACGTGTCGGGCAGTGCCCGCGGTCGCGTGCCTCCTCGCGGGACGGTCACGAACCACAGATCGAGGTTGCGAAACTTCTCAGGCACGCGCTCGGCCAGCGTGACCACGCGCTCGCGTGCGCCGAAGCACGACTTCAGCCGTGTGTCGTGCGCGATGCGCGTGACCTCGCGGGGTGCCACGTGCCGCGCGAGGCCAGTCAGCGCATCGGCCGTCTCACGCGCGACCCCGCGGTAAAGACGTTCGACCGCGGCGAGATCCACGCGCCGCGCGTCGCGGCCATCGGCAAGCCTGTGTCGGCATACGACGAATTTCGGGCCGCCGTCCTGCGCGTCGACGGATCTCCACACGAGGACGCCCATCACGGCGATCACGGCCGGTGCGCCATAGCGAATGCAGAGGCTAACGCCGGTCATCGTCCACCTGCGCTTGGCCTCGCGAGCGAATCGACTGACGGACAACGACGAGCCCGTAGGGATCGACCTCGGACGGGAGCGCCGGCCGCAGGTCCAAGACGTACTCGACCTGCTCGACGCTCTTGAGGCTCCCCGCGATGAGAATTCGGCGCTCGGCGACCGTCGAGAATCGGATCAGGCCGTTCGCAACGGACGCGACGCCGCACGCTTCGGGGAGCGGAAGGACCAGCGTGCAACTCTCCCGCGCCCGCACGACGAACGTCGCGCGCTCGGATAGCGACTTCACGACGGCCTCGAGCTGTTCCGGCGCCACGAGCCGAAGCACGTAGTTCGACCGTTCCTCGATCGTGGTGGGCGTGTACGCGTCGAAATACGACAGGTAGAGGAGACCGAACTTCTTCACCGCCGCATCGGGGATCTGCTCCGGAACGACCACCTGACGATTCTCGGCGCCCGGAACGATCACGATGGGCCGCGGCCGCAGCGCGCTAACGGCTAGCGCCACCGAGAGCACCGCGCTCGACAGCACGAGCACCCCGACGAGGAACAGGGTCGGGCGCAGTTGCAGGTTGATCATTCTCATCGTCAGCTCGCTCAGCGGAGGGTCAGCGGCCGCACGAATCGCGACTCGGGCATCCACAGGCGCTGCGGCGGCCGGCTCATGAGAGTGGCCAGCGACAACCCCTGCAGCGACACGACGGCAACGAGCGCCAGCGCGAGCAGGCGCAGCAGCTTGGTGCGAACAAGATCGTCGGCGATGCGCCCGATCGGCGCCGGCACGTCGCTATCGGCCGAAGTAGGTTCGAGCATGACGTTCTCCCTTGGCTGCCATGGCGCTCAGGCGAAAGCGCGCCTGGGCGCCCGCATTCGGAAGTGGCAGGAGGTAGCGCGGGCGCAGCCCGCGCGGAAGCAGTTCAACCAAGCCAGCCCGGTACAGTCGGGCGAAGACGTAGCCCGGTCCGCCCGCGCGCAGCGAGCGGAAAAGGCAGAGGAGCGCCGCGCCGACGCCGAAGCCGCCGAGAATTCCCGCGAAACCCAGTCCGAGCAGAAAACCGCCCAGGATGGCGGCGACAGCGCCTGCGCCGATGCTCACGGCGACTTCGCGGAATTCCAGCCCGAGCCAGACCAGCACGGGCTCGTCCAGCTTCTGATAGCACGTCTTCTCGAAGGCCATCGATCGCTTGAGCCTCCAAGAGTGGAGAGACTCCAGCGGGCCAACGGGGACGAAATCGAGATCAAGGGTCGCTGCTCTGCACGAGCGAGCCACGAACCACGAACCCCTCGGAGGCGGGGCGGTTCAATTTCAATGGATGGCGGCGCGGTCGCAAACATGGGTTACAACATCGACACTCGTCGAGTCATAGAAAGCAGGAACTCAAGTGCGCGCTCGTCGTTGCACCTCCAACTGCTCTGAAGGCGAGGCGACTTACGATGTCTAAGACTGGAAGCGCGGATCTCCCCCACGCGATCGACAGAGCGATCTCGGCTGCGAAGGAAGCCTCAGCCGCATCAGCCCGCGCGGATCTCCCCCAGGTCGCTGAGGCGATCGGGAAAATCGCAGATGCAATTCTGCGCGTCGCTGACCAAGCGCTCGCGGTCGCGGCCCGCACCGGAGATTCCACCGCGGATATACGCCGCGTTGCTGACGCGATTGCCGGCAGGATCGCGATTGTCGATCGAGGCGTTGTCATTCGCGATGCTACCGCGAAGCTCTCGGGCGTGTCTGAGGCAATCGCGAAGGCGAAGGTGCTTGCACACGAAACCGTGGCTGCTGGGCATCCTGAGGCGCAGGGTTGGCACTTCGATGGTCTGATCGAGCGCGTTGCTCGGCCGCTGGAGACAGCGGCTCACGGCGCGATGGGAGCTGCTCACTGTGCTAAGGTAATGAGCGCCCAACCCGGCGCCGAGCTTTGGCGTATCGTCAAGGAACTCGCTGCGGCGATCGCGGCTGCGAACCAAACCATGGTCATCGAAGTTGCTCGCGCAAATCGCCAGCGCGTCGCTGCGGACGAAAAAGCAACTGCCGCTCTGGTCGCGGCTGCTGCAGACGCTGCTGCAAATCTCGACCGCATCCATGAGATGATCGCCAGCGCGAATCTACAGCATCTCCATGAACAGATCACTCGATCGATCACAGCTGCCAACAATGTCGTCGCCGGCTCTTCTGTCGCTGATCTCGATCAAGTTGCTCAAGCGATCGATGCGGCCAGAGCAGCTGCTCAACAAGAAGTGCACGTCGCCTCTGCTGCCGTGGATTTCCGCCGCTTGGCTGGAGCGATCCGACGGTTCGGCAAGGCGATCGTAGCCGCGGACGAAGCAGTCGGGAGTGCGGGCGTACTGGATTTCCGCCACCCGGCCGAGGTCTGCGCCGCCGTGGAGCGGGACGTCGCCGGAGCTGCTGGCGGCGATGCCGCACGTGTCGCGGAGGCGATCCGAGGCATCGCTGACGCTGCGACTACAAGATATGCGGGTCTCTGGCTCTGCGACGTCGCCAACCAGCTCACATGTGCGCATCAGGATGTGCTCGCCGGAATAGCCGACGCCGATCTTGAGCCGCTCTCTCGGGCGATCACCGAGGCGTTGGCATGTGCCGGCCACGCCGTCCTTCGACGCGGCGCGGAGGCGATCACCGCTGAAGTCAGGAATCGAGCGGAACGCACGTCCTCGCAGGGCTGGAACCGCTCCGATGACGACGATGACGACGACCCGATCGACGATGACCAGGACCTCTCCGCACTCGACGATGAGTATCACGGCTTCGACGACCCAGACAGTATCTGATGCTCCAGTGGGAAGAACCGCGGCGCGATCGTCGATGTCCAGCGCGGGCCATCGGCAAGTGCATCGTCGCGTCCGGCCGGTCGTGAGCGCGCGCCCGCAAAGGAATGCCGTCCCAATACTCTTTCACGAGTCATGGAACACGTCTTAACTCGGACCCGTGCGGCGGTCAGGGCGTTCTCACTTCCCTACCTCCAGGCGTACTTCGAACGGCTCCATGAGTTTTCGAACTGGGTGATCGTGAGTGACTATTCCATCGGGTCGGTAGGGGAGCCAAATGACGTCGCTGCCTTTACCGTAATGCCTCGTGTCGGTAGCCTCGTGGAACTCGATCGCGAGGTCGGGATTTGCCTGCGTGGAGACCTGAAACAAGTGAGAGGAATCTCAGATCTGGCCATCGGGTGCCTCCGATGCGATCTCTTCTACACCTTCGCGTTCGTGATGCCGAGAGAGAGATGTCTTTTCTCCCAACAGAAACCCGAGGCAGAGGCTGCTGCGCAGCTCGCTGCCGTTCGCGGTACGCTGGAGTATTACGAAGGAACGCTCCAGGGCGAACTCCAGAACAGCGAACTTGTCAAAGCGCTTGTTCGGAAGCTGAGACTCCTAGAGCCCAGGGTCAGGAACAGGTCGGCAAACCTGAAACTTCTACGGGACATTTCTCTCGTACCGTCGCTCGCAGCGTGCATAGTCTCGATTGTGCAGGAATTCGCAGCTGCGGCGGAAGTGGGATGGCTGTCGGACCGAGACAATATCGTTCGAGCCTACGACGAATTGGCATATGAGATCTTCGTTCTATCCCACAGTTGGTTGGCGGAGCAAAGGGGGCAGAATGGCAAGAACACTCACTTGGTCTTCGCGAATCCGCCTGATGTGAAAGGAAAGCGAATCTGGTACGACTCGCTCGTCAGGATCCCGGACTACGTGGCGGGGGCACTCGCCAACTACGACCTGATCGAGGATTCCATTACGCGCCTGAAGGTGGAGCGTATCATCACCGAATGCCTCCGTGATCGACGACACTTCGCGATGCACAAGCTGGATCTGGGGCCATCGGAGAAATTCTCGTGTCGTGGGTTTGAATTCCACAAGAAGAAGTGAGGCCGCGTGAGTTCTGAACCTGCTCCGTGGTGGATTGCAGGAGCGCAGGCGCTGCTCTTCCTGCGCGCCACTCGCATCAGCGCGCACTGGGAGGCGATCCGGAGCGCCAAGCTCGCGTGACGGGGTTGGATCGTCTCTAGGGTACGCGGGGCAGCAGCCGAAGTCGTTGAGCTGTAATGCGCAGTGCGAAGCTCAGACCACGAGGAGCCTGCCGCCCGCACATCCTTTCGTCCCCGATCGCTGGTGAATGACTCTCCAAGGGTAGAGACCCAGCGATTGGAGGCACCCATGTTGACGGTCCGACGGATCACCTGCGCGCTGGCCGGGCTGACCCTGCTGCTGGCGGCAAGCGGCCTCGCGCACGCCGCCGACTTCAGCGCGGACAAGGCCCTCGCCGAGCTCAAGGGAGTCGGCAAGCTGCTCCTTGGAATGGTGTTCCTGGGATTCCTCATCGCGGGCGGCTACGTCATCGTCCAGGCCCTCGTCGACGCCAAGAAGCAGGGCGGCTGGGGCCACTTCGTGGTGGGCGTTTTCATGGTGCTCATTGGCGGATTCGCCCTCTGGACGCTGATGACCATGGCGGGCCAGGATCCGACGAGCATCACGAATTCGATCCAAATCAAGTAGTGCGCGGGCACGCCATGAACATTCCGCGCGCACATCGCTGGCTCGTCCTTGCTGGCCTGGCCCTTTCCGCGGCGGCGCTGGCCCTCAACGTGACCGAGGCGTGCGCGAGCTGCGGCCAGCGGTCATGGGTATCGATAACCGTCGCCGCAGCCGGCGTCCTCGCCTATGCCGCGCTCGCGGTGATCGCAGCCCGTGGCCTCGCCGGTCCGTTCTTCGCGGGCGTGTCGGCTGCGGCGGGCGTCCACGTCGTGCTGGTCGTGCTGATGATCAGCGCGGGCCGCGCATGCCCCGTCTGCATCACGGCCGCCGTCGCCTCGTTCACGAATATGGGCCTCGCCATCGTACGGCGAGTGGCCGACCTGCGCGTGGTGCAGCGGGCCTTCTTCCCCGCATTGCTGGCGTCCGCTGGCCTCGCCTACGGCGCCATCGTCACGCAAGGCGCGCAGCAAGCACGCACGGCCGCGGCCGCGCGGCAAGCGGCGCTTGCGGCACGCGCCGATCATCTTCCCGCCGAGCAGAAGAAGCGCGGCCTGCTCCTCATCTACGAGCACTCGGCCTGTAGCTACTGCCAGGACTTTCGAGATCAGTACGCGCCGGCGCTGCACCGGGAATTCGCAGACCGGCTGGCCATCCGATACGTCGATGCAACGACGACGGACTGGGTTCGTCGCACCCCCACGATCTGCACGCCGGACGGTCGCGTCTACGAAGGTCTGCCCTCCTACGAGGAACTCCGCGCGGCCGTAGCCGAGTCCCTCCGACTCCCCAAACCCTGAAAGGAATGGTCATGCGCTGCATTGCGCTCGCCCTCGCGCTTCTCGCGCTTCCTGCCAAAGCTCAGGATCCGGCGGTCACCGGCGGCAGCCGCGAGATCACGCTGCGCGACGGTGAGACCGCCACGGTCCGCATGGTCGTCGCGGACCCCAGCAAGAACCTGCTCTCGGTCGTGACGCTCCCGGAGACGATCCAGGACGTGATCTCCGCGTGGGACGGCAAGGACCTCTCGGTCGAGCACGCCGGGAACAAGCTCTTCCTGAAGCTCCTCTCGAAGACCGAAGGCCATCTCGACGTCATCACGTCCGCCGGCCATCACTATCGACTGCTTCTAGCGCCGTCCGCGGACGCCGGCTACGACTCGAACGTCGTGATCCTCCGCAAGGAGCAACCCGCGCCCACGCGAGAGATCGCGGGCACGGCGTCTGGCGCGATCGATTTCATTCGCGCAATGCGGATCGGCGAGGTACCTCCCGACGCCACGGTGCGATCCGGCAAGAATCAGACGGTATTCACCAGCGATGATCTCGAAGCGACCGTTGTGTGGACCTACGAGACCGCGCGATTCCGCGGCTACGTGCTGCGGCTCGCCAACAAGTCAGCGAAGGAGGCGTACCACGTGGACGTCACCCGATTCGCCTCTGATCGCCTCGTCCTGATCGGTGCCCGCGACCTCGTCGTGCTGCCCGGCAAGACTACCCGGCTCTACCTCGTGTTCTGGAAATAACTGAGAGGTCCCTCATGCTGCGATCCCTGATGCAGCGCTTCCGTCACAGCAAGATCGTGCTCCTTCTGATGGGCGCAGCGATCCTCACGGTCGTCTTCATGGGCTTCGGGCTCCTCGGCACGCGACGTTCTTCCCGCGTCGATGCTGCGGCGCCGGCGGGAGGCGCCTTCGAGGTCGGCCTCAACGATTCTCGCAAGGTCGCCGGGTTCGTGGAGTCCTACGGACAGCGGATCGATCAAGCCGAGCGCCGCCTCGCGGAGCGCGAGAGCGAGCTCAAGACGCTGAACGAACGGCTGTTGAAGCAGGACACGGCGCTCGGGACGCTCCTCGCGGAGCTCGAACGCGCACGCGCGGCGGAACGCCCGGCATTCTCAGACCCACGCATCGAGCCAGGAGTTCCCGCGCCATCGCTGCCCCGGCTCACGCGAGTCACGCTGGCCGCGGGCCGCCGCGAAGCCGACTCGCGGGCGCAGCAACCGTTCGTGCACATCCCCGCCGGCAGCTTCGCCGAAGCCACGCTCCTCACAGGCGTCTACGCGCCCACGACGGGCGGCGCGCTGCCCGTGCAGATGCGGGTCGACATGGTCATGATCGGTCCGAATCGCGCGCGCATCCCCATCCAGGGTGCCTTCCTGATCGGGAAGGCTGAAGGCGACGCCAACTCCACGCGCGCAGTCATTCAACTGGATCGGCTCTCGTACGTCACGTCGGATGGCCGGTCGGTGGAAGTCCCCGCCAACGGGTACGTGGTGGACGAAGACGGCGTGCAAGGGCTTGGCGGCACCTACGTCTGGC
>Ga0187892_10004322_pt1 | contig 24066 bp, 27 predicted proteins | sample MA1701073metaG_FD_139345 | JGI IMG/M metagenome (GOLD analysis project Ga0187892, IMG submission 139345) | Bio-ooze microbial communities from a basaltic lava cave in the Kipuka Kanohina Cave System on the Island of Hawaii, USA - MA170107-3 metaG ... | reverse complement strand
TAACGTCCGGCATCACCCGCGCGCGATGCTCTTGCGCGCGTCGGGTGCATGCCGCTGTTAGGCCACAGTGCTCGCGGTGAGCTAATCGTCCTTGACATTGAAGCGGCTCCGCGCCTCGCGCATGATGCGCGCTAGGTGTGGTCTGAAGTACTCCACCGGCACTCCGCCAGACGAGACAACGACGTCACCTGACCAGTTGCAGCCATCTTCGTCAGGCTCCTGAAGCGCCATGATGCCCCCAACGGAGCATTCTTCGCAGTCTTCAACCTTTTGAAGCTGCGTCGTAAGCCACCGCTCGAGATCCTGGCGGCTTACTACCGTTCGACATTTCGGCATGGGGTGCACCTTCAACGTCCGCGTAGACACACGCCGTAAATCTGCCCTCGTTCCTTGACGCACACAGAGCCGGGGCCGCAGTCGGTGCTGAAAGAGCATGTGTTTCCGGTTGTTCGATTCGGGTCAAGCGGTGAGTACACCGGTTGGCGGTCGTTGCGATTACCGGGCGACATGCCACCCATACAAACCCCATAAATTTGACCACGAGCCTTTACACACTTGCTGCCAGGTTGACAGTCAGTATCAAACGAGCACGCAAGAGCGACGGCTGGAAACAGGACCGCCGCCAGTAGGATTACCTTCAGCAGTGGCATCACGACCTCCCTTGGCTGTGGCCTAACGTTTTGGTGAACGGCGGGCCAGCGCGATGCTCAATGATGGTACGGCGCTGGCGGCCCGTCCGTTCGACCTAAAGTTAGGTTGCAGACTCACCTTTCGCACCCCGCTCGTTGTCAAGCGGCTGAAGGGTTTCGATCAAGTACTCCTCCAGCCCGGCAGCCTCAAAGAATTTGTCTTCATCAACTGCAATCGTCGCTACGAGCATCGGCGTATATTTCCACGGGTGCCGCAGCTCGCAACGGCGACTTCCGTCAGACGTGTACCGAAAATAACTGCTGATTCTGGAATTGAGGTTCCAAGCTTTCCCCACGTAGAGCAGCGCCCGTTCAGCTCCGAACATGAGGTAGACGCCTGGATTGTCTCGATTCGGCCATGGCTCTGGCCATTTGAGCTTGACACCGGCACAAGCGGGTTCATCGGGAAACAGCGCGTAAAGCTCACTGACCACAAGCTTCCGTAGCGAGGGATGGCGAAACGAATCGTTATAGCGGTTCACCGCGGCTACTACGCGATCGTGAACACTTAGTGACTCGGCCATTGTCTGCAACCTAACGTGTTGGTGAACGGCGGGCCGGCACAGTGCTTAATAGTGGTGCGGGAGCTGCGGCCCGTCCGTTCCACCTAAAGTTAGGCAGCGCGTGATAGGGGAGGAGGGGCGGTGGCGTCTCCTGGGCGTCCTGACGCCTCTCGCCCTCACAACGAACGAGCAGGTAGGCGGCGCTCACTGGCTCGTGCCAGAAGGAGCGGGCTCGGGGTTTGCAGCAATGTCAGCCAATCGGACAATTGTGTCCTGCATTTTCAGATTCCACTCGCCGAAAGCGCGGACGGCCGACATGTTGCCGTGCCTGTTAAGGTCGGGATCATTCCGCCACGTGTCGACCCATGACCGGCAATGCCCCGCAGCTTCCGACACGATTGCATTCACAAGTGAGTTCAGTCTGCTCTCGATGTCGCCATCCGTGTAGCGGCTCGGAGCACCTGCGTATTCGCCGGACAGAGCATTTGCATAGGCGTTCTGGAAGCGTTGGAAGCTGTCCGCTCTCCTGGCCACATACTTTTCGTTTTCCGGCCCGTAGAAGTAGTACGGGTCTGTTGCTTCACGATCGACGAGGAACCAATCGAAGTTGAAGATCGGGTTTTGGGCCCTTGGGTCTACCGAAAAATCCCAGAAAGGAGCACCGCCGGTGGTGGATGAGTTCCATGCAACGCGACCGGCGGCCGGCCCCCCACGAACCCGCCAGGGGGGGCCGTAGCAGATCGCCCAAGCCAAATCTGCTGTCCTTCGGCCGATGACCGTTTTCAGCAGGGCCGCGGCCTTGCTTGAGGCGTCCCCTGCTTCGTTGCGGATCTGAATAAGGCGACCGGAAACTTCGGAGCGTGCCGTGTCAGTGTCGATAAGTCGAGCAACTCTAATCTTTTCCTTCTGCAGTCCGATCAAGAACAGTTCCAGCCCGATATAGATCTCAAGCGCCGTTTGCGCCCTCGCTGGCGGAGTCCGCGGGTCGTCAATCAACCTCGCCAGGCTTATGGCCCACTTTTCAACGTCCGTCGCGTGGACATTCTCCCAAGTCTTGAGCGTATCGAGGAAGTGCTGCGCGGGGAAGGGAGGGTTGTTGACGGCGAGGTCGGCTGAGTAGGTTTGCTCGAACCACGCCTGATAGGCGCCAAACCACTCGCTTATGTTGTTTACCTCCTGTTGCTGCAGCTCATCGCTGAGGAGGTCTCCTATCCTGCCGGCGACAGCATTCGCGATCTCGTCGACAGTAGGAAAGCGCGGCGTGGACCCGGTAAGATCGACGATCGAATTCGCGACGGAGAGAGTATTCGAGGCGAGTCGGATGGCGTCCATTGGACTTGTCATGATCTGCTCCTGTTAATTGTGCGAACGAGCGCAATTACGGGCTTACGGACATCGGCGTCAGCGCCGGCCACGGGCTGGCCGCATGGAACAGCCTCGAACGCGGAGCGCAGCACGGGAGAGCAATGCAAGAGAAGCACCGTGTGTAAGAGACCAACGACCATTGTCGCGCTGCCTAACGTCCGCGTTGTGACGCGTTGAAGAAGGCGCGGAGCGCCGCCGCGCAAACGTCGTTCACCAACGCGTTGTTAGGCTGCAAGCGATCGACATTCATACCCCTAGTCAGCTGTGCTCGCGAAAAATGGCTATTTCACGCTCCAGTTTCTTTAGCAAGTCGGCTCCCACTTCTGCTTCGCTGAGGATACCCAGTGCCACAGCGCGGGACACTGCAATCGCAGGTTCGAGGCCCGTGTACCTACCGTAGAGCTCCCGCGAGGTGCCATTGTGAAACTCGTGAATCTTATCGGAGAGGTCAAAGCAACTCATGCCTTTGTCCGCCCACTTTCCGAAGTCCTCGAAAAGATTCTCTAGCTTCTCCTCTAGCTCAAGTTCCCAAGCTCGAGATGCCAAATGCCTGAGTAGTGCTCGCTCGCGCTTCGTGAGTTTTGCGGATTCCGGCACCGACCGTCCCTTTGCAGCCTAACGTGAAATCATCAGAATCATTTCCGCCTATCTTAGCTGGCGAGACGTAGTTGCTGGGTCAACCTTTCCTTGGATCAACGCGTTAGGCGAGGGTATGCGTTCGCCATCGCCGTGATAGGCCGATGAATTCGGAGCAGTCTTTTGATTCGTCTCGCGAATCGTCGGGTGGTTCGGACGGGAAGGAAAAGCGCCTGATCGAGCGGCTGCGCGATGCGATCCGCATCCGTCACTACAGCCGCCGCACCGAGAAAACCTATTGGTACTGGATCCGCTATTTCGTGCTCTTTCACGGCAAGCGCCATCCCGCCGGGATGGGGGCGCCGGAGGTGACGGCGTTTCTGAGCTGGCTCGCGACGGAGCGCAACGTGGCGGCGGCCACGCAGAACCAAGCGCTCTCGGCGCTGCTCTTTCTCTACAAGGAGGTGCTCGGCATCGATCTGCCGTGGCTCGGCGACCTGGTGCGCGCGCAGCGGCCGGTGCGCATTCCGGCGGTGCTGAGCGAGGCGGAGGTGCGGCGGCTGCTCGATTGCGTGTCGGGCGTCGCGCGGCTGATGGTCGGCCTGCTGTACGGCTCGGGGCTGCGGCAGATCGAGTGCCTGTCGCTGCGCGTGAAGGACGTGGATTTCGCCTACCGCCAGGTCCTGGTGCGCGACGGCAAGGGCGCGCGCGACCGCGTCACCATGCTGCCCGAGAACCTGGTGCAGCCGCTGCAGCAGCACCTCGGCAGGGTGCGCGCGCTGCACGGACGCGACGTCAAGGAGGGCTTCGGCGAGGTGCGCCTGCCCCATGCGCTTGCGCGCAAGTATCCGCGCGCCGCGCGCCAGTGGGCATGGCAGTACGTGTTTCCCTCCGGCAATCGCTCCGCCGACCCTGAGAATGGGGTCGTCAGGCGCCACCATGTGCACCCGGACACGCTGAGCCGAGCCGTCAGCCGCGCCGCGCGCGCCGCGGGGATCGAGAAGCGCGTGAGCTGCCATACGCTGCGCCATTCGTTCGCCACGCACCTCCTCGAGCGCGGTTACGACATCCGCACCGTGCAGGAGCTTCTGGGCCACTCGGACGTGTCCACCACGATGATCTACACCCACGTCATGAACAGGGGCGCTCGCGGCGTGAAAAGTCCGCTCGACCGCCTGGAGCAGCCGCGCGCCGCCTACGCGCGCTAAAGCGGGATGGCGAGGAGGGTGTCGAAGCGCCGGCTGTCGCACACCACGACGCGCTCTTCGTACAGCGGCTCGGGGGCGAGGACGATGCGGTCGAGGTAGCGGCCGCTGGCGAAGAGCGTGGTGTCGCCGTCCTGCATGATGCGGAGGACGAGGAAGTTCGCGCTCGAGCGGACGCGGCCGTCGGAGACGGGCTCGACGATCACGCCGGAGACCATGTGGCGGTAGCGCTGCGGCTCGTAGATGTTGGCGTGGCGCAGCGACTGCACGCGGTCGCGCATCATCCCGCGCCCTTCGGCGTACAGCACGGGCAGGGGAAGGCCGCGCGCCTCGTTCTCGGCCGTGGCGATGCGGTAGCGGCCGTTCTCGGTGAAGAAGTTCGGCCAGTCTTCCAGCCGGTCGGCGTCCAGGGCGTGCGCGTATTGGGCGTGAAGGCGCTCGACCGCGAGCTGGAGCTCGATCTCCATCAAACCTGCATGTACTGGCGCCACGCTTTCCACAGGCCGCGCACCGCGGTCTCGGTGATGCGCGAATCGCCGGAGCCGATGGCCGCGCCGCCCATTTCGATCACGGAAGCGCGGTCGCGCGAGCCGGCGATGCCGCGCTGCACGAAGCCGGTGGCGGCCCCGTCCTCCATCGAGATGTAGCCCGCAGGTCCCACCAGGTTCGCCTGCAGCAGGCGCCGCTTCGTCATTGCTTCGTCGTCGTCGGCGAAGCCGAAGAGGGTCCAGTGCAGCTCGGTGCGGCCGACGCCCTTGGGCACCACCTGGCGCGCGGCGAGCGAGTTGCGGATCTGGTGCAGCACGAAGCCGGGGAACAGCGACAAGATCTGAATCGACACGCCGTCGCCGAGCTCGTCGACCTGGTCGAGCACTTCGGGGCTCTCGAGGGCAAAGCCCTGCGAGCCCGCCGAGCGCATGCCGTTCTTCTCGTAGGCGTCGCCCTGGTCGTCGACGATCTCGGTGTAGGTGCAGTGGTGCGCGCCGTCGGGCGAGACGAACACGCCGCCCTTCTGCGTCAGGCGGTTGATGCGAAAGCGCGTGAAGAAGAGATGCAGCAGGCTCGCGTGGTACGTGTCCTTCACGTTGTCCATGTACAGCTTCCAGTTGTTCGGCAGCACCTGCGTGTACGCGCCGAGGACGCGCAGGGGTTTTTTCAGGACCCTGCCAATTCTTGGAAGGATCTCCGGGCCTATGTAGGCTTCGAGAGCAGGGACTTGAGTGCTCAAGGTGCCGAAAACCAGCCCATTGATTGAAGAGACCCGCAGCTGCTTCGGCGCCTGCGACTCGGGCCTGGCGCCGGCGGGCATGCCGCCCTTGCCGGCGATGCCCTTGCGGAAGGCGACGCTCGCCAGGTTGCCGGCGTGGTCGTAGGTCCAGTTGTGGTAGATGCAGGTGAAGCGCTCGGCGGTGCCGCGCGGCTGCATGCACACCAGCGCGCCGCGGTGGGCGCAGCGGTTCTCCCACGCGTGCAGCGCGCCCTTCGCGTCGCGCGTGACGACCACCGGCATGTCGCCGACGAAGGTGGTGACGAAGCTCTTCGGCTCCGGCAGCTCGGCCTCGAGGCAGAGGTAGCTCCACGCCGGGCCCCGGAAGATGCGCTCCTGCTCCTCGCGGTAGACGTCCTCGTCCTGGTACACCCAGTACGGAACGCGGGTCACGCCTTCGGCGGGCCAGGCTCGCTCGAGCATCGGCTCATTATAATGAGCGCATGCGGATGCTTCTCCTCGTCCTCGGGGTTGTTTCTCTTGTGAATGCAACTGCGCAGGAGTGGCCCGCAAAGACCGTGCGCATCGTCGTGCCGTTCCCCGCGGGCGGCAGCGCGGATGCGCTGCCGCGCGTCGTCGGCGAAAGCCTGGCGCAGCAGTGGGGCCAGGCGGTGATCGTCGACAACCGGCCGGGCTCGGCGGGCAACATCGGCGCCGCCGCGGTGTTCCAGGCCGAGCCCGACGGCTACACGCTGCTGTCCGCGCCGCCGCCGCCGCTCGTGATCAACCGGCTGCTCTATCCCAAGCTCGCGTACGACTCGACGCAGTTCGTGCCGATGACGGTGATCGCGGCGATCCCCAACGTGCTGCTGGTGCATCCGAAGGTCGGCGTCAGCACCGTCGAGGAACTCATTTCCTATGCCAGGAAAAATCCCGGGAAGCTGAATTACGCCTCGCAGGGCAGCGGCACGACCTCGCACCTCACCACCGAGCTCTTCAAGTCGATGGCCGGGGGCCTGCAGATCACGCACGTGCCCTACAAGGGCACCGCGCCCGCGCTCGCCGACCTGCTCGGCGGGCAGGTGGACATGATGGTCGACAACCTCGGCGTCTCGCTGCCGCACGTGAAGGCCGGGAAGCTCAGGGCGCTCGCGGTCGCGAGCCCCAAGCGCTTCCCCGGGCTGCCGGACGTGCCGGCGCTCGCCGAGTCGCTTCCCGGGTTCGAGTCGGTGGCGTGGTTCGGCATCGTCGGCCCGCCGCGCACGCCGGCCGCGATCGCCCGGAAAGTCGCCGCCGGCGTCGCCGAGGCGCTGCGCAACCCGGAGGTGCTGAAGCGGCTCGCGGGCTTCTCGGCGGAGCCGATGGGCCTCGGCCCGGCGGAAACCGCGGCGTTCATGCGGCAGGAAACCGAGCGCTGGGGCGCGATCATCCGCGCCGCGGGAATCAAGCTCGACTAAAAAGGGGTCAGGACCCTTTTCCGCTGCTTCGCGCAGCGCGCAGGAAAAGGGTCCTGACCCCTCACAGCCACGGCATCAGCGAGGCGTGGATCACGTCGGGCACGCCGTGGCCGCCGACCGACTTGATCGCGAGGTCGACGTCCTTCAGGCCGAAGCGGTGGGTGGTGATTTTCTCCAGCGGGAATCTCCTGGAGGCGAGCTGCTCGAGCGCGAGCTCGCAGGCCTTGAAGCTGTGGCCGCGCGCGCTCCTGATGGTGACGAACTTCACCGTCACCTTCTCGAGCGGGAAGTTCGGGAACTCCTTGAGCTCGCCCTGCACGACGATGGTGCCGGCCTTTCGCTTCAGCGCTTCTATTCCCAGAAGAACCGGAATGGTCCCCGCGCCGGCCGTGCAATCGAGGACCACGTCGACGCCCCTGCCGCCGGTGGTCTCCTTGATGCGCGCCAGCGGGTCTTCTTTCTGCACGTCGATGACGTGGTCCGCGCCGAGCGCCTTGGCGACTGCCAGCCTGGCCGAGTCCTTCGACGTGCCCGTCACGATGATGAGCGAGGCGCCGGCCTGCTTGCAGATCACGGTCTGCGACAGGCCCTGCTGCCCCGGCCCCTGGATGAGGACGCTCGAGTTGTAGCCGACGCCGCCGTCGAACAGCGACCACTCGACGCCGTTCGCCATCGGCGTCACGAGGCCCGCGAGCTCGGGCGTCACGCCCTTCGGCACGCGGTGCACCACCGCGTTCCACGGCAGGTAGACGTACTGCGCGAAGCCGCCCCACAGGTGCGGCGCCTTCTCGGCCGAGGTGTAGCCGTAGCGGATCGCGTCGGGATTGTTGCGCCAGTCGGTGTTCTCGCAATGCCGGTACTGGCCGAGATGGCACCACTCGCACTTGCCGCACATCACGTAGTGCTCGACGAAGACGAGGTCGCCCTCCCTGAAGCCCTTGCGCCGGACGAACTCCCGCCCCGCCTTGGCGATCACGCCGATGTTCTCGTGCCCCATGATCACCGGGGCAGGGCCGGGCGGCGTCCTGTAGAGCTTGACGTCGGTGCCGCAGATCCCCGCGACCTCCATCTTCATGAGCGCGCTGTCCTCGGGAACCTCCGGCATCGGGAATTCGCGCAGCTCGGTCTTGCTCGGGCCGATGCGAACCGCCGCGAGGACTTTCTCGCTCATAATCGGGCAAGTGTAATGGAACGGGCAAACGCCGCGAGCAGGATCAAGGCATGGACGCGGGGCCGGTTTCGCCTTTCCAAGGATGCGACCCTTCTCGTGACGGAGCTGGAAAGCTCGGTGCCCGGATTTCCGCCGCTGCATACCGTGGTGGCGTTCTGGACAGCGGAACAAAAGCACTATCACTTCAAGGTTTTCAAGCCGCTCGCCGAAGTGACCGAGGACGACGTGCCGCCGGCGTGGTACAGGGATGCGCTGGAGGTCGCTCCGGGATTAAACTGCGGCTGCTGCTGAACGGAAGAGAAGCATCATGACAACGGAAACCAGGACCAAGCCCCAGATCGCGGTGATGAACGCGGTGCACGACCTGCCGGTGCTGGTCGCGCGCGACGAGGGCTACTTCAAGGACGAGGGCCTGGAGCTCGAGTTCGTCACCACGCCGGGGATGGCGCAGGCCACGACCTCGCACTACGTGAAGTTCGACTCGGTGTTCGACCGGCCGCTCGACTCGGTCTACAACGACGGCGGCATCGACCAGTACCGCATGTGCGAGTGGGGCATCATGAAGCGCGCGGTCGAGGCCGAGAGCCGGAACCTGCGCGGGCGCAAGATCGTCGCGCTCGGCGCCTCGATGTCGAAGTTCGCCATCGTCGTGTCGCGCGAATCCAAGATCTACGAGCCCGAGATGCTGAAGGACAAGCCGATCGCGGTCACCCCGAACAACGGCTCGGAGTTCACCACCCTCAAGATGATGGAGGGCTTCTGCGAGCCGAGCCACGTCAAGCGCACCAACGTCGGCTCGATGCTCAAGCGCCTGGAGGCGGTGCGCGACGGCCGGGTAGCCGCGGCGAGCCTGATGGAGCCCTGGATCAGCGTGGCGCAGAAGTGGGGCCTGCGCATCCTGATCGAGTCGCACTCGACGCGCGCCGAGGCGGCGGGCGACGAGCTCGACGGGCCCACGCTGCGGAAGATGTTCAGCGCCCAGGCGCGCGCGGTCGCGGCGATCGAGAACAACCCGCAAAAATATGCGCACTACCTCGCGCGCGAGACCGGCGGGCTGCTCCAGCCCTCTGAATTGCAGAGCTGGCGCCTGCTGCACGCCGCGCCGCAGCCCTACACGCGCGAGCGCTTCGACGACACCTACAACTGGACGGTGAAGTGGAACATGACGGTGCCCGGCGCCACCTATGAGAACACCGTAGACAATCGCGCCTGGAAGTAAAAGAGGAGAGGAGACCACCATGAAACCGCTGCTCGCGATCGCAACAGCAGTGCTGCTCATCGGCTGCGACTCGATGCCGTCGATGCCCTCGTGGATGCCCGGCAGCGGCTGGGTCACGCTGATCGACGGCGAAAAGGGCCTCGAGAACTTCAACAGGATCGGCGACGCCAACTGGCGCGCCGAGGGCGGCGCGATCGTCGGCGACAAGGGCAAGGGCGGCTACCTCGTATCGAAGAACTCATACAAGGATTTCGAGCTGCGCGTGGAGTTCTGGGCAGACAAGAACACCAACAGCGGCGTGTGGATCCGCCTGACCGATCCGAAGAACATCACCACCAAGAACTCCTACGAAGTGAACATCTACGACGCGCGGCCGGGTCCGGAATACAGCACCGGCGGCATCGTCGAGTTCGCCAAGGTTCAGCCGATCCACAAGGCGGCCGGCAAGTGGAACGTGTACGAGATTACGGCGAAAGGCGACCAGATTACGGTGGTGCTGAACGGCGCGAAGACCGCCGACCTGAAGAACGGTCAGTTCCCGCAGCGTCCGTTCGGCCTGCAGTTCGGCAACCACGGCAAGGAGCCCGGCGGCGCGATCAAGTTCCGCAAGGTGCAGGTAAAGGAGCTCTAGCAGCAGGGTGGCGCAGGTAGTGCACAGCCCTGGGGCGCTGCGTGTCCTGTGGGGGAAGCGCACGGGCGTGGCTTCCGGCGCGCTCGGAGTGCTCTGCGTCCTCGGCACCTTGTGCTTCCTGCTTCCCGACCTGCTGGTCGTGCCCGACGCGCGGCCCTTCTACCGCGAGCACATCGCGTTCTTCCGCGGCCTGCTGTGGACGGCGATCTTCGCCACCTTCGCGCTCGGCGCGGCGTCGGTGTTCCTGCTGCGCTCCAGGGCGCACGGCGTGCTCGGCATCGGCCTGGGGGTGGTCGCGCTGCTGATGGGCGGCGGCAACGCGCAGCCGGTGGAGGTGGGACCCGCGCCGGTGAGCGCGGGCCTCGACTACCTGGTGCTCGAGCTGCTGCTCCTCGGCCTGCTCTTCATCCCGCTCGAGCGCATGTTCGCGCTGCGCAGCCAGCGCATCTTCCGCGCCGGCTGGCAGACCGACCTCAAGCATTTCTTCGTCAGCCACGCCGGGGTGCAGATCCTTTCGTTCGCGGCCATGGTGCCGGCGCAGCTCGCGTTCGCGGCCTTCGTCAGCCTGGATTTCCAGCGCGCCGTGGCCGCGCAGCCGCTCTGGCTGCAGGTGCTGGAAGTGGCCCTGACGGTGGACTTCATGGGCTACTGGGTGCACCGCGCCTTCCACCGCTTCCCGCTGCTGTGGAATTTCCACGCCATCCACCATTCGACGCTGCAGATGGACTGGCTGTCGGCCTCGCGCATCCACATCGTCGATGCTTTCGTCACTCGCGCCGCGGGCTTCATCCCGGTGTTCGTGCTCGGCTTCGCGCCGGCCGCGGTGTATGCCTACATCGCGGTGGTCTCGGTCCACGCGGTCTACATCCACTCCAACATCCGCTGGCGCTGGCCGGTGCTGCGCTGGGTGGTCGCGACCCCCGAGTACCACCACTGGCACCACACCTCCGACGAGGAGGGGATCGACCGCAACTTCGCCACGGTGCTGCCGCTGCTCGACGTGGTGTTCGGCACCGCGCACCAGCCGGGCTACTGGCCGAGGAAATACGGCACGGTCAGGTTCCAGCCGCCGGAAGGCTGGGTCGGGCAGCTCATCTATCCGTTCCGGCGGCGCGTATATACGCCTTATGGGTAGACACCGGTTCATCGAGGTGGCCGCGGTCACGGCGTACGCGCTGCTCGCGCTCTACAACATCGCCCGGCTCGCCGCCGAGACCGATACCCTGGAGCATGGCGTGCTGCTCGGGGCCTGCGCGCTCGTCGCGTGGATCGCGGCGGACTTCCTGAGCGGCTGCGCGCACTGGGCATTCGACACCTGGGGCAGCGTGCATACCCCGTTCCTCGGGCCGAACTTCATCCGCCCGTTCCGCGAGCACCACGTCGACCCGACGGCCATCACCCGGCACGACTTCATCGAGACCAACGGCGCTTCGTGCATCGCGGCGCTCCCGGTCCTCGCCGCCGCCTCGTTCGTCGCGGTCGAGGCGGCGTTCGCCACGCATGCGCTGCTCGTGTCGCTCGCGGTCGGCATCCTGCTTTCCAACCAGTGCCACAAGTGGGCGCACGCCGACCCGGCGCGCCGCGGGCCGCTGGTGCGCCTCGCGCAGCGCGTGCGCCTGGTGCTCTCGCCCGACCACCACCGCTTCCACCACGTGCACCCGTTCAACTCGCACTTCTGCGCCGCGAGCGGCTGGCTGAACTACGTGCTGGACCGCAGCCGGTTCTTCAGGGCGCTGGAGGCCGCGATCAACGCGGTGCGAGGAACTCGAGAATCCGCCGGGGCGCCGTCTCGCCCGTCTGCGCATCGGGAGCCGCGTCCCAGTACTCCGCCCGCGGCAGGCACTCTTCGAGATAGCGCGCCGCCGACGTAGCGTGCGACTCGTCCCGTCCCGGGATGATCAGGGCGGGGATCTCGAGCTTCAGCAGCGCCTCCGGCTCGGCGCCCGGCGCGGTGTCGCGGTCGAACAGCGCCTTGCACATCCCATCGACGATGGCTTCGTAGTCCTGCGAGTGGATGAAGCTCTCCGCAAAAGCGCGATCGCGCCTGATCACCGAGGCCCAGGGGCCGCCTTTCGCGTCCGCGTTGAAGGCTTTGCCTTCCTTCATGACGTGCTCGACCACGCCGCGCAGCCCGTGCTCGGCTGCGAACAGCAGGTGATCGGCGAAGCGCTGGTGGCCCCGGATGCGGTACCTGGCGCCGCCGACCGGCCAGTAGAGCACCATGCTCTGCACCGCCGCGGGATGCTCGACCGCGAACGCGAGCACCGGGCACACGCCCATGCACGCGCCCATCAGGTGCGCGCGCTCAATGCCGAGGTGCTCCAGCAGCCCCTTGCCCTGCCTGACGTAGTGGCGCCAGGTGATGCGCTCGACGCGCCCGCCCGAGCGCCCGCATTCGCGCCGGTCGAACACGATGCAGCGGTACTTCTTCGGCAGATGGTCGAGCAGCCGGATGCGGTTGTAGACGCCCTGCGTGCTCCACTTCTCGATCGTCGCGTCGAAGCCGCCGGGCGCGTACATGAGCAGCGCCGGCCCTTCGCCGACGACCTCGTAGCGCGTCGCGATGCCGTCGATGACCGCGCTAGGCACGCTGCCCCTTGATCTGGCGCGCCGCACGCACGTCTTCGGCGTAGGCGCTCAAGGCATCGAGAGCGGTCTTCGCCACATTTGCGTATTGCTCGGCGGAAGACTCCAGATATCCGATGGCGGCGAGCGCCATGCGCATCCGGCCATCCAGCCATGGTCCGCCGCCCAGGCCGCCAAGCACCGGAATCCTTACCGCGCGCACCACCGCTTCGCCTGCGACGGGCCCCGAGTGCCTGAAATCGAGCAAAGAGGCGCCGGCGTCCTCGAGCCGCTTCGCGTGGTCGACGAGAATCGCGGCTTCGTCCTTGCCGCCGTGGAGCTCGGCGAACACCGGCATGCCCGCGCGCACCACGCCGCGCACCAGGTCGGCCGAGCCGAGCAGCTTGACCATCTCGGCGCCGCACTCCTTCAGGCGCAGCGCGCTCTCGACGTTCTGCTCGTGCGCGGGCAGGTCGACGCTGACCACCGCGCGCTTCACGCCGCGGCGCACGGCCTTGCAGACGATGAGCATCTCCTCGAGGGTGATCTCGTCGGGGCTCTGGCCCCAGAGGTTGACGCCGACGCTGTCGCCCACCGAGACCAGGTCGGCGCCGGCGCGGTCGGCGATCTGCGCGATCCGGGTGTCCCACACGACCAACCCCACGATCTTGCGGCCGTCCTTCTTCATTTTCTGGAGGGCGGAGATCATCCGAGGTGGAACCTCGAAGCGAGGATGCGTATTCCACGCACCGTCACGCACGGCACGTTGTACATGGAAGCGATGCGGGCGCCGTCGCGCGCGTTGAACGCGCCGATGTACTCCCCGAGAAACTCCTCGACCACGGCCAATGCTAGCATTCCGCTCGCATGATCATCGACATCCACGGGCATTACACGACCGAGCCGGCCGCGCTGCTCGCGTTCCGCGACAAGCAGCTCGCCGGGCTCGCCGACCCGATGCGCAAGCCTGCCACATCGGAGCTTGGGATAACCGATGAGCAGCTCATCAAGAGCGTCGAGCCGCAGATGAAGCTGCAGAAGGAGCGCGGCTCGGACCTCACCATCTTCTCGCCGCGCGCCGCGGGCATGGCGCACCACGTCGGCACCGAGGCGACCGGGATCGAGTGGTCGCGCCTGTCGAACGACCTCGTCCACCGGATCTGCGCGCTGCTGCCGCAGAACTTCGCGCCGGTGGGCCAGCTGCCGCAGCACCCGGGGATGCCGCCCAAGAACTGCATCCCCGAGCTCGAGCGCCTGGCGGGGCTCGGCTTCGTCGGGGTCAACCTGAACCCCGATCCCGCCGGCGGCTACTGGACCGATCCGCCGCTCACCGACAAGTGGTGGTACCCGTTGTACGAGAAATTATGCGAGCTGGAGATGACGGCGATGATCCACGTCACCTCGTCGTGCAACCCGGCGTTCCACTACACCGGCGCGCACTACATCAACGGCGACACCACCGCCTTCATGCAGCTCGTCCAGGGCAACCTGTTCAAGGATTTCCCGACGCTGCGGTTCGTGATCCCGCACGGCGGCGGCGCGGTGCCGTTCCACTGGGGGCGCTACCGCGGGCTGGCGCAGGAGATGAACAAGCCGCTGCTCAAGGACCATCTGTTGAGCAACGTGTTCTTCGACACCTGCGTCTACCACCTGCCGGGCATCGAGCTGATGGCGAAGGTGATCCCGGTCGACAACATTCTCTTCGCCTCCGAGATGCTCGGCGCCGTCAAGGGCGTGGACCCCGAGACCGGCCACAACTTCGACGACACCAAGCGCTACGTCGACAAGCTCGACCTGAGCGGCTCCGACAAACAGAAAATCTTCGAAGGCAACGCGAGGCGCGTCTACCCGCGTCTGGATCGGCGATTAAGGAAAAAATAGCCATCGCGGCGGGGGATCCCGGGGGCGTCGGCCCGGAAATCTCGCTCAAGGCCGCGCTCGACCGCCGGGTGCGCGCGCTGTGCGAGCCCGTGGTGTTCGGCGCGCGCGACATGCTCGAGGCCCAGGGCCTTTCGCTGAAGAGAATCCGCATCGTCGAGACGCAGCAGCGCGAATTTCATATCGGCGAAGTTCACCCCGAGCACGGGCGCGCGGCGATCGATGCAGCGCGCGCCGCGATCGAAGCGGCGCTCGCCGGCGAATACGCCGCGGTCGTCGCCGCGCCGCACAGCGAGACCGCGATCCGCGCCGCGGGCATCGAGTTCGACGGCTATCCGTCGTTCGTCGCGCGCACCGCCGGGCTCGCGCCCGAGGACGCAATCCTCATGCTGTGCTTCGCGCACGGGAGGCGCGAGGTGCGCATCGCGCACGTCACGCTGCATTGCAGCGTTCTTGATGCCTTGAGGATGATTTCGAAGGAGCGGGTGTTGCGCACGATCCGGGCCGTCCACGACAGCCTGGAAAAGATCGGAATTCGAAGACCGAAGATCGCAGTGAGCGGCGTCAATCCGCATGCGAGCGGCGAGGCGGAGCGCACGGTGATTGCGCCGGCGATCGAGGAAGCGGCAAGGAGCATCGTGGTCGACGGCCCGATCGGGGCGGATACGCTGATCCAGCGCGAGGGCTACGACGCCTACGTCGTGATGCTGCACGACCAGGGGCACGTCGCGGCGAAGCTGCTCGCGCCCAACCGGGCGGCGGCATTGACGATCGGCACGCCGGTGCTGTTCTCCTCGGTCGCGCACGGCGCCGCGTTCGACATCGCGGGGAGGAACCGGGCCGACCCGGCCGCGATGGTGGAAGCAATTACCCGCCTCGTGACTCGTCGACGTCGCGCGCGAGCGACCGCGAAACGCAGCTAAAACAAGAGCTTAATCTCGCAGGTTAACGCGCGTCCCGGCGCCACGACGCTTGGCGTGTGCAGTGCGTGCTGCAAGTCCTTGTTGCGCCGGTGTTTCGGCCAATGGCACGCGACTTGCAACCTGCCGTCAACACACAAGTGACAACGGCGAGCCGATCCATCCCATGAATACCCGGCCGCAGCGACAGGAGAGAAACGTCTTCCTGCTGTTTCTCGGGACGTGCTTCGTCGCGCTCATGACTGCGTTGCCGATCGTGACGGCGAGCCAGAGCCAGGCTCCGAAGAAGGAAACTCCGGAGATAGCGGCGAAGCTGCCCGAGCATCCCAGCTTCGAAGAAGCCGACGGCAACAAGGACGGCGTCGTCGACAAGTCCGAGGCGCGGGTCGTGCCGGGGCTGTCGGCCAACTTCGAGCGCGCCGACCGCGACAAGGACGGCAAGCTCGACAAGGCCGAGTTCGCGCGCGGCCTCGAGATCCTGCAGGCCCGCAGGTGAGCATCGAAATACGCCTGGTGAAGGCGGCCGGCGACGCCGATGCGGCGCTGCGGCTGGCGCGCGAGGCGCTCCTGCTGCGCGCGCTCGGCAAACTACCCGGCCTCGAGGGCCAGGTGCCGCGCGTGATCGAGCAGGGCACCGACGCCCGGGGGCACGCGTATCTCGTGCTCAGCGCCTTCCCGGGCAGCGGCGAAACCCGCGCCTTCACCGGCGAGCACGCGCGCTTCCTCGCGGCCCTCGGCAAGGCGCGCTTCCGCGCCGCGGACTTCGAGTATTCCGGGAAGTGCCAATGGATTCAGCGCGCGATTCCAGAGGGTGACTCTCTCCTCCACGAGGCCTACTACGATTGCGAGAAGGCGCTTCTGTACTGGACCGGTCCTTACGTCCTGTCGCAGGGCGATTTCGCGCCCTGGAACATCCGCACCTTCGGCTCGCAGCTCTTCGTCATGGACTGGGGCAACGCGCAGGCCGACGCGAGCCCGCTCGACGACGTGCTGCACTACCTGATGATCCAGCGCCGCATGCGCACCGTGGCGCTGCTGCGCAAGGCGATGAGCCGCGCGCGCGAGTTCGCGCTCGCCGCGTATCCCGAGTGGTCGTGGCGGCCGGTGGTGATCGGCGCGCTCACGCTGGTCTACCTGCTCGGGGTGATCCTGCATCGCGGGCTGAACCGCGCCGATCCGGTCGTCGGCGCCTACTGGAAGCTTCTCGAAAAACGGTCGATCTGGATGAAGGAGAACTGAGAATGTCGGCAGCAGCCACCGCCGCGGGATACCTCTATGCCTCGGGCCGCCTGCGCGGCCGCGGCGCGCGCGAGCAGGAGGAGCAGCCGCAGGGAAAGCCCAGGCCTGAGCCGCGGGAGAAGATCCGGGTCGCGGTTCTCGAAAAGGAACCCAAGCTCGAGAAACGCGCCCCGAAGATCGAGTACCGCGTGCGCAAGCGCTGGGCGGCTGAATGAGCGCGCGCTCCGGAGGCCTGTTCGTCGGGCGGCTGGTGGCCGAGAACGGCATCGGCACGCTCGCCGAGGCGCTCGATCTCTACCCCGGCGCGCGCATCGACGTCATCGGCGCCGGCCCCGAGGAGGCGCGCCTCGCGAGCCACGCGCGCATCCGGGTGCTCGGCCGGGTCGGCCCGGCCGAGGTGCAGGAGCGCATGCGCGCCGCGGCCTACCTCGTGCTGCCGAGCCTGTCCTACGAGGCGCTGCCGCGGCCCCTGGTCGAGGCCTTCGCCAACGCGCTGCCGGTGCTCGCGAGCCGGCTCGGCCGCCTGGCCGAGATCGTCGAGCCGGGGCGCAACGGCCTGCTGTTCGAGCCCGGCTCGGCGCGCGACCTCGCCCGCCGGCTCGCCTGGGCCGAGGCCTTCCCGGAGAAGATGCGCCAGATGGGGGAGTGCGCCAGGGCAGACTACGAGGCGCGCTTCATCGCAGACTGGAGCTACCAGAGACTCTTTGGCGAACGGCGCCGCGCGGCCCGAGTTTAAAGAAGTGATGCAACCCGTAATCCTGTGTGGCGGATCCGGCACACGGCTTTGGCCGTTGTCGCGGGAGCATCATCCGAAGCCGCTGCACGCCGTGAACGGCGAGCGCACGCTGCTGCAGGAGACCGCGGCGCGCTGCGCCGGCGACCCGGTCGTGGTGTGCAACGAGAGCCACCGCTTCATGGTGCAGGAGCAGCTGCGCCGCGCCGGCAGCCGGCCCAAGGCGATCCTGCTCGAGCCGAAGGGCCGCGGCACGGCGCCGGCGCTCACGCTCGCCGCGGTGCACGCGGTCACCGCGGACGACCCGGTCCTGGTCGCGATGCCCTCGGACCACTTCATTACGGACCGCGCCGCCTTCCAGAACGCCCTGGAGCGCGCGGCGGCGCTTGCCCACAAGGGCAGGATCGTCGCGTTCGGCGTGCCCGCGACGCGGCCCGAGACCGGCTACGGCTACATCCGCGCGAGCGGGGAGTACGTCCAGGAATTTTCCGAGAAGCCCGATGCCGCAAGAGCGGCGCAGTACGTCGCCTCCGGCGAGTACCTGTGGAACGCGGGCATCTTCGCGGTGCGCGCCTCGGTATGGCTCGACGCCATCGGCGAGCTCCGCCCCGACATCTTCAAGGCCTGCGAGCGCGCGTACCGGCAGGGCAAGCGCGACGGCGCCTTCTACCGCGTCGAGGCCGCGGCGTTCGCCGCGTGTCGCGCGGACTCGATCGACTACGCGGTGATGGAGAAGGCCACCGACGCGATGGTGGTGCGGCTGGACGCCGGCTGGTCCGACGTCGGCGCCTGGGACGCCCTGTGGGACATCGAGACGAAGAACGCCGACGGCAACGTGATCCACGGCGACGTGCACGCCGCCGACACGAGGAACGCGCTGCTCATCGCGCAGCACCGGCTGCTCGCCTGCGTCGGGCTCGAGGACGTGGTGGTGGTCGAGACGCCCGACGCGGTGATGGTGGCGCGCAAGGACAAGGCGCAGGCGATCGGCGCGCTGGTCGCGAGCCTCAAGGCCGCCGGCCGCGCCGAGTGCCTGACGCACCGCAAGGTGCACCGGCCGTGGGGCAGCTACGACGGCATCGAGAGCGGCGAGCGCTTCCAGGTGAAGCGCATCGTGGTCGAGCCGGGCGCGGCGCTCTCGCTGCAGATGCACTACCACCGCGCCGAGCACTGGATCGTGGTGCGCGGCACCGCGCGCGTGACGCGCGGCGAGGAGACCTTCCTGCTCACCGAGAACGAGTCGACCTACATCCCGCCCGGCACCCGCCACCGCCTGGAGAATCCCGGCCGGCTGCCGCTCGAGCTGATCGAAGTCCAGTCGGGGGCCTACCTCGGCGAGGACGACATCGTCAGGTTCGACGACGCCTACGGCAGAAGTTCGGGGACCTGAAAAAGGCGCCAATGGTCTTCCCCGCGAAGCGGGGACGACTTCTTCAGACCTTCTTAGACGACTCAGACCAACTCTAGTAGCTGACCCTCAGGTTGAGCATCCACGCGCGGTAGTCGTAGTCGCGCCCGAGCTGGTTGGAGTTGCGCTCGCCGAGGTCGAAGCCGGCGCCGATCTGCCAGTTGCGCTGGGGCTCCCAGCCCGCGCCGAAGCGCCAGACTTGCAGCCGCTCGTCGCGCGGCGGCGTGCCGAGCAGCACCACCGACGCCGTGCCCTCGTACAGGCGGTGCTCGTTGACCCAGCGCAGCGAGAACACCAGCTTGTAGGTAGCCGCCCAGCTCACGCCGAACAGCGTCCCGGTGCGCAGGACGTGGGAGGCGTCGATGTCGATGACCGAGGCGGGCTCGCGGAAGCCCTCGAACGACAGGAGGAGCTTGGGCTCGACCTGCCAGTCGACGCGCCCGCGGTAGGTGGCGCCGCTGAAATCGCGTCCCGGCACCTGGTCGTAGCTGCGCACCGTCTGGCCGAAGCGGCCGGCGATGCGCAGCTGCTCGCCCAGGCGGTAGCGCAGGGTGGCGGCGTACTCGGTCTCGTCGAAATCGTTGATGATCGCGGCCGCGCCGATGGTCTCGGCGATCGGCGCCTGGCCGCGCGTGAACCTCGCCTCCACGCCGATCGCGTTGCCGAGCGGCGTGACGTACTCGAGCCCGCCGCGCGCGGTGGTGCGGTTGACTTCGACGGCCTGGACGTCGCGCTCGATGCTGCCGTACTCGAGGCCGCCGATCAGGCGCCAGTCCGGGATGAAGCGCCAGGCGCCCGAAGCGAACAGCAGCTCGTCCAGAATCATGATCCGGGTCTCGGTCTGGAACTCGCCGAGATCGGCGTGCCTGCGCCGGCGCGTGTAGCCCGCGGTACCGCTCAAATCGTTGCCGAGCTCCCACAGCCACTCGGCGCGCCCGAAGTAGGCGATGTGATCGATCCTGCTGAAGCGGTTGAAATGGTAGTACTCGACGTTCCCCTCGAGCAGCACCGACTGCCGGCTGTAGACCCGCTGCTCGTGCGACGCGCCGACGCCGGCGCGCGCCACCGTGTCCGAGCGTTCGAAGGCAAAGCGCCGCAGCGGGTTGCTGTCGTACATCAGGCCGCCGTAGGCCCAGAGCTGCGTAGGCCTGCGCTCGGTGTCGCCCGGCCAGGCGGCCGGGAAGCGGCCGCTCGAAGGAAACGGCAGGCTGTCGACGGTCTCGAACGCAAGCGCCGTGACGGGTACCAGCAGGAGGATCCAGGCCGCGCGCATCCAGCGGGAAATCATGCGATCGTTTCTTCCTCTTGTTTTGTAGGGGCGCGCCGATTCTAGGCCCCGTCCTCCGGCCTGTCAGCCGCGCCGGAACTACCGCATGAGGCGAACGGACTGTCGCGCGGCGGCGACAGCGCGCGCCCCCAGCGCGCGGCGAAGCCCTTGATTTTTCAGGCAGTGCAAGGTTGGCACGCGCGTTGCTCATCGGTGTCGCTCTTATGCTCAACGCGCTCTGGCCGCTCGCGCCCGCTGCCGCGGCCGGACTCCTGGTCTGCCTGCTACTGCTCTGTCGCCGCGGGCGCCCCGCGCTGCGCTCCGAGAACGAGCTGAACCAGGCGATCGGCCTGCCGATGCTCGCGGCGCGGCCGCTCGCGCCGCAGGCGCTCTCGCGCCAGCTGCTCGCGCACTGGTTCGGGCGCGGACGCGCGATCCTCGCCGTGGTGAGCCCCGGGCGGCGCGACGGGCGCTCGCGCGTCGCAGCCGATCTCGCGCGCGAGCTCGCGCGCATGGGCGAGCCGACGCTGCTGATCGACGCCGACTTCCGCTCCCCGGCGCTGCACCGCGCCTTCGGGCTCGCCAACCGCGCCGGGCTCGCCGACTTCCTCGAGGGCCGCGCGGTGCGCCTCGCGCACTGCGCGGAGAACCTCTCGGTGCTGGTCGCCGGGCGCTCGGGCGCAGATCCGCTCGAGCTCCTGAGCCGCCGGCGCCTGCAGGACCTGCTGGCGGTGGTCGCGAAGCGCTACCGCGTCGTGCTGGTCGACACCCCGGCCGCCGAGCGCGGCCCGGACCTGCAGCTTTTCGCGGCCTTCGGCGGGGGGGCGCTGGTGGTCACTCGTTTTGCAAGCGAGATTCCTTCGCTCGAGCGACTGCGCGATCTCCTTGTCGCTTGCAAAGCGCGCGTCGTCGGCACCGTTCTGAACGCCGCCTGATGGACGACCGGGGCTACGTCGCCCAGGCGCTGTTCGACCGGCTGAGCGGTGACGGGGTGCGCTACCGGGTGCTGGGAGACGCCCGCGGGCTGCCCGAGCGCGCCAGCGCGGAAGTGGAGCTGGCGGTGGCGCGCGAGAGGCTTGCCGCGGTGCCGCGCGCCGTGGCGCGCTTCGCCCAGGACCTCGATCTGCAGCTGGTGCAGCTCGCGCCGCAGGACAGCCGCGCCTGGCGCTGCGTGCTCGCCTGGAGCGACGAGGTCGGCCGGCCGCGCTTCATGAGCCTGCGCATCTGCAGCGACTATTGCCGGGGCCCGCGCTGCTACCTGCGCGCCGAGGAGCTCCTCGGCGGAACGCCCGAGGCGCTCTTCAGCCATGCCCTGGTGGACGCGGTCGAGAGCGAGGCGCTGTCCGCCGAGCGCGCGGCGTGGCTGTGCACGCTGTGGCGCCAGGACCCGCGCGGCGCGATCGAGCGCATCGCGCGCCTGTGGCGCAACCGCGCCAGCATCCGCCTCATCGCCCAGGCGGCGAAGCACGGCGAATGGGCGCCGGTGCGCTCGAGCCTCGGTGCGCTGCGCCGCGCGCTGCGGCGCGCGGCCCTGCCCGAGCCCGGCGACGTCCTCGCGCGCCTCGCGGTGGCCGCGCGCAACCTCGCGCAGCCGGCGCAGGCAGCGGTCGCCTTCATGGGGCGCGAGAGCGCGCTGCGCAGCGCCGTGCGGGGGGAGGTGGCGCGCGACCTGGAGCCGCTCGGCCTCACGCTGTTCGAGGCAGGCGCGCACGCGCCGCGCGCCGACCTGCGGGTCGTGTTTGACGGCTTGGCGCAAGCCGGGGCAGGAGATGACGTCATTCACGTCGAAACCGGGCGCGGCATGCGGGCCGCCGCGATCGAGGTCGAGCGCGCGATCCTGCGCTGGCTCGAGTGCCGCGTCGAGCGCCGCTACCCGCAGGCGCTGGTCGGCGAGAACCCGCTCGCGGCGCGCATTTTGCAGTTTGCGGCACGGCACAGGGTGCCGCTGGTGCAGTCCTTCTTCGGCTGCGACATCCGCTGCCGGCTGGGTTCCCCGGTGCTCATGCCCTACCCGCTGGGCATCGTGATCGAGCGCGGCGTGCGCATCGGCAGCCGCGTCACGCTGATGCACCAGGTGAGCCTGCTCGGAGACGTGGTGGTCGAGGACCACGTGGTGATCGGGGCGGGCGCCAAGGTGATCGGGCCGGTGCGCATCGGGCACGGCGCGACCGTCGGGCCGAACGCGGTGGTGACGCGGGACGTGCCGTCCCACGACATCGTCGTCGTGGAAAAGCGACGCGAGGATCGCAGGATAGTCGTGAACACGTGACACTGGCTCCGGTCCAATGTCGTGGAAAACTCACACCATGAGGCTCTATCCACGCTCGTTCCTCGCGCTGCTGCTCGGCGGCTTCACGCTGGTGATCCTGCCGCTGGTCGGCGCGCTCGCCTACTCGGCGTTCAACACCGAGCGGCTCGCGGGCAAGAGCCGCACCGCGGTGTTCAACGCCTCGCAGGCGGCGCGCGCCAGCCGCTCGCTGGTCGACCGCATCGCCGCGGTCGAGCGCGTCGCGCAGCAGATGGCGGTGCTCAACGACGCCGGGCTGGCGAGCGACTACGCGCGCGTGCACCGCAGCTTCACGCAGCTCGCCGCCGAGATCGCGCAGCTGCCGCTCGACGCGGCGCAGGCGCAGGCGCTCAACGTCACGGTGCAGAACGAGCGCGAGCTGTACGAGCTCCTGACCGAGCGCTCGCGGCCGCGGATCGACTCGCGCGCGGTGAGCGAGCGCGTCGACCAGCTGATCGACAGCGCGCGCGACGTGCTCGCGATCAACAACCGCGTGGTCGACCGCGAGGTCGAGCGCCTGCGCGTGAGCGCCGAGCAGGTGCAGCGCAACATCATCCTGCTGCTGATCTTCAGCACCGCGGTGGCGCTCGCGATAGCGCTGGCATTGACCCGTTATATCGCGCGCCCGATCACCGAGATCGACGGCGCGATCCGCCAGCTCGGCGGCGCCGACTTCTCGCAGCCGATCTCGGTGCGCGGGCCGGAAGACTTGCGTTATCTGGGAAGAAGGCTGGATTGGTTGCGCAGGCGGCTGGACGAGTTCGAGACCCAGAAGAACCGCTTCCTGCGCCACGTGTCGCACGAGCTGAAGACCCCGCTCACGGCGCTGCGCGAGGGCGCGGAGCTGCTCAACGACCAGGTCGCCGGGCCGCTCGCGCCGCCGCAGCGCCAGGTGGTCGGCATCATGCGCGACAACAGCGTCAAGCTGCAGCGCCTGATCGAAGAGCTGCTCGACTACCAGCGCGCGCTGCACGCCGCGGCTTCGCTTGAGGTGAAACCATTGCAGCTGGGGCCTTTGGTCGAGGAAGCCGTTCATGCCCACGAGCTCGCCGCGCAGGCGAAGGGCCTGCGCCTGGTGGTCGACTCGCATTCGGCCACGGTCGAGGCCGATCCCGAGAAGCTGCGCTCGATCGTCGACAACCTGATCTCGAACGCGGTCAAGTTCACCCCGCCCGGCGGCACCATCAAGGTGAGCGCGCGCGTGGGAGGAGGAAACTCGGCCGGCGAGGCGGTCATCGAGGTGCTCGACAGCGGGCCGGGCGTGCCGCCGGAGGAGCGCGACTCGATCTTCAACCTGTTCTTCCGCGGCCGCAGGCCGGAGAACACCACGGCCCCCGGCGCCGTGCGCGTCAAGAGCAGCGGCCTGGGCCTCGCGATCGCGCGGGAGCTGGTCGAGGCCCACGGCGGCCAGATCGCGGTGGTGGCCGGGGGCGCGGGCGGTCATTTCCGTGTGACCCTGCCGCGCCGTTCGGCGCGTAGGCTGGCCGACGCTGCGTAAAGATGCGCCGCAACAATCACTGTTTCCAAAAAGAGACGAGGTCCAGGTAATGGCGAGCGAGAATCCGCGGGTCCTGCTGGTCGACGACGACAAGGACCTGCTGCAGCTGATCGCGATGCGGCTCTCGGCCGCGGGCTACGCGGTGACCGCGGTGGAGTCGGGGGAGGCGGCGCTCGCGGCGCTCGCCGTGTCGCGCCCCCAGGTGGTGGTGACCGACCTGCGCATGCAGGGCATGGACGGCATGGCGC
>Ga0187892_10004318_pt1 | contig 24093 bp, 19 predicted proteins | sample MA1701073metaG_FD_139345 | JGI IMG/M metagenome (GOLD analysis project Ga0187892, IMG submission 139345) | Bio-ooze microbial communities from a basaltic lava cave in the Kipuka Kanohina Cave System on the Island of Hawaii, USA - MA170107-3 metaG ... | reverse complement strand
CGCAACATCATGGACTTTCCCGCAGTCTTTCCGGGCACCCGCGTCATCGCCATCGAGGAGAACTACCGTAGCACGCAGCCGATTCTCGACCTGACCAACACAGTCATCGCCGCCGCGCGTGAACGGCATGAGAAGAATCTGTTTACCTCGAAAAAAACCGGCATCACGCCGCTACTGGTCGCCGGTGAGAACGAGCACTATCAATCACGCTTTGTCTGCCAGCGAATTCTGGAGCTGCGCGAAGAAGGGGTACCGCTGAGTGACATCGCCGTGCTCTTCCGATCGAGCTTCCACGCCTACGACCTCGAGCTCGAGCTGGCCCGCCACGATATCCCGTTCGTCAAGCGCGGCGGCTTCAAGTTCATGGAAACTGCTCACATCAAGGACGTCATTGCCCACATGCGGATCGTGGTGAACCCGCAGGATACGGTTTCCTGGCACCGTGTCCTGATGCTGCTCGAGGGCGTCGGCCCCCGCTCGGCCGAGGAGATCGTCAGCCATGTGGTTGGGGGCGATCCGATAGGACGCTTGAGAAGCTTTCCGAAGCGCCCCTATTCGACTGATCTGAGCAGCCTCGCCGGCCTCTTGCAGAGATTGAACGAGGCCGGTTCCCTGCCCGAGCAAGTGGTCGAGGAAACGCTGCAGTACTACGAGCCGATCCTCAAGCGCGTCCATCGCGAGGATCATCCCAAGCGCCGGCGCGACCTCGAGCACTTCAGCTCGATCGCGGCGCGTTACCAGGATCTCGAGCAGCTGCTGAGTGACATTGCACTCGAGCCGCCGAGCGACAGTATCGACGACGTCCTCTCCACCGAGCCGGACGAAGGTTTGTTGACGCTTTCCACCATCCACTCCGCCAAAGGCCTGGAGTGGCACGCGGTGTTCATCATCTGGGCCGCCGAGGGGCGCTTTCCCTCGTCGTTCAATGTCGATGACGACGAGATCGAGGAGGAGCGCCGGTTGATGTACGTCGCGGCAACGCGTGCAAAAGCGGAGCTCTATCTCACCTATCCGATCCACATGTTCGAGCGCGGTGTCGGCTTCGTCATGGGCAAGCCTTCGCGCTTCATCGAGGGCTTGCCGGAAGGTATTCTACAGCCTGTGTCGCTGGTCGACGAAGCCGACTTGGAAAGCTGAAGCGCATCGGCGAGTCACGCTTTGACTGCCGGCGATCCTTCTGACAAGTTCGCGCGACAAAGCACGACGAAAAAGGCAGCATGATGTCGAACAAACCCGCCCCACCGAACGTTCCGCTGGTCGATCTCAAGGGCCAGGTCGCAGCCCTGCATGACGAGATCGACGAAGGGTTCCGGCGCGTGCTGCAATCAGGTTCCTTCGTCCTCGGCGCCGATGTCGAAGCTTTCGAGAAGGAGTTCGCCGCGTTTTGCGGCGTCCGACACGCCGTTGGAGTCAACTCCGGAACCAGCGCCCTTCACCTGGCGCTGCTGACAGCCGGCGTCAAAGCTGGTGACGAAGTGATCACTGTTCCGTTCACCTTCGTCGCTACCGTGGCGGCAATCGAGTACGCGGGTGCAAAACCGGTCCTCGTCGACATCGACGCGGACTCGTTTACGATGGATGTAAACCAACTCGAATCGCGCATCACCTCCAAGACCAGGGCAATCCTACCGGTTCACCTCTACGGTCAACCCGCCGACATGGGGCCGATCATGGAGCTTGCCGCGAAGCACAACCTCGTCGTCATTGAAGATGCGGCGCAGGCGCATGCAGCGCGCTACGGCGGCCGCCGAACGGGTAGTCTAGGTCACATCGGCTGCTTCAGCTTCTATCCGACGAAGAACCTCGGAGCATTCGGAGAGGCCGGTGCGGTTGTCACCGACAATCCGGAATATGCCGGCAAGCTGCGAATGTTGCGCGATTGGGGCCAGGAGTCGAAATACAGACACATCGTCCGCGGCTTCAACCATCGGATGGAAGCTCTACAAGGCGTCGTCCTGCGCACCAAGCTCAAACATCTAGCCGATTGGACGGACAGCCGGCGCCGGCTGGCACGGCGCTACGACAGCGAGCTGGCGGGCCTGTCACTGCCCCTGCCGAAGGAGCTGCCGAATCGCGAGCACGTCTATCACATCTACGCCGTGCGTGTCCGCGATCGCACCAGAATTCAGACGGAGCTTTCGGGCCGCGGCATCTCAACAGCGGTCCACTATCCCGAACCGGTACATCTGATCGCAGCCTATCGCGATCTGGGCTACGGCCCCGGCGCCTTTCCAGTAAGCGAAGCGTTGGCCGATGAAACGCTTTCGCTACCCCTGTTTCCGGAGCTGACAAACGAGCAGCAGGACCGTGTGATCGCGGCGCTGCGAGCGCTCAAGTTCTAGGCGGCTGCGCCGCCGCTGTCGCGCTGCGGGTCCGTTCGCCGCCCGCACTCCGGAGGCCCTGCGGCGGACGTGTTGGCTCACTGCGGGCTGCCTTCGCTGCCGTCTCTGACAACCTGTTGTTGTCTGCCGTCCGACAAGCGCCTCGTCTACGCCTCGATTGGGCGGCGGCCGACCGCCAGTAGAGAGAGCCCCAGCGACGGCTTGAAGCGCTCTTCCAAACGGAAGAGTGGAACCAGCATGTCATAGAAGCGTGATTGGACGCCCGGCACCGTGCTGCGTCCGAGAAGGCGGCCATTCACGTACCAACCGACGGCACCTACAAAGTTGAAGGTCGCCATGTGGTCGACCATAAACCCGGCCTGCTCCAAGCGAGCGACGATGTCGGCGCGGTCGTATCGACGAAAGTGGCCGACGCCGCGATCGATCTCGCCGTACAGCGAGTCGAAGGCGGGAATGATCAAGACCGCGCGGCCGCCGGGTTGCAAGGCGTCGCGAATGCGGCGCAGCGCAGCGACGTCGTCTTCGATGTGTTCGAGGACATTGAGGCAGAGAACGGTGTCGAAACCGGCTCCGACTTCGGCTGGGATGTTGCCGCCGAGGTCGAGCTCGCAGACCTTCACGTGGCTGTGCCCCTCGAACGAAGACCGCAGGATCTTCAAGTACTCGGAATTGATCTCGGTGGCGACGACCTCTGTCTGTGCGCAGATCCGTCGCGTCATGTTGCCGATGCCGGCGCCGACCTCGAGAACCTTGCCGTGCACGAACGGCGCTACCTTCTCCCACAGCCAGGCATTGTAGCGATCGAGTACGGACATGCGCCGCAACGTCCGGTGAGCCGCGTCGTTGTCGCCCAGGTCACTGATGATGGCGTACTTGATGATGGTGAATACCGCTGCCAGACCATCCTTCCAACCGATCTTCTTGCCCTCGAGATAGCTGCGGCCGGCGTATGAGATCGATACCTCGTAGATGCGCGCGCGCTTGTGGGCCATCTTCGCCGTGATCTCCGGTTCGATGCCGAAACGGTTCGAACGGATCGGCATGCCTTTGATCATCGGCGAGCGAAACGCCTTGTAGCAGGTCTCCATGTCGGTGAGGTTCAAGTTGGTAAACATGTTCGACAGGAACGTGAGCAAGCCGTTGCCGACGGAGTGCCAGAAATACAGCACGCGGCGCGGCGATCCGGTAAAGCGGGAGCCGTAGACGACGTCGCCCTTCCCCTCGAGAATGGGTTGCAGGAGCTTCGGGTAGTCGTTGGGGTCGTATTCGAGATCGGCATCCTGGATGAGAATGATGTCGCCAGTAGCCGCTTCGATACCGTCGCGAACCGCAGCGCCCTTCCCTTGATTGACTTCGTGGACGATCAACCGCAACTGATTGCGAGCCCCCGATGTCGCTTCGATCAGGACCTCGTCGCCGGGCTGGCGCAGGCCCAACTTGGCGAGTTGCTCTCGCGTTCCGTCCGTCGAGCAGTCGTCGATGACGATCAATTCCTTATCGATGGCAACCTCGCAAACGCGCCGGATGATCTCGACGATCGTGTCGCGTTCGTTGTACGCCGGCATGAGGACGGAGAGTTTCATCGCTGATCGAAGTGTTGTGATGGCGCTATAGATAGCTTTTCCAGCCGCGTTCCTGCAGGGCGCTGACCACACGGCGCACGTCTTGCGCTCGCTCCCGTGGGCAAACCAGGGTTACGTCGCCAGCATCCACGACCACGAGATTGTCTACGCCGACCAGCGCCACCAGTCGATCGGGACAATAGACGACAGAATCTCGGCTATCGATTGCGAGCACCTTTCCGCGCACTGCATTGCCCGCTTCATCCTTTGGCCAGAGCGCGGCCATGGCGTCCCAGTTGCCGGCGTCGATCCAGTCGAAGCCGCCATCGACGACGGCGATCCGTACCACGGCGTCCGAACGCATGCTCAGCGGCTGCATCACCGCCAGATCCACGGGCAGTGACGGAATCTGCCGGTACGCCGCGCGGATGCGCGCTTCGCGTCCGCGCAAAGGCTTCCAGACCTGCTCGAGGGCTGCGGCGATCCGCGGCTCACATTGCCGTAACGCGTCGCGGAACGCCGTCGTATGCCAGATGAAGATGCCGGAGTTCCACAGATGCTTGCCGCTGCTACTGTAACGTCGTGCCGTCGCCAGATCGGGTTTCTCGTGAAAGCACTTCACCCAGTGCGCAGATGGAAACTTGCCACCGACGCGCGCATCGACCTCGATGTACCCGTAGCCAGCTTCCGGTCTCTTGGGAATGACGCCGATGGTCACCAGACAACGCTCTGCGGCCGCGAGTGCGAGTGCCGTTTCGAGGGTGCGACGTTGCCCGGCGGCGTCGACGATGACGTGATCGGAGGGCGTGGCCGCCATGATCGCTTCACCCACATGGGTGGCCAGCCACTCGGCCGCGAGCGCGATACACGCGGCCGTATTGCGCTGTAGCGGTTCGACCAGGATGTGATCACTGGGGAGGAACGGCAATTGGCTCCGCACCTCGTTCTCGTGCGCGCTCCCGGTGACGACCAGGATCCGGCGGCGCGAAAAGATCGGCGCAAGGCGCTTCACCGTCGCCTGCAAGAGGGTTTGCTTGCCGAGAATCGAAAGGACGTGCTTCGGTCGATTGGCGCGGCCGAGTGGCCAAAAGCGCGTGCTGCCGCCGCCAGCCATGACGACCGCGTAGGTCGGAATAGGGTTCCGATGGCTTGCCGCTGCTCGCTTAGCGCTCATGTTCGAGCTCATTGACGACCGTCGCGAGGCGACGTCGGGTGGACGTCGTCAGTGCGCGCTGCGATTGTACGGCGATCAGGATGGCAACCGTCAGAATTGGCGTCGGGCCGCGTCGAGATCTTGCTTCTTCTCGTCGAGCGGAGTCCAGTTGGAACCCTTGGGCGGCTTCAGACGGAGGCGATCGCCGGTTGCCCGCACGAACAATCCGGTGGGAAAGACAACGATCAGAAAAAAGCCAACGAGGAGAAAGCGTGTCTGCACGACACCCAAGGCACGCGCCATTTGCGTCCAGCGGTTCCACATCGCCCGCGGCAGACCAGGCTTCGGTATTTCGGGAAGATCTGACGGATCCGTTCTCGAGATCAGTGGAGTGCTGTCGTCCTTCATCAGTATTCCAAAGGGATTCTATATCGCATGACTCAGAGGTGCTTCTCAACCCCGCAAACGACGGTCACGACGAATGCCCAGATGCTGCTGCGCCCACCGTGGGCGCAGGGGTCTCTGTCCCCGCCGGTGCGAGCACCGGAGTTGGGGTCATCGCTGCGCTTGCGACTGTCGGCGTCCTTGCCGCCGGTGTGGTCGTCCCTGCGGACGTCGTCGACGCCGGCGTTCCCGTAGGTTGGGGTGTACCTACTGTTTTCCCGGCAGCTGGACTCGCTGTCATCTGAGCGGCAACATCTTCCGGCGTCGGAGTGCCGTCAGTCTCTTCTGGCGTCCGATTCACCGCATCACCCGAATGCCAAAAGTCGCCCCCCGCGCCGCCCGCGGATGCAGCGGAATCGTCGTAGACGCCACGATCCGGCTGGCTTCCGATCGGCTGCCCGATCGCACCTGGCGGAATGTACCCGGCCCTCCCGCCGACCGGTGCACCTCCACCTCCCACCGCACCGCCGCCACCACCGCTCCCAGTCCCACCCAATGGCGCGGGAACGCCGCCGCCGGCTCCGAACGACTCCGACGGCTCGGCGGACAGGACAAGCACGCCGATCCAGTCGCCATCGCCGCCAGCACTCATCGCATGCGAGCTCACCCGATCGACCGAGATGTTGGCACGTTCGGGTGACAACAGTGAGGCCCTCAGCACACTGACGCGATGCAGGCCGTCGTCGTAGAAGGTACTCGGCGGCGTTGCGCCCTTTTGCAGGTTGAGCCCGTACCATTGATCGTCGTTCGGTCGGGCTTCGGTAACCGGGCTGCCGTCGGGCTCTGCAAAGCGCGGGAAGAGCACGGTGAGCCCTGGTTCTTCCAGGTTGCCATCGAAGTAAACGTTTACGAGGAATCGTTGAAAGTCGTCGGTGGCCGTCAACGGCCCTGGCTCGGCAAAAACAGTAAAGTAGTTTTCACCCTCATCGAGAGGCAGTTCGACGGAAAAGTCGGGAAAGTTTAGAAACGGCTCGCTGACGCTCTCCGGTGGAAGACCCGCGGCCACTCCCAACCCGTACAATTCCAAGCCGGGCCGTGAAAGGGTCCTCCACGCCTGGGCCTGGAAGTGATCGCTCGCCATGGTTTCATAGCCGTTGGGATTTCCGAAGTCGTCGGTGCTGTAGATGAGGATGCCGCTGATCGACACGGCTCGCAGTGGCGCCGCAAACACGAGGGTCGCCAGACCAACAAGGCTGCAGCATAACAGACGCCAAACCTGGCTGCGGGAGGTTGCGAACATGGGATGACTCACTGGAGTACTCTATTTCGAACGCTCCGTTCGTATGCGCTCACGCGTAACGGATGAGAGTACGGATAACGCCGCACATCGTCAATGTTGCCGACACCTCGCGCCAGGCGCAACCTTGCGTCCAATCGGACTGCACGATAAGACTGGCCCGGTCGAACACCCAAACGCCACACGGGTAAACTCGAAAGGAGCCCCATAGATGCGAACCCGTTCGCTATTCATCGCTTCAGCCCTGGTGTGCGCGCTGCTTGCCGGTTGCCAGGATGGCTCGCAGTCGACAACGGAAACGTCAAGTGCCCCCGCCGCTACGGCAGCCGATGCGCCCGCCGCCGATGCCGATCTGGCAACCGACGAACAAAAGACCCTCTACGCGATGGGTTTTGAGCTCAGCAAGATGATCGCGCCGTACAGTCTCACCTCGAAGGACTTGCCGGCTTTCCAGAAGGGGCTGACGGACGGTGTCACCAAGGCTGAGCCAAAGGTCAGTCTGGAGTCGTATGGCGGGCCCAAGTTCGCCGAGTTGGCGAAATCGCGCGCAGCCGTTGTCGCCGAAGCGCAGAAGAAGGAGGCTCAACCGTTCCTCGAGAAGGCGGCCGCGGAAGCGGGTGCAAAGAAGACCGATTCCGGGTTGATCTACGTCGAGCTCACTCCGGGGACGGGCAAGCAACCGACGACGACGGATCAGGTAAAGGTGCACTATACGGGAACCTTGATCGACGGCACGGTGTTCGACAGCTCCGTCCAGCGCGGTCAACCCGCAACCTTTCCGCTCGCTGGTGTGATCAAGTGTTGGACCGAGGGGCTGCAGCTGATGAAAGTCGGCGGCAAGGGCAAATTGATCTGTCCGCCTGACATGGCCTACGGCGATGCGCAGAAGGGTCCATTGATCAAACCGGGCTCGACGTTGGTATTCGAAGTCGAGCTACTCGAGATCATGGCACCGTCCGAAGCGCCAGCGGTCCAGGTTCCGGCACACCCGTAGGACGGCTTGCGCCAAACGGGTCGTTGTCTCTGCGGCATCGCGCTGGAGGGAGATGACCCGATGCAGCTGAAGATCCACGCATCGCTCAACGAGATTGCCGCTCCCATCTGGAATGGACTCGTCGCCGACGAGTCGCCATTTCTGGAATGGGAGTGGCTATCTTCGCTCGAGGAAGCCGGTTGCGTCGCCGCGCCCACAGGGTGGGTCCCGCAACATCTGACCCTCTGGGATGGTAATCGGCTCGTCGGCGCGTGCCCACTGTACGTCAAGGGGCATAGTCAGGGTGAGTTCGTCTTCGATCACGGTTGGGCCGATGCCGCGCACCGCGCCGGGATCACGTACTATCCGAAGCTCCTGGTCGCCGTTCCCTTCACCCCGGCCACCGGCGCACGCTTTCTGGCTGCACCCGACGCCGACCATATCGCCGTCGCGAGGACCTTCGGCACCGTACTTCAAGACATTTGCAAGCAGAACGGCTTCTCTTCCGTCCACGTAAACTTCTGCTTGCCGGCGGAGGTCGACGCGCTGAACGAGATCGGCTTCGTTCGCCGCACCGGGTACCAATTCCAATGGTCCAACGACGGCTGGCAGAGTTTCGATGACTACCTCGAGGCGTTTCGCAGCAAGCGACGCGTTCAGATCAAGCGTGAACGTCGTGAGCTCGAGTCACAGGGGGTCGAGATCGGCGCGCTTGCTGGAGATGAGATTGACGACAGCCTCTTCCCATCGATGTTTCGCCTCTACAAGAAGACGATCGACAAGCTTTACTGGGGCCGCCAATACCTGAACGCGGAGCTGTTCGAGCTCCTACGCCAGCGATGGCGTCACCGCTTGTGTTTCTTCGTCGCGCGCCGGCGCGGCGAGGTCGTCGCGGGAACGTTTACCGTCCGCAAGGGAAGCGTCCTATACGGCCGATACTGGGGCGCATTTGAGGAACTACGGTATCTTCACTTCAATGTTTGCTACTATGCCTCGATCGACTATTGCCTGCGCCACGGCATCGATCGCTTCGAACCGGGCGCGGGTGGTGAGTTCAAATATCTCCGCGGCTTCAACGCACGAGCCACCGAGAGCATGCATTTCATCACCAATCCCGCCCTGGAAAAGGCAGTCGTCCAATTCCTCAAGCGGGAAAGGGGAGCAGTGGCCTCTGATATCGGCTGGCTCGCCGACCACAGTGCATTGAAGAAGCGCTGATTCGCTTGCGCCGCCGTGCCGCGGGTTTTCGGCACGGAACGGCGTAAGGATTATTCGACTGTTTCGTTCGCCGCGGCGTGACGATCGACGACGTCACCGGTGTCGCTGTAGTTGAAGATGAGTCCCTGTTCGCCGACGTCGATTTCGACGCGGCCGCCTTCGCGTAGCCGACCGAAGAGGATCTCGTCGGCCAGCACGCGACTGATCTCCGTTTGAATCAAGCGCGCCATCGGCCGTGCGCCGAAAGCAGGGTCGTAGCCGCGCTCGGCCAGATCTCGGCGCGCCGCGTCGGTCAACTGTATGAAGACGCGCTTCTCGCTCAACTGTGCGTCGAGTTGCGCGACGAACTTGTCGACGACTCGTTCGACGATCGGCAGATCCAGCGACTTGAAGACGATGACAGCGTCCAGACGGTTGCGGAATTCGGGACTGAACAGGCGCTCGATCGCCTTGGGCCCCTTCTCCGCGTTGCTGCGGCCGCCGAAGCCAATCGCTGCAGCCGCCATCTCCGCTGCACCGGCATTGGTCGTCATGATCACGATGACGTTGCGGAAATCGGCTTTACGTCCGTTGTTGTCGGTGAGGGTGGCGTGATCCATCACCTGCAAGAGGATGTTGAACAGGTTCGGATGGGCTTTCTCGATCTCATCGAGCAACAACACCGCGTGCGGCGTCTTGCGGATTGCGTCGGTGAGCAGCCCGCCCTGATCGAAGCCGACGTATCCCGGCGGCGCGCCGATCAGACGCGAGACCGTATGCGCCTCCATGTACTCGCTCATGTCGAAGCGGAGGAACTCGATACCGAGCACCGAGGCCAGTTGACGGGCAACCTCGGTTTTGCCGACGCCCGTGGGACCGGTGAACAGAAAGGAACCGACCGGCGTCTCCGGATGCCCAAGTCCGGCGCGTGCCAGCTTGATCGCAGCCGAGAGTGCGGTGATCGCCTGATCCTGACCGAATACGGTGAGCTTGAGGTCGCGCTCCAGAGTCGACAAACGTTCGCGGTCGGAGACGGATACCGAACGTGGTGGAATCTTGGCCATGGTGGCAACGACCTGTTCGACATCCTTGACGCCGACTGTCTTCCGGCGTTGCTTCGGCGGTTGCATTTGCACGTTGGCACCCGCCTCGTCGATGACGTCTATCGCCTTGTCGGGCAGATGGCGGTCGTTGATGTAACGTGCCGCCAGCTCGCAGGCAGCACGAAGGGCGCCCCGGGTGTAGGTAACTCCGTGATGCGCTTCGTAGTGTCCTTTCAGCCCGCGCAGGATCTCGAGCGTCTGGTCAACGGTTGTCTCAGGTACTTCGATGCGTTGGAAGCGGCGCGCCAGGGCGCGATCGCGCTCGAAGTGGCTCTTGTAGTCGTGGTAGGTCGCCGCCCCGATGCAGCGCAGCTCCCCGGAGGCGAGCGCCGGCTTCAGGATGTTGGAGGCGTCGAGCGAACCGCCGCTCGCCGCACCGGCACCGACGACGGTGTGAATCTCGTCGATAAATAGAATCGCGCCGGGCTTGTCGCGCAACGCTTGAATAACCCCTTTGAGACGCTGCTCGAAGTCTCCGCGAAAGCGTGTGCCGGCAAGCAGGGCGCCCATATCGAGCGCATAGATGCGGGCATTCGCAAGCGCGGGCGGCACTTTGCCCTCGTGAATTTGCAGGGCGAGCCCTTCGGCCAGCGCCGTCTTGCCGACTCCGGGTTCGCCGACGAAGACCGGGTTGTTCTTTCGCCGGCGACAGAGGACGCGGGCGGCCCGCGCAAGCTCGTCAGCTCTGCCGATGAGTGGATCGATCTTGCCCTCGGCGGCGCGCGCGACCAGATCCGCCGTGAACATCGCCAACGGATCCTTCTTCGGTGTCGGACGCTCTTCGCCCTCCTCGTCGTCGTCGCCGATTTCCGTGATTGGCGCCGGCTCCTCGGCGATCTTCGAGATACCGTGCGAGATGTAGTTGAGGACGTCGAGCCGCGTCACTCCCTGAGATTCCAGTAGATAGGCGGCATGCGAATCGACTTCGCGAAAGATCGCGACCAGGACATTGCGCCCGAGAATTTCATCTTTTCCGGCCGACTGGACATGTGCCGCTGCGCGCTGAATGACCCGCTGAAAGGCGAGTGTATGTTGCGGAGCGACCTCCACATCGTCCGGCAGTTTCTCGAGCTTTTCGTCGAAGAACGTCTCCAACTGCTTCTTCAGGGATTCGACGTCACCGCCGCAATGGCGTACGACTTCCGCGACATCGCTGTCGTGCAACAGGGCATAGAGCAGATGCTCGACGCACAGAAACTCATGCGAACGACGGCGCGCTTCGTTGACCGCCAGCGTCAGTGAAATCTCGAGATCGCGGCTGATCCGCATGACCTATGCCTCCTCGCAACTAGAGCGCAGGGGAAACTCATGTTGTTTTGCCAATGCCTCCACTTGCACCACACGCGTCTCGGCGACTTCGTAGGTGTAGACTCCGGCAACTCCGATACCGTTGCGATGAACGTGCAACATGATCTGGACCGCATCGGCTTCCGAACGATGGAAGATCGATTGCAGCACGAAGACGACGAACTCCATGGTGGTGTAGTCGTCGTTGTGCAGCAGAACCTTGTACATCTTGGGCTTTTTGAGCTTGCGCTCAGTGCGCTGTTCGGTGACGACGCTCGGACCCCCGTCCGTGAGTTGATCCCGTTGCGGATCATCCGGCCCAGCCATGGTTGTTAGAATAGCATCGGCTTGCCGATCGACAAGCAGCGAGTAGGCAAAACTGGGCTGCGCCCAGCGTCTCCAATGTCGACCTCTCCCCACTGGGTCGCCGTGGCTGCCTTCCAGCAGCCTCGGGCAGGGCGGGTACCAACAATCGGGGCGAGAATCGTTCTTAAGGACGCTTCGCTGCTCCTCGGACCAGAGCGGCAGCCACTTGCGCCACGTGCTCTACCGTGAATCCGAAATTCACCAGGTTCACCTCGCCAGGCGCTGACGATCCGAACCGATCGATGCCGATGCTGATTCCGCGCGGCCCAACATAACGCTCCCAGCCGTAGGTGGTGGCCGCCTCGACGGACACACGCAATTGGACGGCTTCTGGCAGAACGGACTCGTAGTAGTCGGCGTCTTGCATCGCGAAGAGGTCCGGGCTTGGCATCGAAACGACTCTGGCGTCGATCCCATCCCTCGCCAGGGCTTGGCGTGCTCCAAGGGCGACGTGAACCTCTGAACCGGTGGCGATGAGGATGAGCTGCGGCGTGGCGTTGTTTGAATCCGCCAGCACGTATGCACCGCGCGCAACCCCTTCCCGGGCTCTCGCTGCGGCCTCGGCAAGCACCGGGACTTTCTGGCGTGTGAGGATCAAGCCAACCGGACCGCTGGTGTGCAACATGGCGACGCGCCATGCTTCGGCCGTCTCAGTCGCATCGGCCGGTCGGATGGTCGTCATGTTCGGCATGGCGCGAAAGGACGCGAGTTGCTCGATTGGCTCGTGTGTCGGCCCGTCTTCGCCGACAGCGATCGAATCGTGGGTCCAGACGTAGATCGCGGCAAGATGGTTCATCGCCGCCAGCCGTACCGACGGTCGCATGTAGTCCGAGAAGATGAAGAAGGTCGACGCGTACGGTCGAATACCACCATGGTAGGCAAGTCCGTTGGTGATAGCGGCCATGGCGTGCTCTCGCACGCCGTAGCGAATGTTGCGGCCGGCGGCCGATTGACCGTCAAAATTCTCTGAATCCTCGATCGACGATTTCGTCGACGACGATAGATCGGCATCGCCTCCCACAAGGCTGGGAACGCGTGTTGCGATGGCATTGAGAACTTTGCCGGAGGCGGTGCGCGTTTCGATCGCCTTGCCAGCCTCGAAGCTCGGGATTGCGCCATCCCAATCGCTGGGCAAGCGACCGGCGATCACATCTTTCCATTCCGCTGCCAGATCCGGATGGGCTTTTTCGTAGGACGCAAAGTCGGCCGACCAGGATCCTTCCCACTCTCGCCCGCGTCCAACCGCACAAAGATGTTCGCGAATCTCGCTCGAAATCAAAAAAGGCAGATCTTGCCAACCGAAGAAGTCCCTGGCCGCCTGCACTTGCTCATCACCCAATGGGGACCCATGCGCCGAGGACTTGCCCTGCTTCTTCGGCGAGCCGTAGCCGATCGTCGTGCGGACAATGATCAGTGATGGCCGGTCGGTAGTCGCTTTGGCAGCACGAAGCGCGGCGTCGATCGCTTCGAGATCGTGATCGCCGTCGTCAACCCGCTGGACGTGCCAGCCGTAGGCCTCGAAGCGGAGCCCAACATCTTCCGTAAACGCCATCGACGTGGGCCCATCGAGGGACACCAGGTTCGAATCAAACAGGAAGGTCAATTTCCCGAGCTTGAGATGGCCGGCGAGTGACGCTGCTTCGGCAACGACCCCTTCCATCAAATCGCCGTCGGAACACAGCGCATAGGTGTAGTGATCGACGATGGTGTGATTTGGACGATTGAAGCGGTGAGCAAGGACGCGCTCCGCGATCGCCATACCGACGGCGTTTCCGGCGCCTTGCCCCAGCGGCCCAGTGGTCGCTTCGACACCTGGCGTGATGTGAAACTCGGGGTGTCCGGGGGTTCGACTGCCCCATTGGCGGAATGCCTGGATATCTTCGAGCGAGAGATCGTAGCCAGTCAGGTGCAACATGCTGTAGAGCAGCATGCTGCCGTGTCCTGCCGAAAGCACGAAGCGGTCGCGATTCGGCCAAAGTGGATTGGCGGGATTGTGTCGGAGATGACGGTTCCAGAGTACATACGCCATCGGAGCAGCGCCCATCGGCAAGCCCGGATGGCCCGAGTTGGCTTTCTCGACGGCGTCGATTGACAGTACGCGGATCGCGTTGATGGAACGCGCCTCGATCGATTGCGGCGTTGAGCTCACTCTCCCTCCTCCTGTCATCCCGGCTGTCTTCATGGCAGACCCGCAGGGGCGGGAGCAATAGCCGCTCCGCGATTCCAGGACGATTGTGTCGGCGCAACGCGGGCGATGACTCGCTTCCTTCGCCGCACCGGCTTTGGTAGGCAAGGGCGCGATGGACACGACCCTGCAGGGAATCATCGACCTACTCACCGGTGCAGACGTCGAAACGCGCTGCGCCGCGCTGGTGGTTCTCACCCGACTCAAGGCATCGGAAGAGCGGGTTGTGCGTGAAGTCGCCACGGCACTCTCGGGTAAGAACGCCGTGGTGCGCGATTTCAGCCTGTCCTACTTTGCGGAGGTACAGCCCAAAGGCGGCGTGGCCATTCTCCTGCCACTGCTGGATAGCGAGGAAACCTCGGTCCGCAATTACACCGCATCGATTCTGTCGAGCTACGGTCAGACAGCCATCGGTGAGATCAAGAGGATCGTCAAGGACGCGCCGCGCCGGCGGATCTATGCCATCATCGAGATCTGCGCCCGGGTACAATCGTCGATGGCGCTGGACATCCTGATGGGCTTCATGGCGTCCGAAGACCTGGAGGTCAATCGAGCCGCCTGCGACGCAGTGATCGCAGCACTGCCGCGTGGCGGGCCCCGACTGCAGAGCGATGTCTTTCGTCGAGCGGACAAGCTTGCGGGATCGCCAAAAGCGCCGCGGACGGCCCTGGTCGCTGCCGCCAAGCTTTTCGGCGCGATCGGTGACCCAAAAGCACGGAAGCGATTGTTTTCGATGCTATCCGCACAGCATCCGAACATCGTCCGCACACATGCGTTGGGCGCCGGGGCGAATTGTTTGCGCGGCCAGAAATTGACCGAAAAGGAAATCGAGACGCTGCTCGGCATGCTCGACAGCGACGATGAAACCGGTGTCCTCCGCCCCGCAGTTCGCCTGCTCGAAAATCAGACTCTCGACCGATCCTATCTGGGCCCACTGAACAAGCTCGCCGAGAGCCCGCAGCCTCTCGTCAAACGTTTCGCGGTCCAGATGCTCGGAGGTTTCGAATCGGGCGGCGTGGTGAAGACTTTGATCGGATACTTGACGGATGACAGCTACGCGCGCCGGGACCAGGCTGCGACGTCGCTCAAAAGCCTGCCCGCCGCCCGCGCTGCCCTGATGAAGGAGCTGCTCGAGTGCGATGACGAAAGGAAAGCCTGGACCCTGGCCGATGTCCTCCTGGTACACGACCGCAGCTGGAAGGGTTCAGCGCGGCAAGCATTGTTCAAGCGGCTGGATTCGACGTTGACGAAACGGGAGGACCGCCTCTACACCGCGTACTTCCATTTCCTCAGCAACCTGGATGCAGATGAAGCCGCCGAGTACGTGCGTGAGCGCGCCGAGAACGCGCGGAAGAAACGCACCTTCGCTTTGAGCGCCAAGTGGTTGGGGCTCTTGAAGAGCGGCTCGGCGTTCGACGCCGAAACCAAGTATGCGTTCGCGCTGTCGGAGCTGAAATCGCACAAGCATACCCTGGCACTGCCTGTACGCCGGCATGATACCGCGCTCGAGCTGATTCGGGAGTTGGTGCGATCGTCGTTCCCTGCGCTGGAACGTTTGCGCAAGGAGCGCGCAATGTCACCCGAGGATCTTTTCTACGTCGCCTTCAACTTCGCCGAGGGCTCGGCCCAAGAGAAGGACTTGGCTCGCGAGTTGATGGAGCATGTCGCGTCGAAATACGGTCGAACCAAGGTTGGGAAAGCCGCCAAAAGCAAGCTGCGCCTCTTGAACCGCGCGGCCTGACGGCCGCGCGATTCATAGACCGCCTCTGGAAAAACCAGCCCCACCCAAGGCGGGTACGTGCACGTCGCGGTCTGAGAGGAAGTTGCCCGACCGGTCAGGCGGCCTGCTGGTGCAGTGGCCCGGGCAGCGACGCCGTGAGTCGCGCCGGCTTGGTACGCACAACCGGGTCGGGCCTGCTTTCGCGCAGCAGACCCATCAGCAGCAGCGCGAAAGCAACCAGCAAGAAGACCGCCAAGCCAAGACCATCGATCGGCCAATCGATTCGACCCATCATCAGTCCGTCGCCAAAGGAAACAAGCATCGCGTTCATCATGATCGTCCTCCTTGCTGGGTTGAACCCAACCTGTTCAGCTGTCTTTCCAAGTGAGCATCAGCCATGCCAAGGCGTTCCCGACTAGAGAAACGCGGGCGATCGCGCCCTTGGGGCGAGTCGGGAGCATACTCAGGTATGCGGCGCAGCAGTGGTTTAGACTGCGGCCCTCGCAGAACCAGCGAAAGCGGTCGTGCTAACGAATTGAAGCGCCGGACCGAAAACTTAGCGGCTCTCGACGGCAGGGTCGGAGCGTAGTCCTAAGATCTTCATCTTGCGCTGCAGCATCACCCGGCTGATTCCCAGGGCCTTGGCTGAGTGCGAGACGTTCCCCCGATTCGCCTGCAGAATCCGCTCAATATACGCGCGCTCGAAGGCAGTGCGGGCGGCGCGCAGCGTTCCGGTCGGTTTTGGGCCAGCGGCAACAGAGGTCGCGATATGCGGTGACAAGTAAGCTATGCCGATGACCTCGGCATCGCCGGCAAGCGTCACCGCACGCTCCAGTTCGTGTTCGAGCTCACGGACGTTGCCGGGCCAATGGTAGCCCGACAGGCAATCGAGGGTTTCGGGCGACAGACTGACTGTTTTTCGACCCCAGCGCTGCGCCAGCCGGTCCAGGAGGTAGGACGCCAGCACCGGAATATCCTCTTGGCGCTCGCGTAGGGGAGGCACACGAATGGGAAAGGCGTTGAGGCGGTAAAAGAGATCCTCCCGGAAGCGACCAGTTCGCACTTCAGCGGCGAGTTCCTTGTTGCTGGCGGAGATAACTCGACAGTCCGTGTGACGCACCTGCGTGTCACCGACACGAATGACCTCACCCCGCTCCAGAACCCGCAGCAACTTGACCTGCATCGCGGGCGGCGTATCGCCAACTTCATCGAGGAAGACCGAACCGCCGTCGGCTGCTTCGAACAGACCGCGTTTGTCGGCGACGGCACCCGTGAAGCTCCCCTTACGATGGCCGAACAGCTCGCTCTCGAGCAACGTTTCGGTAAACGCGCCGCAATTGATTGCAATGAACGGCTTGTGCTTTCTTGGTCCTTCATAGTGAATGGCGCGCGCAACGACTTCCTTCCCACTCCCCGTCTCGCCTTGCAACAGCACGGTGATCGGTGAGCTGATCGCGCTTTCGACCAATCTGAAGACCCGCTCGATCGCGGCGCCACTACCCACAATCCCTGCGAAGCGCTGTCGCACCGGCCTTTCGCGTTCGAGCAATGCAACCTCGTCCAGTAGACGTGCCTCCGAGCGCTTGGCCATCTGATAGAGACGGGCATTCTCGATCGCGACGGCGATACTGCCGGCCAGCGCTTCCAGAAACGTCAACTCGCTGCGGTTGAAGTCGCCGGACCGCTTGTTGATGCACTCAATGACGCCAATGATGCCGCGGCGCGTACGCAGCGGAACACAGAGGATTGAACGCGTCTCGCCGCCCGTCACCCTGTCAGCTTCTTGATAGAATCTGCCGTCCGCTCGAACGTCCGGTACAACCAGCGCCTGACCGCTTTGCAGGACGGCGCCGGCGATTCCCTGATCCGCAGGCATGCGCAGCGATTGCAGCCGCTCGGCAACCTCCGGCGTCTCCGGGTTGGTGTACGGGAAGTACAACTGTGTGCCGCTCTCATCGAGCAGGATGACCGAGCATCCTTCCGCATCGAGTAGATTCTTCGTCTTTTCAACGACTGCCGCCAAGAGATCGTCCAGCTCGATCAACTCATGTAGCGAGCGGCTGAACTCGTATAATAGGTCGAGATGATTGCTGGTGGCGTCGACCATTTCGACTCGATTTACGATGAAGTGCGGCCGACCCGGCTCAACGCGTTCTCATAGACAACGAGATCGGGGTCGCTAAACAGAACGAAACGGACCAATTCGAGCGGTGCCACGCCGATCTCTGCTTTCACCGCAGCGAGCGCAATCGCCGCGGCTTGCGCGATGGGATATCGGTAGGCTCCGGTACTGATGGACGGAAAAGCGACACTGCGAACGCCGTGCGCTCGAGCGACGCGAAGGCTTTGACGATACGCGCTTTCAAGGAGCTCGGCCTCGCCGTGCTGACCGTCCCGATAGACGGGACCGACTGCGTGCACGACATAGCGTGCTTTCAGGTTGCCGGCGCCCGTGATCTTGGCTTCCCCGGTGTTGCACCCACCGAGGCGGCGGCATTCCTCCAGGATGGATGGCCCCCCTGCCCTATGGATCGCGCCGTCGACTCCACCTCCGCCCAACAGCGTCGTATTGGCAGCGTTCACAATCGCGTCGGTATCCTGCCGAGTGATGTCGCCCCTGATCAACTCGATGCGGCTCGATCCGACGAGCAGCTCTCGCATAGGCTCTCCTTGCCGCGCCCTGCTGGTACTGGCAGACCATGGACGCCGAAGGGCCGGAGAGTCAAACCGTTGCAGGGGCGAGAGCCGCCGTTTCCGCCGGCTGTAGTCTGCCCTTGCGGACGACGGCAGCTTCGCAACGAGAGATGATCGGCTCGCGTTCGGGCGGCTGCCGATACCCCACGCGCCGCTTGTAGGCATCACTGTGGTAGAGCACCCAAAGGCAACGCGCGAGGACTTCTGGCCGCGTGAACGCCTGGTCGGGAGTCTCGATCATATTCATCATTCGTAGGAACGCGCGGTAGACGACGGGATCGCACTGCAAAGCCAGCGCTACGCCATCGCGGAAAAAGCGATCGCGCCAACGCGCCTCGATTCGCTTCGGTTCGCGGCCTTCGGCCCGACGTACCGCTTCGCGATCGGCCAGGATGGAAGCACGATAGTACGGCTCGAGCTCGGCGCGCGAGCGTGTATCAAACAAACGGGCAGCACTCTCCAGGTCGCTCGGATGAGCGTCCAGCGCTTCAGCGAGCAAGTGGGCATGCAAGAATCCCTGAGCACAGCCACGACCGTACAGCGGATTGGTGCAGTACGCCGCATCGCCGATCACGAAGAAGCGAAGCGCAATGGGCCCGTGTTCGTCGACGAAGCAACGACGGCGGTTGATCAAGCCGCTCATCGCTTGGACCGGGCGCCCTGCGTCCTCAACAGGTGTGCTAACTGCGGGATCGACCCAAGGCGCCAGACCGGGAATAGAGCGTGCCATCTCGTCGAACGCCGCCGCCTCCGAGAGTATCTTGAGCCGTTGCACCACGAGCGGTGCCGCGAGCGTTATCGAGAACGTACCGCCATCGGCCGGAAAGACCGCGTACTTGATCCAATCGAAGTCACCGGCTGTCGGATGCTCCGATTGCGGCGGCTCCTGTGCACCGGAGCACATGCGGTAGAAACGTGTGTAGTAGATGATTCCCGAGGAGCTGGACTTTTCTTGAACCGGGCGCGCGCCGATCTGCTCCAGCCACGCAGGCGCCTCCGATCGCCGCCCACTCGCATCGACGACGATGTGGGCATACACGGCGGTCTCTTTATCCCCAGCCCGATAGCGCACGCCCGCCACCGCCGGCGCGTTGGTTCGCGCAGCCAGCAAGGCAACCACCTTGGCTCCGCCGATCACCTCGACGGCACCGAGATCGAGCACATGACGTCGCAGCACCCATTCGAACGTTACCCTGCGACATCCGAGAGCGACGAGATCCTCGTCGCCGGGCTCGGCTGCGAGACCACTCAACGGCAGCGGCGGGCGATGCGTACCACGCAGCTCCCGCGCACCAGCCGACAGGAGCTTCTCGAGCACGATCGGATAGTGGTCGCGCAACAGATTCCGCAGACGACCGAGAAAAACGTGCGAATGGCGGACTTGCGGAGCTCCTCCACGCCCCCAGGTGGAGAATGCCGTGTCGGGGTCGACGCTGTTGTCGACCGCGTCGGGCTCGAGGACGGTTACTCGAGCACCCCGCAGACGCAGCACCAAGGCCGCAGCGAGGCCGCTGATGCCGCCGCCGATGACCAGGACGTGTCGTCCCGTCAGTGGCCCTAGCTGACGCTGCTCGGCGTCGGGAGAAACAGCGCTCACGGGACTCAGTTTGCCGCCGCAACGTGAGGACGAGCTTGTCCGATGTCACCGTGAAGGATGCCGATCTTGCGGTAGGCCTCCTCGGTTCGTTCCGTGATCAGATTGAGACGCTTGAGGTTCGGAACCACGGTATGCATGTAGACTTCGCTATTGAGCGCCGGCCATTCGGGAAGACCCAGAGTGCTCTGCACGACATTCTGCGGGTCGAGTTGATACTTCGGCCCAAGAAGTCGCAACATGTCCATATTCTGATTCGCATTGAGGCACTCGAGGACGGAAAACGCGAAGTCCTCCATTTCGGCCAGCTCTTCGGGCTCGGAGTCGCGTACGACCTGCCGCATGCAAAGGACACCGAAGGCGGCGTGACGCGACTCGTCGATCTGCACGCGTCGAATCATGTCCTTGAGGAGCGGGTTGGTGGTCGAACGTGCGAGGAGATCGAAGATACCGACCGCCATACCTTCGAACAGCGTCTGCATACCGAGAGTCTTGAGCTTCCACGTCGGTGCTTCGAGCAACAGGTCGAGCAGTGTTTTCAGAGTGGGATCGATCGGATGGATGCGGCCGATCTTGCGCTGCAGGAACTTCGACAGCACCTCCACGTGGCGGACTTCGTCGATCACCTGCGAGCCGGCGTAGAACTTGGCGTCCATGGTGGGACACGCATTGGTCAGTTGACCGCAGAGCTGCAACGCCGCCTGCTCACCGTGAAGCAGCTGCGAAAGCAAGTGAGTGAATTCGTCGAAAGCAGCCTCGCGGCAAGTCTTGTCGTCGGCACCCATGAACGAGAGGATGCTAGGCAGCAGCAACACTCCCTCGCGCGGCAGGAACCATTCTTCTTTTGGGAAAGCGGCTGACCAATCGACATCGGTTTCCGCGTTCCACTGACCGCGCTTGCCTCGCTCGTACAGGTTGCGAAGCTCCTCGACCTCGCTGCCGTACTCCCAGCTCCAGTGCAGATCCAACGGAACGTCGACGTCGAGCTTTGCGCGTAAGGCGGCAATCTCCTCGTCGTCGACAAACTCAACGGCTTCGAATTCGCCGAAGCGCCGCCGATTGTTCGCTAGAAGCTTGGCTGGCATGGCTCCCTCCTCTTGAAGTCACTCGCCGACGCGGTTGCGGCCCGTACCGGCGAGCATACCGCTGTGCAGCAAGGCTTTGACTTCTTCTTTGCGACGGCGAATCGCCGTCGGAGTAAACAACGGACCGCCGATGAGCTCTTCTCCGAACTCGCCGGAAGCGAAGTGATAGACGATCAGTCCCATTAGACTTTGGAGCGTGTGCGGTATGCTGGCGGCGCGAAACAGGCCGACTTGCATGCCCTCTTTGAGGAGACCGGCGAGCGACCCAAGCAGGTGATGCATGGTCGCGTCGGCATGGCGTTCTTCCTCGCTCGCCCCGGTCAAGTCGTCGTCCTCGAACAATGAACGGAGCAGCAGTCGCGCCGACGTCGGATGCTGCGCGAAAGTCTCCATGAGTGTGTCGGTCCAGCGATCGAAGCGCTCGAGCGGATCCCCGCCCGCGGCCAGCGCGGCCGTGAGTCGACGGTCGAAGATGTCGAGAATACGGCCGGCCACGGCTGCATAGAGCTCGGCTTTGCTTTTGAAATGATGGAACAAGGAAGATTTGCCGAGACCCGCGGACTCTGCGACTTCGCGCAATCCGACACCGGCAAATCCGCGCCGGGCGAACAGAGCTTCGGCGGCCTCGAGAATCTTGTCGCGCGAAGCGATTTCGACAGCAGCTGACTGCGCCATTACGACCGACCGATCGGTCGATCATACTCGGTCGATCGGTCGGGAGTCAAGCGGCGAATTCCGCCGCAGTTTCAGGCGCGCGACTTGTTTGCTTGCTGAGATCAGATATCTTCGCGCCCGGTGCGCATCGGAATCTTCGGGGGAACGTTCAACCCCATCCATCTAGGCCACCTGCGCAGCGCCGAAGAGGTGCGCGAGCGCCAACGACTCGACCGCGTCCTGTTCATCCCGAGCGCCAGCCCGCCGCACAAGAAGCACGCTGAAATCGCGCCCGCACCGCATCGCCTGGCGATGGTTCGCCGGGCGATTGCTGGTAATCCGAGGTTTCGAGTCTCGAGCATCGAGATCGATCGCACCGGGCGGTCGTACACCGTCGATACCCTCGAGGAGTTGCACCACGACCATGCGCGTGTGCATCTCGTCTTCATCCTCGGAGCCGACGCCTTTCGTGAAATCGCGACGTGGAAGAACTACCGCCGACTCTTCGAGCTGTCTGATTTCGTCGTGACTTCACGACCCTCGTACCGGGAAACGAGTCTGCTCTCGTTGGTGCCCGTTGCCGCTCGCGGGGAGTTCTGCTATCGTCGCTCCCGTAACGTGTTGGAGCATCAATCAGGGCACGAAATCGTATTTCAACGGATCAGTGATCTCGCAATTTCCTCGTCCGACATCCGCGAACGCAAGCGTCGCGGTGAGTCCATTCGTTACCTGGTTTCCCCCGCAGTCGAGAATTACATCACTCGCCACAAGCTTTACGAGCAGAGGTTGGGCACGCGTTGAAGCACTCTGACGCTCGCAGCAAAGCGCTGAGCTGTGTCCGCTTCGCCCTCGAGCGCAAGGCGTACGACCTCGTCTTGATGGAAGTTGGAAAGCTGACTTCCCTGGCCGATTTCTTCGTCATCTGCACCGGACGCTCCGACACACAAGTGCAGGCGATTGCTCAGAGCATCCAGGAAAACCTCGGCGCACAGGGGCACAAAACCTTGGCGATCGAGGGCTACTCGCACGGCCAATGGGTCGTCCTCGATTACGGTGACGTTGTGGTTCACATCTTCTACGAACCGGTCCGCCAGTTCTACGATCTCGAGCGTCTGTGGGCGCGCGCGCCCAGGGTGACGCTGCCCGAGCCGTATCACAGTCAAGCACGCGACTTGCGACTCGCCAACGAAGCACGCTAACCACAACGCATGAAGTGGCTGCTCGTCGGTGTCGGCGCCTTCATCTTCGTGGGTGCGGTGATCTACTTGGTCACCGCAAACCTGGAGATGGCATCCTTCCACCTGACACCGAGTTTCACGGTTTCTCTGCCGCTCGGCGGATTGATGGTGTCGTCGTTTCTTGCCGGAGCTACCATCGCCTTCACGGTTGTCTTGCTCCAGGGTGCCCGCAAGGCGATTGCCACCTGGCGGCAGACGCGACAGCGCCGTAAGCGCGAACGGATCGACACCTGGGAGGAGCGCGGCGAGCAGTTGATGTGGCAGGGCGATGCGAAGCAAGGACGGTCCCTTCTGGAAAAAGCCTGGCGCAATCGGCCGGACAGCACGTACGCCGTCCTCAGCCTCGCGGCTTCGTACCGCGCTACGGGAGAAATCCGTCGTGAGCGTCAGTTCCTCAGCGCGGCAGCGTCCAAGGTCCACCATACGAACCCGGATGTGCTCCTGGCGCTCGCCCGCTCACATGAATCAGCCGGCGACCGTGCCGCCTCTCTCGAGGTGCTCGAGCGCCTGCGCGCGCTCCATCCGAAGGCACCGCGCGTTCTCGAAGCGATACGGGACGCATACGTTGTGGCCGGTCGCTGGCACGATGCTGTCGCTCCTCAAGAAGCACTGCTCGCCGAGCTTCGCGATGCGGAGCAAGTTGCCTACGAGCAGGAAACGTTGATGGTGCTTCGCTATCAAGCCGCGTTGGACATCGAAGAGCCCGGGCAGCGGCTCGAAGCCTTGGAAGCTCTTGCTGACCGCCGTACGACGATCGTACCGATCGCCCTGAGCCTGGGTGACGCTCTCGCAACTGTCGGGCGACTGGATGAAGCCGTTGCTGTCTGGGAACGCGGCCTACGCAGCAAACCAAGATCGGCGTTCGTCCAGCGGCTCGCTGATCTGGCAACCGAAAACAAGCACCGAGACCGCCTCTGCAATCTGCTTCGCAAGTTGCGGAGTGACAGCGTACGAACCGATCACGTTCGACTCCTCGTAGCCCACCTGACGCTGATCAGCGGCCAGGTCGCCGACGCACACAACGAGATCAACCTGATTCAGGACGTCGACGCACTGCCGGCATTCGTCCACCGAGTTCGCGGAGAGATCTACCGATCTGAAGGCCAACTGGAGCCGGCGCTCGAGGAGTTGTCTCGAGCTCAGCCTGACCCTTGGGGGTATCGTTGCGCCAAGTGCAGCCACGCCGGTCATGACTGCCACGGACGTTGTCCGGCGTGCGGCTCGTGGGACTCCCACCGCGCCGCCGTCGAGATCGCGCT
>Ga0187892_10004317_pt1 | contig 24096 bp, 13 predicted proteins | sample MA1701073metaG_FD_139345 | JGI IMG/M metagenome (GOLD analysis project Ga0187892, IMG submission 139345) | Bio-ooze microbial communities from a basaltic lava cave in the Kipuka Kanohina Cave System on the Island of Hawaii, USA - MA170107-3 metaG ... | reverse complement strand
CTGGTCGATGTCCCGCTCGCTGACCTTGGTCGGGTCGGCGTAGCCCATCCGCAGCAGTCGCGCCGTCGAGCCCCGGCCCCGCAGGGCCGCGGCGAGCCCGCCTACGACGGGCCATCGCATGACGCGCAGCGCGAACGGCGCCCGGCCGCCGTACCCGGCCGCGCCGACGAGCACCAGACCCGGTACGCGCGCAGGATGGATCAGGGCAACCTCCGCGGCGATCGCCCCGCCCATCGAGTGTCCCACCAGCACGGCGTCCGGCACGCCGAGCGAGTCCATGAGGGCGACGACCAGCCGCGTGTACTCGGCGTTGGTGTAGCCGGTGCGCGGCCGCTCCGAGAACCCGAAGCCCCGGTTGTCGAAGGCGATGACCCGGAATCCGGCCGCGGCCACGGGACCGATTTGGTGGCGCCAGGAGTACATCGACGCGCCGAGCCCATGCAGGAAGATCACGGTACCCCGGCCCCCGGCGGCGCCCGCCTCGAGGTAGCGAATCCGCGTGCCGTCCACCGTGATGTACCGGGCCGCGTAGGGCGTCCCGGCGGGAAACCGCTCGCCGGCCGGGATGGCGGGCGCGCGACAGCCGGCGAGCGTGAGCAGCAGCAGGGAGATGGCGGAGCCACGGACCACGTTTCCCGTCTCCCCTTTCCCGTCTCCCGGTCGTTAACCGATCTCGAGCGGAATACCCAGGATCCTCGCGATCAGCGCGAGCCGGAAGGTGACGTCGGTCTGCCGTTGCGCCGGACTCTGGCCCGGGCCCTCCAGCGGGTACACGTGCATGGTCAGCGGACTTGTGGCGCGTGGACGGGTCCGCAGATTCTTGGGACTCCAGATCCCCTGCGCATCGCATTCGTGATACAGCCGCGCGAGCACCCGGCTCACGCTCGGCAGCCGGCGCGCGAGGCCCAGGCGGGCCATCAGCTCGGCCCAGTAGAGCGCCAGCGGAACATCGGTCACGCGGCCCTGGGCATCGGCGTGCAACGGATCCCCGAGCAGCTCGAACATCGGCTTCAGCAGCCGCTTGCCGGCCAGGATCCAGAAGGCGCGGCGCGGCGTCGGGATCGCGAAGTATTCACCGAGGCGCTCGACGAACCCCGCGCGCTCGCGCTGCACCGTGGGCAGGTACGCCAGCATCTCCATCGCGAAAATCGTCGGTACGGTGGCGGCCGGCTCGAGGATCGTCTTGCCCTTCATCTTGCGGAACGGCTTGCCGACCAGCTCGCTGCGCAGATACTGCGACAAATCGCTCAGGATCCGGTGGGCCGCTCCGCGCAGCCGCGGGTCCTCGGTATGGCCGCCGCGGGCCAGCGCCGCCGCGGCCGCCTCGCGGCCCATGCGCCGCGCCCAGAATCCCAGCCCGGGATCCGTCTTGGCGGGGCGCTGAAAATCCACCAGCAGCGAGGGATCGTCATCGCGCGACAGCAGCCGGAAGAGCAGACGGTCGGCGATGCGGAAACCGCGGTAGTCGGTGGGCCAGCCCAGCTCGATCAGCCGCTGATACTGGTAGATGACCCCGGGCTCCTTCCACCCGTATGGCCGGGACGCGGCCGGGGCCAGGAGGTTGCCGCCCCACAGACCGGTGACCGCGTGCTGCCGGCGCGCAATCGCCACCGCCGGCTTGTACTTGAGGACCGCCTCCCGCAGCGCCGCCACGCGTGCCCCGTCCCGGTGGAGCTCCGGGACCAGCTCGGTGCAGGCGCGATATCGAATGGTGGGGCTCGCCGCATCGAGCAGCCAAGCCAGGGGGACGCGATGCGTTGCGGGGAGGTCCAGGTCGTCGCCCTCGAAGGAGTGGCTAACGCGCGCGCAAAGTTATGCGCGTCCCCGCGGTTCAGCCAGAGGCGAACGGCCCCGTCCTAATACCTTGTCACGCCGCCGGTTACCGCGTCGACCGCTGAAACTCCGATGTCGCGTGCCAGCGGGGTGCCTCGGGCGCCTCCGCCACCGCCAACGCGACGCGCACCGCCACGCGCACCTGCTGCGCCATCCCCGCGAAGTCGAAGCGCTCGAGGTACTCGTCGGACGGCTGGTGATAGCGCTGGCGGTTGTACAGCGCCTCCTGCTCTCGTCCCCAGTCCCGGGACCGTCCGACGAAATCGAGTCCGGGCCGGATCGAGAGCGCCGGCACGCCGGCCCGCGCGAACGGGAAGTGGTCGGAGCGGAAGAACGCCCCGCGGACATCCGGCTCCCCGGCGACCACGAGCGACTCGGCCCGTGCGGCCGCTGTGAACACGGCGCCGGCCGTCGAGCGGTCGGCACCGAGCGCGGAGATGTCGCGAGTCCGGCCCCGCACATTGGTCACGTCGAGGTTGAGCACCAGCGCGGTCTGCGCCAGCGGCACCAGCGGATCATCCACGTAGGCCGCGCTGCCGAGCAGGCCGCTCTCTTCCGCCGTCGTGGCGACGAACAGGACCGTGCGCCGCGGCCGGGGCCGGACCGCCGCGAGCGCCTGCGCGGCGGCGAGCATCGCGGCGACGCCCGACGCATTGTCCTCGGCCCCGTTGTAGATCGTGTCGCCGGCGACCGCCGGCCCGATCCCCTTGTGGTCCCAGTGCGCGGTGAAGAGCACCACCTCTCGTGCCAGCAGCGAATCGCGCCCCGGCAGCCGTGCCACGACGTTCTCGGATTCGACATGCCGGAGCCGGCTCGTGACCGTCACCGTCGCGCGGAGGCCGGTCGCGACGGGGCGAATGTCGCGCCGCGCCGCGGCACGCGTGAGGGTGTCCAGCGCCAGCCCGCGCTCGGCGAGGGCCGCGCGGGCCGCCTCGGCGCTCACCCAGCCCGCGACCGCGAGGCTCTCGGGACGCCGGCGGTCGAGCTGGAGCTGCTCCACCGTCCACGAGCTGCGGACCACCGACCAGGGATACGTGGCGCTCTCGTCGGTGTGGATCATCAGAACCCCGAGCGCTCCCCTCCGCGTCGCCTCCTCGAGCTTGTAGGTCCAGCGGCCGTAGTACGTCAGCACGCTCCCCAGAAAGACGCTCGTGTCCTGCAGGCCGGGATCGTTGACCAGCATCAGCAGGATCTTGCCGCGCAGCGACTCGCCCTTGTAGTCGTCCCACTGCCACTCGGGCGCGCTGATCCCGTAGCCCACGAACACGACGTCGCCGTCCGCGCTGACCCGCTCCTCCGGACGCTCGGCCCAGGCGACGAAGTCGTCCCCGTAGGCCAGCGCCCGACCGCCGCCGGCCGGACCCCAGGCGAGCGTCGCGCTCGGCAGCAGGCCCACCAGACGCACCGGCTGCGCATACGAGCCCCCGGGGCCGGCGGGCTCCAGCCCCAGCGCGGCGAGTTGCGCGGCGATGTAGCGCGTGGCGGCGCGCCCCCCCGGCGTCGCGGGTGCCCGGCCGCCGAGCGAGTCGGCGGCGAGGACACGGAGATGCCCGCGCATCGCCGCGGTGCTGACGTCGGGGAGAGACGATGCCGGCGGCTCGGCCGGCTGGTACGCTGGGCCGCCGCACGCGACGGCTCCCAACGCCATGGCGAGAGACCGCTGACGACGCATCACGGTGTCTTTCCTCGGGGATCGGGGGACGGGGTGGGTGCGGGTCCCGCGGGACAACGCACCGTGTGGATCGCGGCGCGGCGGCCCCGCACGCGCTCGCTCGTCAGCACCAGCGTGGAATCGTCCACGAATGCCACGGCTTCGCCCTGTGCCTGGAGTCCGTCGAGGCGGCACGGGGGGCCGCTCCTCGGCAGGAGCGCTCCGTCCCAGCCGGGAGTGAAGAACAGCACCTCGTCGGGCACCCGCAGCGCGACGAGCCGGCCGTCGGCGCGGATCGCGGCACCGGTCACCGCCCGGCCCCGCCGGATGTGCAGCTCCTGCACGACGACCGCCGTCACCACCGTGTCGGCGGTCCAGCGCACACGATCCACCCGGTACAGCCGGGCGGAGCCGGAGCGCACCTTGGAGATCAGGAACAGGGCGCCGCTCGCGGGCGCGACGTACAGCGCCTCGACGTCCCGCGGGCCGCCCGGATAGCGCAGCCGGAGGCGGCGCGCCGTCGCGGTCAGCGTATCACCGCCGGCCACCGGCGGGGCCGGCTCCGGCACCGCGTACACGCTGACCCAGCGGCGCCCGTGCGCGTTGTCGCCCGTGTCGGCGATGTAGAGGCACGCCCCGGCGCCCGTGGGGCAGGGCCCGGCGGCCAGGTCCTCCCAGTCCACCGCCGTCGCGCCGGCCACGCGCAGGCGGCGGCGGTCGGAGCCGGACAGGTCGGTCGCGTACAGGTACGGCCCGTCACCCGAGTCGTTGTGGCTCCACAGCACGCCGCGGTGTGCCCGGCTCACGACGACGCCCGACGTCTCCTGCAGCCGGCCGCTCTGGATCGTCGCCGCGCGCAGCACGAGCGGCGCCTGCAGCAGCAGCACGAGCGTTTCGATCATCGGGCACCAAGCAAACCGGGTTGCCCGGCTTCCGGCAAGGGGTGAAGTTTCGGCCCATGCTCGAGGTGTTGCGGGGGCGCGCGGTGACCAGGCTGCCGGACCGGGTCCGGCTGCCGGGGCGCATCCTGTACCTGACCGAGGATGCCGCCCTCGTGCGGCGCCAGCTCGGCGGCGAGGATCTCGACTGGACGCCCGCCATGAAGCTGCGCGACGACATTTCCACCGACGAGATCACGCCCGCCTACATCTGCTACTACTACGACGAGACCCTGGGGGACTTCCCCTACCTCGGTCTCAAGTGCGGTGACGAGTTCCCGATCGCCCGCGGGGCCGTGCGCCGCGGCGGCTTCGTCGCCTCGGTGAGCGGCAAGCGCCGCGGCAAGGGCTCGTCGCGCGAGCAGTCGCCCTACGCCGAGCTGTGCGCCGGCATCCGGCTCGTGGTCGCCGAGAACATCGAGCGGATCTACCGCGAGAACTGCCAGAACCTCGGGCTCCTCGCCACCACCGACTTCTCGATCCTCGACCGGGTCCGGCGCGGCGAGGAGATCCCGCTGGCGGCGTTCACGGCGGGCGAGGGGGAGATCACGCGGGGGATCGTGGAGTACGGCGGGCTCTTCAACTACAACGTCGCCCGGCTCCAGGGTCGGGTGGCGCCCACCCCCCCGGCGACCGGGCCGCGCCCCATGACGCTCGGCGAGAAGATCCTGGCACGCCACTGGATGGTCGATCCGGCGCGCGGACGCGTCGGCGTCCCCGCGGTCAAGCCCGGCGACGAAGGCTTCGTGGCCTGCGATATCCGGTTCAGCCACGAGTACGTGACGCCGATGGCGGCGATCTTCTTCGAGCAGCTGGTGGGGCCCGACGAGCGCGTCGCCGATCCCCAGTCGGTCTTCCTGTTTCGCGACCATCTCACCTTCCTCGACCAGGCCATGACGCCGGAGCGGGTCAAGGAAGGCCTGCTCGACGTGGCGCTCGAGCTCGAGAAGAAGCAGCGGGCGTTCGCGGAGAAGCAGGGGATCAAGCTGTACGGCGAGCTGCGCCTGGGTCACCACGGCTCGGAGGCGATCTGCCATTCGAAGATCCTCGAGGCGCACGCCGAGCCCGGCCAGGTCATCATCGGCAGCGATTCGCACACGCCGCACGCGGGCGCCGTCGGCTGCGTCGCCTTCGGTGTGGGGACGACCGCCATCTTCAACTCCTGGATCACGCGCGACGTGCGGGTGACCGTGCCCGAAACCGTGAAAGTCGCCGTCCACGGCCGCCCGCGCGACAACGTGACGGCCAAGGACTTCATGCTGGAGATCCTGCGCCACCCCTACGTGAAGAGCGGCAAGGCCATCGGCAAGCTGGTGGAGTACTGCGGCGGCGCGGTCGAGGCGCTGTCGGTGGACGAGCGGGCCACGATGACGAACATGACGGCCGAGGTGGGGGGCTTCACGGGCTACGTCGCGCCGGATGCGCGGACCGTGGACTACCTCGTGGCCTCCCGCGGCCTGAGCCGGCCCGAGGCGGAGGCGCGCTGCCGCGGGCTGGCCAGCGACCCCGACGCCCGGTACTGCCAGGTGATCGAGGTCGACGCCGCCGCGATCCGGCCGATGGTGGCGCTGCCGGGCGACCCCGGCAACGGCCGCCATATCGCCGAGCTGGCCGATCGGGTGCGCGTGGGCATCGCCTACGCCGGGTCGTGCACCGCGGGCAAGAAAGAAGACATGGACATGTACGCTCGGGTGCTGCGCGACGCCGTCGGGCGCGGCCAGCGGGTGGCGCCCTGGGTGCGCTTCTACATCCAGTCCGGGTCGCAGGAGGTCAAGCGCTACTGCGAGGAGCGGGGCTACCTCGACATCTTCCGGCAGGTCGGCGCGACGTTCCTCGAGCCGTCGTGCGGGGCCTGCATCAACGCCGGCCCCGGCGTGTCGCAGACGAAAGACGAGGTCACGATCAGCGCCATCAACCGCAATTTCCCGGGCCGCTCCGGGCCGGGGCAGCTCTACCTCGCCAACCCCTACACCGTCGCGGCCTCGGCCATCACCGGCTACATCACGGCATGGGAGCCGGGCGAGGCGTTGGCGGCGACGCCCTAAGGAGCACGGAGCACAGAGCAGTGCTCGGCGGTGCCGATCCGGGGCTGCGGTGGGCACCGTCCAGTACTGCTCCCCGCTCCCTGCTCCCACAGTGTAGCGCTCCCCGCTCCCCGTTTCCGGTGAGAGGGGGTGGGGGCGGGGTCGTGATCGAGTCCACGTGCATCACGATCGAGTCGGCCGTCGTGCCGAGCGCCGACTCGCCCCAGAAGATCACGCGCCAATCCCCCGGCCGGAACAACACGAAGATCGCCGCCCAGTGCCCCACTCGCGCGGCACCCGTGTCCGCCAGCGCGAACGTCTCGGTGTTCGAACAAAGGCGCCCGCCCGTTTCGGGGAGCCAGCACAGGTCGGCCCGGACGAGGCGCGTGTCACGGTAATAGGCCCAGGCGCTGTAGCGCTGGTCGAGGACGACGTCGGCCGGGTCGATCGGGCCGAATTCCTTGGACCCCGGCGAGCGCACCCAGAAGCCGTTCACGTTCTGGAGCAGGCCGCAAGCGATCTGGAACGGATAGTTCTCGTCGCAGCGGAATAGCCGGACGCTGTCGATCACGGGCAGGCGCTGAGGGTCCACGGCCGGGGCGCCCACCTCCCCGCAGGCGAGCGTCGCCGCCGCCGCGAGAGCGAAGAGGTCCCACCGTGCGCCCGCCACCATGCTCGTAGTACCCTTCCCCCTTCCCTCTTCCCCCGTCCCCGAATCTAGGGAATCTCCCCCCGGATCTCGATCCGCACCGCCTGTGCTCCCGCGCCGTAGTCCTTGAGTGACGAGACGGTCGTGGCGGAATCGGGGACCAGCTTCGCGGTGATCGCCGCTTCGCCCGCCACGGAGCCGCGCCGCGGCGTCAGCCGCAGCGCTCCGATGACGGTCGTCGTGCCGCTGCCGAAGCTGCTGGTGGTCCCCCGCAAGTGTCCCGCCCGGGCCTGCCAGGTCGTCAAGGTCGAGTCGATCGCTTCGTGGATCACGACGCCCGTGCCGGTGCCCGCCGTGTCGGGAGAAAACGACGCCCGCAGCGAGTCGTCCATCGGGGCCCGGCCCGCTCCCAGCACCAGAAAGACCGTGTCCACGGTGCGGCTGGTCGGCCGGTAGTCGGTCCACGCGAGCACCGTCGTGAACACGGCCACCACGGTGTCTTTCCCGCCGGAGATGGTGTCGTCGGTCGTGGCGTTGATGTCCAGCTCGACGGTCACGAGCCGCGTCGTGTCGCCATCGGGGCCGACGATGTGGGACGCCCGGTCGATGAAGAGGAACACGAAGGGACCGAGCTCCTCGTACAGCGAGTCGCCGGCCAGCGCCTGGTCCAGCGCGTAGCGCACCGCGGCGAGCTCCTGGGAGTCGATCGCGTCCGGGTCGACCCCGGTCGCATCGGAGGAGCAGGTCACGGCCGCCCAGCCGGCGGCGAGGAGCACGAGCGATCGCAGTCGCGTCATGCCCCCCAATGTAGCGCCTAGGGAGGGCTCCCGGTCAGGGTGACGGGTTCCACCGTTTCACGGTAGGGCCGGAGCGCGTCGCGCTGGTACACGCTGCGCGGGTTCCACAGCACCCAGGAGCGGATGCCCAGCTCCTCGGCGGCGCGGATCTGGGCCCGGATCTCGTGCGGCGTGTAGCGTGGCCGCCGGCGTCCCAACGTAAACGCCTGGAGGTACGGACGGATCTCGGCGGCGCCGGGGTAGCGCGATCGTTCCAGTGCGGCACGCAGCGTCGCACGCACGACGCCGTACGGCTCCCCGTTGGGCCATGCGTACCCGAACGCCCCGGGCGCGTAGTGGCTGGGATACACCATCGGCAGCACCGCGTCGGCCACCATGATGAAATCCTCCCACACCTGACCGATGCCGAGATCGCCGTCGGCGGTCGCCGTGAGCCCGAAAATATCGAAGGTCACCGGCGCCCCGATCGGCGCGAGGCGCGCCGTCGTCATCCGGACCTGGCGCCGCACCGCGTCGCGCCAGGTCTCCCGGCCCTGCCGCGCGGCGAAGATGGCGCTCGCGCGGTGCTCGGGCGGCTCGTCCGGGAAGCGGACGTAGTCGAACTGCACCTCGGCGAACCCGAACCGCACGGCCTCCTCGGCGATCTGGGTCGCATAGATCCAGACCGAGTCGTGGTGGGCGTCCAGCCAGGGACTCCCCAGCCGGTCGCGCCACAACCCGCCATCGCGGTGTCGCACCGCCCAGCCGGGCCGGCCCGCGGCCAGCAGCGGGTCCTTCGCCACCACGATGCGGGCGATCGGGTAGATCCCGTGCGCCCGCATCGAGTCGAGGCGCGCCCGCGCGTCGGCCAGGCCGGCGCGGCGGCATGCGCTCGCGCCGACGGCGGCCGCCGTCGGCACCGACATGGGGAACAGCAGGCAGCCGGTGTCGTCCTTCACGTCCACTACCAGCGCGTTGATCTCGGTGGAATCGGCGAGCCGGATCAGGTGCCACACCTTGGGAGAGCTGAACGCCCAGGCGTTCACGTAGAGGCCCTTGACGGGCGGCCGGGCGGGGGCGAAGCGGAGATCGGGCTGGGCGAAGCGCACGTCGGGCCGCCGCAGCGCCGCCGTCAGCTCGGCCGGCGTCGTGGGGATCGCGACCGCCTCGATGTGCGGGTGCTGCGCGAAAAGGCCGCGACTCGTGAAGAGCGCGGCCCAGAGCAAGAGGGCGCTTGCTCGCCGGACCACCCGCATGGTGCCTACGATAGGATTCCGCGCCGCCAGCGACAAGGCCATGGCTCACGCCGCTCCAACTGCATGTGGTCCAGCGAGTTGCCGCTCAGCGCAGCTGTAGCGCGTTGAACAGCAGCGGGAACGTCGCCTGGCTCTGGCCGCGGTACTGCGGCTTGAATCCGAACAGAATCGCCCTTCCGGCCCCGTGGCGCACTTCGACGAGCGCGGCCCGGCCCGCCACGCGCTCCGGATGCAGCACCCAGCCCGACAGCAGGAGCCGGGCGGGCTCGCTCGGGTAGCGGGCGACGACGCGGACCCGCGCGGAGTCGAGCACGTCGAACGCCGGGCCGCTCTCGAACCAGGCCGGCCCGGCATCCCGGTTCCCGCGGGCGAGCGGGTGCGTGTCGTCGAGCTCGATGCGGAAGATGCTGCCCGGGGCGTAGAACTCTTCGTCCGGTACGCCCTCGAGCACGTTGCGCACGGGCAGCAGCAGCGCCTGGACGACGAATCGGCTCGCGGCGTTGAGCGCGACCAGCGTGCCACCGTCGGTCACGAACTGGTCGAGCGCCTGGGCGCCGACCTCGCCCAGCCCGCCGGCGTACGGCGCGGGGTAGCGTGACGGGAGCCCCTCGAGCAGCTCGCGCGGCGACTGATCGGGCAGCACGATGACGTCGAACGTCTCCCTGAGGAGGCCGGCGCGCACCACCGAATCGACGAGCGACAGGAAGGGGATCTTCCAGGTGTCCAGCACCCAGCGGGTCCAGCCGTCGTCTTCGGTCGGCTCGTAGGAGCGGTACACGCCGATGCGCGGCGCGTCGCCCTGCGCGACACCTGGGGCCCGCGGGGTGACGCGAGGCGGCGTGATCGGGGCCGAGAGCGACACGCGCAGCGAGTCGCGGACCTCGACCGCGGTCACGCCGAGCAGCAGCGGCAGGGTGTGGGCCGTGACGTCGTAGGGGGGCTCGGGCGGGCCGTCGGGGTAGCGCCGCCGGTCCGGATAGCGCTGCACTTCGAGCAGCGTTTTGGCGAACGCGGCGTACGGCTGCCGCAGCACGATCACGTAGCTGCCGGCGGCGAAGCGCTGGCCAGCCGCGGTGAACGCCTGGTCTGCCGTGCGGACCTCCACCTGCCCGCGATGCAGGATCCCGAGCAGCGTGGCGAGCGCCACCGTGTCCCGCCCCTGCCGCGGGAGGACGAAGGCGTACGGCCAGTCGCGCCAGCCGCGCACGCCCCGCCAGCCGACGGCGAGGAAGCTCTCGAGCCAGTGCTCGCGCTCGCTGGCGGCGTGGTGCAATACGGCGTAGGCGGCCGCGGACTGATACCCGACGATGTCGCGCAGCGTCCGGCGGCCCCCAGGCCACGGGGCGGTGAAGTTCCACGTCCGGCGGCGCGGGTCGGGTCCCCGGGGGCCCTCGACGAGCCGGTCGAACGCCACGGTGACGGGCGACGCCAGGTCGGCGCTGGCGGTCTCCGAGAGAATGCGGACACCACCGTGGTAGTGGGAGTACGCCCGTGCCGGCGTCCACGCGTCGAAGGTCGTCGCCAGCGTGATGCCCGTCTTGCCCTGCGCGGCCAGCTCCCAGGCGACGGCGGTCCCCAGCGCGTTGACGCCGCTTACGAGCAGGGGATCCACGTTGGGCTCGATCGGGTCGTTGTAGGGCGGCACGAAGAGGCGGGCGCCGGTGCTGCTCATCTGATGGATGTCGTGCACGATCTGGGGGTGCCACACGTTGTGCAGCGAGTCCACCACGAGCTGCGTCTCGACCTGGGTGAACGCGTACCAGTCGCGGTTGTTGTCGTGTCCCGTATAGTGGTGGTAGAGCTGCGGCGGATCGGTGCCCTCGGCCGGCGTGCTGAGGGTCCGATTGTACCACTTGGTCACGATGGACACGCCGTCGGGGTTGAGCGACGGGACGAGCCAGGTGACGACGTTGTCGAGAATGGCGCGGGTCGCCGCGCTCGTGTCCGTGGCGAGCCGGTGGGCCAGGATCGCCGGCGTCAGGCTCCCGCCGACCTCGTCGGAATGGATCCCGGACGTGATCAGCACGACGGCGCGGCCCTGCCGCAGGGCGTTCAACGCCTCGCGGTGCGTGCCCAAGGTGCGCGGGTCGGCGAGGCGGGCGTTCAGCGCGCGCAGCTGCTCCAGGCGGCGCAGGTTCGCGGGGGAGGAAATGACGAGGGCCACGAGCGGCGCGCCGAGCGTCGTCTTGCCCAGCTCGCGGTAGCTCACGCGATCGCTCGCGTCCGCGAGCGCCCGGTAGTACCGCAGCAGGGCGGGCCAGTCGGCGAGCCGGCGGTCGTCGCCGGGCTCGAAGCCGAGGCTGGAGCGCGGCGTCGGAATGACTGCGGGGGCCGGCCTGGCGGGGCGGCGCGCCGGCGCCCGCTGCGCCCCGGCCGGAGCGCTCAGGGCGACGACGAGGAGCGCGAGGAACCCGCGGCATGCGCCCAGCGGCATCGGATCCTGGGTGAAAAGGGGGGGAAAAGATACGAGCCCCGGCCGCACTCGGCGACCGGGGGTTAACCCACCTGGAACAGCGTCACGGGAGCTTGACCAGCTCGACGCGCCGGTTCTGCGCCCGGCCCGCCGCGGTGCCGTTCGTGGCGACCGGGCGCGCGGGGCCGTAGCCGCGCGCCACCATGCGGTCGGGACGGACGCCGCGGCGCGCCAGATAGGCCCGCACCGCCGCCGCCCGGGCCAGCGAGAGCCGGCGGTTCACGGCGACCGAGCCGGTGTTATCGGTGTGGCCCGCGATCTCGATCCGGACCTCGGGATGCGCGACGAGCGAGCCCGCCACCTGGTCCAGCACAGCGTACGACGTCGTGGTCAGCGCCGAGCGGCCGGTCTGGAAGGTCACACCGCGCAGCACGAGCGGCGCCACCCGCCCACTCGCTTCCTCGCGGAAAAGAATCGGGCAGCCGACATCGTCCACCCGCGTGTTGCGCGGGGTGTTGGGACAGCGGTCGCGCCGGTCTTCGACCGCGTCGCCGTCGGCATCGCCCACCATCGGGCAGCCCTGCGGGTTCACCGGGGTGCCGGCCGGCGTGCCGGGGCACTGGTCGATGCCGTCGTGCACGCCGTCGCGGTCGCTGTCGCGCGGGCAGCCGGTCGCGTCCACGGCGAGCCCCGCCGGCGTGTCGGGGCAGCGGTCGAGGCCGTCGAACACCGCGTCGCCGTCGGTGTCGAGCGCGCAGCCTCGCGCGTCCACCACCGCGCCGGCGAGCGTCTCGGGGCAGACGTCGATGCCGTCATAGACCTTGTCGCCGTCGGAATCCGAGGGACACCCACGGACGTCCACCGTCGCGCCCCGGGGCGTGTCGGGACACTGATCCACGCCGTCGAGCACTTTGTCCGCGTCGCCATCGGCGGGGCACCCCTTGATGTCCACGCTCGCGCCCGCGGGCGTGTCGGGGCACTGATCGAGGCCGTTCCATACGCGGTCGCCGTCGGCGTCCGCGGGGCAGCCCCGGGCGTCGACCGTCGCGCCCAGCGGCGTGTCGGGGCAGGCGTCCTTGCGGTCCTCGACGCGATCCTGGTCGGCGTCGGCCCGGGGCCGCCGCTCGCCGTGAAACAGGGAGATGCCCGCCGTCGCCAGGAAGTGCGTCGCGCTGCCCCCCACCGGGGCCTCGGTGCTCGGCACGTAGATGAAGCGTCCCTCGAGGCGCAGCGCGGTCCGCTCGCCGAGCAGGATGCGATCGCCCAGACCGACGTGCAGCCCGTGGTCGGTGACCTCGAGCGGCGCCGTCGTCCCGAAGTCGAGCAGCGAGTATCCGGCCAGGAGAAAGAAGCTGTTCCGCGCGAGGGGCGGGAGGTTGATCCCCACACCGGCGTCGAAGATCAGCGGCTCGACGCCCACGCTCGTTCCGGACACGGTCTGGCGCGGCTGGAACACCGCGTCGAGCTCGAGGCTGAAGCGCTCGCTCAGCAGATAGCCGAAGCGCACCCCGCCGCCGAACTTGTCGTCCAGGCCGAAGGCCTCCTCGTAGCTCGTGTACGAGCCGAACGCGCCGATCTCGAAATGCCGGGCCCGCTGGCCGTCGAGCGGCAGCACCGCGCCCGCAAGCAGCGCGACCGCCGCGAGCGCGGTGTGCGCGAGAGCCATCGCCCGACGTGTCCCGCCCATCGCTCTGTCCGTCAGAATCCCCAGCTCCCCGCGCGCCGCTGGCGCGTGATCAGGTCCATGCCGCCCACGATCACCCCGTGGCGGCTGCCGTCGGCGTCGCGCCAGCGCGCTCCCGCCGGCACGACCAGGGTCCCGCCGCCCAGCGCGGCGATGGTGTTGAGCCCGACCGGCCCCGCGAAGGCGCCGAGTGCATCGCCCGTCACCACGGCCGCGATCGTCTCGGCGCTGTTGGTCGCCGCGCCGCCGTACATGCCCCCAACGGCGAGGACGACGTTGCCCAGGTCCAGGGTCGCGAACTGGGAGCGCCCGTCGGGCAGGGAGGGTGGGCCGGCCCCCCAGCCACCCGCGAAGAATCCGGAGAGGAGGCTCACTGCCGCCGTGTCGCCCGTCACGAGGCGGGGTGGCGCCGCATCCAGCCCGCCACCGGGGGGCACGCTGTCGGCCACGCCGCCGAACGCCGCGGCGTGCTCGTCCAGGACCACGGCGCCGCCGTAGGCGCGGGGCAGGGGGAGGGGCGGTTGCGCATACCAGCCGTCGAGCCGGCCGTCGGCCCGCACCCGGGCGACCAGGACACGAGTGAGCGGCCGTCCCACCGAGTCGGTGCCGCCGACCAGGTAGATCCGCCCGCGTTTGATCACCGCGCTCGCGCCGGCCACCGGCTCGGGGAGCGGCTCCAGGGCGACGAAGGGGCCGACGACCGCGTCGCCGGTCACCGTCGCGCCCAGCACACCGGTCTGGGCGCGGCCCGCGGCATCGACACCGCCGATGACGTACAACACCGCGCCGCCCGAGGGCGAGTTGTGTGGCGTCGCGACGGCCGCCGCGGCGAAAGCACGCCGCACCGGCAGCGCGGAGCCGTCCGGCTGCCGCTGCCACGATCCGAGGATGCCGCCAGGGGCCGCACGGGCGACGTGCATCGCGGAGTCGGGCGCCATGACCGAATCGCCCCCGATCGGCTCGGCGCCACCGGCGGCGTAAACCGTGGCATCCAGCGATCCCCCGGGGCCCGGGAACTCGGCTACCGCCAGCGCGACACCGACCGGCGATCGGGGAAAATCCGACCGCGCGCTCCAGCTGAGCGACGCCGGATCGAATGCCACGAGAGGCAGCACATGCACCGTGGCGGTCAGCCGCCGGCCGGTCGTCGTGACGACCGCGAGCGTGCCGGAGACGGCGCCATCGGGTACGATCGCGCGGACGCTGAGATCGTGCCAGGCGGTCGAGTCGATCAGTCCAGGCGTCTCGGCGGCGCCGCCGGCCGGAAACAGCACGGTGCCGGGGAGGTCGCCGAACCCGAATCCCTCGACGATGAGTACCTGGCCGCGCACCAACACCGGCGCGACGGCTCCATCCACGAAGTCGATGCGCGGCGTCGCGGTGGCGGGCCCGCCCGTCTCCCCGCAGGCCGGCGCCGCCAGGAAGGCGGCGAGCGCGAGCCTATGAGTGGCCGTTCTCACCGCGGACGAATCGGAGGGCTCGCGAGAGGTCGTCGGCGAGGGAGGCCAGCCGGGTGGCGCCCTGCGTCAGGGCGTCGATGGCGCGGAGCTGCTCGGCGGCGGCGGCGGCGACCGCCTCGGCCTCCTCGGTCGAGGTGCCGGCGGCCGTCTGCGCCTGGGTCAGCGCCTGCGCCATGCGGGCGGCGAGATCGGCGTTGGCCCGCGCGACGTCGGAGACGCGGGTGCCGGAGCGCGCGGTGGCGTCGGCCGCGGCCGCGATCCGATCGAGGTCCGCCACCCAGGCGGCCGAGCCCCGGACGACCTCGGCCAGATCGGCGTGCACGCGCTCGAGCAGGTGCGCCGCCCGGTCGAGGGCACGCCGGGTGTCCTGGACCGCGCGCGCCACGTTGCGGGCTTCGCGTCCGCTCTCTTCGGCGAGCGTGTGGACTTCGTCGGCCACGACCGCGAAGCCCCGGCCCTGCGCGCCGGCACGCGCGGCTTCGATCGTCGCGTTGAGGGCCAGCAGATTCGTCTGGTTGGCGATGAACCCGATGGTCTCGGAAAACCGCTCCACCTGGGCCGCGACGTCGCGCAGGCGGTGCACTTCCGCGGCACCCTCTTCGGTCGTCGTCCCGAGCCCGGTCAGCCGGTGGGCGGCGGCCTGGGTGCCCGTGCGCACGCGGTCGGTCGTCGCCGCCATTTCCGCCGCCGTGGTGCGCGTCTCGTCGCCCGCGCCGGCGAGGTCGTTCGCGTTCTTCTCGAGCTCGGTGGCCGCTCCCGCGACCCGGCCCACCAGTGCCGCCGCCTCCGCGGCGCCCTGGCTGGCGCGCCGCGCCGACGCGGCCACCTCTTCGCTCGACGCGTGGATTTCCTCGGTCGTCGCGCCCAGGCTGCGCACGTCCTGCGCCGTGCGATCCGAGGCCCCGAGCACCGGCTGCACCGAGCGGTCGATCGCGAGCATCAGGGCGAGCTGTGGCGCGATCAAGTTCAGCAGCGCACCGTCGGATTCGCGGTACATGAGCGCATCGGAGTGCCGCAGGCTCCACAGCCCGACCAGCTCGCCGGCGTGGTACAGCGGCACCAGGACCTCGGCACCCGGCGCCGGCCCCCCGGGCACGATCACCTGGTCGGGACGCAGGCGGTGGGCGACCACGGGCTGCCGCAGGCGGACGGCCTCGCCCGTGAGCCCTGCGTCGGCGTCGAAGCGGAACGGCGAAGCCGTCGGCGCCGCGCGGGCCGTGTCGACCACGAGCTCCATTTCATGCACCCGCGGGTCGTAGCGCGCGAAGCCCATGTGCTCGACGGGCACGAGCCGGCGCACCAGCGCCTCGATCTTGGGAAAGCTGCGCGTCAGGCTCACTTCGGCCGCGATCGCCTGCGACAGGCGGTGGATCAGCTGCAGCTCGTCCGCGCGGACGCCGAGCCGGATGACGTACGTGGTCCCGGCGGTCGCGCCGAGCAGCGCGACGCCGAGCAGCAGGCCGGGCCCGGCGGGCATCCGCGAATGGACCAGCCACAGCCAGGCGAGCGCGAGCATGATCGAGGTCAGATACACGATCGTTTCCCAGCGGGCCGTCAGCTCGGCGTCCACCCAGGTCACCGCGCGGTTCAGGGCCAGCTCGAGGTAGTAGGTGCCGTTGATGACGGCGAACACGAGCACGACGAGCGCGGCGAGCGGCCAGAAGTTGTCGCGGCTGAGGGCGTCCGGGCCGATGCCGCCGCCGAGCGCGACGTACGAGGCGCCGACGGCCGCGGTGCCGGCCGTCAGGTGTGCCGCGTTCCCCGCCGCGGCACGCAGGGGCAGGCGCCGCAGCACGACGTCGCCCACGCCGGCGCCCAGGGGGGCGAGCAGCACGGCGAACGCCCAGCCGCGCTCCAGCAGCGTGAACACGGTGACGCCGAGGATGTAGGAGGCGAAGCCGTCGCCCGGCAGCGGGATCCCGTAGCGCCGGGCGAGCGCGGCGGCGAGGAGAATCGGCAGCGCCACGAGGCCCGCCGCCGCCGGCGCGCGACCGCCCGCGTAGACGGCCAGCGCCCACGCGTAGGCGACCAGCGCGGCGAGCGTGACGACGCCCCGTACCACGCGGTCCGGCGTGATCCGCGCCTGAGCCATGGAGTTCGTCGCGCAAGCTCGGCACCGTGGCGCACGGTGTCAAGCGCGGCTATCGTTGGCCCATGCGCGTCCTCATCTCGTACTGTGTCGTCTGAAACTACGAGCCGCGGGCCGCCGGTCTGGCGGCCGAGCTTGCCCAGGCGTACCCCGAGGCGGATGTCCGGCTCGTCGAGTCGTCCGGGGGCCGGTTCGAGGTCGAGGTGGACGGCCGGCTGATCTTCTCGAAGGCCGCCCTGCGCCGACACGCCGAGCCGGGCGAGGTGTTGCGGCTCATCCGCGAGAGCCGGTCCCCGCAGTGAAGATCGCGATCTCGACGGGCGGTGGCGACGCGCCGGGCCTGAACGCCGTCATCCGCGGCGCCGTGCTCGCCGCCGAGCAGCGCGGCTGGCAATGCGTGGGCATCCGGCGCGGCTACGCCGGCCTGCTGGGCGAGGACCGCCTCGTGCCGCTCACCGCGGCCGAGGTGCGCGGCATCACCCACGTCGGCGGCACCATCCTCGGCACCACCAATCGGGGAGATCCGTTTCGCTGGCGCGAGCGCGCCGCCGATGGCTCGTGGACCGAGCGCGACCGCTCGGCGGAGCTCGTCGCGGCGTTCCGTGCGGAGCGGCTCGATGCCCTCATCGCCATCGGCGGTGACGGCTCGCTCGCCATCGCCAAGCGGCTGATGGACAAGGGCATCCCCGTGGTCGGCGTGCCCAAGACGATCGACAACGACGTGGCCGGCACGGTCGTCACCTTCGGCTTCGACACCGCGGTCTCCGTCGCCACCGAGGCGATCGACCGGATCCATACGACCGCCGAAGCGCACGAGCGGGTCATGGTCGTGGAAGTCATGGGCCGCCACGCCGGGTTCATCGCCCTCACCGCCGGGATCGCGGCGACCGCCGACGTGATCCTCATCCCCGAGATCCCATTCGAGCTGGAGAAGGTGTGCGAGAAGGTCCGGCAGCGCGAAGCCGCGGGGCGTCCGTTCAGCATCGTCGTGGCCGCCGAGGGCGCCTCGCCCAGGGGGGGCGCCCTCTCCTTCGTCGATGCCGAGCAGGATCGCCTGGGCGGGATCGGCGAGAAGGTGGCTCGGGCGATTCAGGAGATGACGGGCAAAGAGACCCGCTCGCTCGTCCTCGGGCATTTGCAGCGGGGCGGGACCCCCACGACGTTCGACCGGCTCCTCGCACTGCGCTTCGGGACCGCCGCGGTGCGGTTCGTCGCCGAAGGCCGCTTCGGCATGATGGTCGCCCTCCGGCCCCCCGACATCGTGCCGGTCCCGCTCGAGGAAGCGATTCGCGCTCCGAAGCAGGTGCCGCTCGATTCGGACACGATCGCCACGGCGCGGGAGCTGGGGATCAGTTTGGGGGACTGAGAGGGACGGAGAGGAACGGGGAAAGACAGAGGACGACGGAGGAGGTTGAACGCCCCTCCTGACGTGAGGCAGTCGTGCGGCGCAGCGACGACAAGTCCGTCGGTAGCGAGCCCGCACTTCAGCGCTCCCGGTTCCATCATCCAACGCCTCAACGGGTTGTGCCGCGCGAGGCGGGGCCGGACACCGGCACAATCCCTGCTCGCTCCCAGCCGCCGCCCAAAGCGTGACGGCTGCCCTGGTGTCACGACAGCGGTCTTGCCAGGATGATTGGGAGGAGCTTCATGCACCGCTGTGCGTTCGCTCGGCGTCACTCAAGAGCGGAGTTCGCCATGCCTTGCTCGTCGACCCTCTATCTCCTCGTCGCCACCCTCGGTCTCGGCATCGGGGGCTGCGACCGGGACGTCCCGCTCGCCGTCGAGCCGCAGGCGCAGGTGCCGCCACAGGCCCAGGTCACCGCGCTGCCCGGCTGCGCCACCGTGGAGTTTCAGGTGAGCGGCAGCGATCGGGTGACTGCGACGTTCCCGGACCTCTCGCGCTGCCCCAGTGGGCTCGTGCTCGTGCCGGGTGATCCCGCGGCGTTCGACCGGCCGGGTGGGGGGCGACTCAGGCTCTCGGTGCACGTGGTCAACCGGAGCGCCGAGGCGATTACGTTGCCCGTGCGGCTGCTCCTGCATCCGGACTCGGCGGTGGTGCTGTTTCCACCGGGCTTGGCGAGGAACGGCAAGAAGGGGGTGACGCCGCAGAACGCCATGGGCACCATCCCGGCGGGCGAGCCGCACGCGGGCGCCTGGTTCTGGAATGTCGGCACGGGCGTCGAGCTCACGGCTGGCGCGAAAACGCACGCTGTGGAAGTGGTGTTCGTCGTCGAGTCAGGGGTGCAGCGGATGCGGTTGGGGTTTGGGGCGGAGGCCGCAGTCTTGGACACCGGCCGGCCACCGATCCCGCCGGCTGTCTTTTTCTTTCCAGCGGAGACAGCATATGCGGCCGTGTCGCCCGCCGACACCATGGCCATCTACTACCGCAGGGTTGTGGGGATCCGGTTCGACGATTCGACCAGCGGTTCCACGGTGCGTGAGGTTCTGACTCGCTACCAGGCGACGATCATCGCCGGATCCCCGAATGTCGGTGCCTACATCGTTCGCGTGCCGGACCCTGGACCGACTTATCAGGCCCTTGAGGCGCTTGTCTTGCGATTGAGCGTCGAGCCTGGAGTTGACTTTGCGTTCGGCATCACGTTTCGGGGGGCCGCGAGTCCCCAGGCGCGGTATCCGACCGACGGCCCCGGGGCCAGGCGAGGGGCGTGGCTCCAGAGTCCCCTGGGCACCGCTGTGCGGGCCTGGCAGACGGTTCGTGCACCCCTGGCTTGGGGTTGCGAGACCGGTGCGTACGGCTCGGACCTCGTGCGGGTTGGGGTCGTGGACTTCTTCTTCGATCCGCAACATGACGATCGACGTGGCAACTTTGCGGGAATGGTCACGCCGGGGCAGCTTGGGCTACCGCCCGACGCCCGGCTCCAGAATCCCGGTTTCCGGACACATGGGACCATGGTGGCAGGGATTCTGTCTGCTGAAGGGGACAACAGCCTGGGAATCGCCGGGATCGTCTGGGCGAGTCGCCTGCATCTCTTCGCTCTCAGCGACGGCGTATCGGTCGCACCAGACCCCGCATGGTTCTTGGCCGAGACGATTCTGCCTTCTGCGAAGGCTGCGGGCGTTCGCGTGCTGGTCAGTTCTGTGTTCGTAGGGTCGGCCGAGCCCGCCCAGGCGGCGCTAGTCGAGAAGGGGCTTCGAGACTACCTCGACGCGGGCACTGGGAATCTGTTCGTGCAAGCCGTAGGGAATTCAACGGTTCAGATGTCCGTGCAGCAGCTCCTCAACGCACGCAAGGGCGATCTGGCTCTCTTGCAAGCTGCGGCGCGACTGGTCACCACCACCCACAGCGATCGTATCCTCCTGGTGGCTGGTGCGGACGACCAGGGGCAGTTGTGGAATGATCAGACCACAGGACTGGGGAGCAACGTAATCAAGGGCGCGACGGCGATCGCCGCTCCGGCGTCGCGCATACGCTCGATCGCGGTGCGCGGCCTCTTCCCCGGCGATGTCTATGACACTTCCGGCACGTCCCTGGCAGCGCCGTTTGTCGGTGGTGTGGCCGGGCTGCTCTGGGCCATGGAGCCCAGCCTCACTCCAGGCGAGGTCAAGCGCTATATCCGTGATGGTGCCCGCGAGCCGCGCGTGAACCCGCAGTCGGGGCTTCCCGAGCCGCCCAAGAAGATCGGTGGTACCACTGAGGAGATTTACCAGCTCGACGCCTATGGGACGCTTGCTTTGCTGTCGCGCGAGCGGTCCGGCGTCGATCTCCTCGGCGTCCCGATCTGCGCGTACCCCGTGTCCGCCCGTGTCGCGTCGCCGGAGGGCGTACTCCTCGCCCGCGCGCCCGGGGATACCGGCCTGATCCCCGTGCCCGGTCTGCTGGCGCTCACGTCCGTCGCCCAGGGTGGACGCCAGCTCGCGGTCGTCGTCCAGAACGCCTCCCTCAACGTCGAGACGCGTGTTATCGACCACCGCGGGAATCTCCTCGCCATACTCCCGCCTGACGTTCTGGAGCGCCACTTCCTCGAGCGGGACACGGCGGATCTCGTCCGAGGCGACGTTGTGCTGCCCGATGGGTCCGTGTTCCCCAAGCTCCGACTCTGGCGGCATGGTGGAACGGACACCACGATTCAAGTCTTCCAGAACCTGCCCCCCGACCTGCAGCAGGTCTTCATGACGTTCGTGGCAGCGTCGCCCGCCGGGGATGCCGCGGCCACGGGCTGGAGTGGTGTGACCGGGGCGGGGGTTGTGATGCGCTGGGACGTCGTGCCGCTCGGCGCGGGAACGCCCACGCGCGTGCGCGATGCGAGCCAACCGCAGTTCGTGCCGGGCCAGAACTACACCAACGTGGCCAGCGTGCTGCTGAGCCGGGCGGCCTGGAGCCACGACGGCCGCCGCGTCGTGTTCCCGCTCCTGCGGCAGGACCTGGACTGGTTCGGCGATTTCGAGTGGATCACCGTGGACGGGAGCACCGAGATCCTGACCTTCGTCGGGGGCCAGAGCACGCAGGGAACCGTGGACCACTGGGCGGTGCTGGAGCCGCGGTTCTCACCCGACGACGTGGTGCTGCACACCCGGGACCAACGGTTCGATACCGGCGCGTGCCGGTTCACGCGGCGCTGTGGGCTGAATGCAACCCAGGAGCTCACTTCTTCGGCTGTCGATTGCGGGTCGTTCTTCACCCCGCCCGAGATCTTCCCCAACGTCCGGCAGCGGCCACCGCCCGTCCCCGCCGCGGCCGATACCGCGGGCGTGGCACTCTCGAGTGGCCCGTCAAGAGAGCCTCTGTGGCGGCGGGCGGGCTGGGTCCAGGCGCACTGAAGCCGAGAGGGACGGAGGAGGACGGAGGGAGACGGAGGAGGTTGCTCCCTTCCCCCTCTCCCGTGAGGGAGAGGGGTCAGGGGGTGAGGTCGCTTATAATTCGCCCCGTGCACCCCCACCGCGACCACTTCCTCCCCCCCGATCGCCAGGCCTTCCTCGCGGCCGAGCCGCCGACCGGCCGCGTCATCGTGATCGCTCCCACCCGCGCCGCCTGCGAGACCATCGAGCTGGCCCTCGGTCTCCAGCTCGACACTCTCCTCGAGCGCGAGCACGGCGACGACATCCGCCGCCTCGCCGCCTCCGGGCGGGGCTTCGGCGTCGTGGCGGGCACCGGCACCGGGAAGACGCTCGCCATCCGGCCCATCGCCGAGACCATCCTGAAGACGCCGCTCAAGGTCGGCGTGGTGAACCGCGAGCGCGAAGCGACGCCTGAGACGCCCTCCTGGAACGTCGTGATCGTCACCACCGGCATCGCCCGCCGCTGGTTCCAGGCGGGCCTGATCACGGCCCGGGACACACTCGTCGTCGACGAGATCCACCAGACCTCGGCCGAGCTGGAGCTGTGTCTCGCGCTCGGCAAGCGGGTCGGCTGCCGCTACATCTGGCTCTCCGCCACCGTCGACCCGGCGTTCTACGCCCGCTACCTCGACTCGGCCGAAGTGCTGGAGACGCAGGCGTTCGCCCCCGAGCGGGCGGCCACGGTACGCGTGGTGGCCGAGCAACCGCTCGAGTTCCTGGGCGAGCCGTTCGTGCGCCGCCTGGTCCGCGAGCGCCGCGGCGTCGCCGTCTTCGTGCCGACGCGCGCCGAGGTGGAGCAGATCGCGCGCGAGCTGGGCGACCGCTGGCAGCGCCTCGCCACGGCGTTCTATCATGGAGGAGAGCCGATCCGCGTCATCCGGCCGTTCCTCGACGGCTCCGTGGGTCGCCCCTTCCTCCTCGCGATGACCGCGGCGGGCCAGTCGGCCCTGAACATCCGGGGTCTCGACACCGTGGTGATCTACGACGCGCGCTACGCCAACGTGGTCCAGCGTGGTCGCAACGTGCTCACACGGCTGTACCTCGGCGCCAACGAGATCCTCCAGATGGCGGGCCGCGTGCACGGCCGGGTCGAGGGGGGGGAGGTGTATCTCCTGTCCGACCGGCCCCTCGACTTCGATGCGTTGCGGCCTGGGCCGCCGGAGTTCCAGCTCGCCGGCGACGCCGAGCGCGTCGCCATCACCTGTGCCGCACTGGGCGTGGACGCGTCCGAGCTCGATCTGCCCGTGCCCCTCGATCGCCAGGCGTACCGCGGCGCGGTGACGCTGCTCGAGCAGCGGGCGCTGGTCGAGAGCGGGCGGCTGACGACGTACGGGCGGGAGGTCGAAGCCATGCCGGTCGAGCGGCCGTGGGGCGAGCTGCTGGTCCACGCCGAGCCCGACGTCGTCCCCATGGTCGCCGTGGCCGCGAACATCGAGTCGCTGCACCGCATGACGCGCGAGGAGCGCACGCTCGAAGGCCTCGTCGTCCCCGGCAGCGACCACCTGACCGCGTACAACCTCTACGCCGAGGCGGTCAACCGCTACGGCCATGTCGGTGAGGTGTACGGGCTGCCGCGCCACCTGTTCGCCGAGCAGATCGACGCCTGGGCCGACGACCGGGGCGTGCTCGTGAAGGCGATCGAGGACGTGGCGCTCGGCACGGCGTCGGTCTATCGGCAGCTCGAGCTGCCGTTGCCGGCCAAGCTGCCCCATGCCGACGCGCGCGCCCGCGAGCGGTTCGCGGACCTCGTCGCCCGGATCATGCCGTTCGAGCTCGTCATCGAAGAGGAAACGGCCGAGGGCCGCGAGGCTCGCGTGAGCCGCAGCTCGGTGTGCCGCAGCTGGGGAGCCGTGGCCGGAACGCTGCGATACTTCGCCGACCGCTTCGGCGTGCCGCGGGCGAGCATCGAAGGTACCGAGATCCCCCAGCGGCTGATCCGGCGCTACGCCCGGCGTGACCTGCCGGAGATCGCCTACGAGACGCAGCGTCGCCGCTCCGGGCTGGTCGTCTCGCGCACGGTGCGCTACTTCGGCTTCACGCTCGAGCGCGACACGACGCCGCTGGTCGCACCATTCCCGCCCGAGCTCGCGCCCCAGGCGCGCGCGGCCCTCGTGGCGGCGTTGCTCGCCGGTGAGACCCCCCATCCCGACCAGCCCGCGCTACGGCGTGCCCTCGACCACCTCGGCTCCTACTGGCGCCGCTCCGGTGGACAGCTCGCCCGGGCGTCGAGCGAGCAGTCGGCCGAGCGGGTCGCGACCCAGCTCGCCGCGGTCGGGTCCTGGGACGAGTTCATCCAGACCCGGGTCAGGCTCGACGTCGAGGCCGTGGTCCCCGCGGAGATGCGGGCCAGGCTCGACGCGCTCCCGTCGTCCGTCCCGGTCCACGGCGACCGTGTCCCGCTGGAATACGGCGTGGAGCAGGGCATCGGGGTCGTGCGGCTGCGCCTGCGGGAGGGCCAGGCCCGGCGGCTCCAGCCCAGGGACCTGCCGTCCCTGGACCGCCCCCTCCGGTTCACGGTGACGCGGG
>Ga0187892_10004315_pt1 | contig 24099 bp, 17 predicted proteins | sample MA1701073metaG_FD_139345 | JGI IMG/M metagenome (GOLD analysis project Ga0187892, IMG submission 139345) | Bio-ooze microbial communities from a basaltic lava cave in the Kipuka Kanohina Cave System on the Island of Hawaii, USA - MA170107-3 metaG ... | reverse complement strand
TTTCGGCGATGCGATAGCCGACGACCCAGCAGATTTCGCCATCGTCATTGACCAGAAGCGGGACTTTGTGCCGTTGGCGGCTGGAAATTTTCTCGTCGATGAAGACGTCGTGCAGCTTCTTCGAGCCGTGCAATCCGATGGGCTGATACCGGTCGCCTTCGCGCCAGTTTCGGACGGCGAGGGCGCTGCCGAGTTGTTCGAGGTCGAAATACTCCACGCCCTGCTCGTGAGAGTGGGCCAGGGTCAGGGCGGCATTCGTCTCGATGACCTCGGTTGTCACTTTGACGCCCAGCTCCGGCACGACGGTCTCGCCGGGCACGGGCAAAGGACGATGCACCTCCAACAATTCGTGCAGGAGTGGATCGCCGATCCGCAGCGCGTCGTAATCGCGATACGCGATGCGGCGGTTGGGCAGGTCCACCGAGCCGAACCCGCCGGTTGCCCGACCAGTGAGTGCGCAAATGGCCTCGACTTGATCGAAGTTGGGAATGACCGGCACGGTCAACTCCGCCAGCCAATGCCGGATGATGCGGCGCTGCAAGGCGATGTCGTGGAGCACGAGTTGATGGATGCTCAGCGCCTCGCCGTCGAGGCATTGTTGGTACGCGCGGCGCGCTTGCTCGTCGAGTAGCCGGTCATCATCGCCGACGATGTCAGCCATGCGGAGAAGGATTTGCCGGATGCCGGGATTGTATTCCGCCTCCAGCATCGGGATCAGTTCGAGCCGGACGCGGTTGCGCATGAACGACGGGTCGAAGTTGGTCGTGTCGGTGCGGTACGCGAGTTTCCGCTCGCGCAGATGGGCGAGGATTTCCTGTTTCCAGAAATCGAGCAACGGACGAACGATCAACAGGTCCTTCATCCTGCGCTCGGGTTGCATGGCCGCGAGACCTCGAAGCCCTGCGCCCCGTAGCAGCCGGAGCAACAGCGTTTCGATCTGATCGTCCGCGGTGTGGGCGAGCGCGAGTTTGTGAATGCCCAGTTCGTGGGAAACGTCGCGGAAGAAATCGTACCGCATCACCCGGGCGGCGTCCTCGATCGAGAGTTTTTGTTCCTTCGCGAACTTGCGCACGTCGCCGTTGCGGACCTCGCGGGCCAGACCGTGTTTATCGGCGAGACGGATCACGAATTGGGCATCCTCATCGCTGTCGGGGCCGCGAAGCTGATGATTGAAGTGGCAAACGACCAGGCGGTTGTCGTGTGCGCGCGAGAGTTGGAGAAGCAGATCGAGAAGACAAACGGAATCGGGGCCGCCCGAGACGCCGACCAGCAATGGTTCGCCATTGGTGATCAGACGCTGCTGCAGAATTGCGCTGTGAACTCGGTCAAACACGGCGACCGCCTCAACACACTGGCCGGACCGTACCACAGATTTCCGGAAAGCAAAGCGCGAGTTCGAGCCGGCGTTTGGATCAGCGAATCTCCGTGCGCCCGTCGAAACAGGGCTGGAGTGGCGCGGGAACGCGCACACTTCCGTCGGCCTGCTGATACGTTTCCAGCAGCGCGACGTAGAGCCGCGCCAGAGCGGTGCCGCTGCCGTTGAGCGTGTGCACGAAACGGTTCTTGCCATCGGCGCCCTTGAAACGGATGTTCGCGCGCCGCGCCTGGAAATCGGTGCAGTTGCTGCACGAAGAAACTTCCAGGTAGGCGTTTTGTCCCGGCGCCCACACTTCGATGTCGTACGTTTTCGCGGAGGCGAACCCCATGTCGCCGGTGCACAGCAGAAGCACCCGGTAATGAAGCCCGAGCGACTGCAACACCTTTTCGGCGTCTGCCATCATCTTCTCCAGTTCGTCGAAGGAGGTCTCTGGTTTGCAAATCTTCACCAACTCGACCTTGTCGAATTGATGCACGCGGATCATGCCTCTGGTCTCTTTGCCGGCCGCGCCCGCTTCCCGGCGAAAACAGGGCGTGTAGGCGGTGAAATAGAGCGGCAACTGGTCCTCGCGCAGGATCTCGTCGCGAGGCAAACCCGTCAGCGGGACTTCGGCCGTCGGGATCAGGAAGAGTTCCTCGTCACGCACGGCGTACAGGTCTTCTTCAAATTTGGGGAGATGCCCCGTGCCGGTGAGGGTCGCCCGGTTGGCGAGATGGGGTGGCGCGATCTCGATGTAGCCGTGCTCGCGCGTGTGCAAATCGAGCAGGTAATTCACGAGGGCACGCTCCAGCCGCGCGCCGAGTCCCCGGTAGAGAACGAACCCGCTGCCGGCAAGCTTGGCGGCCCGGGGGAAATCGAGGATACCGAGCCGTTCGCCGATTTCCCAGTGGGTTTTAGGATTGAAACCCAAGTTCGGTTTCTCACCCCAGCGGCGCACTTCGCGGTTGTCCTGCGCGTCCTTGCCGACCGGCACGCTGCTATCGGGAAGGTTTGGCGTGTTAAGAAGCGTTTCGCGCAGTCTTTCCTCCACCTCGGCAAGGTTGGTGTCGATGGATGCGATCTCATCGCCGACGCGTTTCATGGCCGCCATCCTTTCGGCGACATCTTCGCCTTTGGCTTTGAGCGCTCCGATTTCCTTCGACACCTTGTTCCGCTCGCTCTTGAGTTGCTCGCCGTGAACGATCAAGGTGCGGCGGCGTTCATCGAAACGGCAAACGTCATCGACGCGCGCGTCATCACCCTTGCCGCGGTTGCGCAAGCCGGCGCGGACCGTGTCCGGGGCTTCGCGGATGAGCCTGATGTCGAGCATGGAGGCGCTTGTAGCGCAACCGACCGGCGAGGTCACGCAGAAAACGGGTCATAAGCCGGCGGAATGCAGAGCGTACCCCCTGGCGACCCCAACCGCGCGGCGATCAGGAGTTGCCGTGAGGAGTGGATGCGAAGGAGGAATGGTTGCCGGCGGCGCCCGACGCGGATTCCGTGCTGAACTGGACCTGATCGCCCACCTCGGTCTTCGTGTCATCGATGACGCCGGCGGGCAACTCCAGGACGTACACGGCATCCTTCGCCGCCGGGCCGATGCGGAACGGTCGGACTTGCTGGGCCAGCCGCATCACGCGCAGGCTCTTGTCGAGGAAAATCACGTCGATGGGGAAGCGCATGCCGACGGTGTGGATGCCGTGGCAATCGTGCAGGAGCAACCCTTCGCCCGGCCGCAGCGAACTTCGGTTCAGCAACCCGATGGCTCGCTTCAGAAACGTGTTGGCGAGGCGACACTGGTCGGAAAGCACCCGTTTTTTCGTGGCGTTGACGATTTGCATGCCGCTCGCTCCCTGGCGTTCACTTGCCCGCCAGTTCCTTGATGATCGCAATCAGCGCCGGGCACAGAATCACGACGAACAGCGCCGGCAGAATGCAAAGCACGAGGGGGAACACCATCTTGATGGGGGCCTTCATGACTTTCTCCTGGGCGCGATGGCGGCGCTTGACGCGCACCATGTCGGCCTGCACGCGCAGCGAATCGGTGATGCTGCCGCCCATGCGGTTGACGTGCACGATGGCGGTGATGAAAGAGCGGACGTCGTCCACAGCGATGCGGTGCGCGAGGTCCACGAGCGCCTCGATGCGCGGTTTCCCGAGTCGGATTTCGTTCAAGGTCTTGGCGAACTCGTCAGCTAGCGGACCGTGCGTCTTCTTCATCACGTAGCCCAGGGCGGAGTCGAACCCCAGCCCGGCTTCGACGCAGATGGCCAGCAAATCCAGCGCGTAGGGGAACGTGACCATGATCTCGTCCTGGCGCTTGCGGATCTGGGAGTTCAAAATGGCGCGCGGCAGGAACATGCCGGCGAAGAACGAAGCGATCGCCACCAGGCATTGGACGATCACGGTCGCCTGGAACACGGTCGAGGAGATGAAGATCGACATGAACATGAACACAAACGCCAGCAGCCAGCAGATCCCCAGAAAATGCATCTCGTTCATACCCGGGTACAATCCGGCGGTGACCAGCTGGGCGCGCGTCGAGACCACGGCCTGCTTGGGCATGATCGTCCGCACACGGTCGGCCACAGTCGCGGCGACGGGAAGGATGACGCGCTGCGAGAACGGCTTCTTCATTTCCTCTTCGACCGTCTCGACCTCGGGGCCGCTCTTGAGCCCCTCGATGCGGCGTTGCAGCGACGCCTCGCGCGTCCAGCGGATCACGCCGATGGCGAACAGAACGAAGCACGCCACGCAGGCCAGGATGAGTAACGCAAGTACGTTCATGTCTTGAAGTTCACGATCTTCCAGATCCACAACAAACCGATGAACTGCAGGATCACACCTGCCGCAATGAAGAAATATCCCAGCGGAACGGGAACAAGATCGGGCGCAAACGGCACGGGCAAACCCACCGACACGGACGGATCAATCAGATGCCGCAGATAAGCTGGAGCGACAACCAGAAACAAGGCGGCGATCACGAACGGCAAAAGCCCCACCACCATGCCGGAGAGTTTCCCCTGGCTGGTCATCACACGGATCTCGCCCTGCAGCTTGAACCGTTCGCGAATGGTCGAAGCAACCTTCTCCATGATCTCGGCGAGGCTGCCGCCGACCTCTTTCTGGACCAGGTACGCGCTGACGACGACGTTGAAGTCCTCGCTGCCCACGCGCCGCGCGGCCCGCTGCAGCGCCTCCTCCATGGTGAAACCCAGGTTCACTTCGCGGAAAACCTTGGCGAACTCCTTCGAAATCGGCGGGGTCATCTCCGTGGCGGAAACTTCGAGCGCCTTGACGAAACTGTAGCCCGCGCGCAGCGAGTTGGTCATCAGCATCAGCACGTTCGCGAGTTGCTCGTTGAACTTGTTCGTGCGCCGGGATTGCCGAAGCTTCAGGTGCAGGTAGGGGATCAGGAAACCGGCTAGCCCGAACGCGGCCGCCAAAGTCAGGCTCTGCGTGCGCACCATGATCGCCACGAACAGCACCCCGCCGAGCAGCAGCCGGGTCAGGATGTATTCCGATGGACGCAGCGGCACGTCGGCCCGCACCAGTTCCTCTTCGAGCCGATCGAAGTAGTTCTTGCCGAACAAACGCCGCAAGACCCGTCCGACCGGGCTGAGCATCACTTCGGACTCGTCGATCTGGCCAAGCAAGCCCGGCGTGAGCTGCGTCGAGGTGTACGCTTCGATCCGTTCCTGGACGGCGACTTTGCGGGCCCGCAACAGCGAGAACACGCCATAGACCAGTAAGCTGGCGCTGATGAAGGCCATCGCCGCAATCGCAACCAGTGTGGCTGTATCCGGAATGCTCATGGATTATCTGCCGGGATGAAAGATCTCCTTCGGGACCGGGATGCCCATCTGACCGAACCGATCGACGAACTTCGGGACCAAACCGGTGGCTCGCATCGCACCCAGGACCTTGCCGCCCTCGCCGATGCCGCGCGGCTCGAACACGAACAAGTCCTGCAGGCATACCGTGGGCCCTTCCATGCCGGTGATTTCCGTGATGCTCACCAGCTTGCGCGTGCCGTCCTGGAACCGGGCCAGTTGGAGGACCAGGTGAATCGCCGAGGAGATCTGTTGTCGCAGCACCGCCGGGGAGAGCTTCACGTCGGCCATCAACATGACCGTTTCCAGACGCGACAGGCAATCACGGGTCGAATTTGCGTGCAGCGTGCTGATCGATCCCTCGTGGCCGGTGTTCATGGCCTGCATCATGTCGAGCGCTTCGCCGCCGCGCACTTCGCCGACGATGATGCGGTCGGGCCGCATGCGCAAGGCGTTGCGGACCAGGTCGCGGATGGTGACCTCGCCCCGCCCTTCGATGTTGGGAGGGCGAGCTTCGAGACGAACAACGTGCTCCTGGTTCAATCGGAGCTCCGCGGCGTCCTCGATGGTGACGATGCGTTCATCCTCCGGGATGAAGCTGGAGAGGACGTTGAGCGTGGTCGTCTTGCCGGTGCCCGAACCGCCGGAGACGATGATGTTCAACTTCGCCCGGACGCACGCAGCGATGAACTGCGCCATTTGCTTGGTGAGCGTGCCGAAGCGGATCAGGTCGTCCACCGTGTACGGCTCGGCGCTGAATTTGCGGATCGTCAGCGTAGGCCCGTTCAGCGAGAGCGGCGGCAGGATGGCGTTGACGCGAGAGCCGTCCGGCAGGCGGGCGTCCACCATCGGACTCGACTCGTCCACGCGGCGGCCCAAGGGGGTCACGATCTTGTCGATGACGTGGCGGATGTGCTCGGCGTCGCGGAACTTGACGTCTGTCCGCTGGATCTTGCCAAACTGCTCCGAATAAACCGCGTCGGGGCCGTTGACCATGATTTCGGTCACGGTCGGATCGCGCAGCAACGGCTCGATCGGACCGTAGCCGAGGATTTCGTCGGCCATCTCGGCAACCAGGCGGTTACGGAGCTGGCGGGAGTACGGATATTTCTCCGCGCGAAGCTTTTCCTCGACCAGCTCTTCGACCCGGTTGCGCAACAGGACTTCGTCGCCGCTCTCCAGCAGTTTCGGGTCAATCTCCTGCACCAAGTAGGCAAGGATCGCCGCCTTGGACTGGATGTACATCTGCGAACTGACGTCGATGTTGGTGTCCACCATCTCCATACCCATACAAACTCCCTGTTACCGACGACCCTCTTGTGCTTCCTGACGACGACTAAGCCGTCAGGTTGAAAAATCTCCTCAGTCCGCCACGACCACTGGTCGGGGCTGGGGCAGTGGGAGCGTGCAAGAGCGCGGCAAATTGGATGATCGCCTCCGACAATGGCTTGTTGGCGTTCGCGATTACGATCGGCTCCCCGCGATTGATCGAGGCGGTCACCAGCGCACTGTCGTTGGGCAGGCGAGCCGCCACCGGTGATTCGATGATCGCCTCGGCCTCAGTGTCGGTGATTTCCTTGGCCATGGAATGGCGGCTGAGCACGACTTTGATCTTCTCGGACGCAACCCGCGTGGACAGTTCTCGCAGAAAGAACTTGGTGCTCTTCAACCGCGGAAGGTCCACCCCGCTGACGACCACCACCAGGTCCGATCGCTTGCACGCCAGTTGCGCCAGCTCAGAGGTCGGCTGGTCTGTATCGACAATTGTGACGTCGTATTCCTGGTGCAACAACTCGCACGCCTTCTCGGCGTTGGCCTTCAAAATCTTCAGCGAGTCGAACCCGTTCAAGGGCGACGAAAGCAACGCCAGGCCGGTGGAGTGCCGCTGCAGCATGCTCTCAAGCACGTCCGCATCCAATCCGCCGAAGACGCCGAACAGGTCCTTGAGCGTGCGTTGGGGCACCACATCCAGAAACATGCTCGCGTCCCCGCCGTTGAGCGCAAAGTCCGCCAGCACGACCTTGGGCCCCTGCCGGGCGAACGTCACCGCGAGATTGGCGGCCAGGAACGTCTTTCCACAACCGCCGCGGGCGCTGGTGACGGTGATGAACTTTTTGCCGCTCTCCCGGGAGCCGTTCGTTTGGCCGGTGAACTTGCGCTTGATGCCGGCGACCTTGCGGATGCCGGCCACCAACCGTTGGGAATCGATCGGGCGCGTCACGTACTCGTTGATCCCCGCAAGGACCATCTGGCGCCAGATGTCATCGGTCTCGTTGCCGGATAGCAACAGGATGAGGCCGATGTCCGGCCGATCCATGTACAGGTTCTCGGCGACCTCGATTCCTTTCCGGCCCGGTAAATCAGACCGCAGGATGACGATGTCGGGATGCTGCGACAGGGCCCGGCTCAAGCATTCGTTGCCGTCGGCGACCGGTTCCAGCAACTCGATGTCCTTCTCGCGCGCCAGGATCTCGCGGATCCGGGTGCGCTCGGTCTGGTCGTTGTTGGCGAGCAGGACTCTAATTCCTTTTGCCATGCGCCTTTTGCCACTCCTGTTCGCTCTTCTGGAACTTCGGTTCGTTCAACAGTTCCTTCATGCTGTTGCTGGTTGGCGCCTTCTGCGCTTCCTCGTTCGCGTCGCGCACCAGGTCGGGAGTGATCAGGAAGATCAATTCGCGCTCATGGTTGTCTTTCGACTTCGACGTGAACAAGAGCCCGAGGACGGGCACCTCGCCAATCCACGGCACTTTGCGCAGGTTCTCGCTGGTCTGGCGATCGAGCAGGCCGCCGATCATGATCGTCTGGCCGCTCTTGACTTGAAGACTGCTCGAAGCTCTGCGGGTCGTCAGGAACGGCAGGTTGACGCCGCCTGCGATGGAACTGGAACTGACCGACCGCGTAGGATCGATCGCGCTCAACTCGGCGTTGATGGCCATGTTGATATTTTCCTTGCTGTCCACCAACGGTTTGACCTTCATGCGAACGCCGAACTCTTTGAATTCGACGCTGAAGCTGTTTTGCAGCGCAATGACGACGGGAAACTCGCCGCCGGCGAGGAAACTGGCTTCTTTGCCACTCATGGTCACGAGCGTTGGCTCAGCCAGCACCTTCAGGTCCCCATTGGCCTGAAGGATGTTGAGGCGGGCGAAAATACCGGCATCGATCTCGTTCGGGGCGTTCAACGAGCCGCCCGAAGTGCTGGAAAACCCATGCAAGATGGTCGCGAACGGATTGCCGAACCCGAGCGCCGTCGAGCCGCCATCCGTCTTGTTCTCCGCGGCGAGATCCATCGTGTAGGTGATCGAATCGGGATACTCGAGACCTTTCTTCCGTGCGCTGCTGAGGTTGACCTCGGCCACTTGCATCCGCATGCGAACCTGGACCGGGTTGTGCACCTCGATCAGGTTCACGACCTTCTCGCGGTATGCGCCGGCCACGTTGAGGGCACGTTCCATCTCGCGATCGGTGTTGACGGTCCCTTCGAGCACGGCCGCGTTGCCGACCAGGTGCACTTTCACACCGGCCAGCCCGATCGCATCCTGGATCGCCTTTGCATCATGGTCCCCCTGAGTGACCACGACCCGGTAGGTCTTGACCGCGCCCGTGGTGTCCGAGACTTTCAGGGTCGTCACACCGGGTTTCTTGCCGATCACCAGGACCTGGTTCTTAAACGCATCGGGCCTCGCATCGGCGACGCTCGTTTCGGCGATGAAAGCGCTCTGCAAGTCCGCCACCTCGATGCTGACCGACTCGCCTACGTTGACGGTGACGTCCTTTTCCTGCGCCCAAGTGTGCGAGGCGACAAGAAGCAGCGCCACCAAGATGCTGATCAGTCCGTGCTTGTTGTTTGCGGGGCCTACCCAATTCGATCTCACGCTGTGCATTTGACCCTTTCCGTTATGTGGTTTCGTTTGATTCGACCTGCCGATACCCGATTCCTATTCGGGTACGGTGAGTTCTTTGGCGGGTTCGGATCCTCGGATCATGCGAATCTTCCGGGGCTCCTTTTCGCCAATTACAACGGGACCAGTCGGGGGCTGTAACAAATCCTCCGGACGGGCTTCCGGCACGACCGTCGGCTTCACCAAATCACGCAACTTGATCGCAGGCTGATCCACCAGACTCTTGTCGGCGGCGGAACGCAGCACCATGCGCAGGGCGCCTTCCATGTCTGTCACCGTCAGCTTGGCCGCCTCTTCGGGAGTGACGGCGAAAGTCACGCATTTGGTCGCGCCTTTGTCGCCTTTGGCGGTGTCCATCTTCGCCTCGTCGATGGCCAGCACTTCCAGCCGTTGCAGGATGATCTGTGTCATCTGTTGCCCGGACACGGGATCCCGGTACGTGGCCAGGATGTCCGCGCGGTCGCCTGGGTGGACAGAGTACCCGACGCCTTTGACATCGTCCACTCTAATCGTGAGCGCCCGCTTGCCTTCCGGAATCACATAGGCAAGGCCGGGGGCCCTATCCTTGGTGGTCAGGCTCGTAAGGCGAATCTGGTCGCTTTCTTTGTACGCATCGACAGTCACCTTGCCCACCACGTCCTGTTTGCGCGTGGCGGCCCTGTCGGCCAGAAAATCCTTGTCCATGCGCTTGACCGTGATCATGTTTTCCGTAATGGGTGTGTACGGTTTGATCGCTACGGCAGCGACAACGACCTCTTGCTTGTTCATCTCGGACTGCTCCGATTGTTTCCGCATCCACGCCCAGATCAATGCGGCGGTGGCGATCCCCACCACGCCCGCAGCGATCAAAATTCCGGTTGTTGCCTTCCTATTCATGATGCCTCATTTCTGTTGTTTGACTTGTGACTCAAGACCAGGGCCCGACGGAACAGGCCGAGAGGAAATTCGCAGTCAATGCCCGCACCCAAAAATGCAAGTTGGGAAGAGGGGCCCCCGTCTGTCCTTCTTCCCCTCTCCCCAAACATTGCATACCCCCCTGAAATCGACCACACCGACCGTTGATACCGACGACGCCCACGCTCTCAGACCCGGTGCCGAGACGATGGTGTGGTGTGACGCGCATCGTTGCTAGTTCAGCTGCGCGCTCACTGCGCCTAGCTTGCTGCTGGTCTTCGTTCCGATTGCCACGATGATGGCCGCCGTGACCACCGCGATCAGACCGAGGATGAGCGCGTATTCCACCAACCCCTGGCCGTGCTTCTTACTAATCCGTTTCATGAATTTCATTCTGATCCTCACCTCCTCATTGCACCGTTTTTGGTGCGGCGGGATGTATCGCAGCCTGGATGCCAAGCAATGCTCCGCATTTCCGAAGAGGAGGCCAGGACTTCTGCAACCATCGGTATTGAGGGGTCTTACAGAGATCAAAGTGGTTACTCTCGGATGTTCTGCGCTGTTGTACCATGCGTGCCGCGTGTTCAAGGCACTTAACATGTCCTCAGAGTGCTGGCGGTTCGCTGAACACAAATCTCGGTTCTCTGACCGAGAGATGCTCACTGGTCGCGGGTGAAGATCGCAACTTGACCGTCGGAGTACACGTTTCGCCACCCTGGATTTGTTTCGAGCAATCGATTCAGGGCATGCTCCGATCCGAACAGAGTCCAGTCCACTTTGTACTTCTCCATGATCGCCACCCAGTTTGTGGAAAGCATGTCCGCGTCAACGTACTCTCTCACGAACACCTCTCCGTACGAGTCTGCGCGTCCATCGATGAATACTTTGTGTTCCGGCAGGAACCAAAGCAGGAACGAACCGAGGTTGTAATGGTTCAGCATGTTCCCCTCGAACTGTTGTGGGTGTTGCTGAATGAATCGGACCGCTGCCACGGGCCACTTTTTTTCTGGCACTTCGGCGCGCACAGGAATGAAAGCAGGCACGATTAACGCGATTGCCAATGCGGCGAACCTCCCGCGTGCTTCTTCGTGTATCCTTCGGACGCGATCAAGGAAATCTCGCCACCGGTCACTCGCAAAGGAACGGACGCCTTCCGAGAGCATCGGCGCGAGAATGGGCGCCACCACGATGGTCATCAAAGGGATGTTGCGGACAGAGTACAACGCCAGATAGGACCAACCGAAAAGAAGAACCACGGCTGTCGGCGTCAGTGCGGAACGCCGCCAGAGCGCGGCCGTCAAAGTGATCGCGAGCCACACCGCGAATCCCCGGCCGCCGGCGGTATGAAAATCCATGGATCGATACTCGTCGAGGATCGACACGAAGAATTCCGAGCGGAGGAATTGGACATTGTGGACGTGCAACAAGTATCCGCTCGGGTTCAACAGGGAGACGCCCGCGCACGCAAGCAATGCCATGCTGAGCCAGTACAACAATCGCTGAGCCGGCTTCGCATCCTGCGTTTTCCTCCTTGCGAGACATTCAATCGCCGCCCCGGTCCAGTACATACCCAGAGTGAGGAAACCTGCCAGGTAAGCGCCATGCAAGTTCACCCAGAGCACCGTCAACCCGGCCAGCGCCAGGATGCAGCCCCACCCGTTGGAAGTTCGCTCGAAGCGTCGAAGCACATCGTTCCAAAAAAACAACAACAAGATGCTGAACACATGTGGCCGGGCGTGCCAATGAACCTGCGCTGCCCAAACCGCAACCAACACCAGACCGGCGGACAGCAAGGGGTCTGCGCCATCGCGCACAAGTTGCCGGTGCATCAGGGCGAGCGTCGTCGCGATCACCACCGCCGCGAGGACACCAAGTCCGGTCAATCCCCCCAGGCGTCCCGCTAGCGCGAGCAACACTTGGGACAACCATTCCTTCGGCACAACCGGTCGGCCATAGCAGGTGTGGGAAAAGATATCCTTGCGGATGATCTCGCGCGTCTGGAGCATGGTTTCGCCGAACCGCCAGTGCATGAACACATCCCCATCGCTGGCCGCAAGTTCGGAGAGGTTCTTGGGTGAAAGCAACACCAGGAGCACCATGACCCAGAGCCAGTGAGTAAGGGACGGTGTGAGCCAATTCCTGACTCGAGTTGGTCGAGGCGAACTCACCGCAACCTGTTCTCGCTCCATTCACAGGAGTATAGGTGGAGCAGAAGACGGCGCAACGCCAAAGAGTGTTCTTGACGCTCTGCTTTGAACCACAAGATGATTGGATTCGTGAATCGCCCAGGCTCGATTCCATGGTGGAGACGACCCGCAAGAAACCGCTTGCTCGACCTCGGTCTCGGGACGCTCGCACTCGTCTGCGTGGTCAGAATTGTGCTGGAACTCCCCACGCGCGTGTTTGACTTCGACTTCAACCATTCCTACGTCTCCAGCCGGCTCCTGTTGGAAGGCAAAAACCCGTACACCATTTCTCTCGAGCCGCTCAGCACCAAACTTGGCTTCGCTTACTCTGAAAAAACGCCGACCGCCACAAACCCGCCCGGCTTGCTGTGGCTTTTCTTGCCGCTGGCTCTCTTGACTCCGCGCGTGGCATTCATTGTGTGGGTAGGCGTACAGTTTTTGAGTTTGGTGGCGATTCTGTGGCTGATCCGTTTGAGCTTGCGTGGCACGCTGAGTGTGCGTGGCTGGCGGCTGGTGTGCTTTGCCACGCTCATTTCCGAGGCGGTGTACTGGAACTTCCACTTCAGCCACGTGGAACTCCCGCTCGCGGCTGCTGTCATCGGCGGCTATGTGCTGCAACAACGAGGCAAGCATGCCGCCGCCTGCTTGGTGGTTGCAGCCGCCGGCTTGCTGAAACTATACCCTTGGTTCCTACTGCCATGGTTTCTGTGGCGCGGCGGAGGAAGCATCGTTGCCAAGGCACAGAGAACTGCTGCGATCGCAGTGTTCGTGCTCGCGGGGATACTGGCTACACGGCTCGAGTTGTGGCGCAGTTTTCTGACAGACGGTATGCGCTTGATCCACACTTGGTCGGTGGGACACACGTTCAACTTCAGCCTCCCCTCATTCGTGATGAACCTGGGTTATGCCCGCCATGAATTTTCCCCGTCCTCCGAGCAAGCCCGGTGTCTGTGGCTTGCCGGCATTGTCGTGGCTGGCGCCGTCGCCTGCTTCGCATATCTGTGTTGCAGAAAGCCCAGGGATTCAGACATTGAATTCTCTCTCTTGTGCGCGGCCATGGTGGCTGCCAGCGTGACGGCATGGGGCTACTACTTCGTGTTCCTGATCTTCCCGGTCACCGTGGCTGCGCTGCGTCTCGCCGAAAAGCCATCCGGGTGTAGCATCGCGATTTTCGGCCTCATGTTGTTTGCCCTGAACAATCTGAGCGCTTGGCAAACGCGATTCCTGAACGAGCATATCTACCTGCTGGTACTGGCTCATTATCTCCCCCTGTATGGTCTGATTGGACTCATCGGGTTTCTCGTCTATCGACTTCGGGCGGGAAGCAGTTCTCCTCATTCGTCCTGACGAACGACGCATCCTGGAGATCGTGCTCGCTCAACCGTCTCTGGACCCGCGCAGCTTGCCGGCAAAACAAAACGTGAGCACCAGTAGGCCGTATAGAGGGAGATAATTGCAGAGGACTTTCAGATGGAGATGCTCGTCCAGAAACGGCCCGGCTCTTCCGCCGTGGCTGTTCAACAGCGCACACAGCAGGGCGAACCCGAGAATACCTCCGGCGCCTGGATTCGCCGCCAATCGCCGCGCCAGCACAGTCATGGGAAAAATCAAAAACACGAAATAGTTCCCCCAAGTCACCATTCCTCCTGCCAGCATCGCCACGCACAGCAGGCAAAACTGCGTCTCCATATCGCGCTTCGTTCGCAGACACAACGTGTAGCACGCGCCGAGCAGACAGAGCCCCGTGGCCGCGCCCACCCGCCACCAGACGCGCGCGACAGGTTCCGGGGGCGCAAATCCATAGGCGGCGAACCCGAAGTTCATCACGAACGAGGGCAACGAGAAATTCGACTGGCGGTTGACGGTCCAGTCCGATACGACCTTCATGCCATCCCGCACGAATTGCCCCCACAACTCCGGACCGGTCGCGAGAAACACCAAGCCGGCAAGCGCTACGACCGCCGCTGCGCGCGTGATGCGTTTGCGCCGATCGCCATCGGTCCCCCAGATGAACCACGGGACGAGAACGAGCGGGAACAACTTCAACAGCCCCGCCGCCGTCACCGCCAGACAAGCAGCGTGCGTCCTGCCTCGAAGCATCCATGCGTAGCCGGTCAACGCGAGCGCGGCAAGCAGCAGTTGCACTTGCGCGTAATAGAAATGCCAGTACACCGGCGCCGAAGCGACCGCGGCGGCGACGAGAAACCGAAATCCCCGCGCGGAAAGACGGTTGGCCAACAACCGCCGTGCCTGCCACAAGAGCACCGCCAGCGCAGCCACCTGGAGCAATTGCCACAAGCAATACGCCCCCAGCGGAGGCAGAAGCGCGAACGGCGCAAACAACCACAATAACGGCGGCGGATTCGTCCCCGTCGGGATGTCTCCGTGGCAAACGAAGCCGTACTGTTCACAGAGCGGCGCTAGTGGCGTCGCGTACGGGTTCTTGTGTTCCAGCAGCAACCGGCTGGAAAGATAGTAATGGACGAAATCAATCCGTTTCGCCCGCTCGGGCAACTTCGTCGCCAGCATCACTACAACGAGCAGCGCAATGCCGACAGCGCCAACGTCAAGCAGTCGGTTTTGTGCAATCCGCTTCCAGAAGTCTGTTGTCATGCCGGCCAGCGGATTGGTTTCACGCGGAACCTCGAATCGGGCCCAATCGCAGCAGCCTCATCGCGCGTTCCGCGGCGAGTTCGAGCAACGCCGCCGCGTCACGAACTGCCGCATCCAATGGCATCGGTGAATGGCAAATGCTCATCAAACCGCCGACGCCGTGCCCGAACACATCGTTCGCCGAAGGCGGCACTGAACCGCCGATGGCGATCACCGGCACGCCGCACTTGCGGGCGCGATGGGCCACGCCAATGGGCACTTTGCCATGGACCGTCTGTTCGTCGATCGCGCCCTCGCCGGTGATGACCAGGTCCGCGCCGCGAAGCGTCCGGTCGAATTCCAGGTGATCGAGCACAAGATCGATGCCGCGTTGGAGCCGCGCGCCGAGAAATGCGCACAAACCAAATCCAAGCCCGCCCGCTGCACCCGCGCCGGCGACCCGTTCGAGCCCGAACCTCCGGGAACGGATCGTCCCCGGCAACACATCGCGCGCGACGATCCGGGCGTAGCGCGCGAGATTACGGTCGAGGCTTTTCACCATCGCAGGCGTGGCGCCTTTCTGCGGGCCGTACACGGCAGAGGCGCCGTTCGGGCCGCAAAGCGGGTTGGTCACATCGCAGGCGACGCGGATATCCAATTTCAAATCTCCAACCTCAAATTCCGATTGATCGACGCGTGCCAATTTTGCGAGCTCACCACCGCCCAAACCAATCAATCTTCCATTTCTGTCGAGGAGCTTGGCCCCCAGCGCCATTGCCATGCCCGCGCCCCCGTCATTGGTTGCGCTGCCGCCAATGCCGATGATGATCTTTCTCGCTCCACCCTTCACGGCGGCGCGGATCAGTTCGCCGGTGCCGTACGTGGTAGTCCGCAGCGGGTTGCGTTTTCGCTTCGGAACGAGGACCAGGCCCGAGGCAGCGGCCATTTCAATCGCTGCGGTCTTGCCGTCTCCCAGAAGCCCGAATCTCGCCCGGACCCTGTCACCAAGCGGCCCTTTCACGTGCTGCGTGACCAATCTCCCACCCGTCGATGTCACAAGCGCTTCGACGGTGCCTTCGCCGCCGTCGGCAAGCGGGACTTCGACAATCGTCGCCCGCGGTAAGACAAGCCGAACGCCCCGCGCGATGGCCCGGCAAACCGCCGGCGCCGTCAACGATCCTTTGAACTTGTCCGCAGCGATGACGATTCTCATTCCGCGCCACGCAGAATAGGGAACGCCAAAGCGAGAAGCAAGGGCGGCAAACCACGTCCGCGCGACCAAGCACAAGACGCCAACGACCGTCACCGCGCAGTCGTCGCAACCCCGTCGTCAGTGATTCTGCTGCGACTTGCCAGCCAGAGTGGATATGCCCCCGCTGCGAGGAGCACCAACGTATAGAGTTGGATCCGCGTTGCCTGGGCTAAGTATTGCGAGAACCACGGCGTGACATACAGGAACACGAGCAACGCGCGGAACAAGGGTGGTAGTGATGGAGATAGTGAACCGGGGCCGCGCCAAAAAACACCGGTGATCAGAATCATCGCGGGCAATACCAGCACCGTTTCGTAGATGCACACATACAAGTTCAGCACCAACGTCCAGGTCAGAGTGCATGCCCACAGGAGATTTTCCCGGGTGTCGCCCGGCCGGCATCGCCACCAAGCCCTGCCAAGCAACCATAGGCCCACGACAAACAGCGCAGCCATGATCGCCAAGCCGAACTTCGTGTGCCCGCCTTGCAGTTGATTGAAGAACGACGCGAGGTCAACAAACTTCCACAACCGAAACACGCTCGAACCGTGGGATGTCGCCTGCGTAAACCCCGTCAGCAGGCGGACGTATTCGGCGCAACCGCGGCCACCCAGGAGAACGAACGAGACCGCCGCCAAGCCGAGTGCGCTGAGCAGAAAACCGAGTAACATCCTGTACCGTCGTCCCACCACGAGCATCGGCAGAATCAACATGAGCAAAGTAGGTTTGTAGAGACAGAGTGCGAACGCCGCGCCCGCAGCGACCGGACGGTTGAGTCGTAAGCAGTAGAGTCCGAGTGCGACCCAGAACAAACCAATCGCTGACAACTGTCCACCCACCCAGCACTCCATGAGGAACGGCTCGAAAGAAAGCAGCAGCAACACGATCGTGGACGTGTGCTCGGGAGGAACCACGTCAAATGTCTTCCGCATCGAGGCGACCGCTGCGAGGAAGAACCCGAGCGAAACCCCCAGCCACGTCGCGTACGACCATTCGTATGGCAGCAAGGCCAACGGACGAAAACAGAACGCGACGAACGGCGGATAGACATACGGCAAACTTTCATAACGCGGCGCTCTCGGAAATAGCTGGTGGTAACGTTTGTGTTGCAGATCCAAATCGTAGAGTCGTTCCACCGAGCCTTCGTTCAGGATCTGGCCGGCGATGTAAAACGCCGCGTAATCGGCGCCGAGTTGGGTGCCAAAGACCGTCTGGCCGTCCCGACAGGTGATGAACGATATTGCCAACAGCACCAGCGTTGCAGCCATGATCGCAACGCAGACAAACCGAACCCTCTTGCGTTCCAGACGCCGTTCCAGGAAAGAGATGAGGCGGTCTTTCGCTGTCATCGCGAAGGTTGTAGCCGAAGCGGTCAGACAGTGTCAGCAGAATTGAGGCGAGCCATTGCGCGCGCTTCCGGTTCGGTCTTGCCTCCGCATCGGCACCTGATTACCCATTACACATCAACAGTCAATCGTCCACACCCGCTCCCTCCGACGCCGACCTTGTTGACGCCGCCAACCGGGGCGATCAACTTGCGATGGAAGCGCTCTATTTCCGGCATCGCGACTGGGTGTTCGGCGTCGCGCTCCGTCACAGTGGCAACGAACAGGACGCGCTCGATGTGTTGCAGCAGACGTTCATCTACTTCTTCGGGAAGTTCCCCGGCTTCGAGCTGCGCGCGCAGTTGAAGACCTTTCTCTACCCCGTCGCGCGCAACCTCGCCCTCGACCTGATCCGCAAACGCCGGCCTTCGACCCCGATCGAGGAACACGCCGAAACCTTGCCGGCGCCCGAGGTCCGCGACGCCGGTCGGGAACGTCGCGCGCTGGCCGAGTTCGTCGCCCGGCTCCCCGAGGACCAACGCGAAGTCATCCTTCTGCGCTTTGCCGACGGCATGAGCCTGGAGGAAATTGCGCGGGCGCTGCAAATCCCGCTCGGCACGGTCAAATCGCGTCTTCATCACGCCCTGGCTGCGTTGCGGCGGCAGGTGAGGTAGTAGCCAAGTAGGCACTCCCTACTCGACCGGAGTGTTCCTTCCTGATGAAATAGCTATTATTATATTACATCTTGAAGGAACAAAATCGTCCCATGGGGTGAAGGGGTGCGAACGTTACTTTTCCACGGGCACGACGATGCCGCGCATGATGATGTTCTGACAGAGGACGAACACGACCAACGTCGGCAAGGCGGCGAGCACCAGGGCGGCAAAGATGACCGGCGTGCCGTACTGTTGCTGGAGTTGATAGATATAGACCATCAGGGTCCACATCGATTGCTTTTGACAGACGAGCAGCGCGAACATGAACGCGCCGTAGGCGGAGGTGAAGGCCCCGAGCGCGATGACAGCTAGGATCGGTGCGGACAACGGCATCGTGATCGAAAGGAAGATGCGCATTTCGCTGGCGCCATCGAGCGTCGCGGACTCGTAGAGATCCTTGGGCAGACTGTCGAAGAAGCCCTTGAGCAAAAAGATCGAGTAGCCGTGCGCGGCACCGGGAATGATGAGAGCCAGGAATGTGTTCAGCCAGCCGAGTTCGCGGAGCAACAGGAAGCCGGGGATTTGCGTCACCTCGTGCGGAAAGGCCATCGTCGCCATCAGCACGAAAAGCGCGACGTAGCCCCAACGCGGCTGGAAACGCGAGAGCGCGTAGGCAGCGAGCGGGTTGACGATCAGGGCGGCGAGAATGTTCAGCACGACGAAGATGATCGTGTTCTGGAATGCCCGTCCGTGGTTCGAGAGATAGTCCCACACGACACGGTAGTTGCGGGCCACGTACTCCCGGATGATCGCGCCCTTGTTCTCCTTCATGATCTGCCAGTCGTGCGCCAGCACGGGCATCGCGGCCTCGTCGAAGGAGGCGTAGTTCGTGCCGTGAACACGGTTGAGCGCGGCGAGATCGTCGCGATATTTCTGGCGGAGAAAATCGCGCCAGCGAAAATCGGGCGAGTCCAGCGTCAATCCTTCGGGCGAAGACAGCGTTTGCACATACGCCTCGGCGTCATTGAACGCCACGAACGGCGCGTCGTGTTCGGGGAAATCGATTTCGGTCCACGCGATGTACGAGGCGCCGTACACTTTGTTGAGCGCAGCGACTTCCTTGTACTTGGCCTTGAGCGACGCTTGGTAGGCCGGTCGATGGGAGGCATCAAAGCGGATAAACCGGGCCGAGAGCGTGCTCTGGACGAACCTCCACCAATCCTCTCGCTGGGCCGCCTGCATGGGGGGCGCGCGGCCCATCGTGGCGTCGAACACGCTGCTGTAATCAGAGCCCCATTTTGCGTTGAGTTTGGCGACGCCGTTGGTGCCGGAGCCGTAGCGCGGCTGCACGATCGTGGCAACGAACCATCCTTCGACCGTGGTCGGCACAAAGTACCGGTCGGGCAATTCCTCGCGCATCTTGTCGTACACGGGTTTGAACGCGCCCTGCACGGATTGGTAAACGCGCGTGTGCCATTTTTCGGTCGTGAGCAGCTTCTGCGGTGGCACGGTCAGTTCGGTGCGCGGGATGTCGGGGAACGTTCTCCAGAGCCGGTGCTGATATTCAAGCGTGACCTCGGGGTAGATCTTGTAGCCGAAGTTGTGTCCGAGTTGGAGGAAATACGGCGGCCAGTTCTTGCGCGCGTCGCGCAAGAACTCGTTCCAGTCGGCGAGTTGCGCGGGAGGCGGCATCGGCGGTGCCTGGAGGTGCTCGAAGGAAAAAAGCGGGCGTGCCTGTTCGTCGTCGTAGCGCGTGGCGGCGGTGAAGGCGTCGAGCAGTCCGCCGTAGCGCTGCTCCTCGAACTTACGGAACAACGTCGCATCGTCGTAGAAGAAGCGGGGGAACACGTCGAACTGGCGGATGTCCACCTCGGTTTTCACCGAGCCGCTCAGCATGAGCAGAAACGGATAGACCATCCACGTCGAGCCGAAGATCAAGAGCGCGTACATGCCGCCGATCAGCACGCGCCCGGCGGGGGAACGTTTCTGGATGTGGCTTAGGATGGGCATGGCTGGACGGAAAATCCGAAGGAATGCAGCAAATCCGAAATGCAGAAATAATCAAAACCACCCCAATCCGAGTTTTGGGAATTCGAACTTGCTCTATTCGGGTTTCCTTCGGATTTCAGATTTCGGATTTCAGATTTCATTTCCCTGTAGTTCTAAACTCGACCTTGTTCAGAATGCGCAGTTGGTACGCCGTGAACGACAGCAGCAGTACGCCGAGGATCCATGCCATCGCGGTGGCCTGGCCGAAGTGCAGATACATGAAGCTGCGTTGCCAGATTTCGTAGCCGATCACCTGCGTGGCGTCCTTCGGGCCGCCGCCGGTCATGGCGAGTACGGCGTCGGCGGATTTGAAACCGTAGATGAACGCGCCGACGGCGTTGATGACGATCAACGGCTTGAGGTACGGGAAAACGATGAAGCGTAGCTTGTTGAAGAACGACGCGCCGTCCATGTCGGCAGCCTCGTACAACTCATCGGGCACGCCCTTGAGCGCGGCGAGATAAATGATGCAGCCGGCGCCCAGATGCGCCCAGGCGGGAGGGAACACCACGCAGAACATCGCCAGGTCGGGGTCCTGAAGCCACTTCTGCGCTTCCAATTCGTACCTGGCCGGCAACAGGTGGTTGAGCGACAGCAACAGCTTGTTCAATATCCCGTCGGGCGACGGATCGTAGATACCGCGCCACATGAAAAAGATGACGATGCCCGACACCAGGTGCGGCAGATAGAACAGGACGCGGAACAGGATTTTGCCGACTGGGATTTCCTGCAGGATCACCGCCAGCCCCATCGGCGGGAGGAAACCCATCAGCATCCACAGCGCGCAAAAGTAGAACCCGCACCGGAGCGAGTTCCAAAACCGCGCATCGTTGAGCACATCGGCGAAGTTGTTGATACCGATCCAGGACGAGCCGCCCATGACGTTGTAGTCCTGAAACGCCATGACCGAGCCGCGCAACAGCGGATAGTATTGCCACATCAGGATCAGCAACAGCGCCGGCGCGATCAGCGTCACCGCCATGCGATTCTTATAGCCGGATACGCGCTCGGTTGAACGCGGCAGCCCCTGGTTGATCCAGAGGAACACGTAGCGGATCAGCACCGCGAAACTCGCGATCGCCAGCACGGCGACGACCCAGGCGATGCTGTTGCGTTTCTTTCGCACGGGTTCGGGCACGATGCCGATCATGCGTTCATTGGCTTCGTTGACGTACTTCGAGAGCAGTTCCTTGATCTTCGCGCGCTTCGCTTCGGGGTTCGTCTCGTCGAACTTCGTGAAATAGATTTCCTCCATCGGCTTGGTCATGTAGGCATAGACGTACTGGCAGTTCTTGCCGTACGGCTCGGGCGTGCCGGCCTCGAGCGCCCGCTCGAACGCTTCCTCCAGCCCGGTGGCAGCCAGGTCTCCCAATTCCGGAAAGCCGTACAGACGCAGCCATTTCGGGCGCAACGTGCGCGCGGCGCCTTGTTCGACCATCGTCTCGGTGTAAATGCGACGCGCCTCGGGACCATCGGTAAAATAGATATACTGCCACGCCGCGTCGCGGACTCGCTTGTCCCGTTGGCCGGCGAAGATGGCCGACATGCCGCAATTCACTTCCGAACTCGCCTTGCCCGTCGGCCCTCTCGGCACGGGCGCGACGCCGATCAATTGCGGGTTGAAATCGCCGCCGAGCTGCGCTCCGCCCAGAGTGACAAACTGCATCGCCACCTTGCCATCGGACCACTTGGCCGTGAAATCCGCGCCGCGATAGGCGATCGGGCCGGTCTTGCCGCCCTTGGTGACCGTCTCCTTCTGCAGGTCGTCCACGAACTCGAAGGCGGTCACCGCTTCCTCGCTGTCGAAACACGCGCGCCACTCGCCGGGGGAGATCTCCCTCATCGCCATGGCGCCCGCGCTGACCAGATAGTTGTACATGCTCCACGACGCATGCGTTCCGGTCATGAAGCCAACGCCGTAGATTCCCCGCGACGGGTCGGCGACCTTGCGCGCAAACTCCCGAAGCTCCTCCCAGTCTCGCGGCGGACGATCCGGGTCGAGCCCCGCGGCGGCGAACAAGTCACGCCGATACATCAACGTCTTGGCGCCCACTAGCGACGGCATCATGTAATGATGCATCTGGCCGTCTGGCCCGCGCCGATAAACGACCGGCTTCACGGAATCGGGGAGGCGTTCCTTCAGTTCCTCGGGGTCCATTCGCGCGAAGTACTCGTCGAGCGGCGCGAGGAATCCCTTGCTGATGTAGGTGTCCGATTGGCGAAAGTTGACGGTGAGAATGTCGGGAGAAGTGCCACCGGCGATGGCCATTAGCGGCGCCGCGTCCTGGACGTCGCCTTCGATCTGGAGGGCGGTCGCGCTTTCCATGCGGATGTGGGGGTGCAATTCCTGGAATCGCTGGAGGATGCGATAGCCGGCGATCTCACGCGGCGAGTTGCCGCGTTTGCTCGGTAGTGACCAGACGCGGACGGTGACGGGCTGTTCTCCGCTGTCGGACCGGGCGGGCGCGGGACTGGACGTGAAAACGATTACGCAGCAGACGAGAATTCTGCGAAGGAGGCTCATGCGGGCCTAATTCATCTGCGGCAACACGATGCCGCGCATGATCACGCGCTGGCAGGTCACGAACACCACCAGCGTCGGGATCATCGCGATCACCAGGGCGGCGACCTTGATGTGCTCGGGAGTGCTGCGCTGCATGTCGTAGAGCCAGACCATGATGGTCCACATGTTCGGGTCCTGGCAGACCGTCAGCGCGAACAGGAACGCGCCGTACGCGCCGGTGAACGTGATCAGCGCGGTGTACGCGAAGACGGGCTGGCACAACGGCACGGTAATCTGCCAGAACATCCGCAACTCCCCGGCGCCGTCGAGTTGCGCGGCTTCGTAGAGTTCCTTGGGCAGCGTGTCGAAGAAACCTTTCAGGATGAAGATGCTGAACCCGCTCGCCATGCCGGGCAGGATGAGCGCGGCGAACGTGTTCAATAGGCCGAGGTCGCGCAGGAGCAGGAAGTTCGGGATCAACGTCACCTCGCCGGGGAATGCCATCGTCGCCAGCAGGAACAGGAGCACCTTGTATGCATACGAGAGATTGAACCGCGACAACGCGTAGGCGCACAGCGGATTCACCGTGAGCGTGACCACGATGGACAACAGCACGAAGACGACCGTGTTGACCAGCGCGCGGCCTTTGGTGAGGATGAATGCGACCACCTCGAAGTAGTTCGCCTTCACAAACTCCCAGCGCCAGTGTCCCGCGCGGGAGACGACCGTGTGCCAATCCCAAAGCGCATGCGGGATCGTGATGTCGGCGACGCCGGCAAACTTCGTCCCCAGCGCGTGGTTCACGCCTTCGACGGTGCCGCCGTGGCGGTCGAGCAGCCATTGGCCGAACAGGCCGCTCGCGTTGATCAGCGTCACGTTGCCGATCGTCAGTCCGGGAAGGCCGGGGTTGCCTCCCTTGAGCAAATCGAGCAGGTCGCTCTGCCGGGTGCCCTCGAATTGCTCGCCCTCGGGCCACTGGATTTCGTCGAAGGTCTTGTACTGCGAACCGTACTCTTCGTTGACGTGGGCAATCGTTTTGCGTCGCGCTTCGACAAACAAACGGTATTCGCGCAGGCCGTCGTCGTTGAGTTGCATCATCCGCAGCGGCCATTTGCGTCGCACGAAATCGTCCCACAGCTTGAGGGTTGCGGCGTCGCCCGGCGCGGTGCGAGGCAACGGGATTTCAACGAAATCGGCGTAGCGCGTGCCGAGCGTCTGGTTGAGTTGCTCGATCTTCCCGTCCACGGAGTAACGGAGATGTTCCTGCCATTTCTTCGTGCCTTCGAACGGGACGCGCGCCCACGCGGGCAACGTGCTCTTGAACTCGATGAAATCGCGGTAGCGCTCGTGATACACGGGCGCCCAGTTGCGCAGGCTGATGACCTCGGCCGGCACGCCGAGTTCGGCCCAGTACTTGTATTGGTCGCTGTACTTCGTATTGAGCGCGTCGAGCGAGCCGAACCGCTGCTTGAGCCAGGCCTGGTAGTGTTTGTTGACGGGACCGATCAATCCTCCCAGATTGAACCCGCAGTTCCAGAGTCGCGTCGGGA
>Ga0187892_10004314_pt1 | contig 24100 bp, 26 predicted proteins | sample MA1701073metaG_FD_139345 | JGI IMG/M metagenome (GOLD analysis project Ga0187892, IMG submission 139345) | Bio-ooze microbial communities from a basaltic lava cave in the Kipuka Kanohina Cave System on the Island of Hawaii, USA - MA170107-3 metaG ... | reverse complement strand
CTCAAGGTATTGGGCTATCGCGTGCTTCGATATTGGAATCATGAAGTGCTTGGAGATCCTGACGCGGTGTTGGAGAGTATTCGCGCTGCCTTGGTTGAGATCCCCTCACCCCCGCCCTCTCCCGGTGGGAGAGGGAGTGCGGAATACCCATAGATTCTGCCGAGGAGTCAATTTTAGAGGTTCCCTTAAGTTGATCAGTCTACCGGCGGGTGACGCGTCAGTTTCCAGCAGCGGTGGACGTGCGGCCGCCGGGCGAAGTCCAGGGGAATCGTGTTCCGGGTGATGTCTTCGATGTCGATCCCGGGCGAGGAAACCCGCAGTTTGAAATGCTTGCGGTTGGTCGAAAATAGCAGCACGCCGTCAGTGCTCAGAAGCTTGAGCGCATCCATGATCAGCGCCTCGTGATCGCGCTGGACGTCGAAGCTTCCGGCCATGCGCTTCGAGTTGGAGAAAGTCGGCGGGTCGAGGAAGATGAGACCGTAAAGTTGGGATGCTTTGCGTTGCGCCGCCTCCTGTATCCATTCCAGGCAGTCCGCCTGAATAAACGCATGCGGACCCATATCGATTCGATTCAAGTTGAAATTGCGTCGCGCCCACTCCAGGTAGGTGTGCGAAAGATCGACGGTCGTCGTGCTCGCGGCGCCCCCCAAGGCCGCATACACGCTGACGGCGCCCGTATATGCGAACAGGTTCAGGAAATGCTGCCCAGCCGCCAGGGCCTTGACCAGGGCGCGCGTGCCGCGATGATCGAGAAAAAGGCCGGTGTCGATGTAATCGGTGAAATTCACCGCGAAGCGATAACCACCCTCATTGACGGTGACGAAGCGTCCTTCCTCGGCGAACTTCGTATACTGCGCCCGGTCTTTTTGCCGCTGGCGTAGCTTGAAAAACACCCGGTTTTCAGGTACACCGGTGCAATCGGAAATCACGGCGAGGGCAGCATCCCGCCGCGCCCCCGCTTTGAGCGTATCCACCGTGGGCGGGGGCGCGTACTCCTGCACATAAACCCACGACTCCTCGCCCCCATAGAGGTCAATCGCTAAGGCGTACTCGGGTAAGTCGGCGTCATAGAGCCGGTAGCATTCGACACCCGATCGCCGCGCCCAGCGGGCCAACGAGCGCATATTCTTGCGGAGACGATTGGCAAACATCTCGACGCTATGCGCCCGAAAGGTTGCCGGGCGCTCCTTGGTATCCGGTAGCTCGATTGGGGGAGCGGCGGCGCGCGCGGAACAGTGAAACAACGTCAAGGAGCACTCGAGGCCGCCGTTGTACAGGGGGACGGATCGGCTTGCAACCATTCGCAGCCGGTAGAGCAGCTTGGTGTTCTCCGTGAATACCGCCGCGTCCCAGCCCGAGAAATTGCGCCTGAGCGTGTCACCGATCTCGGCATAGAGCCGCGGCAGCTCGCTATCGCCGCCGACTCTGCGTCCGTACGGCGGGTTAACCACGATCAATCCTGGCATTGGCGCTTTGGGCGGGGCCGCTTGCAGTTCTTGGCGTGTGAATTGAGTGACGTCAGCTACGCCCGCGCGGTGAGCGTTCTTACGCCCGGATGAGACCGCACGCGGGTCGTGGTCGAACCCGGCGATCGGCGGGATGTTCTTGATGCCTTCCTGTTTGCGAGCCTGCGCCTCGTCCTGCAGCCGCTCCCAAAGCACTTGATCGTGGCCGCGCCAAGCGAGAAACCCGAAATGCCCGCGGATGAGCCCCGGTGCGATGTCCGCGGCGATGAGCGCCGCCTCGATCGGAAGGGTGCCCGAGCCGCACATCAAATCCATGAACGGTTGGCCCTCGGCCGCGCGCTGGGGCCAATCCGCGAGCAACAGAATCGCGGCGGCGAGGTTCTCTTTTAACGGCGCCAGCATGGCGTCGTCCCGGTAGCCCCGCCGGTGCAGGCTCTCGCCGGAGAGATCAAGGCTTACCGTGGCCTCGTTTTTATATAGGTAAACGTTGATGCGTAGATCGGGCCGGTCCAAAGCGACCGTCGGCCTAGATCCGAAGAGATCGCGGAATTGGTCGACGATCGCATCTTTGACCTTGAGGGCTCCGAAATGCGAGTGGGTGAGGAACGAATCGGCGCTATTCAGATCGACGGCAAATGTGTTTTCGAGACCAAAGTGTTCGTGCCAGGCGATCGCGCGCACGCCGTCGTACAGCGCTTCGGGGTCGGAGGCCGGAAATTGGCCTAGCCGTAAAATGACCCGCGATGCGACCCGCGACCAAAGGCAAGCGCGGTAGCCGGTTTCAAGCGTGCCCGCGAATGCCACGCCCGCCGATTGAACGCGGATCTTCGTGCCGCCGAGCGCTTTCAGCTCCCCTGTTAGAAGAGCTTCCGTCCCTTTCGGTGTGCTCGCGAAAAAACGTAGGATCAATACAGTCCTCTTTCGTTGGATTATTCAGCGGCCCCCAGCTTCGCCGGCGCTCGGGTACTCGCCACTAGCCCTGGCTTTCCTCAGCACAGCCTACGCGGGCTGCACCGTCGTCACCCGGATTGCCAACCTTTGTTGCTGCAGCTGTCCTACCACTGCCCCCACCAAGCGTTCCAAGGACGATCATGAACGTTCGACCGACGCTGAGACTTTGTCACGTCGATGCAAACAAATTGCTCGATTAACCAGGTCCATCGGTACGGTTCCTTTTGACGAAAAAGGGTGTTTATTCCTTTTATGCTCGAAACGTGAATATTTCACAGAGCTTACCGCGCATGTCATGTAAGCTCCTAGTCGAGTCTGGGACCCTTGAGCGGCGCACTATTGCCGATCTTGCCCAGATGGTGTTCAGTCCTCGCCGATGAGGATACTGGATCGGGGAGAGAAACGTGGCGGCTGCGCGCCACATCGTCACCCTGATTATCAATACGTAAGTCCATGGAGACCATAAACATGATATATCTGCCATACATTCGTAGTCTGTCTGCGGCCGCCCTATTGGTGGCATTCGCAGGTACAGCCGTTGCCGCTGACGACCGCCACCAAATTGTGTCTAGCGACGGCTCGGTGCTCGAAAGTGCCGCTAGCGGTGCGATACACGGCGTTTCGGCTCGTGCCGGACATCGACCGCTCGGCGTGCCGCTCGATGTGGAGGCCGAATCCCCGGCCTCACGGTCGACGCCCGGTGAAATGGCCGAGATGGGAAAGACCTATCCCCCCATTGTACCTTCTTATGCCAGTGCTGAGGCGGCGCCGGAAACGGTGATCGGTATCGACGCTCGATACCGGATTTATCCGTCCGCGTCGGGCCACCCGGAGCGCGCCACCGGCCTCCTAACCTTCCAGCAAGGTGGCTTCGGCTTTAGCTGCACCGGATGGCTGATCAACCCAAACACGGTAGCCACGGCAGGTCACTGCGTCCACGAAGGCAATGGTGGCTCGTTCAGCACCAACGTAGTCTTTTACCCCGGCCGTGATGGAGCTTCGTCACCCTTCGGTTCCTGCACGGGCAGGACGCTTTTCACGGTCGTCGGGTGGGCTGATAACGGCGACGAGCAATTCGACTATGGCGCCGTTAAGCTCAACTGCACCGTCGGCAACACGACCGGTTGGTTCGGGTTTTTCTGGCAGACAGCCTCGCTGGTGGGGCTACCGGTACAGGTCTCCGGCTATCCGGGAGACAAGCCGTTCGGGACCCAGTGGTCGGGAAGCGGCGACGTCCAGGTCTCGGAGCTCCGCAAGACCCGTTATATGATCGACACCTTCGGCGGTCAGAGCGGGGGACCGGTGTTTGAGACCGATCGCGTCGGGGCCTTCTGCGGAGGTCCTTGTGCCAACACCATACACGCCTATGGTTTGGTCAACGGTAGGAATAGCGGCACACGCATTGTTCAGGCCGTGTTCAATAACCTGATAGCCTGGAGAAATGCGCCCTAAGGCTCGGCTCATACTGATGGTCGCAGTGACGCTAACGTCCTGCAACCAAGAGTCGTCCTTCGATCTAGACCAACCGGTCGCGGCCGACGCCGCGGCCGGTTCGGTCTCTGAGTCACCGGTGACTCGATCTGGGATCCGTGGGCGTGTCCAGGGTCAGGACGGCTCACCGGTGTCTGGGGCCGTGATCCAGGCGGAGTGTTCCGCAGAACCGTGCCGACCAATCCCAGATATCGGGATTTTTTCGAACACCGACGGCGTCTTTTTCTGGCCGCTCCGAGAGGGCAGCTATCGATTTACCGCTCGCAAAGATGACCTTACGTCCTGTCCCGTGACCGCCGTGGTCGAACCATCGAAAGACGACCAGATCTCGTTGACATTGAGCGCACATACCACTACCGGGTGCCCGCTATGAAAATCGGGGTCTGAGTGTGGTCAAGTCGCTAAATATAAGAAACTGATATTTCAAGACCAGACACAACTCACCCTCTATTCACCCCTATTCACTCGTCCAACGCGACCCACTGCAACCGCAATGCATTAGCGATCACCGACACCGAGCTGAGGCTCATTGCCGCCGCGGCGAGCATGGGGGAGAGCAGCAGCCCAAACGCCGGGTAGAGCACACCCGCCGCAACCGGCACGCCGAGGGCGTTGTACACGAATGCGAAGAATAGATTCTGGCGGATATTGCGCATCGTGGCTCGGCTTAAACGCAGCGCGCGCACGATGCCGCGCAGATCACCCTTAACCAAGGTCACGCCGGCGCTTTCCATCGCCACGTCCGTTCCGGTTCCCATGGCGATCCCGACATGCGCCTGGGCGAGGGCCGGCGCGTCGTTGATGCCGTCACCCGCCATGGCGACCTTGCGGCCTTGATCCTGGAGTTTCTTGATCACCGTGAGCTTCTGATCCGGCAGCACCTCGGCCTCGACGCGATCGATTCCAAGTTTCCCGGCCACGACGCGGGCCGTCGTCTCGTGATCACCCGTGAGCATCACCACACTCAGTCCTTGCTTATGCAGGGCGGCGATGGCCTCGGGCGTCGTCTCCTTGATCGGATCGGCCACACCGAACAATCCGGCTGGCTTTCGGTCCAGGGCTATGAACATCACCGTCTGCCCGTCGCCGCGCAGGGCCTGTGCGCGATCCTCAAGCGCGGTGGAATCGATGCGTAGGCTCTCGAACAACTCGCGATTTCCGACTGCTACCTGCCGTTCGGCTACTGTTCCTATCACACCCTGACCGGTTTTAGACTCGAAGTTCGAAGCGGAGGGTATCGACAGGCCGCGTTCCTCGGCCCCGCGCACGATCGCCGCGGCCAGCGGATGCTCGCTCGCCCGCTCGAGGCCCGTCGCCAAGCGTAAGACCTCTTCCTCGGAATGCCCGGCGAGCGCATACACCGAAACGAGTTTTGGCCGACCTTCGGTTAAAGTCCCGGTCTTGTCGACGACCAGGGTATCGATCCCCTCGAGGATCTCCAAGGCTTCTGCATTCTTGATGAGCACACCCGCTGTCGCCCCACGGCCGGTCCCCACCATGATCGACATCGGCGTCGCCAGACCGAGAGCGCAAGGGCAGGCGATGATGAGGACGGCGACCGCATTGACAATCGCATGGGCGAGCCGCGGCTCGGGGCCCACCGCTCCCCAGGCCACGAAGGTGAGCACCGAGACCACCACCACTGCCGGAACGAAGTACCCCGACACGGCATCGGCCAGCCGCTGAATCGGTGCGCGACTGCGTTGCGCCTCGCTTACCATGCGTACGATCTGTGCCAAGAGCGTATCGCTGCCCACCCGTTCGGCCCGCATCACGAGGCTTCCCGTGCCATTCACGGTCGCCCCGATCAAGCGCTCGCCGACAGTCTTCTGCACCGGAACCGGCTCGCCGGTGACCATGGACTCGTCAATCGCGCTGGTCCCCTCCAGTACCACGCCATCCACCGGCACTTTCTCGCCCGGCCGTATGCGAAGCCGGTCGCCAATCTTGAGTCGTTCCAGGGGGGTGTCCTCCTCGGCGCCGTCTTCCCGGAGTAAGCGCGCGGTTTTCGGCGCGAGCGAGAGCAACCCGCGAATGGCTGCACCGGTACGGCTGCGTGCCTTGAGCTCGAGCACTTGACCGAGCAACACCAGGACCGTGATCACGGCGGCCGCTTCAAAATAGACTGGCACGTTGCCGTAAGCATCGCGTAACGAAGCCGGGAAGAGGCCGGGACTAACGGTGGCCACGGTGCTGTAGATCCAAGCAACGCCGACGCCGAGCGCAATCAGCGTGAACATGTTAAGGCGCCGGTGGACCAGCGAATACCATCCGCGCTGAAAGAACGGCCATCCTGCCCACATCACGACGGGCGTCGCTAACGCGAGCTGCAGAGGCTGACTCCAACGCGTTAGCGGCACGCTTGAGAGGCCGGCCACGTCGCCGAGCATGGCGATCGCGAAGACCGGTATGGCCAACCCAAGGCCCACTCGGAAGCGCCTGGTCATGTCCGCGAGCTCGGGATTGTCCTCTTCGATGACAACCGAGCGTGGTTCCAAAGCCATGCCGCAGATGGGACAGGTCCCCGGCTCGCTCCGCAGCACCTCGGGGTGCATCGGACAGGTATATTCCGTGCGCGTCTCGATCCCCGCCATTCCCATCGGCTCGAGGGCCATCCCGCAGTCGGGACAGCTTCCCGGCCCCGGTTGCTGAATCTCGGGATGCATGGGGCAGGTGTAAGCGCTTGCCGCCGTGCCGGGTTGCGCCGGTTCTGGGGGCGGCGGCGCTGCCGGTATACCGAACGCGGCCCGCAGATAGCGTTCGGGGGCCGCCTCAAATGCAGCTAAGCACCGACCACTACAGAAAAGATAAGTTTTGCCTTGGTAGCTCAGTCGATGCTGACCGTCCGGGCGCACCGTCATCCCGCAGACGGGATCGGTGGTCACCGGCGTAGCATCAGCGGCGTGCGCGGAGCGGTGGGTGTCTGGAGTCGACATGGGTCATGGGTCTGGCGGAGGGAATTGGCTTATGCGATTAGTATATACTTTTCCAATGCTCCTCCCGTTCTCGCCGTACGTGCGGTCAGCAGCAGCAAGGTCAAGCTCGGTTGACGCGCTACGGCTCCCGCCATGGATGGGCTTCGTACCGCTTCCCCTTGATTCATAGTGGCACGTAAGGAGCTAAACCATGGGCCTCAAGATCCTCGCCATCGACACCTCGACCGAAGCCTGTTCCGCGGCGCTTCTCCTGGCCGATGAGGTGCGGGAGCGGTTTGAGATTGCGCCTCGGCGCCACAGCGAGTTGATCCTGCGTATGATCGACGACCTGTTTCGCGAGGCCGGATTGACCTTGACCTCGCTCGCGGGGCTCGCTTTTGGCCGGGGACCGGGCTCTTTTACCGGGGTTCGCATCGCCGCCGGTGTGATTCAAGGACTGGCCCTAGGCGCCGATCTCGGCGTCGCGCCGATCTCTACTCTGGCTGCTCTCGCGCAAGGCGCACATAGACGAACCGGATCGCGACAAGTGCTGAGCGTTATCGATGCTCGTATGGGCGAAGTCTATTGGGGGATCTATGAGCTCGACGCCTCGGGCATCATGTGCGCCACACAGCCCGAATGTGTGGCTCGCCCGGCGGCCGTCCCCCTTCCCGAAACGGGGAACTGGTTTGGGGTAGGCAGCGGGTGGTCGGATCACGGCGAGGTGTTGCGGCGGCGGCTTGGGGAACGGCTTGGCGGTGCGGACCCGCATCAGTATCCTTCCGCCCGTGACATCGCCCTGCTCGGCGCGCAGGCTTTTCGTCAGGGGGACATCGTGGCGGCGGAGCAGGCGTTGCCGGTTTATCTAAGAGATCGCGTCGCGGAGCCTAAGAGTTTGTGAAAAAACCTACTGCGCTCGCTCGCGACGGTTTTTTGCACAAACTCTAAGGGTGATGTCGAGGATTAGCGCATGTTAGTATTGGCCGGACGCTAGTGCTCCAAACGCTCGATACCCGTCTCCAGCCGTCCGTCGCGCCATAGCCGTAACCAACGGTAGCCGGGGCTCAGCGTATCGCGCTGGTGACGATCGGTTCGCGGCGTAAACTGCACGCACGTGGAGGGGGTCCCAAGAAGCTGCACGCCCTTTCTCAGCGCCGCGAACACTTGGTGAATGTGGCCCCAGAGCACCGCGCGTACCTGCGTATGGCGGTCCAGTACCTCAAAGAAGGCCGCGGGATTATCCACCCCTATCTCGTCCATCCACAGGCTCCCGATCGCGACCGGATGATGGTGCATGAACACCAAGGCCGGATGCCCAGCCTCGGCCGACAATCGCTCATCGAGATGCGCGATTTGCTCGGCGCTCAGATGACCGTGTTCTCGGCCGGCCACGGCGGTGTCAAGAAAAATGCAGCGCCACTCCCCGACCCGCGCCTGATCGACCGCGTGGATGTTGCCGCCCGTAAGCACTTGGCACATCGCGTCCTTATCGTCGTGATTTCCGGGCAAGCAATACACCGGGACTCCCAAGCCCCCGATGCATTCACGCAGCCGGGCATAGGCGGTTCGGCTACCGTCTTGGCTCAAATCACCGGTCAGCACCACTGCATCGGGCGGCCACTCCCTTGCTTGCGCCAGGGTCAATACGGCGCGCAAGGATTCCGAGGTATTCAAGCCGTCGTAAAGGCCGCTTGGATCCGCATAGAGATGGGGGTCCGTCAGTTGCAAAACCGTCCAGGAATCGCGGTTCGAACGCGGGCCGAAATTGTCCATGGCGCTAAGTTCTTTTGTCATGAAGCTAGGTTAACGTATGATCATGTTGCTTGCATAACCGGGGCCGTGTCGTGACCAACAAAACCATCCGCTTGAGCGACACGCTGTACGCCTATCTGCTCTCCGTGTCCTCCCGAGAACCCGAGGTCCTTAAGCGCTTACGCTTGGAGACGGCGTCATACCCGGAAGCCAACATGCAGATCGCCCCCGAGCAGGGGCAGTTCATAACGCTGTTGGTGCGTTTGCTTGGCGTTAAAAAGGCCATCGAGATCGGCGTCTTCACGGGTTACAGCTCACTTTGCGTCGCCCTCGGGTTACCATCTGATGGACAGCTCATTGCCTGTGACGTCAACGCGCAATGGACCTCCGTCGCCGCGCGCTACTGGCGCGAGGCGGGGGTCACCGGCAGGATCGATCTACGCCTCGCACCCGCTATTGACACTCTGCAACAACTCCTGGCTGGGGGCGCCGTGGGCACCTTCGATTATGCCTTCATCGACGCGGATAAGGAATCCTATATCGATTATTACGAGCTTAGCCTCAGGCTCCTGCGGCCCGGCGGGCTCATTCTCGTGGACAACGTTCTCTGGGGCGGTCGGGTGGCGGACCCCGGCGCGCAGGACCAAGCGACCGAGGCGATCCGCCGTTTTAACCTCCATCTCAAGGAGGATCCACGCGTGGATTTGAGCATGATCCCGGTGGCCGACGGGCTCACGCTCGCGCGTAAGCGCTGACGGCAGCGTTCCCCGCGGCGTTCCCGGGTTTCGGGAGAAAGGACGGTTGCAGATGACTTTGATGAAGCTATTCCCCACGCCTGTTGAAACGGTGCCGTTGGAACGGCTTTACTTAAACCACAATCTTCGGGCAGTCCGAGACCCTTCACGGCCGTTTGTCTATACCAACTTCGTCGCCAGCCTCGATGGCCGGATCGCATTAGAGGGTTCTCGGACGGGCACCGCGGTGGTGCCGAACGAAATCGCCAATGCTCGCGACTGGCGTCTCTTCGAGGAACTAGCCGCCCAGGCGGACGTGTTGCTCACAACCGGACGGTATGTGCGGCAGCTTGCCAGAGGCGATGCTCAGGCTAGCTTGCCTCTGAGCGATGAAGCGACGTATCAGGATCTACGCGATTGGCGGCAGGCCCAGGGCCTTGCGGCGCAACCGGCGGTTGTGATCTTGAGTGCAAGCCTCGATATTCCCCTCATGGAGCCCCTAATTGGCCGTCACGGCCGGGTCTATGTCGCGACAGGATCCGACGTCGATGCGGCTCGGGTACGTGCGATCGAAGCCCGGGGCGCCAGGGTGATAGTCGCCGGGCAAGGCAGGCGTGTTCGGGGTCAAGCCTTGATCGAGGCCCTGCGCGGGGAGGGGTTGAATCTAATTTATTCGACGGCGGGACCCAAAGTGCTGGCAACCTTGCTGTCCGACCGGGTACTCGATCGACTCTACCTGACGCAGGTGCACCGGGTCCTAGGGGGCGAATTTTACGATACTCTAATGGAAGGACAGCGGTTTTACCCGCCTGCGGACGTCCAACTGCACTCCTTATACTACGACGCACCGGGTGAGGCGAATCCGGGCCAGCTCTTTGCGTCCTATGCCGTAGTGTAATTATCAAGTCAACTACTACGAATAGACCGTCGGGGATGGCATGGGCGGCGAGTGACTCAGAAGAAGAACTGCAATCCCGGGCCAAAGTATTCGATGTCGCGGTCATAGAATTGCCCGTTCGGCGAGCGGCCGTTGAAATACTCCATTACCAGCTGTAAACGCCGGGTGGCGAGCCATCCGCTACGAAACTCAACACCGGCGCGCGCGGAATAGTTGACCCCCCAATCCGATTCCTCAAACGACTGGACATCGAGCGCCACGATCGGATAGAGGAGATTGGAGTAGATCGGGTCCGGGCTCGTGACCTCGACGCCGCCTTGCACCATCCAGGGATCGAGATCCGGTTCGGAGCGGAAGACTCCACCGCCCCCAGCATAGAGCCGAAGCCAGTTCCACGGTTTCACGGACAGCCTGAGGTCGGCGCCCTCGTAGGAGAGATTGATCCGGTCGGGAACGCGCGGCCGCAGCAGGAATTCATCTCCCAGATGCGAGCTTTGGTGGAATACCCGAACCTGTGTCGAGAGCGGCCCATAGCGCGCGCTGATCGGCAGCCCCACGAAGAAGTCGGAATTGATCAGATCGGAGGAGTCCGAGTTGAGGTCAAATATCGAGAACACCCCCGCTTGGAGCCCGGCCTGCCAATCGATCCCTAAGCCACGCCAGCCATAAAGCGGTATGGCGGCGCCGAAAGTCGGGGCGCCTACGGTCCCGAGCTCCTCGTCATCCTGGTAGAACTGAAGGCTCGCCGAAAAACGCGGCCAGCGCGGATCGGCGATCAAGGGGTCGAAGAGCGCCGCCCGCGGGAGCCATCCCGTGGTTTCCGGCGGGGTAGCCTTCGGCGGCGGTGTAGCCGAAGGGGATACGCTGTGCGCTTCCGCGGGTGCTCCGACCAGCTCGACCTCTAAGCCGTCGATAGCGCCCAACGAGGCGAGCACCTCCTCTGTATCCTGTCCCTCGAGATCGACGCTGCGCAATCGTAGCTTTCCGTTTTCGACCTGAAGATCACGGGGCGGCAAACCGAAGCGGGTCTCGAGAATGGCCGCCGCGTAACCCGCAAGATAGCGGTCATCGGTAGCGGCTCTCGCCGTCAGCGAGATCACCGATAGAATCACGGCGGCAACCGCAAGGATGACGGCGTTAATTTGTGCAAAACTCATGCGTTTACGATCGCAGCGCAGAGAAGACCAGCGCGTGATGATTCATGCTTTCAGGGGCGAAATAGGGTTTTTGCATTTTGGGCAGTGCATAAGGATGCGCCTAGAGCGCTGCAACCCGCTTTGCGGAGCAGCAGCCCAACAAGCCCCTACGATGAGCATCGCCAAGACTGGTAAACATACTCCCTTTATGCGCAACTCCGACATCAATAGGCTCGCCGCCTAGCACCACCGTCGCCACCCGCGGAAGCGGATTGTCGACGATCACGGTTGGAACTTCGTTGCCGAATCTCCCCGCTCGTCGGTGGTCTCGCCACTCTGCCGGCGACCGCCCAACGCTTCATCGGTAGGCAGCGCCGAAGCCCTGTCCGTTGCCTCCGCGACGGACTGCTCCGCCGCCGTGTAACGCGAGGCCGTTGCCGTGGTTGGTGGGGCCGCCGGCGTGCCCTTATTGCCCCAACGGTCCCATTGTTCGCGTAGCCACGCGCGGCGCTGTCTCCCGGAAACCGGATCGAAAAAATACATCAGCGCGGCGCCTAAGGCCATCATTACAATTTCACTCATCATGTCTTCCCCCTTTGGTCGCGATTACAACGTTTATCGGCTATGTGCGAAGGACGCATCTGTGAGATTAACATTGTACAAGACTCGTTGCCACTTTTTCCGTACCCAATTGCCTCTCTTCCTCCAGCTGGAACAGCGCGAGCGAGCACCTCGCCATCACATCGTGCTTGGGCGCGCACCGTTCGGAAGATGCTCAGTTCAGAAGATAGTTATCCTCGTTGTCTTCACCAACGGTATACTGATAGCACTCACGTAGCGGGGCGATGTCGGAGTCCGCTTCCGCCGGTTCGTCGCCCCACCGCTTCAGTTTCCGTATCGCCAGGCGTACCTGCAGCCGCTGGCGTTTAATCTTATCTGTATGTATGTCTAGTTTCATCACGGTGTTCTAATGCATTATGCGTAGCCTTAGAAGCTAGCTGGAGATCTTTTCCTTGTCCATGTCTTCGCTTATCGGTGCTCGCCGCCAGCAGCCTTGCTCATCCTTCTCATATTCCATCCCGACCGCGAATAGAGCCGCCTGATGGGCGGTCGCTGTTATCGCTCGATCGTCATAGTGATCTTCCGAGGCCATGCAAACCTCGTAAACGCGATTATAGGCAGCCTGGTAGATCTCTTGCGCGCGTCGAGGAAATTCGTGCCGGAGAGATCCAGGGAGATCGGACAGTTCTTTGTAGCTCATTGCAGGCCTCGCATCAGTATTTAACATATCTCAACCCGCGGGTTGTCGCGCGCATAGCCATACGCAAACTGGGCAACCCAAGTGCCAAGCATCTCGCATTGATGTTAAGGCTTTCGTTTTAAGCACTTGCATGCTCTCTTATCGTTAATGAGCTTCTCTGACGCAGCGCGCGCCGGTAATAGCTACCGGTGACTATGGGAAGTTTTTACCGAAAACGCGCGCAGGTGTGCCGGACGACTCGGCAGTCTTAATTCCTCACTCATCTTGGGGCTAGGTATTGCGTGCGGTTGTGCGGCCTCCATGCTCGCCGAGTCCGTGTCTGAGGCGCTCGGGCTTTCGGATCTCGGCACCCGCCCGCATCGGGGTCTCGCAGGAGCTGGCAGGCGAGCAGGGGCAGGACGCCTCGATCGAGCATCGGCTCGCGCTCCGCTGGAAGATCCGAGGCTTCGACTCGCACCAAGGGCTCAAGTGCTATCGACCTCTTCCGGCGCGGCCTGATTGATTCCGCTCCGGGACGCCGAGCCCGAGCCGCTCGCATCGGCCGCCGTGCCCGGCACACCTTGGATGATAACGCCGCGTTATGGGGATCCCGTACAATGATAAGAAATCATGCCCCGCATCTTCGATAACATCGAGCTCGACTTGCTCCCGGCGCTTCGGGCCCCCCTGGAGGTGGCTAACTGCTCGGATTTCTGCGTCGGCTACTTCAATCTCCGCGGATGGAAGGCGATTGACGACCTTGTGGAACAATGGACAGGTGGGCCGGACAAGCAATCCCGCCTGCTCGTGGGCATGCAGCGCCTACCGCAGGATGAGCTGCGCGCTGCTTTCAGTCTGACTGAGGGCAATGACCAGCTCGACAACCAGACGGCCTTGCGCCTGAAGAAACGGTTGGCCGAGGAGTTCCGCGATCAGTTGACGTTTGGCGTTCCGACCGATGCCGACGAGGCGGGTCTGCGTCGTCTGGCCGCGCAACTCAGGGCGGGGAAGTTCGTCGTCAAACTGTTTCTCGGTCATCCGCTTCACGCCAAGCTCTATCTTCTTTTCCGCGCCGATCCGATCAACCCCATCGTCGGCTATCTCGGCAGCAGTAACCTCACGCTCTCGGGCCTTTCCCATCAGGGCGAGCTTAACGTGGACGTCCTCGACCACGACGCGGCTAACAAGCTCGCCCGGTGGTTCGACGATCGCTGGAACGACCGCTGGTGTGTGGACATTACGACCGAACTGGTGCAGGTCATCGACGAAAGCTGGGCGCGCGAAGAGGCGCTCCCGCCACACCCGATCTACGTCAAGAAGGCCTACCACCTATCGCGGGAAGCTCGCGCGGGGCTGTCCGAGTTTCGTATCCCGCCGGAGTTCGGCCGGCGTCTGTTCGATTGCCAGGTCGCCGCAGTCGAGATCGCGGCCTATCACGCCTACGAGTTTGACAAGTGAGTTGGTGTATGCCCCGAACCTGCTGCTTTTAGCACGGGATAGTGTCACTAAAAGAAATGGCTATATCGCAGCGCGCGCAGGTCGCTTTCGGTGTTCGAAACACTGGCGTTGTCCGTCCCCCGCTCAAGTGGGCCGGAGGCAAGCGCTGGCAGCTCTCGCACCTCGTCCCCTACTGGCACGGCAATCGCCATCGCCGTCTGGTCGAGCCGTTCTGTGGGGGACTGGCTGTGACGCTGGGCCTTATGCCCAATCGGGCGCTCCTGAACGACATCAACCCGCATCTTATCAACTTCTACCGATGGCTGAAGCGAGGGCTCTCGGTCAATTCGCGGCAGGAAAACAACAGCACCTTATACTACTCACACCGGGAAGCGTTCAACAGGCTGTTGTCTGCCGGCCAGGGCGATAGCGCGGAAGCGGCCGCCCTTTTCTACTACCTCAATAGGACCGGCTATAATGGGCTTTGCCGGTTCAACCGCGCTGACGAGTTCAACGTCCCCTTCGGTCGCTATAAGAGCATTAATTACAGAACCGAATTTGTCGAATACATAGATGTCTTCAAGGACTGGGAGTTCATGACAGGGCACTTCTCACGAATCTCACTGGATCCAACCGATTTCGTCTATGCGGATCCGCCCTACGACGTTGAGTTTCGGCAGTATTCAAAGGACGGCTTCGGCTGGGAAGAGCAGGTCGATACCGCCGAATGGCTAGTCAAGCATCCCGGGCCCGTCGTTCTATCAAACCAAGCGACGAATCGAATCAAAAGGCTTTACCGGGAGCTTGGCTACACACTGAGATTTCTCGAAGCACCCCGCAGAATTAGCTGTACCGGTGACCGAACGCCTGCACCGGAAGTGCTAGCGATCCGGAACCTGCCTGAATGAGTTCCCGGAACACGCGCACCGGGGGAGTCCTTGAGCGCATGGTCCTTCCTGCCTTGGATCATGGCGGATACTCATATCGCGTGCAGGCCAAGCTTGGCGAACGTCTGGGTTGCGGAAGCCATTTCGTGGACGCGGTTGTCGAGAAGGACGGCCGAAAGTTTCTCGTTTCGGTGAAATGGCAACAGGTTTCAGGAACTGCGGAGCAGAAAGTGCCGTTCGAGGCCATTTGCCTCATCGAGGCATTGGAGAACGCGAGCTACGAAAAGGCGTACATCGTACTCGGTGGCGAAGGCTGGAAGCTAAGGAACTTCTATGTGAGCGGCGGGCTCTTGAAGTACCTGAGGGACGCCGATAGGATTCACATTGTAACGCTCGAGTGGTTCGTGGCGAAGGCAAACCAGGCGAAGCTCTGATGCCATCTCTCGACACCCAACGCGCGCCGCCCATCGTTTCTTTTCGGAGCGCCTGCAAACCCTTGAGCCCTTCACCAAAGAGCAGCTGCGCCAGGCAACCGGATGGTCGACTAGTACACTAGATACCCATTGGTCCAAGCAGTTCAAGGGCCTCGTTGGGTGGACGGTACGAGATTCCGCGCTGTTTGCGGCGTAACCCACCAGCCCGTCGGGCGAAGGCCGACACCTCGGAGTACGGCTTGAAAAGGAGGCCCGCTCCGCGCGCCGAGTCGGTGGGTTGCGGCATAAACAGCATGCCGAACCCACCTACAGGCCTGGAGTCGACAATGTTTAAGACCGCGCCAAGGATGGCGGTCAGGTGACCGCTCCCAATCCCGTCACGCTCAAACCCAACGACGCGCGCTGGCCGAGGTCTTTGAACGAGAGGCTGGACAGCTCCGCGCCATCGGCTTTGCAGACCATCGGTCCGGTGACGCTCCTCGCCGCCCGCAGGACCGCCCTTTTCTGCTCCGCCCGCACGCCCGGCGACGCCATCCTACGCGCCCACGATTCCGCCCGGCAGTTACGCGACGAGGGCATTACCGTCATCAGCGGGTTTCATTCGCCGATTGAGAAGGATTGCCTGCGCATCCTGCTGCGCGGCAAGCAGCCCATCATCGTTTGCCCCGGCCGCGCCATCGAGGGAATGCGCATCCCGCCCGAATGCCGCGCCGCCTTCGAGGCGGGTCGGCTACTCTTCCTGTCCGCGTTCGTCCAGCAGCCCAAGCGCGTCACCAAGGAATCGGCGCTGCGCCGCAACGAGGTCGTCGCGGCCCTGGCCGACGAAGTATTCATCGCCCACATCACACCCGGCGGCCGGACGGAGGATCTAGCGCGCATGCTCAAGAGATGGCGGGTACCGGTGCTTTGGCACGACCTTGATGTTCAACGCCAAGTAGCTTTGGAGAAACATATTTGACTTGCGGCGTATCGCTGCGTCCATCAGAAATCCACGGCGGCGGCGTCAAAGACCGGCCCATCGACGCAGACGCGCTTCATCGCCGGGCCGTTTGCTGTGTTGATGCGAACGTTACAGCCGGCGCACCCGCCGACGGCGCAGGCCATGTACTCCTCGAGTGATACCTGACAAGGAAGCCGATACTCGCGGACCAGCGCGATCACGGAGTGCAGCATCGCGGTTGGTCCGCAGGCGAAGACCTCGACGTCCGCGCGCTGGCTGGCATCGAGAGCGTCGAGCCAGTGGCCGGCGAGATCGGTGATATAGCCCTCGAAGCAACCGGGCAGGCTGTTTAGGCTCGCCAAACGGCTCGGGAAACCCCAATCTTCCATGAGCGGCATCGCCGCGATCACCTCCGCCGGTATTCCCGGAACCAGGAACTGCGACGGACGCGGCCGAAACGGAAACGGGACCTCGGACCCCATGAGGATAAGCGGCTTGACGCGAGCTCCTTGATCCTTCATGTGCTCGCTGAGAAAAATCATGGGCGGGATCCCGACGCCCCCTCCGATCAGCAGCGGCCGCGGGCGATAGCCGCTCAACTTGAACGGGACGCCGATCGGGCCCATGAGATTCAGGACATCGCCGGGGCGCTTCTTCGCCAGCAGCTCGGTCCCAAGGCCGTGGATCTTGTACAGGATATCGATCTGTCCCGGGCGCCGATCGACCCGCATGATGGACATGGGACGCCGCATTAGGATCGTCGGATCACACTGGATGTGAACGAAGTTGCCCGGTTGCGCGCGGGCGGCGGTTTGCGGCGACAAAAGCCTCAATACGTGCTGATCACCCGCGTGCGTCTCGTGGCTGACGACTTGCGCATCTTCGACGAATAGCGTTCCGCGCGTAGCGTTCATCGGCTCGCATCCGTGTACACCAGCTTTCCACCGAAGAGAGTGTGCATGACTTTGCCCTTGAAATCCCACCCCTTGAAGGGCGTATTCTTACCGGCGCTGGCGATGTTCTCCTCGGTCAATGTCCAGTGCGCCTCGGGGTCGAAGATGCAAATATCGGCGCCCGCGCCGACGCGCAGCGTCCCCGCTTCGATCCCGAGAATACGTGCGGGATGGCAGGTGATCGCGGCCAGCGCTCGGGAAAGATTCAAAACCTTGTCCTCCACCAAGGCCAGTGTCAAGGGCAACAACGACTGGAGTGCCGAAATGCCGGGCTCGGTTGCCTCAAACGGGGTTTCTTTTGCATCCCGGTCGTGAGGCTGGTGATCCGAACAGATCGCGCTGATCACGCTGTCCTTGAGCCCCTCGCGGAGACCATCGCGATCGCGCGGGGATCGCAGCGGCGGACGCACGTGGCATCTGCTGTCGTAGTCGCCCACATCGACATCGATCAGATGCAAGTGGTGCGCGCTCACATCGGCGCTAATCCGCAGGCCTCGGTCCTTAGCGGCTTTGATGATTTCAACGGAGCGCCGCGCCGATAGGCGGCAGAAGTGGGCGCGCGCGCCCGTTTGTTCGAGCAGCAGGAGATCGCGGCTGAGCGCGATCGTCTCCGCGGTTTCCGGAACCGCCGGTAAACCGAGTCGCGTGCTAATCGGCCCTTCGTGCATTACTCCTTGTGAGAGCCACGCGTCCTCCGGGTGAAGGAACAGTGTTAAATCACAGGTCGCGGCGTATTCCATCGCACGCCGCAGGACCTCGGTATTGGCGATGGGCGACAAGGCATTGCTCACCCCGGCGCAGCCGATTCTCTTGAGCGCGTGCATCTCGGCCAATTGTTCCGCTTTGAGCCCGCGGGTGAGCGCCCCGAGGCAAACCACGCGTGCGCGGCCGCTTTGCTCGGCGCGCTGGTGAATCAGCTCGGCCACCGCGGGCGTATCGATGACGGGATCGGTGTCGGGAGGACAGCAGAGGGTCGTGATACCCGCCATCGCCGCCGCGCGGGTCTCCGTGGCGATCGTCGCCTTGTGTTCTTCACCGGGCTCCCGAAGCCTGGCGCTAAGATCGACCAAGCCGGGGCACACGATGCGAGCGCGCGCATCGATCTCGCGCTCGACGGTAAACCCCTCGGGCGGATCGCCTATCGCGACGATCCGTCCCGCGGCGACATAGAGATCATGGATTCCATCGAGATTCTGGGCCGGGTCGAGGATGCGGCCGCCTGTAATCCGCAGCCGCATCTTAGCCGGTCCGGCGCGGCGCCGCCTGACTGCCCATGGCGATCGACATGATCGCCATGCGCACCGCGATCCCGTGGCTCACCTGCTGAAGAATGACCGAATGCGCGCCATCGGCGACCGCGGTGTCGATCTCGACGCCGCGGTTGATCGGTCCCGGGTGCATTACGGTTACATCGGGTCTCGCCGCGCCAAGCTTCGCGGCGGTCAAGCCATAGGTCTGAAAATACTCATGGGCGCTCGGAAGCAAGGCTCCCTGCATGCGTTCGTTTTGCAGGCGCAGCATGATCACCACATCCGCATCGCGGAGTCCCGGCTCGAGATCGTAAAACACGCGCACGCCGAGCGCCTCGACGCCGGCGGGGATCAGGGTCTTCGGGCCCACGACGCGAAGCTCCCCCACCCCGAGAATATTCAAGGCGTGGATGTCCGATCGCGCCACGCGCGAGTGCATGACATCGCCCACGATGGCGACGACCAGACTGGAGAGATCGCCCTTGACCCGGCGGATGGTAAAACAATCGAGCACCGCCTGGGTGGGGTGCTCGTGGCGGCCATCACCCGCATTAATCACCCGGACGTGGGGGGCGACATGCGAGGCGATGAGTTGCGCCGCGCCGCTCATCGGGTGGCGCACGACAAACATATCGCAGTGCATCGCCTCGAGAGTGCGCAAGGTGTCGAGAAGCGACTCGCCCTTGCGCGTGGCGGAGCTTGGGACGTTGATATTGAGGACGTCGGCCGAGAGCCGCTTAGCCGCCAGCTCAAAGGTCGTGCGCGTGCGCGTGCTCGGCTCAAAGAACAGATTCGCAATGGTCTTCCCGCGCAGCAGTGGCAGCTTCTTGATCGCGCGCTCTCCGACACCGGCAAAGGACTGCGCGCCATCGAGGATAGCGATTAGTAAATCGCGCGGGAGACCTTCGATGCTGATAAAGTGTTTAAGGCGGCCGTGCTCATCAATCTGGATCTGATGCGGCTTCATGCTGCTCTTTGGACTACCAGCGACAGCGGGTCCGGGCCAATAAGCTTGACGTGTTGTCCGGCGGGCAGATCCATCGTCGTGCCAGTGACATCGGGTTGCATCGGAAGCTCCCGCCCGCTGCGATTTACCAAGACAACAAGCATCACGCTCGCCGGTCGGCCGTAATCGAAGATCTCATTTAGCGCCGCCCGAACCGTGCGCCCGGTAAACAGCACATCATCGACGAGCACGATGTGGCGCCCGTCCACATCGAAGGGCAGGGTCGAGGGCCTTACGCTGGGATGCATCCCGATATGGCTGAAGTCATCGCGATAAAACGCAATGTTGAGCTCCCCGAGTGGATCCGGCAGGCCTAAGTGGCGGTTCAAATGTTCGGCCACCCAGACCCCGCCCGTATGGATCCCGACCAGCGCGGCCCCGGGCCGCATCCGGGCTTTTAGGTCCACCGCTATCCGGGTGATGAGATCCAGGACTTCAGAATGAGCAATCGCGGTTTTCAACACGTGGGCCCCTCCAGCTCTCCGAATGCGGCGCGGGATCGGCGAACCACGTCTCCAGAATCACTTGCGCCGCGATCGCATCCACCGGGCCGCGCTTCCTCTCCGGCTCCCGGGAACGGGCCTCGTAAGACGACAGCCGCTCGTCCACCGTATAAACCGGCAGGCCAAAACGGCCCGCGAGCTGGCTCGCGAACCGCAACGCCGCTGGCGCGAGAGTGTGCTCGCTGCCGTCCATGTTGACGGGCATACCTACCACGATCGCAGCGGGCGTCCAGACGTCGATCAAAGCGTTAATTGCGGACCAATCCGGCCGGCCATCCGAGGCGCGTACCGTCGCGAGCGGATTGGCCGTGCGGGTGATGGTCTGTCCCACCGCCACACCGATGCGCTTGGTGCCAAAATCGAAGCCGAGCACGCTGCTCGATGCGGCATTCATGCGTGGCCCGCATCCGGCGCTAGCCGGTCGATATCGACACCGATCAAGGCGGCTGCCGACTCCCAGCGCCGTTCGGGCGCTATTTCAAACAAGATCTCCTGATTGGCGGGGCCGTTCAGCCAGGCGTTTTCCGCCATCTCGCGCTCCAGTTGCCCGGCGCCCCAACCGGCATATCCGAGAGCAACCAACGCTTGCTGCGGTCCGTTGCCGTGGCAGATGGCCTCGAGGATATCCCGAGAGGTCGCGACTCCACACTCATCGCTGACCTTGATCATGGATTCCCAGTGACTCAGCGGTTGATAGATGATAAAACCGCGCTCGCGGTGAACGGGTCCGCCTTGAAACACCGGAAGATCACTTATCTTCGGGTTCGTGGGCACAAGCTCCATTTGGGTGAGCACGTCGCCCAAATTAATGCTAGTTGGCCGATTTATAATGATGCCCATCGCGCCTTCATCGCTGTGGGCGCACACGTAGGTCACAGTCTTATGGAAGTTAGGATCCGCAAGACCGGGCATGGCGATGAGAAGTTGGTTGGTGAGAATGAAAGAGTTCATAGGTCCTAGTATCCGTGAGGGGATCGCAAAGTCAAGGGTTATCCTGAAAGCCGTTGGTATCGTCGATAAACGCGATGTAAGATGCTTATTTCGTTTACGCTATGAGCGGGCGGCCAGTGTGGCCGGCCGATAGAGTCATGGAGCCCTGGATTCCTATTCTCTGGTTTCTCTATCACCTTGCGGTCATCGCTTATTTTCAACTGCGCTTGCACGGCGAGGAGCGAGACCGGGAACGAAAGCGGCAAGCGCGACGGGCCCGTTTGCTGGCGCTCGGCTTTGGCACTCGCGAGTCCCCGAAACCGCGCGATGAGATCGTGATGCTCGCGTGACCGTGTCCTCACGGCCTAGGCACTCTAGCGCCGGAACGCAATCCCGGAGCATGTCTGTCCCGAAAGCGCTTTAGGAGCTCTCGCAAAGTGTCGGGAGCAAGCCCAGTTGCGCGAAGCCGCGGAGCGAGTCGCGAGACATATAAGGTAGATAAGCGAGCGACGAGCGAGCACGCGACAAAGCAGATGGGCTGCGCAGTAACTTTTGCAGAGCTTCCTTTACTCTCGTGCCTTGCCGTAGGACTGATGAAGGTAGGTGACGATTCCCGGTACTTCGCCCGGGAGGATGGGCGCCCCCATCACGTCGATCATTTTATTCACGCTCTTTTTCCAGCCCGCGGCGTCCAGGATGCCGGCGTTCATCTCGATGTAATCGAGGCTGTGACAGGTCCGGCAATGAGTCTCGATCAGATCCTTTCCCGGGGCCTCTTGGAGCTTAAGAGTATTCTCCTCGGCGAGTGCTGCCGCCGAGAACGCGAATAGGCAGAGTAACCGAAGTGTCGTAGTCCACGCAGAGAGCGCAGTAGATTTATTCACGAGCTCTCACACGACGTTAAAGCGGACGCGCTGCACCAGGTTATGATGATAGCCGGCTGGATTCAAGATCAGCTTGTTTCCTTGCGTATCGCCGTTACGGTTGGTGGCCTTCGCCAGCAGCACGTGGTTACCTTTCTCTAGCGGCGCAAAACGGAAACTCCAAGGCCGCCAGGAGTATCGGCCGTGATCGCCGTCCAGCTCCGCCGTCGTCCAGCTTCGGCCGTCGTCTTTCGATACTTCGACCTTCTGGATCCCGTAGCCGCCGTCCCAGGCGATTCCTTTCACCTCGATCTGCCGGTGCAACAGGAATTCATCGTGGTCTTTAACGTTCGTAAGCAGCGAATTAACGACCAACTCGGTGACCGGCGTGTTGGCCTCGCCGGTCTGGGAGCTAAACTCGCGCGTCGCAAGGAACGCTCCTTTGGGGACGCGGTAGGCCGTGCTCATCCAAAAGCCATCGTAAGGTTTTAAGCCGACTCTGATCGACACCAGATGCTTGACCCAATAAGTGGCCGTCCAACCAGGGACCACCAGGCGAGCCGGATAGCCGTTCCAATGCGGTAGCGGCTCCCCATTCATCTCGAAGGCAATGATAGTATCCTCGTCCAAGGCCTTCCACAGCGGGAGGCTTTTGATAAAGTCCGGCGTTTTTGCGACGAGCGGCGCATCCGCGCCATCGAAGGCGACTTCCAAGGCGCCGTTCCTGAAGCCGACGCGGCGCAGCACATCTGCGAGGCGCACGCCGCTCCAACGCGCGTTACCCATCGCGCCGTGACCCCATTGGACCCCCGGCGCGCGCGGCTCGAATAAGCCCCGGCGGTTTCCTGCGCACTGGTTCACGGCTGCGATCTCTACCTGCTCGAAGCCGCGCAGCAACGTTTCTAAACTAAACTCCGAGACGTTCTTTACGGCATCACCCTCGACACGCAACCGCCACGACTTGCCGTCGACAAGCGGAATGTTCGCGAGGTGATAGCGGACAAAAAAAGCGTCATTCGGCGTGAAGACCTCATTGAAGTAATGGACTGGCGTCTCGAAATTCGGCGGCCGGTAGGTGCGCCGAATGAGCGGCCTTTTGCCGGTAAGAAGCTCAAGAGGCGCCGCGGCGAGCGCATCATATTGGCCCCCGACCGCGCGTGCGAGGCTGGGCATGAGCGCATCCCCCGCTAGTGCAAGAGTGGCCCCGCCCAGACCTTTGAGGAAATCTCTCCGTTGCGGCATAGAGCCCTCCCGCCGTGTGGTTAGAAGGTATATCCCTAGAGTCTAGCAAACCACTTTCGGTAGTGCTATGGATGATGCGGGCCGGGTAGTGTATCCAATTCCAGACCGTCAACCTCGATTGTCCGCCCGGGCGCGACGAACACGTTATAGTTGTCGCGTAGAAAAAATTTGGCGGCGCGCGCGGATGCCACCCCGCTAAGCGGCATGACCTCTCTCGTTCAAACGTCTGATCCAAACGCCCACTGCCTTCGAAGTGCTCATAAAGCGGTGTCCCCTACTACCTCAAGGAGATCAATCACCTGCAGTCGCAACGCAAGATGTACAAGCTCAATATCGCTCTTTACACCGATCTTTCGCTTGATTTCATAGTGCCCGTTAGCCACCGTCTTGGGACTGAGATGAAGAGCTTCCGCGATCTCCCGGGTTGAGCGACCGCGTCCGAGCGCGCGATCGTGGTGGCGACGATTGCGTTCCGCATGGGGATAGACAAGGCGAACATTCGTTACGTCTAACCACTACAACGTGCCGAAGAGCCTGGAAAACCTCTCGCAGGAGATCGGCCGGGCGGGCCGCGACGGGCTGCCGTCGACGTGCGAAACGTTCGTTTGCCCCGGCGATTTGAACGCACTGGAGAACTTTGCGTACGGCGACACGCCCGGACCGGAATCGGTGCGGGGTTTCGTGCACGACATCTTCGCGTTGGGCGAGGAGTTCGACGTGAGCCTGTACGACGTGTCGGCCGCGCACGATATCCGGCAGCTGGTCGTCCGAACGCTGCTCACCTACCTCGAGCTGGACGGCTATCTTGAAGAGGGCACGCCCTTCTTCTCCCGTTATCAGTTCCGGCCGCTGGTGACGCCGGCGGAGATTCTGGCAAAGTTCGATGGGGAGCGGCGCGAGTTCCTCGGAAGACTCTTGCCGCAGGCGGAGAAGGCGCGGACTTGGTTTTACATCGACGTGGATCGCGCCGTCGGGGCGACCGGGGCGCCGCGCGCTCGCATCGTGCGGGCGCTCGATTACCTGCACGAGCAGCGGTTACTCGAAGTGAAGGCGGAAGGCGTTTGGAGCAACT
>Ga0187892_10004313_pt1 | contig 24101 bp, 19 predicted proteins | sample MA1701073metaG_FD_139345 | JGI IMG/M metagenome (GOLD analysis project Ga0187892, IMG submission 139345) | Bio-ooze microbial communities from a basaltic lava cave in the Kipuka Kanohina Cave System on the Island of Hawaii, USA - MA170107-3 metaG ... | reverse complement strand
CGCCTTCCGCATCAAGCGCGAGACCGAACGGCTCTACCCCCACCGCGATAGACTCGATACAACACCCTGGGCAATGGCAGCGTAAATCGGCGCGCTCGATCGATCACGCCCATTTCAAATCGACAGTCCATAAACCCCTCGACTTACAGTCGAGGGTGTTTAGCTGTTTGAAAAAAGCGCGGCATATCCCATGCCGCCGGGCACTTCGAATTAATCGAAGTGCCCTTAATTATAAAAGGTTAGAGTTACCCCCGCCGCGTGATGTTTTGCCAAGAGTGCCGTACGGTAACACATGAGGCGCGTCTCGAGTTAAATCGATTTTCGTCTAAAATGTTTTTAAATATCGCTAGCAGATAGCCCTGTATAGTGGTCCCCAATTTTGAGACACCGGTTTAAGCTGTTGCCCGTGGAGGACGGTAGCATGAGCGAAAGAATGCTCTGACAGAGATGCGGCGGGAAGAAATAAGCCGGTGAGACGTTCAGCAAAGAAATCTGAAGGGGCTCGTACCGTCTCTTCAGTGGAACATGGGAGATGGGCTTCGGTGTCTGGGTGACAGGTGATACTGAAGCTCGAGCACAGCTTAGGTCTCTTCTACACGCCGAAAAGGTGCAAATAGGGTATGAGGCTCTGCGGCGAGCTGGCGGAGTTGGCAGCGATTTTCGTAACGCCGATCACGCAAACAGACCGTTGGCCATTGACCCATGCACAACACGAACGCGAGAATATTAGCGATATGATAGCCACCAATCGTTTTACTAGGCTCCTCACCGCTGCCATTATTATTTTCATCGCATGCGTGATCCGCACCGTACACATAAAGGCGGACACCCCCGCTGGGTTTTCCTCTGACCATGGAACGTATGTGGACGAAGGCTATAAGACACTTGCAGTGAGAAACCTTTTCTTGTTCGGCGCTGAAAAATGGCATCCGGCAGATACCTATCCTGGCTGGTTGAGCGCAAGTCCGTTGACGCAGTGGTCGTACTATCTATCATTCTTAGCCTCCCGACCAGACATAGCGGCTGCGCGTGCCGTCACGATCGTGTATTACGCGTTGTTCTTGGTCCTCTACTTCTTCCTTCTGTACGTCCGCTATTCCCCTGCGGTTTTTTATGGCGGGCTTTTGCTCTTTAGTTTAGAAAGCACACTATTTTTCTTTTCCCGAATCGCGCTTTTTGAGATCCCAATGGTGACGTTCTTTTACGCCTTGGTGATGTCCTTTATAAGGATACCGGAGACGAAATCTAACGTCGCTATTTTTTTTGCCCTGGGGGCGGCGGCGATATTGGCGTTCTCTATAAAAAAATCGGCGTTGGTTTATTTTTGCCCCGTTTTCCTAGCGATCGTCATCTCGCTTTTACATCGACACGCTAATTCGGTGCGCCTAGCGAGATATTTTCTCGCTTTAGCGGCTGGGGTCGTCATTCTGTTGAGCTTAACCTATGGCGCCTGGAGTGCACGCCTTGCCCTTGATCCGTACGCTTATCTTTTCCGCCTGATCGATAACCCACTCGTGAAGGTATCTCCTTTTGTGTTCTTCGCGGGTTTATTCTGCGCCATATATGGGATCCTCTATCAGCCCACGCCCTACCTCAAAAACCTATTCAGATTAACTTTGATGTGTCTTGTCGTTCTTGGACCAATAGTGCTGGCCCTATTTAAGGTTCATCCCTTACGATATTACGTCCCCTTCTTACCGGCATACGTTCTTATTTCGATCGAATGGCTCTCTATCCGAAAGGTTTCTTGTGACCTTAGCGGGCCAAGTCTACTTCGCACCGTATTGGCTGTCTTCTTGCTCACGCTTTTTATTTCTTATTGCGCAGTAGCTCTGGGTGTCGAAGACAGGATCAACATCATGTCATTTAGAAATGTGATTCTGCTTGGTGTCACTGTGGCTTTTATAGTGTCGTTGATTTGGGTACTTCGTCGTTTCGTATTTTCCGAGATAGCTACCTTAGCGCTCGTATTGGGTTTACTAGCGCTGGGGTTAACACAAAGCTTGGTTCGTGTCGGAGATTTTCTGGCCAATCCCTCATTCGCTGCCGAGCAGGTTAGACATGAGCTAGTTATGAACGTCAATAGCGACGAAGTAATCGCAGGCGATTGGGCGCCATTCTTCGCCTTAGGCACGCCCATACGCGCCTTGTACTCAATTAAAGCTTTTAATACACTGAGCGCGCTCTTGCAAATCAAGCCACAGTATTTCTTGCACAGCGATTCAGGTTCGTCTATGTACCAGCGAAATTCTCTTCAGAGACAGGCTGGCATATCATTGGGCTCTCCTTATAACCTTGGAACGTACAACGGAAGTAAAGTCATCCTCTACTCCTTACGCTATGCGCGATAGTTGTGTGCTATTGCCTTGGGGCATATCAGTTAAAAATTAACGCCGTGGTGTTGAGTTTACAGAGGCAACGGTGCCACGGCCGGATACGTCAGGTCAAAGACAGTTTTTCGTGGGCTGTGTGGTTAAGGACAATGGGCGTAGGGCGTTAATATAGGCACGGTTGGATGAGAACATATGGACGAGTTTAAACGCAAAGTCTCTCGCGGGGTGCGATGGACCAGCATTAATACAATTAGCGCCACGCTGATTCACTTCCTTGAGCTTGCCGTATTAGCTCGTTTGCTAGGGCCGGAGACTTTTGGGTTAATGGCCATTATCAGCGTGATTACAAGCTTTGCGGGTGTGTTCTCAGATATCGGCTTATCTTCTGCTGTTATCCAGAGAAAGTCCCCGACCCGCGAAGAGTTATCCACTTTATACTGGATAAATGTTGGGACAGGATTAGTAATATTCACTTTGTTCGCTCTTATCGCTCCTCTTATCGCGACTTCATTCGGTTCGACAGAACTCACGTCAATGTTGCCTGTCGCAGCGCTGTCTTTTGCTATCGCCTCGTTTGGGGCGCTGTTTGCTGCGCTGATCCATAAACAACTTCGGTTTGATATCGTTACCAAGTTTAATATCGTTAGTTGCCTAGTTGGTATGACTGTCTCCGTTTTGCTCGCGTTCTATGATTACGGTGTGTGGGCGTTGATCTGGGGAAATCTCGCTTTGACATTTTCTCTCACGATCATGCGAATCGCGTGGGCGAAAACGGCAAATATGTTGCCATCGCTTCATTTCAACTGGCAAGACAAAAAAGGATATTTGAGTTTTGGCAGTTATCGGGTGGCATCCCATTTTGTCAATAATTTTAACTCCCGAATCGATCAGTTATTGATCGGGTATCTATTAGGCGCTGTCGCCGTGGGTTACTACAACATCGCTTTTCGCTTAGCGATCGCCCCGAGCATAAAGATAAATAGCATCTTGACAACGGTAGCGTTCCCTGCCTTTTCTTCGGTCCAAGACAACCAAGGACTACTTAGGAAAGGGTTCATTAAAATGATTGGCTTTCTCACCTCAGCAAATGCCCCTATTCTCGTCGGCTTGGCGGCACTTGCACCTTTGCTTGTCCCTATCTTCTTAGGCGAACAGTGGCGTCCTTCAATACCATTTGTTCAGGTGCTTGCGTTCTTCTCTTTACTACGATCCTTCGAAAACGCTGCGAGTAGTCTGATTATTGCGAAAGGAAAAGCAGATTGGGCATTTTATTGGCACTTGTCATTAACTCTAATGATTCCACCGGTAATATTTTCGGTAGCGGAAACGAATAGCATTCTTGCGATTTGCTATTCGCTTCTTGTTCTTCAGGTCTTTCGCTTTTTCGGTCACTATGGAATATTCATTCGTAATATTCTCGGTCCGTGCATAAGGGAATATTTCAAAGTTATACTGATGCCGGTTATGTTAGCATTGTGTATGGCTGCAATCATGTTTTTAGTGTCACGTTTTTCTCCAATGAATAGTAACATCCTCATACTTTCTCTCGCAGCGACGGTCGGAGTATGTGTGTACGGAATTTTGTCCTTTATCTTTCAAAAGCAGCTTGTTAAAGAGTTCATTGCAATCTTTCTAGACAAGCGAAAAAGAGAGTCATAGCGTATGGGCATACAGAGCCGTGCTTTATTCTGTCTGCGACTGGATCAACCAAGGCGGTCTTTGCCATCACGTTTGCCCATTTATGACGCGTTCTTGACGAACGTGTAGTTTCCATTTCCTTGAGCACAGACAAGTGAGTATCCAAATTCCAGAATGGTATTCACTGAGCTTTTTATTCTATTTTTATACTTTTTGTCCAATGCATTAAAGCATTCATCATATTCGATACACAGTATTTTGATATCCACCCTGTCCTCGACTATGGAAGCTACTACTTTATATTCAGCCCCCTCAATATCTAGCTTCAAAAGATCGAGTTTAGTGTGCTTATTGCGGCGCATAATATTCAAAAGCCTATCAACTCTGGCCTCGAAAAAGTGTTCCGTCTGTTGGAGATTTAGGGCAGAGTGAGATACGTGTTTATAATTCCTTGGAGCGAAGAACTTAATCGAATCCTCTTTATCCCACAAACCCACCTCACTAAAGTGATACTTGGAGTACTGTTTAGCATGTTCACGGACGTGCTTGATCGCGCGAGGAGTAGGATCAAATCCGTAAACGTGACAACCGAACTCATCAATCAGCCCAAGATCAAACGTTACATCTTCACCACAACCGACGCAGTAGCACACTGAGTCTTCATTAAGCAGATCCTTAGGCACCACCCACCCTCCATAATCTGAACCAATCCATTGCAAGTCACGGCGTCTTAATATTTTTTCATACGTTACGTCATCAATATTTAGCAAGTTAAAGATGGGGCGCGTTGCCTTGTTAAAAGCTCTCGCAAAAATATTACGCCGCGTCATGTTCTTCGGCGGATCCGCGTTCCAAGTGCGACAAATAGATAGAATGCCTCATGAGACGTTTTTGAAGCCTAGGGAATTTATGAGTCGGTTGTTTAGGACATTCATAGCGGTAGGTGCCCTCGCACAGACAACAAACTCCCCAAATCCGAGACGGTGCTCGATGGCTTTGGCAAACAATCGGTTGAATTCGTCGATCGCATCATCTCGGCTACACTGAACGCGCCCCCCGACAGTCTGCCCGCCTTCAAGACGCAACATACCTGCCCAGCTTAGCCGTCCTGATAGGGGAAGCACCTTAACCCCAAGGAAAGGCGTATCCTCATCGACGAAGAAGCCGAGATGAAAAAATACCGCCAGGGCTTCGGCATCAAGATCGCTCAGCTTCAATTCGAGGACAAGCGTAACCCGCGATGGGCTCAGTGCGATCTGAAAGGAGTCGACGTAATAGAACAACGGGAACAGACCATACCTGTCAGTATTGGCGCTCAGCCGTTGATCATCCCATGACCACCCCGCATAGACGCCATCTGCTATTGAGGGCTTACTTCCCGGCAATTTATGCCCCAGTTCGCATGTGTGATTGCCGCGAACGATTGGGCATTGGTCACGCATTTCGATCTGGGAAAAAGGTTCGGAATTCACGCGCAAGGTCCTGTGAGGTTCAACGTATGTCGGAGCATCCTGTGGCGGCCGGACCAAGCGTAGGACTCAGGCTACCGCGTCGCCGCCGACGATAGGGTATAGATTCTTCCACCGTGACGTCTTGTCGTTTGGCAAAGAATTTTCCCTGACATTCGGTTGCGGCCAGAACGCGGGGGAAGATTAAACGCCCTTTTTTTGCCAAGAAGAAGAGTACTGATAGCCCAGTGGGTCGTCAAACACGGGGTCGCCGGGCCAAAGCTCACAACAGATTGGTGCCCCTCACTGTCGAGGACCACCCCAACGGCAATTTGCGTCAGATCCGGTCGGCGGCTGTGGGATCCCGACGAATATATGCTCAATTAGAGCCATCCTGGCAGTGTCTCTGGAGGGTCTCATGGAGGCTATTATGGCCGGGATCACATCGGCGGCTCACCCGCGGGTCGTCGATGACTCCCAATGTAAACGAATTAATCGAAGTGCCCTACTACGGATTATTTCTGGCCAAGAAACCCCATGGTCGCTTGCCACCAAGGCTCGTTCTCGTTCCACGGTCTGCCGCTGAGGTCCCATATCACGACGCCATCTGCATGTTGCCTTAAAGTTTTGAGCTGTAACAAAAAAAAATCCTGAGGTACCAGATCAAACCCCAACTTTACCCCAAACTTATTACGGGCTTTGGAGTGATATCGTGAGTTGATGAATGGATATATCTTTTTTCCTGGGCCGAGTCGCTTGGCCTCGCTTACCAGAGCAACGCACTTGCGTACCCAGCCTTCTTGGTTGTCGCTATTCGGGTAACAACCGGGAAAGAATGCGCCCACAGCGTCAGCCAGTGGAGCGAGCTTATCGTTCTGCGCTTGCCAAGCCAGGTACCTAGGATGCTTTGTTCCTTTTTGCATCGCGCCGTACTCAGGTACAGGCGGGCGCGCATAGTATCCGACCTTTGCATTGGGGGCTGCGGATTTTACCCACTGCAACACTGTTAGGTATTTCTCGACGTTGTTCGTGACTTTTTCGTCTGATCCTTTTAGCCCCCACCTCTCAATATCCAACACTAAAAGGCCAGCGTGGCTTCCGTATTTGTTTTGAACAAAACTGGTCGTTTTGTTCTTTGATGGCAATAGGCTTTTGTCCTGCCCTTTACCAAACATACTACCACTGTACACCGTACCCAGATCGTCTCTTAGACCGTACTTTGTAAAATCCGGTTGGTTCTTGAGCTTCGTTTCGATATATACATCGAATGCAAACGCGGAAGGCGCGAGAACACTCAATAAAGGCAGAAAAACAAACACATTGGGTCTTGCCCTCATGATGCATTCGGAGTAAGAAGTGCTGTACAAATACAATGCTGCCGGAAAGGAGTGCCCGTGTCAACAGCACGGTAAATTTGTCTTTGCTTCGAAATCAAGTGAACAATCACTCACCGATCCCATGGATTCGAAGCGTCTCCGTGAGACTCAGGTCATCACCGGATTTGTACGTGGTAACAACCTTTACTCGAAGGCCTGCTGTAGCAAGAGCGCTGGTCAACCCAACGAGTAGCCACGGGGCCGCCAGCGCGTGCATCAAGCGCCGAGATGCTGTGTGAGACACCCATCGGCGTCAGAATTCCTGTTGCTGAACGTTTGTACAGCAGATAACTGGAAAGTCAAAGCCGAAACTGAACTTGCTCATCCAAGAAAGTCGGGGGCAATATTTGATATCCTTCGCCAAGTGGCTTACCCTCGATCAGTTTATTAAAATTGTTCCATATCACATTGGCTCTAGCAGTGGGCATTCTGTCGGTACTCCAGTGACTAAATTCGTCCGCGGAGGCAAACTTGAGGTAGAAAAAAGCTACCCGAGGGTACACCCGTTTGGGCAAAGGCGAATATAACGCTTCGAAAGCCGGTTTCTTAAAGAAACGGTTATGATAGCTGAAGGGGAAAAGCCTCGATTCTCCGGCTATTTCAGCGGAATTGGAACTGGTAATTAACGTGCCTTCGAGGGTGCGATAAAGTGTTTGCCCCGGGACGAGCCAGCGCCAATACAGCTTAACGCCTGCCCTTTTGATAAACGCAGCGAACCTATCGCGCTCTTCACGACGCAGCAACATGTCGGCATCGTATCTAAACACGGCGCGCACCTTACAAAAAGACATAGCATAGTTAGTGAAATAAACGATACTGTGCACCGAGTCTTCTGGCGTATTCCTATGTTCGGGTCCACAACGGGCCAACTTAAAAGGATAATTTTGGATATCGATTTTGTTGGCTTCGTCAAACCGCCTTTTGAACTCTTTAACCATCTCTACGGTGCGATCGGAACTGCCATTGTCGACAATGACGATTTGATCAAACACGTCGTAGATAGAGCCTAGCGCAAAGGCGATTTTGTCGTCCTCGTCTCGTGCTCTGATAATTGCAGCCACACCGTTGTTATCCCTGCGGTTAGGCAAAATGAAATTGTAATCCGCCTTTCCTTCTCGGTTCACGAACCGCATTTCTGGGGCCTCAAGTCTAAACGCCCTGATAAAGACATACCGAACAAATCGAAACCCGAGCCTAATCAATAAATGAACAAAACGAGGGGACATACGAGCCCAAAAGAAACTTTTTTTCACGGCGATTTAACCTCGTGCTCTGCTTGGGTCACATCTGTATGATGTATTTTAACTGAAGATCTAAGACTCGATCGTGCTCCAGGGATTTACTATAGCTAGCTCTAAAGGTTGACAAGGGCGTCATCTTTCGCGATTATGAACGCACTCATTCATAGCATATCCCAAAGGGGAAATGGATTATGAAAGTGAAGGTTTCGTATTTTTTCTTTTTATCTCACCTTTCCTGCGTTCGCAGATACGCAGTTCTTGAATAAACTCTCAGTATTCGTCCGATAAAGTCTTTCGGCTTTGCTTTCTTGCCGCCTCTGCGGTCGGGGTAAGCTCACCCGAAATATAAGAAATATAACTTCTTTAGCACCCAAAGGGGGAATGCATCATGAAGGTAAGGCTCATTCAGTCTTTTTTTGCCTTTTTTTTGGCGAGCATTCTCGCATCTTCCGCTTTTGCATTCGATGTGTATATCGAAACGATGTTCAAGAACCAACCGGATTTTACAAAGTACGGTCTAAGAGACGATCTGGGTACGGTGTACAGTGGTAGTATGTTTGGTAAAGGGCAGGATAAAAGCCTCTTGCCATCAAAGAGCAAGACGACTAGTTTTGTTGAAAAGAAGTACGCAAGCCACACTGGCCTTTTGGTGCTGGACATTGAGAGTTGGCCAGTGAAAGGTTCCGATGCAATAGTCGCGAGCAACGTCGACAAGTACCTAACGGTGTTGGAGTGGGTAAAATCCGCCGCCCCCAAGGCAAAGGTCGGGTACTATGGTCGCCCACCTGTTCCAACTTTCAGCGCGGTGCAAAAGGGAACCGAGGACAAGTCATACAAAGAGTGGCAAGCGCAGAACGACAAGCTCGCTCTGTTAGCTGACGCCGTGGACGCATTCTTTCCCGGTTGTTACCCGAATAACGCCGATCAAGAAGGCTGGTACGCAAGTGCGTTGCTCTGGTAAGCGAGGCCAAGCGACTTGGTCCAGGCAAAAAGGTATATCCGTACATCAACCCACGATATCACTCTAACGCCGCTACTGGGCTGGCGTTTGATCTCGTGCCTAAAGATTACTTTTTGCTGCAGCTTAAGACTCTAAAGCAACATGCGGATGGCGTGGTGATATGGGATATGAGCCGCAGACCCTGGGACGAGAAAGAGCCTTGGTGGCAAGCGACTCTACAGTTTCTTGGCTCGAACTAATCCGACTAATGGAGCGAGAATATCGGGGGGCAAGCCTTGAGCTTGCCCCAGCTGTTTTCACAACACGATCACGGTCTCGCTAGGTGCGGAGGATGAGCATTTTGAATTAATCGCCCTAATAGCGTTTCCGCTCGATCTCAAACAAGCGGAAGGAACGACAGAACGCCATCGATAATATGTAATCCGGCGCTTCATTGCTGGGCGTTGGTTAGCGCGGGAGGCCGTGGGATGTTCCATTTCTGAACTCTAACTGAATTTCTCAGCCACTTGAAGAAATTGGTCAGCTTCGCGGTATGACCGTAGTCGTGATAAGTCACGATGACAAAAAGCAAATAAATTCTTCGTGGATGAATGTTGCTATTTAATATAATCGTGGTGAACATCGTTATTCCAAGGTCTCCGAAATGCCCGAACTTAATCGCATCCCGAAAAGCACCTGCAGGAATTTTCAGAATAAAATTCCCTTTAGCAGCGGTTTCGTTTATGTCACCTGACCAGGGATTATAATACAGTTGTTTTTTATCTAGATTAAATCCAATTCCTTTGGGAAAAAGCACGCAAAGGAATAATCTGTGGTGATTAAGCTTTTGTCGCAGCTTGTCGATACACACGTCGTCAAAGTCAGCGGCGGCATCCGAGTCTTCCTGGTGGAGAACTTTCGGGATATATTCCTCTTCAATATGGTTATATTGTTCCTCAGGGGTGAACGAAAATTCAAAGCTATCAAGATTCATTTTTGCGTAGGGAGGAAGCAACACGGCGTCCTTCGCACTCCAATAATGGTTCAGATCCCGATATGACACTTTGAATTCGTTGGCCCATGCCGAATCGCTTCGCTTGAAAATCACCTGACTTGCAAAAGGCATGTAGTAATCAATTTTCATCAACTCACAGTTTTCACTGATATATCGAACATATTCTTCTTTGCTTTTCATACTGACCCGTTCCGCGTTTCTGATGAAACTGTTTACGATGCTGGCTGGTGAATAACTGCTTAGAAGGATCCTTTTTTTAGCCGGAGTATTCTCCCCAAGAAAACGGCTGAGCTGCTTCATTTGCACCACACGAGGCTTACTATCATTGAGGTTGATGATACATGCCTGTGGCGTGTCTACTAGCAACAAACTATCGTCGTTAAACAATGGGATGCTGAGAATGTTTATTTTCGGATAGATCTCTCTCCATTCGAATCTTGGGATCGTGTTTGCCCTGAATCCCTGACTGGAAAGGTATCTCGCTATCCGTTCTTGGGGCAGCGAAGGGCTGAGGAACTGTGTATTTCGGCTGAGATATCTTATGCTTGCCGTATGAAAATGGTCCGGATGTTCATGTGTGATATAACAATATCGCACTCTCATCAAGTTTCGCACCAGATCCTTGTCAGGATAGTTCTGCAGCCACCAGCTCCTCCAATAGCACGATCCAATAAGCCACGGATCCGTCAATAGAACCGGTTCACCCGCATCATCGCTAATGAGTAAACTAGCATGTCCGAAAGTCTGAATTTCCATGATCTACGCCAACCTTCGATCTGCAAAACCGATCCGCAAAAACTAAACATTGGACCTGTGGCAGCTGCTTACCAACATAGCTCTCTCCGAGGGCACCGGTCCGCAGCGCAAAGCAGTCAAATTTATTCTTAATTCTGTCGGACACCACCGATAGGAACTCTGCAATTTTTCCAGCTTAGATTGGCCTATGGGTCGAGCAACATGGCACTGGTCGGGAAAGCCGATATTCGCAGTTGCCGTAAACATCACGCCCAGCTCTCCATGCTTCAGAAAGAGACTTTGCAATAAAGCATACTATAATGGCCTATTCACTAGAAGTATGAATAATATTTTCACAACCCTTGCAGGACTACCCGCAACAACCGTCCAAGGCTCGAATCCTTGGTAACGACCGCTCGTGCTCCCACAACAGAACCCTCGCCAATCGTGACACCTAGGCCGATATGCGGATATACGTGCCTGCACCGAACCAGGTGTCACTTCCTTTCAACGATATTTATCGGCCCAAGAGTCATCGACGACCCTCGCGTCACATTACCGTTGACTGAGCTGCTCGCGGCCATCAACAGCCTCGATGAAATCATACAAAACCACTGGCTCTCAGGGTAATATTTGTGGGCATCCCGCAGAGTCTGACCCAACTCTGGCCCTGCGTTATCCCCACGCGATGTCTATCAGGCATAAAGAGATCGGAGGGTTAAGGAATCTGCCGGGCATGAGTTCGTGGTTAATCGACCAAGAAAAATGAGGGGGACAACGCCCATGCAAGTCAAAGAAGTAGGTCGCGCACTGCTGAGAAACGCGGGCTAGCGGCTCGGCGCGCCTTTTTTGCTGGATGAGTTCTTATTCGTATGCCGCGTATAGCAAGAGTTGTTAGCCGGAGAAGAGCGTCAGCGCACCAGCGATCGCCCAGGGCGCGAGGGTCGCCGCCAGCGCCAGGAGCGCTCCTAAAAGAAAAAGCTGCCCGCCCGGATCGAGTTGGAATACGGCGGCATGAACCGCGCTGGCACCGAATATCAATACTGGAACGTACAAGGGCAACACGAGCAACGCCAATAACATGCCACCGCCGCGTATGCCCACGGTGAGCGCCATTCCGATCGCCCCCACGAAGCTGAGCACGGGCGTGCCTAGAGCCAGTGATAAGAGCAGTATGGGCAAAGCCTGTGGTGGTAGGTTAAGCAGTAGGGCTAGCACGGGTGACACAGCGATTAAGGGCAAACCGGTCACCAGCCAATGGGCCGACACCTTTGCGACGATCAAGGCTGGCAGAGGGTGCGGGCTCACTAGCATTTGCTCCAAGGCGCCGTCATCAAAATCGGAGCGAAACAGAGGACCCAGCGATAATACCGTGGCTAACAGCGCTCCTACCCACAGGACGCCGGGGCCGAGTAGCTTTAGGGTTTCCGCATCGGGGCTCGCGGAGAGAGGAAACAGAACAGCGATCACGGCAAAGAATAGCACAGGGTTCGCGAGCTCCCCGCGGCACCGGTACGCGAGCATCAGGTCGCGTTTGATCAGCGACCCCATCGCGGAGAACATTCCCGATTCATTCATCCGAGGTGCAAAGTCTTAAGCCCCGTCTGTTGCAAGGATAAGGGTTGATGGCTGGTCAGGATCAAGGCTCCCGCAGCGTCGAGGTGGTCACGAAAAAGCGCCTCCACCCGCTCGACGCCTAAACGGTCTATCCCAGCCAAGGGTTCATCGAGGATCCATAAGCTCGCGGGAGACATCAACAAACGAGCAAGCGCTACCCGGCGGCGCTGTCCGAGTGACAAATCGCGGCAGGGTAAGAGCGAAAAGGGCTCGAGCTCCATGTGCGCCAGTGCTTTTTCCGGAGACGTGCGGGGAGTTGTGGCAGCGAGCGCTTGGGCCACGCGGAGATTTTCCAATGGCGTCAGCTCGCCTTTCAACCCATGTAAATGACCGATATAGGCTAGGTCTTTGTAGTATTCCTCACGCACCTCGCGGATAAGCTCTCCCCGCCAGCGGACTTCACCATGGTCGGCGCGCGAAAGCCCGCAGACGATACGCAGCAAGCTTGTTTTGCCACTGCCATTACGCCCTTCCACGATCAAAGCGCTACCAGGTTCCAAGGTAAAGCGGAGTTGACTGAACAAGCTTCGGTCGCCGCGCACACAAGCCAAATCATGGGCTTCGAGCACCGGTCCCCCGAGTGCCTTATTCTTCTGCGGCTTCAATTCGGTGTACGGATCGAGAATTCCCACGCGCCCCGGGTTTGAATGCCCTGCTTTTTAGGGCGAGCTCGGTAAAGTAGCGCTCTTGAACAATGCCTCCCGCTAGCCACGCGCGTGATCAAAAGGATGACGGAGAACAATCGTATCTAAGCGATCGGGGCCGGTAGAAATAATATCGATAGGGATCCCGGCTATTTCTGCTATGCGGTCGAGATAGCGCTTCGCGTTCTCCGGCAGTTCGGCGTACTCCCTTAGCCCCAGGGTCGACCCTTTCCACCCAGGCATCGTTTCATAGACGGGTTCGCAATCGCCCACGGCCTCGGCGCCGAGCGGTAGCGTTGTTACCCATCGGCCCTGTTGTCGATAACCGACACAGATCTGAATGTTTTCTAAGTCATCGAGCACATCGAGCTTAGTAATGCATAGGCCCGAGAGGCTGTTTATCCGCCCGGCTCGCCGTAACGCGACCGCATCAAACCAGCCGCAGCGCCGCAGCCTACCGGTCGTCGCACCCCGTTCCTTGCCTCGGCTGGCTAAATAGTCACCTAAATCGTCTGATAGTTCGGTGGGAAAAGGCCCGGAACCCACCCGTGTCGTATACGCTTTGGTGATCCCTAATACGTAGTGGAATGCCGCGGGGCCGACGCCGGTGCCCGTCGCCGCCCCCCCCACCGTGGTATTGGAGGAGGTCACGTAGGGATAAGTCCCGTGATCAAGGTCGAGCAATGTACCCTGAGCCCCTTCGAACAAGATGCTTTGCTCCTGCTCCTGGTTTTGGTGCAGCAACTCTGTTACGTCGGCAGTCAAGGGTAACAAGCGCTCCGCGTGAACCAGTGTTTCTTCCAACACCTGCTGAGGGTCTAAGCTTGGGCATTTATAGTAATGCTGCAGGATAAAATTATGGAACTCCAGGATTTCACTCAGCTTAGCGGCGAACCGTTGGGGGTGGCGCAGGTCCCCCATGCGCACAGCCCGTCGCGCCACTTTGTCCTCATACGCCGGGCCGATGCCGCGGCCCGTTGTGCCAATGGCCATTTTCCCGCGCGCCGCTTCTCGCGCCTTATCAAGAGCGATGTGATGGGGCAATATAAGCGCGCAAGCCTCGCTGATGCGAAGCCGCTCGCGCGGTCTGATACCGTCACGTTCTAGTGTCTCGATCTCTTCGACCAGAGCCGCCGGCGAGACGACGACTCCGTTGCCGATCAGGCACATGACATCCGCACGGAGGATCCCGGAGGGAACTAGATGGAGGATAGTGGTTTTTCCAGCGATGACTACGGTATGCCCCGCGTTGTGTCCACCCTGGAAGCGCACGACGACTTGCGCGCGCTCAGTCAGCAAATCGACGATCTTGCCTTTGCCTTCGTCTCCCCACTGGGTGCCGATCACAACGACGTTCATCTTCAGGTCGTACGCGCAGAGTTTAAGAAACTCCTGGACGGATTTTGTTGGCCACTTTATACGTTGGTGACGACCCACCGCCCGCGGCGACGTTCCAAACGTTGGCCACAATCGAGCGTTTGATCTTCCCAGCCGGGGAGACGCCACACCACGCGTTCGCCTTGTATTCGCAACTGGGTCACGGCCGCCGTTAAGTCGGGATCATCGCCCCATGGGGCACGGATGCTCTTGCGTGGCAAGGGCTTTGTGTCCGATACCAAGCGCTTGAGATCGGCGCTGAATCCGGTTGCGGGGCGAGCGCGGCCAAAAACGCGGCCGATGTCGTCATACCGTCCTCCCCGGGCTATCGCTTGCCCCTGGCCCGGCAGATACGCGGTAAACACGATCCCCGTGTGATAGTGATATCCGCGCAATTCCGCGAGGTCAAAATGCCAGTTTGGGTGAGATGTGCGATCCCGTACCGCTCGATACACTTCCTTGAGTTCATGCAAGGCATGTTTTACTTCGGGTGCCGCTTTAGCCAGAGCGCTGTCTGCTTGGTCCAAAACCGAGACATCGCCATTGTGATCCACCAAAGCCACGATCATTTCCGCAACATCGTGAGGCACCCGCCAATGCGACAAGTGCTCTGCAATCTCGTTCCGATCCTTGCGCTGCAGCGGCTCGAACAGCGCTATCTCCTGCTCCGCGTTCAGTCCTGCCTGCGCAACTAAGCCCCTGAAGATCTCCACATGGCCTAAGTCCGCGTAAACAGGCGCGAGGTTCGAGGCTTTGAGCACCTCCAACATTAACCAGATGATCTCTACATCGCTCTCGAGCCCGCGATGTCCAAACAGCTCGGCCCCTACCTGCAGCGGGTTGCGGGAACCGCTCGATCCTTGCGGGAGCGTACGCAAGACCGGCCCTAAATAGCACAGGCGGGTAGGGGCTTCCCGGCGCAAACGGTGCGCTTCAATGCGCGCGATCTGCGGTGTGATATCCGCGCGTATTCCCATAAGGCGGCCGGTTAACTGGTCTGTCACCTTGAATGTCTCTAGATCTAGATCGGTGCCCAAACCCGTAAGTAGGGACTCTAGATATTCAATGAGCGGAGGAATAACCAACTCATATCCCCAGTTATCGAACAGATCTAGGATCTTGCGCCGCAATTGTTCCAAATGCGCCCCCAAAGGGGGCAGTATTTCTTCAACGCCCGCCGGCAACAACCACCGGTCTGTAGGTGTCACCATGTGAGAGAGCCTGGGAATAATCGCAACGGAATGAAAATTATCGGCGACCTAGGAGTCTGTTGGACTTAGGGGATGCTAGCCAGGCGAGTCGAGGACAGCCTTTCGATCATTGGAAGCGAATAGCGAGTTCTATTTAACGAAAATGATCGGGAAAATGGACCGATTTCCCACCGCCGTAGTAGATTCATCCTAAGTCCGACAGGCTCCTAGACGAGGTTTGAACATCCACGGTGCGTCTGTGCCCGCTCTGCTTAAGCCCGAAGATGCGTCAAAGCAAGCCTATTCTGCCCCAGCCGCGTCGGGTACGTTCGATTGCGCTTCGTCCGCGATCCCGGGTGCATTGAAATACCTAAAAAATTCTGAGTCTGGTTCTAAGACCAGTAGATCCTCCTTACCCTTCAAGCCTTCCCGATAGGCGCCTAAACTTCGCCAAAATGCATAGAACTCTCGATCATTGCCAAAGGCCCCGGCATAGACCTCGGTCGCTTTGGCGTCTCCCTCCCCGCGTGTCTTTTGCGCGTCACGGTAAGCTTCCGCTAAAATCTGAGTACGCTCCCTATCCGCATCTGCCCGGATCCGCTCACCGGCCTCCGCGCCTCGGGATCGAAGATCTCTAGCAAATCGCTCGCGTTCTGCACGCATCCGGTTGTAGACAGCCGAGCTCACCTCCGTGGGCAGATTGATCTGTTTGATTCGCACATCGACCACATCCAAGCCCAGCTCCCCGGATTGTTGCTTCGCTGCCTCAGTGACACGACTCATGATCGCGCCACGCTCACCCGAAACCACTTCTTTGACGGTATGCCGGCCGAATTCCCCGCGCAGATAGGAGTTTGTGCTTTGATAAACCAGCAAGCCCGCACGCCGCTCGTCCCCTCCTGTCGCTTTGTAGTAAGCCGCCACGTCCGCGATGCGCCATTTCAGAAACAAGTCGACAATGACGTCCTTCTTTTCTTTGGTGAGGAAGCGTTGGGGCTCGAAGTCCAGTGACAATATCCGGTCGTCAAATTTCTTGACGTTGTTGATCAACGGGATCTTGAAATGCAACCCGGGTTCAAAATCGGCTCGTTTTATTTCGCCAAGCCTGAATAATATGGCGGTCTCCGTTTCCCCTACGGTAAACGCGGACAAATAACCCGCTATAACAACAGTCGCTAGGGGTATTAAGATTGTCGGAGCGTTCATCATCGGACATCTCGTTGTCTTAGATTGTTGCTGACGTCCGGTGTTGGGCTTATGGTATCCGGCATCGTGAGCTCTGGGTTTGATGAGCGAACCTGGGTCCCCCGCTCCATCAGCTTGTCTAATGGTAGGTACAGGATGTTATTGCCGCCCTTGGTGTTAACGATCACTTTACTGGTCTTCGATAACACTGATTCCACTGTATCTAGATACAGGCGCTGCCGAGTCACTTCCGGAGCCTTTTGGTACTCCGACGACAGCCGCTGGAAGCGATCTGCCTCGCCCTGCGCCTCTGCGATCACCTTGAATTTATGGGCGTTCGCCTCTGCCAAAACTCGTGCTGCGGCGCCACGGGATTTGGGGAGGACTTCGTTGCGATAGGCTTCGGCTTCGTTGATCAAACGCTGTTCGTCTTCGCGCGCTTTGATGGCGTCATCGAACGCCGGCTTAACCTCTTCCGGCGGTCTGGCCGGCTGCATGTTCACACTGGTTACCAACAAACCTGCCTGGTATTGATCCAATATGGACTGGATATGCTCCTTGGTGCCCGCAGCGATCTCCGCCCGGCCTTCGGTGAGCACGAAATCCATCTTGCTGTTGCCCACCATGTCGCGCAATGCGCTTTCCGTGACTTGCCGCAGCGTCAGGTCAGGGCTCCTGACGTTAAACAAATATTGGGTCACGTCTTTGACCCGATATTGCACGGCCAATTCCATGTCTATGATGTTTTCATCTTGGGTCAACATGGTGGCTTTGTGTGGTACGGAGCGGATCTGAGCGACGTCAACCTTGGAAACATACTCGATGGGACGCGGTAAGCGGAAATTTAGACCGGGATCCAGTGTGGCCGTATAGGAACCGAAACGCAGCACCACGCCCCGTTCAGCCGGCTCAATGATGTAGGCTATCTCCCACAGTAAAAGTATGGCCGCGATAACCAGGACAATGATCCAGATCCCAGGCTTTGCTGAGCCGGGGCTTCTCTTCGGTGTGGTGGTGCCGACCCCGCGGCGTCCTCCGAAAAGCCCCTTCAACCTCTCTTGGAGCTTGCGCACAACTTCGTCCAAGTCCGGTGGACCGCTCTCTTTATCGGGTCGGCCCCAAGGGTCCTTCTGCCCATTGCCACCCGGTTCATTCCAAGGCATTCAGCTTATCCTCGCGAAGAATCATTTAGCATCCTAAGGATTGTAAGGGGCTTGGTAGATCACTGCAACTTGAGATCTGCCCCTGGGACTACTGCTGCACTATCCTGTGGGCCGAGCCAAGGGCATTCGCCCCGTTATGGGGATAGAAACTCACGCCGCTCTCACGCGTGATGTTTGTCAGTTGGGGCCGCGACCCCTCAACGTCTAACAACCAAGCGCCATCTTGGGCGAACTCTTCTTGGAGCACCATCCCGGCTGCGTAGAGTCGAGCCCTCAGTCTCGATGCGGCACCGGTCAGACGAAGCCACCGGCGGATATTGTTCCGCCCCAATTGTTCCGCCATCGCCCGTCTTAGCAGATCCACGCCTTCCCCGGTCAGAGCCGAGAGCCAAACCCGGGGTACCGGACCTTGGGTCTCCAATCTAGGGCGCATGCGGGCGACGCGATCGATCTTGTTGTACACCTCGATCCTCGGTTGGGAGGTTGCACCGATCTGCTCCAACACCTGGCTAACCTGTTCCGCCCGTTGCAAGCGATCCTCGGCACCGGCATCGATTACATGCAGCAGCAACTGTGCTTCGCGAGCCTCTTCCAGTGTCGCGCGGAATGCGGCTACCAGCTCGTGAGGCAACCGACGTATGAATCCGACGGTGTCGCTGAGCACCAATAAACCTTTGCCCCCGATCTCAACTTTCCTAAGCTTGGGATCGAGGGTAGCGAAAGGCTGATCCGCCACATATTCATCGGCGCCGGTCAGAAGATTAAAAAGCGTCGACTTCCCTGCGTTGGTGTAACCCACCAGCGAAACCACGCGCGTCGCGGCCTTGCGCCGCGAAAGCCTCTGCCGCCCGCGCTGGTGCCGGACGCGTTCAAGCCGGATCCCGATCTGTTCCATACGACGTGCGATCAAGCGGCGATCAGTCTCAAGCTGGGTTTCGCCCGGACCACGCAAACCGATCCCGCCTTTCTGTCGCTCTAGATGGCTCCAACCCCGCACCAAGCGCGTCGAGTGGTATCGTAACTGGGCGAGTTCGACCTGGAGTTTGCCCTCGAACGAGCGTGCTCTCTGGGCAAATATGTCGAGGATAACCCCCGTTCGATCGACCACGCGGCAACCCAGCGCGCTCTCTAGGTTTCGCTGCTGCGCGGGTGTGAGCTCATGGTTAAAAAGGACGATCTGGACACCGGTACTGCGCACGGCGAGGTTCAATTCCTGTAGCTTACCTTCGCCAATGAACGAGCGCGGATCAGGTATATTTCTCGATCCGGTCACCGTACTGACGACCAATGCGCCGGCTGAGGATGCGAGCTCGCGAAACTCTTGCAGATCTTGGTCTGTGTCCGCCGCCCTGTGAACGATGTGGGCGATAATGGCGCGTTCGGGGCTGGGCGCTGGACTACGCAATCGTCATCCAGGATGAGTCGCGAACGAAGGAGAGCACCGTTAGCGATTCGTTCAATCGTCGTCGCTCGTGCTGTCTTCCGTCCGAGGCAATTTAATGTTGCGAGAAGGCACTATCGTCGAGATCGCGTGTTTGTACACCATTTGACTGACAGAATTTCGAAGCAAAACCACGAACTGGTCGAACGACTCGATCTGTCCCTGTAACTTTATGCCGTTAACAAGGTAGACCGAGACCGGGACATGCTCCTTGCGCAGCGCATTTAGGAACGGCTCCTGAAGTGACTGCCCCTTACTCATTCGATTAAACTCCTTCTTGTTTTGTTTATCTTGCATGACCATCGTCTCCCGGTTGCGTACAAGCCATCCGGTTACTCCCAAGCCCTGGCAGACGACCTGGGAATATAAACCCATCAGACTAATAGCGTGGGGCTTTTGTTCGCATAGTTCAAGACCCGGGCCAACACGGCGGGGCCCTCAGCGGCTATCCACAACGCGTCCGTTTCAGCCCGGAACCACGTGATCTGACGTTTCGCAAGCCGCCGGGTGGACAGAATAGCCTGTTCTTTCATCGAATCATAGTCCAAGTCCCGATCGAAGAATGCTAACACCTCCCGGTAACCGACAATGCGCGCGGCCGGGTGGCTGCGCAGCAGTGTTCCTCGCTCTTGCAGAGCCCACACCTCATCGAGTAATCCCCGTTCTAACATGCGTAAAAATCGCAACCCAAGCCCTTTGTACAATTTCCCGCGGTCCTCGGGTGCCAATACGAACTTGGTCAAGGAATAAGGACAAGCTTGTCGTGAGGGCTCAGTGCACCATTGCGACAGGGTCTTTCCAGAAAGCTCGTAGACCTCTAGAGCGCGTTGTATGCGCTGGGGGTCGTTGGGGTGAATGCGAGCCGCCGCGCGAGGGTCGATGAGAGCCAGGCGCGCGTGTAAACCCGGCCAACCACAGAGCCTTGCTTCCTGGGCTAAGCGTTCTCTAAGCGTCTGATCAGCACCAGGCAACAGGGATAAGCCGTCCTCCAAGGCGCGGAAGTACAACCCGGTCCCGCCCACCAGCAAGGGGATCAGCCCTTGCCGGAATGCCCGTTCCATTTCCTTCAAGGCATCATTGCGAAAGCGAGCAGCGGAATAGATTTCGGTCGGCTCACAAATGTCGAGCAAGCGGTGGGGGATTTCGGCCAACACCGTGGAACTAGGCTTCGCGGTTCCGATATTCATACCGCGATAAACCATTGCGGAGTCCACGCTGATGATCGCCACGGGCAAGCGTCTCGCAAGCTCCAGAGCCAGGGTGGTCTTCCCCACACCGGTCGGACCCATGATGCAGATCGGGCGGTGTTTAAAGGCTGCGATCATCTCCTCGGATTCTGGGGGGATCGTCTCTCTGTGTCTTCTCCCTTTGAGCCAGCACACAAATAGGCCAGTTCTTCCAGGTCGATCTGGCAAGACGCCATGGCCCCCGCAAGCTCCAAGTCTTCGAACTCGCGCAACCAAGTGTTCATTTGCTGTTGTCCATTAAGTCCTTGCTCGACGCTCCCAGCATGCTCGCTTAGCCGGCGCAATAGCCGCTCTTTGATCTCGGCGATATCCTCCGCGTGCCAACACGACAAGGTGTCTAACAAGGACAAAAGGAGCCTGCTCCACTCGAGGTCCTTGACCTGGATAGGCAGGAATCGAAGCATCACTGAGCGCTTTCCGACACGAGAGATCCCCACCCCGATCTCTACTAACAGATCGCAGAAACGCTCGGCCAGTTGCGCCAAAGCCTCGTCTACCTCGATCACTTGAGGGATTAACAAGGGTCTGGTCTTGATCCCGTCCGGAGACCGCGATTCTTCTGTAAGTTGTTGGTAGCAGGTTGCAATCTTCCCTCTTGTGGTGTCTATGATCAACAGCCCTTGTTCGTTCTCCGCTAAAAGAAAGCGGCCCTTTATTAAACCGATGGCCCTTCCCAATCTCCCGCGCCGTGCGATGATGGCCAAACGGGTCAAAGAATCATCGTGCGGGGGCGGCTCTGCCCAAGCGGGCTCGCGGACCGCATGGGTGAGCGTCGATGTGAATCCGAGCGTATTTTCGGAACCGGTGGCCGAGGGTGAAACGACAGGTCCGCAGAGCGCCCTGTGCACGGCTGCATAAATAAAATCGTGCACCGGCCGGGGATCGCGGTAGCGGACTTCTCTTTTACTCGGGTGCACGTTGACGTCCACCTCTGCCGGATCGAGATCTAGGTAAAGGGCATAAGCGGGGTGTTGGTCCCGCTCCAGGTGTTCTGAAAACGCCCGCCGGATGGCATGATTCACCCGTGTGTCGCGGATATTGCGTCCGTTTAGATAAAAATATTGCAGGGGCTCAGGGTAACGACCTGCCGTTTTTGGCAAGCCTAACCACCCCCATAAGTGGAAACCCGTGGCGATCTCATCCAGCAATAGCGCCTGTGTGAGGAAATTCCTTCCCAAGATGGCACCAATGCGCCCGGCTCGGCCAGACACATCGCGTACCGGTGCCAAGCGGAGCAGTTGTCGCTGGCTGTGGGTGAATCGGAACCCCACCTCGAATCGGCTTAAGGCACATCGCTTGACGGTTTGGATCAAGTGATGGAGCTCTGTGCGCTCGCCGCACAGGAAGCGACGCCGGGCGGGGGTATTATAGAATAGATCACGCACTTCCACCGTGGTACCCAAGGGGTGGGGAGCGGGCTCCATCGGCCCTTGCCCAAAACCGCCATCCACCTGGACCCGGGCACCGAGAGTCTCCCCGTTGGCGCGGGAGGTTAAGGTAAGTTTGGCCACCGCACCAATGCTCGACAGCGCCTCACCCCGAAACCCAAGGGTAAAAATGCGCTCCAGTTGCTCGGCGCTGCTTAACTTGCTGGTTGCGTGACGATCCAAAGCCAGCGCCACATCGTGGGGATGGATCCCGCAACCGTCGTCACGGACCCGGAGCAACCGAACACCCGCACGCTCTACGTCGATGATGATCAACCGCGCCCCGGCATCGAGGCTGTTCTCGATCAGTTCTTTCCCCACAGAGGCGGGCCGTTCGATGACCTCACCGGCGGCGATCTTGCTGATCACCTGAGGGGGTAATCGTTGGATACGTCCGAGGACCATGGCCCTATTATAGGGAAGTTGGAAAAATTTAAGTCCCTGGAAAGGGAAGGCATTCGATTTTTTCGGTTCGCGTTTGAAGCCGCCGGGATCTCGCCCGGAACCAGGGATCCGTTTTCGATACGACTGAGAGCGTAAGCTCTCGGCTTAATTGCCCATCGCCATCAAGGTATCCGGAGGAGGATATTCGGTGAAATAATCGCGGATCCCGTGCAACATTGCTTCCGCTAAGCGCTGTCGATGGGAGGAATGGCTTAGACGTCGTTCCTCATGGGGGTTGGAAATGAAAGCGGTCTCGATGAGCACGGATGGGATGTCCGGTGATTTCAGCACCGCGAAGGAGGCATATTGTACTCGCCTTCTGTGCACACGTCCTATCCGCTGCAGTGATTGCAGCATCTTGTGTGCTGCGGCCATGCCGGCATCCATGGCCGCGCTCTGTGACAGATCCAGTAAAACCGATTTTAAAACCTCATCTTTATTGTGCAAGGAGACCTCGCTGATAAAGTCGGTCGCGTTTTCCTGCTCCGCTAGCCAGCGTGCCGCTTCGTTGCTAGCCCCTTTCTGTGAAAGCACGTAAACCGAGGAACCCTGAACTCGGGGATCGCGAAAAGCATCGGCGTGGATGGATACGAACAGATCGGCCCTGTGTTCACGCGCTTTCTGAAAACGCTCACGCAAGCCGATGGAACGGTCGCTGTTGCGGATCAAGGCTGCTCGCAGGCCACGCTCCTTATCGACGAGCCTCGCCAGTCTTTTGGCGATGGCCAGTGTGACATGCTTCTCTTGGACCCCAGTGGGGCCTATCGCACCTGGGTCCTCTCCTCCATGCCCCGCATCGATGGCAATCACGATGTCGCGCCGATGCTGCTGGGGTGGCGTCGACCCGCTGTCGCCTAAAGCACCAATCTGAGGAAAAAGCTCTAATTCCAAACGCGGCCCATGCTGCTGATCCGATGGTAACAGCGCGCTTTTGACTTCAAGGCGCCGCACGACATCGAGCACGATGCGTAGATCGATGCCTTTCTGAATACCAGCGCGCAACTGCGCAATGGAATCGCCCAGGCCGGAGCGGGGCAGGGAAGCGCGAAGGCGGGTGTCTTGCAGGTCTACGACCACGCGCTCTGGGCCGGAAAGCGTAAAGACCTGGTATTCCACCGCCGCGCTCAGGTCTAGCGCTACCCGCGTGCTTTCAGGAGACGGCAGCACCCGGACGGCTTGAATGTCCACAGACCATGTGTAGCCGCAGCACAGGAGACAGGAGATGGCCGTCAACAGTCGCATCGTTTTGCACGTAAACCATTCGTTAGAAGCCCTATTTTGAGGCGGATGCAAACGAAATTTCAATAGGATCTTAAAAGACTATTATAGTTGTTTGATCATTTGACATTTTTTGATTGAGCAGAACGAGCCCGCGCGATTCCATCTTGCCCTGCGGGTGAACGCGCAAGCAGGGTGACCTTGCGCTGATCGGCGCGTTGCTCAATGTGGATCGACAGATCCGCTATGCTCAAATAAGCGGCAGCACGATCCGCCCACTCCACCAAACATACGCTCGAGGCCCGAAGTAGTCACGCGCTCCCAACGCTTCTAACGCATCAGGCGAATCGATTCGATAGAGATCAAAGTGATAGATATCGAGCCCCTCTAGAAAATAAGGCTCGATCAAGGTGTAGGTCGGG
>Ga0187892_10004312_pt1 | contig 24104 bp, 13 predicted proteins | sample MA1701073metaG_FD_139345 | JGI IMG/M metagenome (GOLD analysis project Ga0187892, IMG submission 139345) | Bio-ooze microbial communities from a basaltic lava cave in the Kipuka Kanohina Cave System on the Island of Hawaii, USA - MA170107-3 metaG ... | reverse complement strand
CGCGACAGTACCTCTATCTGGCCGGTGGCTGGTGTGCCTTCCCATTGCTCGCCCAAACTTGCCGGCCGCGGGCCAGTCCAACCCTGATGGCGTCGTTGCTATCATGCACGCGTGGGAGCAGCACGTGCCCTGCGGTGGGCGCGCCGGCGTGCCGGCCTGACCCAGCGCGCGCTGGCGGAGCGGAGCGACGCTTTCGGAGAGACCGCTGCCCGCGAGCGGGCGCTCGCCGGGGCGTCGGCCGAGTCGATCCTCTCCCGGCTGCCCCCGAGGAGCGCTCTTGTTTCCTACGCTCGGTTCGAATCACCCGCAGAGGCAGGGGATAGCGGCCGCTCCCGGGCGTCCTACGCCGCCTTTGTCTTCAAACCCGGAGCCGGTGAGCCCGACCTGGTCTGCCTCGGCACCTGCCCCGCGGTCGACTCGCTCGTCCGGCGGCTGCGGGTTTTGACATGGAACGGTCGCGGCAAAACCGGGGAGGAGGCCCAGACTGCGGAAGCACAGTGGCGCGAGGCCGCGGCGGAGCTGCGCCGTACCGTCTACGACCCCTTCGCGGACGGCCTCCGCGGCGCCGAGCGGGTCTACTTGGTGCCGGACGGCGAGCTCCACCACCTCAATTTCGCCTCCTTTCCCGCCGATGCGGGCCGCTACCTGCTCGAGACAGAGCCGCTCTTCGTTTATCTCTCGGCGGAACGGGACCTCCTCGCGCCGCGAGCTTCCACCGGCGCGGGGCTCCTCGTCCTCGGCGGCGTGGACTTCGACGCAGCTCCGGGGCTGCCGGAGGAGCTTGCAAGCGCTTCGAAGGGGCCGCGCGGCGCTCCCGTGGCGCTGCGGGGCGGCGAGGCACGTCCTTCGGGACTCGACGGAGTCCGCTTCGAGCCCCTGCCCGCGACGGCGCGGGAAGCGGAGGCGGTCGAGCGGCACTGGAAGTCAGCGCTATCGAGGGAAGCCGGGATGGGCGATGCGATCCGCCTCACCGGGGTCGAGGCGAGCGAGGGAGCATTCAAGAGACTCGCGCCGGGGCGCAGAGCTCTCCATCTGGCAACACACGGCTTCTTCTTCGGCGATTCGGGCTCTGCGGAGCCGTTGGGCTCTCAGGGGGGATCGGGTCTGCGCGGCGTCGGCGGTGTGGCCCCGGCGGGCGGCGCGCCGGAACGATCCCCATCGATCGAAAACCCTCTCCTCCTTTCGGGCCTGATCCTCGCTGGCGCCAACCGGCGAACGGAAATCCGCGGCGACGGGACTCGCGCGGGGGAAGAGGACGGCATCCTGACGGCGGACGAGATCGCCGCCCTCGACCTCTCGAGCGTCGAGTGCGCGGTCCTCTCGGCGTGCGACACCGGAGCCGGCGTCGCCTTGGCCGCCGGAGAGGGCGTGCTCGGCCTTCGCCGCGCGTTCCAGACGGCGGGGGCGCGCTCGCTCATCTTGAGCCTCTGGGCCGTTGAGGACGAGACGGCCCTCGAGTGGATGCGGGCGTTCTACGCGGCGCGGCTCAAGCGAGGGAACGGCGCTTCCGAGGCCGCCCGTGACGCGACGCTCCATCTCTTGCGAAAGCTCCGGGGGGAACGAAAGAGCACTCACCCGTTTCGGTGGGCGGCGTTCGTGGCGGCCGGGGCGGAGTGAAAGGCCGGATTCTCCTGGGCGAACCGGCGTGTCTCCGTGCCTCCGTGGTGAGAATCAGCGCTGTAGGCCTATCGCCCCAACGAGATAAAAACACCGGCCGCAATGGCGAGGATGGCCATGAGCGTGCTCAGGCCATTGAAGTTGAAATTCACGAGCGCGATGAGCCCACTCACGACGAGCCAGATTCCGAGCAACAGCATTCCGATGTTCCTGGTCAGCTTCATCGGTTGACTCGTTTCTCCTTAACTTGAGCGAAGCCGCATCGGGTCATGGCTGCTTCCGGTTTCGCCCCAAGAACCCGATGACGGCGACGAACAAGGCCGATCCAACGATCGACCAGATAATCGGGAAGTTCGCGCCGCCGATGCTGACGACGAACAGTTCGGGCAGGCCGAGAGATCTGGCAAGCCACACTCCGATCAAGGCCCCGATGAAACCGAGGGCAATCGAAACGAGGCACCCACCACGCGAAAAACCGGCGATGGCCTGGCCTATAGCACCGACGACGCCGGCGACCACCAGCAAAGCGATGATTTCGATGAAGCTCACGGTTTCTCCTTCAGCGGGGCATTAGACATCCCATCCCGTCGCCAATGCAACGGGCCCTCGCACCCCCATCCAGACGATCGGACGATCGGACTCGCTTCCACGTGGTTGACCGACCCCACCATACGGCGCGACGTGGAGGCATGGTCGAGACTCTCGCTCTTCACCCTTCACTGCGCAGGCCGAGGAAATGGGTCAATCCAGGCTTTTCATCATCCCCCGCAGCCGCCCGGCAGCCCGCGATTCCCTCTTTCGCACCGCGGCGGCGTCGATGCCGAGGATCTGAGCGATCTCCGGCGCGTTGAGACCCTTCATGCGCATCTCCATGACTGCCCGCTCGTGCTCGGGAAGTCGCGCGACCGCGGCCAACACCCGGGCTTTGACCTCATCGCGCACGAGGGACGCGATCGGCTCCTCCTCCGCGCGGCCCTCGGGGCGGGCAGCCTCCTCGATGGCCCCATCCTCCGCGTGACGAGGGCTGCGGCGCCGCGCGGCGCGCCCGAGCTTGTGCCGCAGGATCGCCCGCAGCCAGCCGAAGAGCTCCCCCGTCGTCTCACCCTCGAACTGAGACAGGTCGAGCCACCCGCTTCGCAGCGCGCTCTGGACGAGGTCGCGGCTCTCGATGAAGTCCCGCAACCGGTCGCCGGGCGGCAAGAGGCGGCGCGCCATCGCAACGATCTCGGCTCCTTCGGCCCTCTCGTCGCCGAGGCGGTTGAAGAGGACATCGACGGCCTCCCGATCGCCGGCCCTCGCCCTCGCAAGGAGAGCGCGGATCTCTCCTTCACCGTCCATGGCTCTCAACTTACTCCCGGCCGAGGAGGGAATGCACCGGGAAAGTTGAGGGGGGAGACCCGGCGCAGCGGCAACCGCAACCGCAATACCAATCGCAACCGCAACCACAGCCACAGCCGGTGCCGCAGCCGCAGCCGAAGCGTGGCGAGGCTCAGGGGGGTGTCCCACTCATGGACTCTCGCGCCCGTCCGTACTATCCTTTTGTGTGGACTCGACTATCGAGAGAAGGAATCCTCCACAACCATGAAACGTCGTCTCGACGCCCGGCTTGCGGCTCTACTCGTCCTTCTGTTGCCGCTCCTCGGCACGTTTTCGAACGCCGCGGAGCCCAAGAGCTCTCCGATTCGCTTCAATCGCGACGTCCGCCCGATCCTCGCCGAGAACTGCCTCGCCTGCCACGGACCCGACGGGCTCGGCCGCAAGGCCGGCTTGCGCCTCGACCGCGAGGCCGAGGCTACCGCCGAAAGGAAAGGCGCGGCCGCCGTCGTCAAGGGCGATCCGGCGAGGAGCCTCCTCGTCCAGCGAATCAAGAGCCCCGATCCGAAAAAGCTCATGCCGCCATCGAGCACCAAGAAGATGCTCAAGCCCCGAGAGATCGAAACCCTCGAGCGCTGGATCGCCGAGGGGGCGCATTTCGAGGCCCACTGGTCCTTCATCGCCCCTGAGCGGCCGCCGCCCCCCGCCGTGAAGAACGAGTCGTGGGTCAAGACGCCCGTGGACCGCTTCATCCTCGACGGGATCGAACGCGCCGGCCTCCAGCCCGCGCCCGAAGCCGACCGCCGCACGATCGCGCGGCGCGTCTCCCTCGACCTCACGGGCCTACCGCCGAAGCCGGAGGACGTCGAGGCCTTCGTCGAGGACCGCTCGCCGGAGGCCTACGAGAAGCTCGTCGATGGCTACCTCTCGTCGAAACAGTGGGGCGAGCACCGCGGCCGCTACTGGCTCGACGCCGCGCGCTACGCCGACACGCACGGGATCCACTTCGACAACCTCCGCGAGATGTGGAGCTACCGCGATTGGGTCATAGCCGCCTTCAATCGCAACGTGCCGTTCGATCGGTTCACGATCGAGCAGCTCGCCGGCGACCTCCTGCCCAACCGGACCCTCGATCAGCAGATCGCCTCGGGATTCAACCGCTGCAACATGACGACGAACGAAGGGGGCGCGATCGACGAAGAGTATCTCGTCCTCTACACACGCGATCGGACGGAGACCGTGGCTCAGGTCTGGCTCGGCCTCACGGCCGGATGCGCCACCTGCCACGACCACAAGTTCGACCCGCTGACCCAGCGCGAGTTCTACGAGATGTCGGCGTTCTTCAACAACACCACGCAGCGCGCCATGGACGGGAACATCAAGGACACCCCGCCGATCGTCAGCGTGCCGCGTTCGGAAGACCACGAGCGTTGGGAGGCCGTGCAGGGCGAGATCGCCCGCGCCCACGGCGACATGGACGCGCGGCGCAAGGCGGCGCGAGGCGATTTCGACCGCTGGCTGCCGACGGCCGGCGCCGATGCGATGGCCCGCTCGATCCCGAAGGATGGAATGAGCCTCCACGCCCCGATGACCGAGGGCCAGGGGCAGGCGGTGTCGGTCGATGTGGGCGGTCAGACGCGTCTCATCACGGCGGCCAAGGAGATCGCATGGGAGCCGGGCCACGTCGGAGCGAGCTCCCTCAAGACCCGACAGGATGCCGGGCTCACGGTGCCGGAGGCGGGGAACTTCGGCAAGGACCAGGCCTTTTCCTTCGGCGCGTGGGTCAAGCTGCCGGCCCCCGGCATCACCGGCTCTCTTTTCGCCCGCATGGACGACCGCGAGGGGAAAGGATTCCGCGGCTGGGACTGCGTCATCGACGGCGGACGCCCCGGCACCCACATCATCTCGAACTGGCCCCAGGACGCGATCAAGGTCACGTCGACGGAAGCGATCGAAGCGGGCCGCTGGACGCACCTGTTCGTGACCTACGACGGCTCGGCCAAGGCGGCCGGCGTCAACGTCTACTTGAACGGCCGCCGGCAGGAGCGGCGGATCAAGAACGACTCCTTAAAGGGACCGATCTTCACCTCGGTTCCGTTGACCGTCGGCCGGCGCGAGGTCGGATCCGGCGTCGACGGCGCCGCGATCCAGGACTTACGGATCTACTCGCGGACCCTGGGCGGCGAGGAAGTCCAGTCGCTCGTGCGCGGCACGCGCGATGGCTGGCTCCTCTCGAAGCCGGCGGAGGCGCGCTCTCCCGAGGAGCTGAACGAGCTCTACGACCGCTGGCTCATCGCCCTCGACCCGAGCTTCCGCGAGGCCTCGACCCGCTTCGACTCGTTCGAGCGTGAGCGCGGCGCGATCGTCGAGCGAGGCACGATCGCCCACGTGATGCAGGAGCGGGGCGAAGACGCCATGGCCTACATCCTTTTCCGTGGAGAGTACGACAAGCGGCGCGATCCCGTGAAATCCGACACGCCCGACGCGCTGCCTCCCTTGCCCATGAACGAGCCGCGGAACCGGCTCGGGTTCGCTCGCTGGCTCATGAGCCCCGAGCATCCCCTGGCCGCGCGAGTCACCGTGAACCGCTTCTGGCAGGAGGTGTTCGGCACGGGACTCGTCAAGACCACCGGGGACTTCGGGACGATGGGCGAGCAGCCGTCTCATCCCGAGCTTCTCGACTGGCTCGCGGTCGAGTTCCGCGAATCGGGATGGGACGTGAAGCGGTTTTTCAAACTCATCGTCACGTCGGCCGCCTATCGCCAGTCGGCCCAGGTCGGCCCGGAAAAGCTCGGCAAGGACCCGCTGAACCGCCTCCTCTCGCGCGGGCCGCGCTTCCGCATGGACGGGGAGATGGTGCGCGACCTGGCGCTCGCCGCCGGCGGCCTCCTCGTCGGGAAGATCGGCGGCCCGAGCGTCAAGCCCTACCAGCCCGACGGAGTGTGGGAGGCCGTGGCCATGCCCGAGAGCAACACGAAGGCCTACCGGCGCGATACGGGCGAGGGGCTCTACCGCCGCGGCCTCTACACCTTCTGGAAGCGAGCGGCGCCGCCCGCAAGCATGGAGATCTTCAACGCGCCCAACCGCGAGCTTTGCACCGTGCGCCGCGAGCGGACCAACACGCCGCTCCAGGCGCTCGTGACGTTGAACGACGTCCAGTTCGTCGAGGCCGCCCGCAATCTCGCCGAGCGGGCGCTCAAGGAGGGCGGGGAGACCGCGGCGTCGCGCGCCGACTTCATCGCGCGGCGGCTCCTTTCGCGGCCGCTGGGTGTCGAGGAGATGGCGGTCGTCCGCGCGTCGCTCGGCGCGCTCTCCAAGCACTACGCGGCGAATCCCGAGGACGCGAAGAAGCTCATCGCCGTCGGCGAGTCGAAGGCCGATCCGAAGCTCGATGCATCGCTCCTCGCTTCGTACACGATGCTCGCCAACCAGCTCATGAACCTGGATGAAGTCCTCAACAAGTGAGGTGACGACCATGAATCCATTCGAAGAATTCGTCCGCTACGAATCGCGCCGCCGGTTCCTCTCGCGCTGCGCCAACGCCGCCGGCTGGGCGACGCTTGCCTCCATCGTTCCCCACAAGGTCTTCGGCCGGGAGTCCGCCGGCGCTCCGGTTCTCGTGGGCCCTCATTTTCCGCCGAAGGCGAAGCAGGTGATCTACCTCCACATGGTGGGCGGCCCCTCCCAGATGGATATGTACGACTACAAGCCCGTGATGCAGGAGTGGTACGACAAGGACCTGCCCGATTCGGTGCGCATGGGCCAGCGCCTCACGACGATGACCTCGGGCCAGAAGCGATTCCCGATCGCTCCGTCCAAGTTCAAGTTCGCCCGGCACGGCAAGTGCGGGATGTGGGTCACGGAACTTCTGCCCTGGACCTCGAAGATTGTCGACGACCTCTGCTTCATCCGCAGCATGCACACGGAGGCGATCAATCACGAGCCGGCGATCTCGTACATCCAGACCGGCAACCAGGTCACCGGCCGCCCGTGCCTCGGGTCGTGGGCCTCGTACGGCCTTGGCTCCTTGAACAGCGATCTGCCGACATTCGTCGTGCTCGTGGCGAAGCCGACGAACACGGAGCAGATCCAGGCGATCTCGGCGCGGCTCTGGTCGGCGGGCTACCTCTCCGGCGAGCACGCGGGCGTCAGCTTCCGCTCGGGCGGGGATCCCATCCTCTACATCAACAACCCCGACGGCGTTCCGACCTCGGTGCGACGACAGACGCTCGATGGGCTCAAGGCCCTCAACGAGATCGCCTACAAGTCCGTCGGCGACCCGGAGACGCACACGCGCATCCAGCAGTTCGAGCTGGCGTTCCGCATGCAGGCGAGCGTCCCCGAGCTGACCGATCTCGCGAGCGAGCCGGAATCGACCTTCGCGCTCTACGGCGATGAGGCTCGCAAGCCGGGGACGTTCGCGCACACGGCCCTCCTCTCCCGCCGCCTCGTCGAGCGCGGCGTCCGCTTCGTGCAGGTCTACCTGAACAACTGGGACCACCACGGGAACGTCGGCGGCCGCCTGCCCATGCAGTGCAAGGACATCGATCAGGCCACCTACGGCCTCATCACCGACCTCAAGCGGCGCGGGCTCTTCGACTCGACGCTCGTGATCTGGGGCGGTGAGTTCGGCCGGACGATCTACTCGCAGGGCGGGCTCACGAAGGACAACTACGGCCGCGACCACCATCCTCGGTGCTTCACGTGGTGGATGGCGGGTGGGGGCACGAAGGGCGGCGTGATCTATGGAGAGACCGACGACTTCTCGTACAACATCATTCGCGACCCGGTCCACATCCGGGACTTCCACGCCACGGTGCTGCATCTCCTGGGCTTCGACCACCAGCGGTTCACGTTCCGCTACCAAGGCCTCGACCAGCGCCTCACGGGCGTCATCGAGGAGTCGCGCGTCGTGAAAGAGCTGCTGGCGTGAGCGACGCTCGGGCCTCGTGAAGCCAAGTCCTCCGTACAGCCTGCTGAGCCGCTTCTACGATCAAGTGACACGCGGGTCGCGGGCGATGAACCGTCACGCGCGGCGGAAGGTTCTCGGCCGGTTCCTGCCAACACTTCGGATCGTGTGCGACCTCGGCTGCGGGACCGGCACAACCGCCGTCGACCTGGCGCGCTCGGGTCATCGGGTGTACGCGGTCGATGCTTCGCCGGCCCAGTGCCGGCAAGCTCGCCTGAAGGTCCGCCGCGCCGGCGTCGACGTGCGGGTCATTTGCGCCGACATGAAGCGCCTGAGACTGCCCGAGCGGGTCGACCTCGTCCTCTGCGAGTTCAACCCGTTGAACCATCTGGGCCGAAAGAGCGCCCTCGGGGCGGCCTTCCGTGCGGTCGCGAGGGCGCTGCGGCCCGGCGGGTGGTTTTCCTTCGACCTGAACATGCGCCCAACGTACGAAAAGCTCTACCCGATCGTCCGCTGGGAGGAGCATCCGGGCTTTTGCGTACTCACACGGGGAAAGTTCGACCCGCGGCGCGAGAAGGGCACCTTGGAGCTGGACTGGTTCGTCGCCGAGCGGAGTCGATGGCGCCGCTCTCGGGAGCGGATCGAGGACACGTGGTGGAGCGACGCGGAGGTCCGCTCGGCGCTGCGTAGGGCCGGTTTCGGCTCGATCCGCGCCTGGGACGGGACGCGCATCCGGCCGCGCTCGATGAAATCCAAGCGCGGCTTCGACCGGTACTACCTCGCGAGGAAGTTCCCGCGGGCGTGATCGGCTTCACCGCGCCTGAGATTGCAGCGATTCATAAGCACGCAGCGCCTCCTCGTACTCCGCGAGGGCTTCGGTCGAGAGGACCGCGCGGCTGCGCTCGATCTCGTCCTTGACGCGCTGGATGAGGAACTCCACCTCGCGCTTCTCGGGCCGGAGGGGCTCGCCCGGGGCATCGAAGTGCCACGGCGCGGTGTGCGCGATGCGGAACCTCCCGCCATCGCGGGGCTCCCACGCTCGCACCGCGAGCCAGCTCGATCCATCGAGCGCGATCCGTTCGTCGATGCGCGCGACGGAGGCTCCGTCGGCGTTCTTTTCGGTCCGGGGCTCGAACCGCTTGGCGACCTCGCCGTTGACGATGATCTCGACGCTCTCGACCGGCCGCTCGCTCAGCACCTCGCCGGCCACGCGGGCCTGCCGCTCGATGCCGGGCTTCATCTCGAACCGATGGCCCGGGTCCTCGCCGTCGACTTGCGCGAGGAGCATCGGGCCCGTCGTGACGAAGCTCCGGCCGGCGTTCAGCCCCGCCGTCCACTCATCGAAACCGAACCCGCCGGGGAGGTGCACGTATACGCGGCCGAAACCCAGCGGGACCGGGTGGACTCCGCTCGCGGTCCCCGCGGTCGGACGGAGCCGGAAGCCGCAGTCGAGGAGCGCGTAGTACGTCCCGAGCGTGTAGCGGGTCCAGGCGAGTTCATCGCCCTCCGATCCGCCGTCGGGCGGCTGCATCCAGGCGGGCACCGGCGTCGGCGAAGCCCACCTCGTCATGCCGAATTCGGTGCGCCAGTGGTGGTTGTTCGAAAGCTCGAAAAGGTCCACTCCCAGAAGCGGGACGAGAGCGATCGACCAAGGCCAGTCGTGCTTGTCGAGGTCGAGGAGAGCTCCCTCGCGCCGCGCGTGCGCCGCGACAGGCTTCACGGGCGGCGCGCCGACGGCGAGAGGCGTCTTGTGGCCGAGAACGAACACCGCCCCCAGCGTGTGCCGCCGGTCCCCGACCGAGAAAATCTCGTACTCGGTGTTGCGGGGCCAGACTACATGGGTCTCGTCAAGCCGGATCAGCGCTCCTTCCGCGCCCGAATCGCTGTTTTTGTCCCCCTCGGTCGGAGGGACGGAGCCTTTCGTGACCCAGGAGGTCAGCGGAAGCGCGACGTTGAGGTCTTCGGCGAGGACCACGTTCGGAAGCTCGGCGAGCGTGCGATGGACGTGGGTATCGCCCGAATACCATCCGCGCGCGGCCAGGTTAGCCCAGCGGCGAAGCTCGAAGCGGACCTTGAGCGGGCTGCGCCCCACCTCGACCGAGCGCGTCTCGGTAAAGTATTCTTTCCCGCGCTCCACCGTGAGCGTGTAGCGGCCGCGCGGAAGCTCGAAGATCGAAAGGTGCGCCGAGAGCGTCGTGTGCATCTCCACCGCGTTCTGGTTGATCCAGTTCCTCTTCCGGTAGCGGACCGCAGACCCCTCATGCGCGCCGGGGCTGGCGAAGTGCCAGCCGCCGTCCTCGCCCTGGAGGTAGACGCGCGAGGGGATCGGCCGCCCGGAGGCCCTATCGACCACTTCCAGCTCCAGGCGTGTCTCGTGCCGCGCCGCCTTGCGCCGCTCGATGACCGCCAGCGGATCCGCCGGAACGGCGTCAGGGTCGACGTATTTCGCGAGGTCGCGCAGCGCGACGGCGCGGTAGCCGTTCTCGTGGAGGAACTTGAGGTACTGCTCGAACTGCTCGGGCGGCGTGTGGACCCACGGATGGTCCCGGTCGGGGACCCCGTGAAACTGGAGGACGGCGATGCGGCCGCCCGTCGCTTGTTCGGCGGCGTGTCGGAAGTCCTCCAAGCTCCAGTGCGGCCGCGCGTCGCCCGCCGAAGGGATGAGGAGCGGGTGGTCGACTCCAGGCTCGTATGCCACGCCGCGGCCTCCCTCGTACCCGTACTCGGGAGCCCCGCCCCGGCGGGCGAAGCGGATCCCGAGCTTCCTCAGGATGGGCAGCGCGCCGGGATCGAGCGCGTTCCCCGGATAGCCGAAGCTCGTCGTGCGCGGGATGCCGTGGGCCGTGCAGCGGGCGTTGATTCCCTCGATCTGTTCCTCCAGCCGGCCGAGCGTCTCCTTCGAGACCCCCAGGTGGTCGCGCGTGTGGTTACCGATCTCGAAGCCGTCGCGGTGCAGCTCGGCGATCTGGTCCCAGGTCATGTAGTCCTTCTTGTTCGTCGGAAAGGAGAAGCCTTCCGTGATGAAGAACGTCGCCGAGAAACCGTACCGCTTGAGGAGCGGGCGCACCACGGAATGGTGCGAGGCTACCGAGTCGTCGAATGTCAGGACGACGAGCTTGTCGGGAACGGGGTCGGCGGCTGCGGCGAGGACCGAGTTAAGGAGCGCGAGAGCCGGTGCAGAGAGGCCGTGGAAGGGTTTCATAGCCGGAGATCATAGTTGAGACACCGAGCGAGGTCACGGGCGGCGCCATCGACCCAGGAATTCGTTGTCTCGATCTCGGGGGAGCGCCTATCATCCCAGCCATCGTCCGTTCATCCGGGACCTCAACTTCGGGAGGTGATCCATGGCTTCTCGATGCCTCACCGTTCTCGCCCTCGTTGGACTTGTCCTCTTCCCATTCCCCGACGCGCACCCGGCTCCGGACTTCCTGATCGTCAACCGAGCCTCCGGGGACATCGTTCATCACTCCGATCTCTCGGACACCTGCCGCTATCCGATCGACCTGCCCCGTTTCGGCACGCCGGGTTCGGCGGCGAAGATCTTCACCGTCAACGGCGAGGACTTGCGGCGGACGCACATCCTCTACTCCGGAATCGATGCCGGTTCCCCTCAAGGCATCGTGTTCATGGAACGATTGCCCGAGGGCGGCTACGCCGAGGGGAGGCTCGTCGATGGGAACGAGATCCTTGCGGCGGTCAGCGTGCCGCAGGCGGACCACTGGATCACCCTCGTGAAGACCGGTGGGAAGGCCTTCATGGAGCTTCGAGGCGCGCGCTTCTTCGTCGCGGATCTGGACCTCGGCGATTTGGGAGACCTGGCCGTCGACCCGAAAGGCAGCGTCTTCGTGCTGGTCAGCTTACGGAGTCGCACTCGGCTTCTTTACCGTGAGTACTTCAACGTATTCGACGAGTTCTTCCGGGAGGAGACCATCGATGGCCAGCTCTTGACCGCCCGATTCGCCCGTCTCAACAGGGACAGCGAGCCGGACGTGACGATCATGGACGAGAAGGGCATCACCGTTCGCCTCAGGACGATCAACGGGGAGCTAGATGCCCCACGCCACACTGCGGATCCGCTCCCAGCGACGTGGGTGCATGCAACTCCACTCCTCGTGGGGGACTTCGACGGGGATCGGAACACCGACCTCCTCTTGCGCGGCCAGACGATCCTCTTAGGGGACGGGAGCGGCTCGTTCCCGCGCTCACGCCCTTCGGGTCTTATGTCTGAGCCGCGCTACTGGATAGGGGACGCGGCGGATCTCAACCTCGACGGGTACACCGATGTGGTCTCCTCTTTCGGCAATTCTCCCCCTCAGGTCTTCGCGGGAAGGCCGGGAGGAGAGCTGAAGTCACTCGCTGATATTGAAGGGGCCCCTGTAAATCCGTCTCAAATCCTCCTGACGGACGTCGACGGCGACGGGCGGGTGGATGCGCTCTTCGCTCAAGGGTCGATCTGGATCCTTCCAGGGATAGGCGATGGAAGCTTTGGTCCGTCGCGGACGATCAAGGTTGGAGGATTCCCCGTCGACGCCGCCGAAGCCGACCTCGACGAGGACGGCAAGCCCGAGGTCATCGTCCTCATGGAGTGGCCGGACCGGATCAAGATTCTCCGGTGGCGGGAGGACGGATTCGACTCTCCCTCCTTCCTCGACCTGCCGAGGACGTTCAAGTCGCTCTACGTTCGCGACGTCGGCGGCGACCGTCACCTCGACATTGTGGTCAACGACGTTGCGGGGAGGCTCCTGGTGTTTCCGGGAGACGGCAAGGGCTCCTTCGCTCCCCCGCAAGAGATCGCGGGAATGAACACCGTCCTCCTCCTCGAGGATTTATCGGACGACAGAATCCCGGATGCCGTGAGCGCAACCGGCCCTGTCGGCCCCATCGAGGTCCACGCCGGGACGGGAGGGGCCTTCATCCGCGAAGTCCTGCTCCCCACGGGCCGGGAACCGGTCCACGCCGCGGCCCACGACGCCGATGGGGACGGCCGAAGGGACCTCTTCGTGGCCAACCGCCTCGATTCGACGGTTTCCTACTTCCGGAGCCGCGGCGATCTGAGCTTCGACGATCCGGTCGTCCTTCCGAGCGGCGGCGGTCCTTCACGTCTCGCCCTGCTCGATCTCCTGGGCGACCGAAATTTCGATCTCGTCTCCCTCAACGTCTGGACCGATGACATCTCCGTGTTCGAGGGCTTGCCGTTGGGGCGCTTCCGGCCCGAGAGGCGCATCCTCGGGCAGTCCGGTCTCCGGGATCTCGCCTACCAGCTTGACGGGCGGCCGTTCGTGGCTGCCCTGGGCGAATCTCCTTACTACGCCGTCGACATTTACGGCCGTGACTATTTGCCCTTCCCGACGGGCGGGTCCGATTGCCAGGGTTTCACCAACCCCGGGAAGGACCCGGTGCGACTCCTGATCGTCGACTTCGCCCCGGTCCTTTTCATCCGGGGGGATGTCAACGCCGATGGGACCCTCGACATCTCCGATTCCATAGGGATTCTTGGCTGGCTCTTCTTTGGGGACAGGACGCGCTGCCTCGATGCCCTCGATGTCGACGACTCGGGAGCGGTGGACCTCACGGACGCCGTGGGGCTCCTCTCCCACCTCTTCCAGGGCACCTCAGCACCGCCACCTCCGCGGCGGTCCCCCGGGAAGGACCCCCAACCCGACCTGCTCGTCCCCTGCGGCAGAGAGGCATAGGCGGTTCCGAGACGAATTCCACAGCTCCGGAAAGATTTTTGGTCCCCGCGCAGACCTTTCTCGTGGTTATAGAGATAGGAGTCGGGTTCCTGGAGGTGTCGGATTCATGAAGGTCAAGGTTCTCCTCGCCACCATTGTGCCGCTCGGCGCCGCGCCGGCCGCCTTCCCCAACTCGATCAGGTTCCCCCCGTCGGTCTCCGTCGCCAACACGGGGAACGACGTCGCCCCCGCGGTGGCGTTCAACACCACGGACAGGACCTGGTTGGCCGCCTGGAGGGAGAATCTCCCCCTCTTCCCCGGGACGGGCCAAATCAAAGGTCGGATCGTGCGCGAGGACGGGACGATCTTCAAGGGGGTCCTGGAACTCTCGCCCGGACTCGAGGGAATGAGCGCACCCAAGGTGGCCTATGAGCCCCTGCGCAACGAGTGGATGGTCGTCTATGTCGGCGCCGGAGATCCCATCGAAGGTGGCGCGGCCTCGCACCTCACCGCCCGGAGGTTTTCGGCTGCGGGCGCGCTGGTCGGAGCCGAGCGGTGGATCTCCGGAGGCGACGTGGGCGCCGCGAACGCGGACATCGCCGCCGCTATCTCGGACAACCCGGTCGACATAACCCCCCCCGTCCCGTCCTTCGTGGTCGTCTGGGAGCAGCTCTCGGGGGGCCGCAAGGTCATCTTGGCTCAGACGCTCTCCTACGACCCGGCTCACTACACGAGCATCGGTCTCAGAGGATCCGCCTTTCAGCTCGATTTGGGAGGCGACCTGCCGGTGAACCATCAGGCGTACCGCCCCCGCATCACGCAGAGGGGGCCGATGATCGGGACGGGCTTGAAGACGGTCATCAACACCAACCATCGAGTCGCCTTCGAGGTGGATCGTGAAGGTCAAAGGGACATCTACCTCGCCAGCATCGACCTCTCGAAGCAGCGAGGGGTCATGCGGGTGACAACCGCAACGACGTCGGAAACGGAGCCGGCGATCGTATGGAACCCCGCTACTGCGCGCATGACCGTGGCCTTCCGCCGGGGGGGAGACCGGTTCGGCCAGCTCATCGACGACGGGGGGGCGGCGGCACCGTTCTTTCAGGTCGTGGGTGGCGAGTTCCCCCTCGGGTCGGGCCAGGCCTGTGCGCTGGCGACGCATCCCACGACCGACGTCGTCTACTTCTCAGGTCAAGGATCAACGACCGTCGGGTTCTCCTGTCTGACCGGGCAAACCCTGTTCGGCGACGCCAACGCCGGCCTCACCTCGGCCAGAGTGCCCGCGATCGCCGCCCACACGGATGGCGGAGTCCTCCTCGCCTATCAGGCGGGGACGGCATCGACGAGCATCCGCGCTGTGAAGCTCCCCGCGCCCGCCGGCTTGGCCAACAACCCGCCCGTCGCCCGAGCGGGAAGCGACTTCCAGGTCATCGAGGGGACGTTCTTCTCGCTCGACGGCTCCATTTCGAGCGACCCCGACGGCGATCCGCTTCGCCACCAGTGGGCGCAGGTCGGAAGCGGGGATCACTTCACAAGCCCAGCGGAGAAGAGCAAAGCCAGGCCGCAGGTCCAGGCCCCGACTCTCGGAGCCGCCGCCGAACCGATCCCGCTCGACTTCGAGCTTTCGGTCGACGACTTCCGCTCGTCGCCGGCCTTCCCATCGAGGGACGCCGTCCGCGTGACCGTGGTCGCCGGCGCCGATGCGAACCCTCCCACCGCGCGGGCGGGCGCGGACCGGAACGTGAACGAGGGGGAATTCGTCTCCGTCGACGGCGGCGCATCGAGCGATCCCGACGGCGAGCCTCTGACCTTCCGGTGGACAGTCCTCAGGGTCAATCCGGCCATCGTGCCGCCCGAGTCGGTGGCGATCGAGGATCCCGCATCCGCGGCCTCTCGGTTTCAGGTCCCACGGTTCGCCAACGCGGCGGGGCTGGATATCACGCTCAGGCTCGAAGTCACCAGTTCGCGGGGCGGCAGGGACACCGACAACGTCGTCTATCACGCCGCGGACACGATGAACGAGGCCCCGATCGCCGATGCGGGCGCGGACCACGGCGCGATCGAGGGGACCTTCTTCTCCCTCGACGCCTCCGCTTCGAGCGATCCCAACGGCGGCGCCCTCTCCTACGAGTGGAAGCTCCTGAGCACGCTCAACTTCATCGGGTTCAACCGCGAGACGGTGGAGCTCTCCTCGACGACCGCGGCCGCGGTGCAGGCGAAGGCGCAGATCTTCGACGAGCGCGACCTCGAGTTCCAGGTGACCGTCCGGGACCCGCAAGGGCTCGAGGACTCGGACACGGTGATCATCCGCGTCGCGCCGACGCCCTTTCTGGTCGCAAGCTACTCGCCAAGCGGCGGGTCGCCCGGGACCCGCATCACCATCACCGGCCAGAACCTCTACTCGCCCGGAACGAAGGTGTACCTCGGCGAGGAGACGCTGGAACGCAGGCTCCGGATCGACTCGATCAGCGACACCTCGGTCGTGGCCGTCGTCCCCGCGGGCGGCGCCTTCGTCCGGACACTTCAGAACCAGAACAACCTCAGCGGCCTCCTGGCCTTCGACCGCCACAAGATCCAGTCGGCCCGGCTCATCGTGCGCAAGAACGACACGGAGGTCTGGCAGTCGAGTCAGGACTTCAGCGTCTCGCACGTCGAGATCTCGGCCGCCTACCTGAGCCAGGGCGTCCAGAACTACGCGCTGACCCGGAGGAAGGACTCGCTCCTCCAGGTGCGCGTGCGAGCGGCTCTGGGGCCGCAGGACCCTCTCCCCGAGATCTCGAGGGCCGTCTGCACGGTCTTCCCATCGACGGGCGCGCCGTTCGAGATCGTAGGGACGGCCCCGGCGCGCGCCCCGGCCCGCACGGCTCAGGTGACGCAGATGAGCGAGGCTGTGAACTTCTTCATCCCCGGCTCCCGGCTCACCGCGGAGCGGTACCGCTTCAACGTCTACCTCTCGAACAACGGCGTCGAGGTCACGAGCCTCGAGATCCAGGCGCCCACGAGTGAATTCGCCGAGGTCCGCTCGCCGCGCATCCTCATCGTGCGCATCGTGCCGTTTCAGAACGGCGCGGTGTCGCCGAGCTTCAACGAAGCGGCCTTCAACGCGAACATGGCCGCCTCCTTCGAGAGCTTCAAGCGCATCTACCCCTTCCCGAACCCACAGTTCGTCCTCTGGCCGAACTACGAGCGTATGGCGGGGCTCGTGGAGGGCGACGGCAAGGTCAAGCTCGAGCAGTTCACCATCAGCGAGAACTTCATCGCGGACCAGCTCGTCGGGATCAACGACCTCATCGATTTCCTCGAGTCCTGGAACTTGAGCCACATCTCCAACCCCGCGGAGTGGTGTCAGTTCGTTGTAGGCTACATCGACTCGAGCATGGACGGCGGCGGCGGGTCGGGCTTTGCCGTCCCGCCCGTCGGCATGATGGGAGACATCATCACCTATTACATCGAGAAGTACCTCGGAGCGGGTGGCGCCGTGGCCGAATTCGTCAACGACCTGATCGGGGACATCACCTGCGCGCTGACTCTGGGTTACTTCTGCGACGACCCGATCGAGATCGCCGTCGAGGCGATCCTCGGCCTCCTCGAGCTCTTCGAGATCGACCTGTCGGGTCGGATCTCGGTCGTGATCAACCATGCAAACCGCTCGGGCGCCACGCTGGCCCAGGAGGTCGGCCACAACCTCGGCTTCGTCAACCCGTACGACTCCGTCAGCGATGACGGCAACATCTCCCATTCCAAGTACGACGAGGACCACCCGGGCCTGACGTTCTTCGACTCGCCGAGCGTGGCGGGCCCCGTATTCAACGTCGTTTCGCCCGGGAGGCTCTTCACGCCGGCGGACCTCCCCAAGTCGGTCATGGCCTACGCCCCGAGCGACAACAACGGCAACACCTTCTTCGAATCGGTCCACTACAACCGGATCCACCAGATGTTCAGGGCCTCGGGGGGAGGAGGCGGGGCCGCTCCGCGGGGCGGAGGATTGATCGAAGGTAAGCTCTTGCGCGTGTCGGGCGTCTTCGTCTTCCCCGAGAACGTGGCGATCGTGCGCGAGGCGGTGCCCGTGGAAGGACTTCCCGCCGAATCGCCTGTCATGCCCAACAGCCCGTTCTCCCTCGTCTTCCTCGACGCCGCGGGCGCGGTCCTCGGCCAGGGCGGCTTTCCGTTCAACGTGAGCCTGCCGATCTCGGGCCACGGCCACGAGCACGTCGAGCCGCTCGAGCGCGCGTATGCGGTCTTCTCGGTGGCCCGGAAGATCCCCGGCGGCACGGCGCGGGCCGAGATCCGCTACAAGGGGCAGTCAGTCTGGTCGGTCAGCTCCGGAGGACAGGCGCCGCGCCTGACGCTCCTCGCCCCCATGGGCGGCGAGAGATTTCCGGGCGGCGAGGAGATCGCTATCGAGTGGGCCGCCCTCGACATGGACGGCGACGCCCTCACCTACGCCGTGGAGTACTCGCTCGACGGCGGAGCGACGTTCCGGCCGCTCGCCCGCGCGCTCCGAGAGACCCGACACTCGTGGACGACATCGACTGTCGCCGGTTCGGATCGGATGGTGGTCCGAGTCACGGCGTCGGACGGTTTCAACACGACGCAAGCGGCTTCCGGTCCGTTCGCGGGTGAGGGCGGACCGCCCCTAGTCGCGATCCTCTCCCCCGGAGCTGGGGCGCGCCACCCGACTTCGTTGCCGCTCTCCCTCTTGGGCTGGGCGAGCGACCCCGCGCTGGGCGAAATCGCGGACGATGCGGCGTTCCGCTGGAGTTCATCGATTGCCGGCGACCTGGGCACGGGCCGCACGCTCCAGGCGCCCGGCCTCGCGGCCGGATCCCACACGATCCGGCTCGAGGTGACCGGCGGGGCCCGGACCGCCGGAGCCTCGGTCTCGATCGCCGTCGTGGCGGACTCGGACGGCGACGGCGTCCCCGACGAGGTCGAGGCGGCCTCCGGCGGCCTCCTCGACCCGAACGACGGCGAGGACACCTTCCGCGATCCGGACGGGGACGGCCTCACGAGCGGATCCGAGGCGCTCCTCCACGGCACGGATCCCGCGCAGGTCGACTCGGACGGCGACGGCATCCCGGACGGCGAGGAGGTCCAGAACGGGCTCGACCCGAGATCACGCGACACCGATGGAGATGGCAGAAGCGACGCCGGCGACAACTGCCCCCGCACGCCGAATGCAGGGCAGGAGGACTCGGACGGCGACGGTCTCGGCGACGCCTGCGACCTCGAATCGGCGGTGGGCTTTCGCCGTGGGGACTCGACAGCCGATGGACCCATCGACATCACCGACGCGGTGTACATCCTGAGCCACCTCTTCCTCGGAGGCGAGGCGCCGCGCTGCCCCGACGCCGCCGACTCCAACGACGACGGAGTCCTCGACATCTCGGATCCGCTCTCCATGCTCGGATTCCTCTTCCTCGGCGGGGCGGCGCCCCCGGCCCCCGGCCCGCGCGACTGCGGCCCGGACCCGAGCGCGGACGGTCTGGGGACGTGCGCGTACGCGGGGTGCGAGTGAGGTCGATCGGCGAAGTCACGCCTCGACCCACGCCCCCGCCCTCCCGGGTGACGTCGACCCCGTAACGTGCGGGAGCGTGATGGCCACGCCGTCGCGCGAGAGGGCGCCCAGGACGGCGATCTCGAGCGGTTCGCGGGCTTCGCAGGGGATCCCGAGGCGGTCGCTCTGGATCGCGGGCGACCCCATGTGGCGGCTGATGGCCTCGACGAGGACCGGGTTTCGGGCGCCGCCGCCGGCTAGGACCGTTTCATCGGCGCGCCACGGGCCCGCGGAGCGCGCGATGGCGGCCGCGACGGCCTCCACCACGGAACGGAGGACGTCCTCAGGGCGAAATCTCGCACCGGCGCCGGCGAGGAAGCTCGCGATCCACGTCTCTGGAACATCCTCACGACCGAGCGAGCGCAGCGCGCGGCCTCCTCGGAGGGCCGGAAGCTCCTCGACGAGCCGTGTGATCTCCTCGATCGGCTTCCCGGAGGCGGCGAGGCGGCCATCGCGGTCGAACGATAGGTCGGGACGCAGCGAGCGGGTCACTCCGTCGATGAGGAGGTTACACGGAGCGAGGTCTCGGGCCTGGATCTCCTGCGGGCCGCCTCCGGCCAGGAACGTCGCATTGGCGATGCCGCCGAGGTTGAGCACGAGACGGCTGCGGCACGCGTCGCGGAAGAAGATCCAGTCTGCCAGCGGTGTGATCGGCGCCCCCTCGCCGCCGGCGATGAGGTCTCTCTGGCGGAGGTCGTAGAGAACGGGAATATTCAACCGGCCGGCGATCGGCCAGGGATCGAAAAGCTGCCAGCTCAGCCCTTCGGAGGGCGCGTGGACGATCGTCTGGCCGTGCACGACCGCGAAATCGATCTTCGGTAGGTTCTCGCGCCGCATGAGTTCGCCGATCGCTTCCGCGTGGAGCTCTCCGAGGGACCGAGCCGCCCGCTGGAACTCGATGGCCGGCGCCGCGGAGCCTTCGGCGAGCCTCCGAAGCCTCGCTCCAAGCTCTCCGAGGGGCCGCGCCGCATGGGCGAGGAGCCGTGCCACGATCTCGAGGCCTCGCCCCCTCACCTCGGTGAGGACGATGTCGAGTCCGTCGAGGCTCGTCCCGGTCATGCAGCCGGCGATGGTGCGCGTGGGCGATGGTTCCACGAGGAACACGATAATGCGAGCGCCCGGGACCGCGCAAGGCGAGAACACAGGCGGGAAAGGAGGCGTGCAGGCAGGCATCAAGTTCTATTTCCCGTTCGAGAACGTAGAATAGCGGCTCCGATTCAGGGTCTGAGGCGCATTCGAGGCCTTCGCACGAGGCGACATGAAGCTGCATCGACGAACGTACCCCGCCGCCGTGGCTCTCCTACTCTCCGCGAGCCTTTGCTGGGCTCGACTTGAGGCCGCGGATCCGGTGCCAATTTCAGGTACGCTCGCCGCGGACACAACGTTCGCCTCGGATCCGGGAAGCTACTTCGTCGAGGGCAACCTCGTGGTCCCGTCCGGCGTGACGCTTCGGATCGAGCCGGGCGTCACCGTCCTCGTGAAGTCCTCGGTCTCGATCACGGTACAGGGGGCGCTTCAGGCCGACGGGACCGAAGAGAAGCCGATCCTTTTCACGCGCCAGGCCGCCGGAGCCGCCTGGGAGCGGATCCTTTTCGTCAAGGCCGCGGACAGCCGGTTCGTCCACTGCGTCTTCGAGTACACGGACAGCGAGGGGGCCCACCAGGACTACTACACGCCGGGGCCGAGGACCTACCACGAGGCCATCGTGGTCCTCGCCTCGCACGTCGACTTCGATCGATGCACATTCCGGAGGATGCCCGATGACTCCGCGGGCGCGGAAGGCGATGCCATTGCCATCATCTCGGACGACCCCGATAACCCCGGCGCCGCCACGGCGAGCATCCGGGCCTGCCGGTTCCTCGCCATCGGCCAGGGTGTTCACGAGAGATACTCGTCCATCGTCGTCGAGAACTGCTTCTTCACGGGCAAGCGCGGCGACAACGACGACATCGATCTTTACGGGGAGAGCACGCCGCCGCCCCTCGTGAGGAACAACGTCCTCGTCGACCCCGAGCACGACGACATGATCAACCCGACGAGGTGCTCGGCGGTCATCATCGGGAATTATCTCTCGGGCGGCGACGACCACGGCATGGTCCTCCGGGACGAAAGCTCACCCATCGTCATGAACAACATCATCGAAAAGTGCGCCAACGGCGGGATCGCGGTCGAGAACACCTGCAACGCCCTCCTCGTCAACAACACGATCGTCGACTGCGGGCGAGGAATCCGCCTCTTCGACCTCGGCCGTTGGGGCGCTCCCTACTTCCTGAAGCCGGGCGGCGGGACGGCGACGGTGATCAACTGCATCGTCTGGGACTGCCCGCAGCCGATCACGCTCGCGGACAGCTCGAACACGGAGATCGCCGACAAGGGGTCGCACGTCACCGTCATCCGGTCCGACGTGGAGAGCGGGCGCGCCGGCGTCTCGGTCTCCGGGGCGCAATCCACCGTGACCTGGGGCGAAGGGAACATCGACGCGGACCCCCTTTTCGTCGATGCGGCAACGGCCGATTTCCACCTCAAGGCCGGCTCGCCCGCGATCGACGCGGGCGTCGCGGACCGGGCGCCGGCGACGGACCGCGAAGGAAACCCGCGGCCGTGCGCGAGCGGCTACGATCTCGGCGCCTACGAGAGCTGCTCCGAGACCCCCGTACCGTTCTTGCGAGCCGACCCGAACGGCGACGGGAGGCAAGACCTCACCGACGCCGTCGCGATCCTCTTCTACCTCTATGCCGCGGGGACCGAACCCACTTGCGAGAAGAGTGCCGACGCCGACGACGGCGGCCAGGTCGACATGACCGACGCCATCTACATCCTCGGCTACCTCTTCCGCGATGCCCCGGCGATCCCCGAGCCGTCCCCGATCTGCGGCGCCGACCCGACGAGCGACGCTCTGAGATGCGCTTCTTACCCTTCGTGCCCCTGAGGGGCTTGAAGGAAGAAGGGCTGAGCGATTTTTCTTCCGGGCTTCATTCGGACTTCACGCAGTTCGAGATCATCCCCTAAGGGAGCCTCCGGGCATGTTTGACTGCCGAAAGTCCGTCGATCATGCTTTGAGGTGATTCTCACCGCGATTGGTTGGGTTTGTTTCGGTCGCTCCGGAGTAAGGGGCGCGATTCCGAGCGCCATTCGAATTGGATTGCCCCCGGGAGGAGTCAAGAATGTTTGCGAGAAGAGCTGAGATCTCGACGATCGTTGCGCTGGCCCTCGTTTGGCTGGCCGCACCCGCCAAGGGGGACGAGGTGACCCTCGAGCCCCTGGGCGTCGTCCTACCGCCGGAGCCCCTGGCGGACATCCTCGATGAGGCGGCAGCGGAGATCGTCGCGCACGACCCGCGCACGCAGCGCCTCTTCATCGTCAACGTCTTCAAGAACCGGATCGACATGGCCGACATCTCGGATCCCTCCGCGCCGGCTTACATCGGCGCGATCGATCTCTCGCCCTACGGCGCCTCGCCGACCAACGTCGCGGTGCGCAAGTGGACGAGGGAACTGGCGGTCTCGGTCGCAAGCGATCCCAGGACTGATCCGGGCAAAGTCGTCTTCTTCACGACCGACGGTGCGTTCCTCGCATCCGTCACGGTCGGAGCGTTGCCCGACATGCTCACCTACACGCACGACGGAGCGAGAGTCGTCGTGGCGAACGAGGGCGAGCCGAGCGACGACTACACGGTCGACCCCGAGGGGACGGTCAGCATCATCGACGTTCCTTTCGGCGCCCGCTGGGTGCGCCAGAGTAACGTCCGCACGGTCGACTTCCGTGCCTTCAACGGCATGGAGGACCTGCTGCGGTCCGCCGGCGTCCGGATCTTCGGCCCCGGCGCCTCCGCCGCGCAGGACTTCGAGCCGGAATACCTGACCCTCTCCACCGATTCCAGGAAGGCCTGGGTGACCCTCCAGGAGAACAACGCGATCGCGGAGGTCGACATCCGGCGCGGGCGCGTCACGAACCTGATCCCTCTTGGCTACAAGGACCACAGCCTGGCACGGAACAAGCTCGATGCGAGCGACAGGGACGGAAAGATCAACATCGCCAACTGGCCGGTCAAGGGCATGTACCTGCCGGATGCGATCGCCTACCACGAGGGGTTCCTCGTGACGGTCAACGAAGGGGACGCTCGGGCCTACCCCGGGTTCAGCGAGGAGACGCGCGTCGGCTCGGTAACCCTGGACTCGATCGCATTCCCCAACGCCGCCGAGCTGAAGGCCAATGCGAACCTCGGCCGCTTGCGCATGACGAGCGCACCGCCGAGTGGAAAGAGCGCCGACGGCGTCTTCTCGGAGATTTACAGTTTCGGCGCGCGTTCTTTCTCTATCTGGTCGGCCCAAGGCGATCTGGTGTTCGACAGCGGCGACGAGATCGAGCAGCTCACGGCCTTCACCTATCCGAGCAACTTCAACTCCACCCATGCCGCCAACGAGTTCGACACGCGGAGCGACGACAAGGGGCCGGAGCCCGAAGGGCTGACCCTTGGCACGATCCGGGGCTGCACGTATGCCTTCATCGCGCTCGAGCGGATCGGAGGGGTCGTCGTCTACAACATCACGAACCCGCACAGCCCTGCGATCGCCGGGTACAAGAACACGCGCGACTTCGCCGGCGACCCCAAATCGGGCACGGCAGGAGATCTCGGGCCCGAGGGCGTGGTCTTCATCCCGAGGTGGCAGAGCCCCATCGGCGCCCCGCTCCTCGTTCTGGCCAACGAGGTCAGCGGGACGACAAGGCTCTTCAAGGTCGTCGCCGAGGGTCGCTGCTTCGGGGAGGACAAGGACGACGAGGACTAGAACGCCAGAGATAAGAGAAATTCACCACGGAGACACGGAGGCACGGAGGAAGACGGGAGAAGTGAGGCTGCATTCGCCTGCGCTACTCTTCGTCCTCAGCGTCCTCCGCCGTTAACAAATCTGCAGGTACGTGCCTGCACACATGGGCTTTCAGATCGTCGCTCATCCGGGCAGAATTCTCCGGAAGGGAAAACGGTGATGAAATCAAACGCCCGGCCCGCCCTCTGCTCGTTCCTCCTCCTTCTCTG
>Ga0187892_10004311_pt1 | contig 24110 bp, 20 predicted proteins | sample MA1701073metaG_FD_139345 | JGI IMG/M metagenome (GOLD analysis project Ga0187892, IMG submission 139345) | Bio-ooze microbial communities from a basaltic lava cave in the Kipuka Kanohina Cave System on the Island of Hawaii, USA - MA170107-3 metaG ... | reverse complement strand
GCCTTCGCGGGCATCGTGCATCTTCATCTTTCGCTCAAGCGAGAGTTCGGATCGTGATAGATCGACGGTCATTTCTTCTAAAACAGTGTAGTTTCTGACACAGACATGTCAAGTTGATACACAATTGGAACGAAAACGGATGATTTTTGGGGATTCGTTTGCAGAGACCCGCACGAAGTAAGGCGCCCGCAACACTAACGAGCGCCCTTACTTTGTGCGCGCCTTCTGCAACAGATCTCGGCGTGCAGCCCTTTTATCAGTTGACCTGTCGCGGTCTCGTTTCGGGATTTGGCATACGGCCTCGCGGTTGTTCTCGCGGCGTCGAAACAGGTCGCGGCGTCGGTGCTTTTACCGGTGTGTTGCCCGGAGGTTGTTTTGTCGCGCCGTTTGAATTCGCGCCCGAATTTGAATTTGACGTCGCGGAATTTGAATTTATAGCTTTATTTGAATTCGCGTCCGGTTTAGAAACATAGTTGACGCGCTGTCGACCGGCCTCGGCATCTTCGAGCATCTCGATGGCTCGGCTGTTCGAATCGTCGAGATCGATCGCTTTTTTCAGCGACTTGATCGCATCGTGATAACGGGCAAGCTTGATCTGCGCAGCTCCGAGTTCGGTCAGATACTCGGTGTCGTCGGGTTTGAGTTCGACGGCTTTTTCAAAAGCATTGACGGCTTCTTCGTCTTTATTTAATTTTGAGTAGGTTCGGCCGAGATTAAACTGGCCGATGTCGTCCTTCGGGTTAGCGGCGAGCATTTTTTTGTATGCAACAACCGCTCGCTCGAATGCTCTTTGAGAGCGCGACTTTTTCTTTTCGTCGCCACCCGTTTCGACGACTTCGCCCGACTGCTCAATTTGCAGATCCAACAGATCGTATGCGATGCCGAGATAAAAATGTGCTTCCGCCAAGTCGGGATTTAGTTCAACCGCCTTTTGGAGCGAAGCGATCGCGGCCTCGGTTTGGTTTTCGTCAAACAGCCGTTTGCCCTCGGCCAGTGCGGTGTTTGCATCGGTTGTATCGACTGCCGAGCCGTCCGTGTTGGCAGCATCGGCGTTAGGGCTACTGCCGCATCCAAAACTCGCGGTAAGAGCGAGCAAGGTCATAAATAAAAGAAAAGTGCGTTGCATAAAATGTTTGTGTATAAATCGGCGATTCGAGATGCCTAACCCGGCGGAAAGACGAACGGCCGTCCCGCGAGCAGATGAACGTGAAGATGAAAAACCGTCTGGCCGCCGTCAGCGTTTGTATTTATGACGACTCGGTAGCCATCTTCAGCAAAACCGGTGTCGCGAGCGATGTTTGCGGCGGTTAAAAGCAAATGGCCGAGCGTCGCTTTGTGCTCAGTTTTGGCTTTGTCGAGCGAATCAAAATGTTCACGCGGCACGATCAAAAGATGCGTCGGTGCTTGCGGACTGAGGTCGTTGAAGGCGATGCACATGTCGTCCTCAAAGACGCGCGTCGAAGGAATCTCACCTGCGACAATTTTGCAGAATATACAACTGATCTCACTCATAAAACCTTTGCCCAAGATATGCGCGTAAGCAAGGGCAGTATTCGAGCGTAAGTTGGATGTTCCGCCCTTGCTTACGCGCGGGCTTGGGCATCTTGTTCGTCGGCCATGCCGGTTTTTATTCGCTCGATGTCGGCGCCGAGTGAACGAAGTTTACGAACGATCGTTTCGTAACCGCGATCGATGTGATAAACGCGGTCGATAAGAGTCTCGCCTTCGGCACATAATGCAGCGAGAACAAGCGATGCGGACGCTCGCAGATCCGATGCGAGAATAGGCGCGCCCATCAACTTTCGCGCACCGCGAACAGTCGCCGTGTTGCCTGAGATATTGATGTCGGCACCCATGCGGATCATTTCGGACGCGTGCATAAAACGGTTCTCGAATATAGTCTCGACGATCTTCGATTCGCCCTCGGCTTGCGTCATCAGCGCCATGTATTGAGCCTGCATGTCGGTCGGAAAGTTCGGATGCGGCTCGGTTGTAACGTCGATTGCTTTAAGACCGGACGACGCGCGTTTGACGTGCAGCGTGTTCGGATTCAGTTCTTCGATCTCGACGCCGGCGTCGCGCATTTTTGCGATCACGGCGGTAAGATGCGAGGGGACGCAACTTTTTATTTCGAGCTCGCCGCCGGTGATTGCCGCTGCTGCCATGAATGTCCCGGTCTCGATGCGGTCGGGAATTATCGTATGTTCGGCACCGCCCAGCGCCTCGACGCCGTCGATCTCGATCGTAGGCGTTCCGGCGCCTTTTATTCGAGCGCCCATTTTATTGAGCAGCTCGGCGAGGTCCTCGATCTCGGGCTCCATCGCGGCGTTTGTGATCGTCGTCCTTCCGTCGGCGAGAGCGGCGGCCATCATTACGTTCTCGGTGCCGGTGACCGTGACTTTTTCAAAATTAACTTCGTTGCCGGTGAGCCGGCCTTTTGGCGCACGTGCGACAACATCGCCGGATTCGAGCGAAACTTCGGCACCTAGTTGCTCGAACGCTTTTAAATGCAAATCGATCGGACGTGTTCCGATCGCGCAGCCGCCGGGCAAACTGACCTTTGCCTGGCCGAATCGCGCTAGCAGCGGCCCCAACGCCAGCACGCTCGCACGCATTGTTTTGACGAGATGATACGGAGCTTCGAACAGCTCGACATTGCGAGCCGTCACCTTATGAGTGCGCAATTCCGGTGTTAAAACAGTCGCTCCTAAATCCTCGAGCAGACGCCGCTGCGTGATCAGATCTTTGACATACGGCACGTTGTGCAGAATTACCGTCTCGGGCGTGAGCAAGGTTGCGGCGAGACACGGCAACGCCGAGTTTTTTGCACCGCCGATCTCGATCTTGCCGTTAAGCGGTTTGCCGCCGCGTATTAAAAACTTGTCCATCAGAGTAAAAAAGCCTCGCTTCGTGAGCGTCGGCATTAAGCGAATTTGATATGTCCGTTAACGAAATGTTATCACAAGAAACAAAGAATAAGATAAGCCACGAATGCACGAAAAAAATAAAGTGGTTTCCTGCATTTAACGGTGCATTAAAGACTTTCTTTGCGTTCTTGGCGTCTTTGCGTGAACAAAAAAGAACGTTTCACGCAAAGCCGCAAAGAACGCAAAGTAAGGTAAACACTTGCTCTCTTATATTTTTTCTCGATTGCGATACGCCGCCATCGCCTCGGCGGCACCGGCGTGAATGATCTCGGGCTTGTGATATTTCCAGTATTTTTCAAACTCTTCGTCGGTCATCGACGTTTCAGCGCGTGTTTTTTCTTTTAGAAAATTTTCGGCCCAGGCTCGAATGTCCGTATCGGTGTTCAACGCCGTTCGGGCGCCGTGCATCAAATTGTCGCGTTCCATAATGTCTCCCGGCTGTGATACTTTGAGATCAGCATCTATTTTTATTGGAGTTTTTTTGTGAAATTTAAAATCCTCAGCTTATTTTTGATACTAACATTTATCGCGGGTTCAAGTCCTGCGCAGAAAGGCGGCAAGACCGCTACCAAAGCTGCGTCGGCGACCACGTCAAAACCGCAAAAAGCGTATGAAATACCGGTTCAGGTAAAAACGCTTGCGAACGGTTTGCAGGTGATCGTGCTGCCCGATTCGTCGGTGCCGATCGTGACGATCGAATTTGCGGTTCGCACCGGTTCGTTCACCGAGCCGCCCGAACTCAACGGCCTGTCGCATCTTTACGAGCACATGTTTTTTAAGCCGAACGCGGCGCGGCTGTTGGTTCAATGTGAAAACGCGATGCGCCAAGGACCACTAAATTCGTACGGACAACAGATTTGTGCCGGCCCGCTGAAACTAAAATCGACGATCGGTGACACGAGTTATCTGAACAACGTCGAGCAGATCGGCATCGCCAACAACGCCGAGACACACGAAGAAGTCGTCAACTATTACGTCACCACGACGTCGCCGCACATGCTGACGGCTCTCAAATATATTAAAGATTCGATTCGATTTCCGACATTCGACAGCGAGGAGTTTGACAGTGAAAAGCGCGTCGTCATCGCCGAGCTTGACCGCAATTTGTCGCAGCCGTTTTACTTTCTCGATCGCGCGCTGCACGACAAACTTTTCTACAAATACCCGACTCGAAAAAGCCCCGGCGGCACACGCGAAACCGTCACCGCCGCGACGACCGATCAGATGCGGCTCATCCAATCGCGTTACTACGTGCCGAATAATTCTGCTTTGATCGTGACCGGCGACGTTAATGCCGAGAACATTTTCACGCTCGCCGAACAACAATTTGGCGACTGGGCGAAAGGCGAAGATCCGTTTGTAAAATTTCCGCTCGTCGAGCACCCGCCGCTCGCAAAGAGCGAAGGCGCGATCATCACGCAGCCGGTCGAGAGCGTTATCATTCAGATCGGCTGGCACGGGCCGTCGATCGGCAAGGACGATGTCTCGACCTACGCGGCAGATGTTTTTTCGTATATCGTGCAGCAGCCAGATTCGCGATTTTCGCGAGCGATGATCGACAGCGGACTGACCGTGTCGGCGAGCGTGCATTATTATACGCAGCGTAACGTCGGGCCGATTCGCGTCACGCTCGTTACGACGCCCGACAAAGCAAAAGCCGCTGTTGCAGCAGCTTACAAAGAGATCGCGCGTTTTAACGACCTGACTTACTTCACAAATGTCGAGCTCCAAAACGCAAAGACTCTGCTCGAAGCCGAGGATCTTTATCGCCGCGAAAAACTGAGTGACTACACGCACACGCTCAGCTTCTGGTGGTCATCGACCGGCATCGAATATTTTCGCGGCTATCACAAAAATCTTCGCGCCGTGACGCGTGCCGACATCTCGCGTTACGTCACGACTTACATCCAAAACAAACCGCACGTCGGTCTCGCGCTGATCTCGGAAGAGCAGCAGCGAATCGCAAATCTGACGACTGACGATCTGATCGGAGGGCGACAATAATGAAAAGAGTTTTTTGTGCGACCGTCACTTCTTTTTTACTGTTCGCTCTCGCATCGATCGCCTTTGCACAAGCGAGTGTCGCCGACTCTCAGGTCACCGAGTTTGACTTGAGCGGCATGAAAGTTCTCGTAAAGCGTCGTGTGGGAACGCCGACCGTCTCCGCCGGTTTGTTTATCAAGGGCGGCTCGCGAGAGATCGCGGCGCTGAATGCGGGCATCGAAGATTTCATGCTCAACGCCGCCGTCGAAGGCAGCCGACAATTTCCGCGTGCCGTCCTGCGTCGCGAATTGGCGAGCACAGGCAGCAGTATCGGCGGCGGAGCGAATTATGATTACAGCGGTATTTCGCTCGGCACGACGCTAAATAATTTTGAGTCCACGTGGAAGATTTTTGCAGACATCGCGCTCAACCCCGCGTTTGCCGTGAGCGATGTCGAACTAACACGCGGCAAGCTGCTGACCGTGCTTCAAAGCATCGACGACAGCCCCGACGCTAGTTTGCAGGCGCTCGTCGATAAAAAAATTCTCTCCGGCACTTCCTATGGCGAAGGCCCGGAAGGCACGATTCAGACGATCGGGCGTTTCACCGCCGCCGACCTCACCGCGCATCACAAAAAGATAATGGTGACCTCGCGGCTGCTGCTCGTCGTGGTCGGCGATATCGATGCCGAGACTATAAAGCGTCTCGCCACGGCGTCGTTTGGCAAACTGCCGCGCGGAGATTTTAAACCGCCTGCGGTTCCGTCGCTCGATTTCTCGAAGGCAACGCTCGATGTTACAAACAAATCGCTACAGACAAATTACGTCAACGGAATTTTCGCGGCACCGACGTTAAACCATCCCGATTATTTTGCGATGCGCGTCGCAGTCTCTATACTTCAGGACAGGTTGTTTCAGGAAGTGCGTGTCAAACGAAATCTCTCATACGCACCGAGCGCGAGTCTCGGCTCGCTCGAGGCAAACACCGGTGCGATCTACGTCACTTCGGTCAATGCAAACGAAGCCGTTCGCGTCGCGCTCGACGAGATCAAGCGGCTAAAAACCGAACCCGTGAGCCAAAACGAGATCTCGGCGACCGCCGGAATGTTTTTGACAAATCATTTTATGGGACAGGAAACAAACACCGCGCAGGCACGAAGTTTGGCGACCTACGAGTTGATCGGCGGCGGCTGGCGAAACTCGTTCAAGTTTCTCGAAGGCGTCCGTGCCGTCCGGCCCGACGACGTTAGATCGGTCGCAAATAAATATATCCGCAACCTTCGCTTCATGGTCGTCGGCGACCCGACGGCGATCGACCGGAATGTTTTTTTGCAAAATTAGGCGCGAAAAAGCCCGACAGGAAGGAGGGTTTTCCCGCCGGGCTCAAAAGCTTCAAACGTTTTTTTAATAGCGATCCAAACTACTTATAAATGTCCAAAGCCGGTGTTAGGATGAATCGCCGATAGGGCAAGTTGCTGATAATTTTTTGTATAACAAAAAGGCGTGAAGCTGATGTGCTTCACGCCTTTTAATTGCAGAAATAGTTTGATTTAGCCGACCTTTGGTTTATCAACCGTGCCGTCGGTTTTCTGTTTGCGAAACTCCTCGCGTTTCTGCTTCATCTGCTCGCGACGTTCCTTCATTTCGAGTTTATTCTTCTCGATCTGAGTTTTTTGCTCGGCGGTGAAGACGTTCATAATTTGCTCGTGAACGGCTTTGCCCTTCGCCTGAGCTTGCTCACGAAGCGTTTTGATACGAACTTCCTGATCGGCTGTGAGCGTGCCGTCATGCTTTGCTTTCCTTAAGCTGCGAAACTCGTCCATCAACGCCTGATCGGGCTTATTCGCCTCGCGAATGCCCTTGATCTGCTCTTTTTGAACGTCGGTCAGTTCGATGCCGCGCATAAAGCCGCGCATTCCGTGACGGTCGTGTTTCTTGCCGCCAAAACCTCTGCCGCCGAATTTGCCAAAGCCACCGCGCTTGCCCTTGAACGGCTTTTCGACCTTGTCAGGAGCCGTTCCCGGCGTCTCGGCCTTTGTTTCCTGAGCCATCGAAACGCTCGAAAACGCGGCAATGACGCCCGCAACTGTGAGTGTAGAAATAAATCTGAACTTTAATGACATAGTTAATTACCTCTTTGAAAATTAAATTGGCTTCTCGCCTTTTCGTGATATTTGACGCGCGGCTTATGCGTTTGGTCTTAGGTTTTTCGCGCGCCAGATGTAAAGAAATGTAATCACCGCGTGTTTACCAAATGAGCGGCGTAACGCTAAAATAACTTAGCAAACGCGTTACTCATGAGATTTTTATCAGAGATAAATTCACCGGCCGACCTGCGGCAACTTCGCGTCGAAGATCTGCAAGAGGTCGCCGACGAAGTTCGCCAGTTCATCATCGATACGTGTTCGCGCGTCGGCGGCCACACGGGCGCGTCGCTCGGTGCGGTCGAGTTGGCCGTCGCGATGCACTACGTTTTTGACACGCCGAACGACCGGCTTGTCTGGGACGTTGGGCATCAGGCCTACGCGCACAAAATTCTCACCGGCCGTCGCGACGAACTTCACACGATCAAGCAGCATGGCGGATTAAGCGGCTTTCTTCGCCGTGACGAGTCTGAATACGATACTTTCGGCGCCGGTCACGCATCGACCTCGCTCTCGGCTGCGCTGGGCATGGCGATAGCGCGTGATACGAAAGACGAGGACTTTCACGTCTGCGCGCTGATCGGTGACTCTTCTCTCGCCGGCGGTATGGCGATGGAAGCGATCAACCAAGCCGGTCATCTGAAATCACGTTTGATCGTTTTGCTAAACGACAACGAAATGTCGATCGCACCGGCAGTCGGCGCCTTGAGCCGCTATTTAAATCGAATAAAAGAAGCGCAAAGTTACCAGCATTTAAAAGAAGAGATCGGCGATGTGCTCGAGAGCGTGCCGGGTATAGGTGGCAAGCTGCGTGCTGCTGCAAAGTCGGTAAAGGACGCGATCGCGGCGGCGGTATTGCCCGGCGCGTTGGTGAATGAGCTTGGCTTCAAATATATCGGCTACGTCGATGGCCACAACGTTTCGATGCTCGTTCGTGCGCTCGAAGAAGCGAAAAAAGTAACGGACGGGCCGGTGATCGTTCACGCACTTACCGTCAAGGGCAAAGGTTTTCCGAACCCCGAAAAAAATTATTACGCATATCACGCGACCGGCCCGTTCGACCCGAAAACCGGCTTGCCTTACAAATCGTCTAAGGCTGCGGCACCGACTTACACGCAAGTTTTTGGGCTTACGATGTGCGAACTGATGGAGCGCGACTCGCGCATTGTCGCGCTCACCGCAGCGATGCCCGACGGCACCGGAGTCGATAAGGTTCTCGAAAAATTTCCCGACCGATCTTACGACGTCGGCATTGCCGAGCAGCACGCGATGACATTTTGCGCCGGCATGGCGTGCGAAGGCATGAAGCCGGTCGCAGCGATCTATTCGACATTTTTGCAGCGTGCTTTTGATCAGGTGATTCATGATGTGTGTCTGCAAAACCTAAACGTGACGATTGCGATGGATCGCGCCGGCATCGTCGGTGCCGACGGCCCGACGCATCACGGCTTGCTCGACATTGCGTATCTGCGGGGTTATCCGAACATCATCTTGATGGCGCCCAAAGACGAGGCCGAGATGCGAGACATGATGCTCACCGCGATCGAGCACAAAGGACCGGCCGCTCTTCGCTATCCGCGCGGCAACGGGCAAGGCGTTGACATCAGCTCGCCGCCAAAGCAGATCGAGATCGGCAAGGCAGAAGTTTTGAAAGAAGGCAGCGATGTCGCGATCCTGGCTTACGGCCCGATTGCCTACACGGCTCTCGACGCTGCGAAGTCGCTGGAAAAAGACGGCATTCGTGCGAGTGTAGTAAACGCGCGTTTCGTAAAGCCGCTCGACGCCGAAATGATCGCCGCGATCGCGCGATCGCATCGCTTGATCGTAACCGCCGAGGACGCTTATCTTGCCGGCGGCTTTGGCTCGGCAGTGCTTGAACTACTTGAAAAGAAACTTCTCTCAGACAAAGTTAAAGTCGTCCGCATCGGCGTGCCGGATGAGATCGTCACGCACGGCGATCCGAAAATTCTGCTTGCAAATTACGGCCTCGACGCCGACGGCATTTATTCGAAAACACTCGAGGCGCTCGAAAGTCTCGAAGAAAAACAGATTAATCGCAAACAGATCAAAGTCGTAAGATAGACGTTTACTTTTTGAACTTCTGTGCTTTTCTTTGCGTTCTTAGCGTCTTTGCGTGAGACATCTCTTATTTCACGCAAAGCCGCAAAGAACTCAAAGCAACAGCCGAAACCATCATTGACTAAATCTAAAGTTCGTATAATATCTAACTAATCATGAAGAAATTCAGGTTGGTAAAAACCGCAAAGTTTTTTTCCCCTCTTCTGATACTTCTGCTCGCTAATTTTTCATCAAATTCACAAAGCCTCACCGTCACTGACGTTCAAACGGTAATTGCGCAAGCCGTGTCGAAAGCCGTCGCGATGAATCAGCGCGTCACTGTTTCCGTAACCGACAAAGAAGGGAATCTGCTCGGCACGTTTACGATGACCGGTGCGTCGGCCACGACGTTGATCCGCAGCGTCGGTCGCGCAGGTCAAGGTCTCGAAAATTTATCAGTGCCGTCGTCCGCAGCTTCAAACTCGAAAGCGGGAACGGCCGGAATATTCTCGACCGGCGGCAATGCGTTCACGACGCGAACAGCAAGCTTTATTATTCAGGACCACTTTCCGCCCGGCATCGACAATCGCCCCGGCGGGCCGCTCTACGGCGTGCAGTTTTCGACGCTGCCGTGCTCGGACATCGCGATCGCGGGGTTGCCGTTGGGATTGTCGGGCGATGCGGGCGGTTTGCCGCTTTATAAAAATGGCGTTGCGGTCGGCGGCGTCGGCGTCGAAGGTGACGGTCTTTACACCGTCGATCGCGTGCCCACTGACGACGATTTTTCTGCCGAAGAAACTATCGCTGTTTATGCAACGCGCGGATTTGAATCGCCCGCGTTGATTCGCGGCGACAATATTCTCGTTGAAGGCATTCGTCTGCCGTTTACGAACACGGTTGACGCGACGACCGTTACGACGATTCCGTTTGGCAGTCTGCCGGGCGTCGTGACTTCGCCGATCGCGGCGGCACCGGCGAGCGATTTTGTGCCCGGCGTGCTCGGCGGCATCAACGGTCAATTCAGCATGCGTTTTCCCACGGTCGCGGGCTCGAATCTGACTGCGGCCGAAGTGAATTCGATACTCGCCGCCGCAGTGCAAACTGCGAACCGAGCGCGTGCCGGCATTCGTCAGCCGCTTGGCAGCAACGCGCGCGTCAACATAGCCGTCGTCGATACGAATGGTGCCGTGCTCGGTATATTTAGACAACTTGATGCGCCGGTTTTCGGTCTCGACGTGTCCGTGCAAAAAGCGCGCTCGTCAAACTTTTTCGCTCGATCTGACGCAGCCGCTAAATTAACCGCCGCAGGTTTCGGCTCTTATGTCACGCGTGCCGCTGCGGACGGCCTCGCGCTCAACGGCGCGATCGCCTTCAGTGATCGAGGGCTAGGATTTTTACATCGTCCGTTGTTTCCCGACGGTATCAACGGAACCGCGGCCGGGCCATTTAGCCGTGAGCTTGCAGATTGGAGTCCGTTCAATGTCGGTCTGCAACTCGATCTGAGTGCGGCAGCTTTGATCTCGCCGCCGCCGCCGATCTGTCGCGGCGCGGTTTATACAAAATGGACGATGATCGCACCGTGTCCGTGTACGTCGGTGCCCGAACTTAGAAATGGTTTACAAATTTTCGCGGGCGGCATTCCGCTCTATCGCGGCTCGACGCACGTCGGCGGCATCGGCGTAAGTGGCGACGGCATCGATCAGGACGATCTGATCGCGGCGGCTGGCGCAAATGCGTTTGCACCGCCGATAGCTATGCGCTCGGATAACATTTTTGTCCGCAGCGTCCGTCTTCCGTTCTTAAAATTTCCGGCGCGACCTTTTCTCGATCAACCATAATGCGCGTTTTATGTTTTGTCTCGCTTGTCGTCCTGGCGTCGCCATTCTGGGCGACAGACGGACGCGCGCAAGATCGCGGCTCGATCGAGATCTCGGGCCGCGTCAGCGTTGCGGGTGCGCAAGTGAAGCTAAAACGTAAACGCTTTTATCTTTTTCGCGGCGGTCTCGAAGCGAACAAAGCGATGATCGAGCGGATCAAGGCCGCGAGCGTCACTTCGCGAGATTGCTTTTACTGCAAGGCAAAAGCGAGCGCTGAATACACGACGTGGCTAAAATCGGGCGACTGCGAATCACCATACTGCCGCGAGATCGAGGGCCAAGACATCGAAAAGGTTCCCGAATTTCAGGCTGCATATCAAAAAGGTCTGAAACAATTTCGTGGCAAACCCAACCTCGCGCAAAAGTGGTTGACGACAAACCTAACGCCGGCGCTTCGCGACGGATTTTATCGCGACCGTAAAACCCTAACGACCGGCTTGCTCGGCGCGGCAAAACCGCTTCAGTCGTCGATGACCGACAGCGTCTCGGTCGTCGCGATCTTTATCGACATACCTCTAAATATCGCTGCGGGCAAAAAGACAGAGACTTTTCTCGTGAGCAATCTTGTGCCCATCGAGATCGGCGACAAAAGTTACGTGTGGGCGTGCGAAGCCGAGATCAGCGTCGGTAAAAAAGTAAAGCTACCGCCGCTGCCCCTCGCCGACACATCGAAGATAGTAAAAAAATGTGAAGTCGTCGTGCGCGATCTGCCAAAATGCACGGTCGGGAGTTGTGCTCAATGAAGAGAAAAGTTTTCACAATCTCGGCTGTGTTAATCGTCGCAATTATTTTTGCTGTCGGCTCATCAGCGCAAAATCGCGACCGTTTTTCGCACTCGACGCCGGCGCATCAGAAGAAAAATTGTGCCTCGTGTCACAATATGCCGACGGCGAATTGGGTTGCGGCGCGCGGCTTTCCGGATGTTGCGGACTTTCCAGGCCATGCGGCGTGTGCGAGCTGTCACATGCGAGATTTTTTTCGCGGCGGCAATAAGCCTATATTTTGTCTCGGCTGTCACAGCGACGTCGGTCCGGGACGCGGACCGCGATTTGCGTTTCCGGTTCAGTCGCGTTCGCACGAATTTTTGACAAAGTTTCCGCACAATGTTCATCAGGATGTTGTCGCGCGCAATGATAGTCGCAACGAGATCGCCGTCGCACATTTTGTGAACGCTAGCTTCACGCGGAATGTTGACGACAAGCCTCCGCAATTCAACAACTGTGCGATCTGTCACGAAACGAGCACAAAACTGCCGAAGCTCGAAACGCTGCCGCCGAAAGATAAAAGTCTGACACCGCTTGGGCTTGCGTTAACAGAAAGTTTTACGCCGGCGGCCGCGTTCTTCAAAGACATGCCGAGCGGTCATCAGACTTGCTTTGCGTGTCATTACACCGGTGTCAAACCCGTCGCGAACAACTGCGCCGGTTGTCACACGCTGACAAAATCTTACACAGACACGAACATTCTTGGTCGCTATTCGCTTAAATTCGATCACATGGATAAAAACGAGCGGGGTGATTTTGTCCACACACGTGACTGCATGACGTGTCACGTGCGCATTTCGCAAAACGATGACATTGCGAAAATGAAAGACCCGGACGTTCCTATTCTCGCGTGCATCGCGTGTCACGGTGATAAACTGACCGAGGAGATCGGCAAACGCGAATCGTCGGTTGCGGCAAACACCGCCGCGTTTCAGTGCAGCTATTGTCACACGACCGCGATCGGTCGTTTCGCGATTCCGTTAAGTCACAAATAATGAATTGCCTCCAGCTTTAGCTGGAGGATAAGATTTGCAAAAAGATGCCGGCTTTAGCCGAACAGTTTTTAACCCAGATTAAGCATTAGAAAGAGTAATGATGTCTCTTCTGGTTTCTTCTTTATGATTTCTTTGCGTTCTTTGCGTCTTTGCGTGAGATAAAAGATTTTTTTCACGCAAAGCCGCAAAGGACGCAAAGGAAGAAAAATAGGATAAAAGCTCCTATCGCTTACTCCGGGTTTAACAAATCATTGGGCTAAAGCCCTGGATGGTTTTTGACTACAACCTCCAGCTAAAGCTGGAGGCAATTCACAAAGCCTTTAAGAAAGTGAGCAAACAGATTATCAAATTATTTTTGATCGTGGGCGTATTCACTATTTTTGTCGCCAGTTGTCTCAAACAAGAGGGGCGCGTCTCGCCGACGATCACGTCCGCCGAAACGCCCTATCCTGTTCCCGAACGCGTTTCCGACAAAACTTTTAAGGCGTTTTCGCATCGCATCGAGGAACACAAGCAATTCGATTGCACGTCGTGTCACAAGCGCGAGGGCCGCTCGCTGAAGATGGATTTCGCCGCGCACGAATCCTGCGTCGGCTGTCACCTCAATCAATTCACGAGCGAAGAGCAGACGATGTGCGCGATCTGTCACAACGATCTCGGAGCGTCACCGCCGACGATGAAAACTTTTCCCGTGAGTTTTAAAGAAGGCTTTAACATGAAGTTCGATCACGCCGCTCACGACAATGGCGCCGGTCGTCCGGCCGCAGGCTGCGCAGAATGTCACGAACCGAGCGGTGCGGGACGCGCGATTCCCGTCGGCTTTCAGGCACACGCGACCTGCTACGCATGTCACACGCCCGAGAGCAAGATCGGCTCATGCAACGTCTGCCACCAACTCGCGCCATACAGCCGCACGCTGCAATCGCGTTATGTCTTTAAAGCAGTATTCAGCCACGCGGAACACGGCGGCGTAGGCTGCGCCGATTGTCACTCGGTGCGCGCCGGCGCGCCGCAAGGCCGCCAAGTCACAAACATCGCCGCCCAGCAGCACAACGTCGCTCCGTCAAACAACTGCGCGATGTGCCACAACGGCTCGCGCGCCTTCAACGGCAACGACATTATCAACATGTCGAGCTGCACCCGCTGTCACTCAGGCTCCGGCTTCGACATGCTGCCCGGCAGCCCGCAGTAATTTCGGTCGAACATCCTCGACCTTCGATTTTCGCATCTCACGAAATAATTGACATTAAAGGTCTAAAGGCGTTTTAATAGGGTCACAAAGTGTTATGAAAAATCTGGCTAAATTGCTCGTGATAGGTGTGTTTGGTGTCGGGGCGTTTGCGGCGATCTTGAGCGGGTTGCGGCTCGACGATTTTGGTGCGGGCGTGTTGGCGCAGGCCGTGCCGACGCCGCCGGCGAATGCTAATGCGAACAAGCCGGTGAATGCCAACATGCCGGTTAACGTGAATGCAAACACGACTGCGGCGAGCGGCAAGACTATCCCGAAAACTTTTACGCTCGGCAAAGACAGCCAGAGCGAGCACGGCGAAGTTTTTTTCGATCACGACACGCACGCTTTTAAAAATTACAGCCCTGACGGTAAATCGGTCGTCGGTTGTGTCGAGTGTCATCACACCGATCAGCCGAAGTCGGCGCTCAAACTGCCGCTCATCACATCCGAGCGCGACGCGATTCTCACGATGGACGTCTGGCGCGCTTCGTCGCAAAAAGTTTCGACCTGTCGTAGCTGTCACTTTCAAGACGCCAACATTCCCGACGGCAAAGAGATGCCGACGGCCGACTACACTACGGGCGGCAAAACGGTCACAAAAGATCTGAACAACGAGCTTGCATATCACATCAACTGCAACACTTGTCACGATGCGGCGGCGAAATTGCGGCCCGATCTAAAAGGCAAGAAAGGTTTTGCGACGACCGCCGATTGCATGTCCTGTCACAAAGCAAATTAAATTAATGGCCGAGAAAGTTTGCGACAACTGCGGCGAACGCGTCGATGAGGCAAAGGCGTTTTGCCCTGCTTGCGGCAACGCGTTTGTCGAAGAAGAACGCCGTGCAGAGGCCTCGGCCTTTGAGCAAATGGACAACACCGTCCAGATGGGCAAAACGATGTATGGCCAGATGCTCTCGGACATGGGCCTGAACATTTCAAAAACGCCCGAAGCGATCAAGGAAGAAATTCGCACCGAAATGATCGCACCGATCGCGACAAACACGCCGTCGATTCAACCGCCTGCAGCGTCGCCCGCAAAGAAAAGTTATCTGATCTGGATCGTCATCGGTGCCGCCGCCGCGATTCTCTTACTCGCACTGCTGGTAGTAGTTATTGCAGCAGTTATCCTATACTTAAATCGGTAACACTTTGTAGAAGCTTTGTGAACTTCGTGTCCGCCCTTTGTGGACTTTGTGATAAAACTTGTGTTTGATCACAAAAATCACTAAGCAGAAGACACAAAGTTAACAGAGCAAAATTCTTTCGATCCGAATTGCAATGCCACGTGAGATACAAAATCACTCGCAACAAATAGAGGCATTTCGTAATGTGGACATCGTGTCCGAGCTTGTCGAGAAAGCGCCGAACGGCGAGTTCAAGAACGAGCTCGACATGGACATCATCCTCTTCGGTCGCAGCTACCGAGGCAAACAGGTCGGGCCGTATTGCCGCTTGCTCGAATTCTCAGCGGGCGAAATTATCGTCGAACAAAACACCTGGGAGAGCAGCATCTTTTACATTCTCGTAAAAGGCGTGCTCGAAGCGTCGGTCACCGAGTCGAGCGGCGCGCGTCAAAAGCTGGGTGAGATTCCGGCGGGAAATTCGTTTGGCGAGATGGCGCTGCTGTCTGGCACGCCGCGAACGGCGACTGTTTCGGTCGCCGATGGTGAGCAAAACGCGCTCGTTCTCGAACTTACTCGCCCCGCGATTCGCCTTTTGCGCAAACTGCCGAAATTCGGCAAGGCCCTGACGCGCAACTACAGCAGCTACGGCCTCTCGCTCACGCTCAACGATCTGCAGGATTTTAACAACGTCGATTTCACACCCGAATTGCTCAAACGGCTGAATGATGCGGCGCGATTCGCGGTGTATGAAAAAGACTCGGTGTTGTTTCGCGAGGGCGATCCGATAAATCGCGTCGTGTATGTTCGCAACGGTTGGATTCAGCGCGTGAGCGGCGTCGAATTTAATCCAAAGGCCGCCGACCTGTTGCTCGAATCGGACGAATCCGTCGGGCTCGACTTTCTCGGCGCAGGCTCGTGTCTCGGTGCCGAGGGACTCGAAAAACAAACGACGTGGAAATACACTGCTCGTGCGAGCGGACGCACCGAGGTCATTGAAGTCGCAGTCTCGCGGCTGCGTGAAGACAAAGAATTGAGCACGACGCTCGCGCCGTTTTTGCGCGGCTCGTCCGATGCCGCCAACGCCGCAATTCCGCTGCATCCGGTCGATACGCGAGTTTTGAATGCGGCGACTCGCGAGATCGAGACCGGGGTTGTAGATGGCGTCAACTTGCTCGTGATGGACATGGCGAAGTGCATTCGCTGCGGTAATTGCTCGCTTGCGTGTCACAAAGTTCACGGCCATTCGCGACTCATCAGACGCGGCATTCATATCGAGCGTCCTGTTAAGCCGCTTAAATCTAAAATTCAAAGCGTGCTCGTGCCGACCGTCTGCATGCACTGCCAAGATCCCGAATGTCTCACCGGCTGTCCGACCGGCGCGATCGCGCGTTTTCCCGACGGCGAGATCGACATCAATGCGACGACGTGCATCGGCTGCGGCGACTGCGCAACGCAATGTCCGTATGACGCGATCTCGATGATCGAGCGACCGAGCGCGGATGGCAATGGCAGTGGCGCGTTTGCACGCCTCGCGTCTGTTTTCTCGCTTCGTGAAACTAAACTACCCGAACCTGTTACGCAAACTGAAAACCTGCTCGCCGTAAAATGTAATCTCTGCAAAGACACTGGCCTCAATCCGAAAGGTGCAAAAACGGCGGCATACTCGTGCGAAGAAAATTGTCCGACAGGCGCGCTTGTTCGCGTAAATCCGCGTGAATATTTTGGCGAGGTGAACGAGACGCTCGGCTTTGTGCAGAAAAGTCGCACGCACGCGATCGGCGTCAATATTCACAAGTTTGATCTGCTGTCAGTGATCTGGCACGTTGTCGGATTTATCGTCGCGGTCGGCGGCGGCGCGCTCGCGCTGTGGGCGACGTTGAAGTTCACGCAAGACTTGCCGCTTAGCACCGGCGGCTGGCTTACCGTTCGTTGGATCACGGGCCTCGCAGGTTTGGGCGGCATCGTTTGGGTGATGGCTTATCCGCTGCGAAAACAAATCTATCGCCGACGCGCCGGTGCACTGCGTTACTGGATGTTGTCGCACATTTATATCGGCGTGTTCGCCGGCGTCGTGCTGCTTGTTCATGGCGGGACGAGTTCGGGCGGGTTGCTCACGACACTGCTGATGATCTCGTTCGATCTGGTGATCGCGTCGGGTATCTTTGGCGCGTTGTGTTACTTGATCGTGCCAAAATTTATGACGCGCATCGAGCGCGAACCGCTGCTGATCGAAGATCTCGAAGCTCGTCGCGAAGAGCTGCGTGCCGAACTGATTCGCACGGCGGATGAAACGACAAACGCAGATCTCAAACAGCTTATACAAAACAAAGTTCGTCGCCGTTTTTTAGGTATCGGTTATCTTCTGCGGCAGTATTTTAAACAGGAAGATTTGCGAACAATGCTTGCAACGGCACGTCGCGAGTTTCGAAAAAGTGCCGACGCGATGAATCGTGCCGACGACGCTCGGCTGATGGAAGCCGTCGAAAACGCCGCAACGCTCCGCCGCGTCGATGCGTTGTGCTACCTGCATTATCTTTTAAAATTGTGGGTGCCGCCACACGTGCTTTTCACGTCGATCATGCTGGTGCTGATGGTGATTCACATTATTCAAGTTGTTTATTTTAACGTGCGTTAATATGTTGTCGAAGAACGCGGGAAATTTTACGGTTACTTACAGCGGCTCAGACGAGCCGCCGAAGAGTCATTATAAAGAAGGAGTGCGTATCGGACGTCTCGAAACATGCGAGATCGTGCTCGATCACGAAACCGTCTCGCGCATTCACGCCGGGATAAATTTCATCGACGCAAATTACGTTCTCTCAAATCTTTCTTCCGCGAATGTTCTCACGCTCAACGGTCGCATGCTTCGCCCGCAACAAACGGACGTGCTCGCCTCGGGCGATACGATTCAGATCGGGCCGTTTACGATTCTCGCCGGCCTCGACGGCATTGTTCTCTCGCTCATCGTTCAGCAGCAAACGGCGGCGGGAAGCACGCCGGTGCGCGCGACAAAGCCGCAAATTTCAGAATCGAAAGCCGCCGACGTGCTGAAAGTTTTTTGGCAAAAACGCACTCGCGAAAAAGAAGATTGGGGCACGCGACTGCGCCCGACCGAAAAGCCAAAGCCGGGCAAAGCGATGTTCAACTGGCGACCGACCGGCGACCTGCGGCGGCCTTGGCGATTTGCGTTGTTCGTGTGGGCGTTGCTGCTCGTCGGTGCGATCGGCGTGCTGGCGTATTTTAAGTATCCGCAAGCTTACGAACCAAAACCGCTCTCTAATCCGCACGCTCTAAAATTCGACAGCAGCACGATCGCGGTGCGCGAAAACGCAAATTCGTGCACGACCTGCCACACGCCAAACGAGCCGATGGAGAACTCGTGCATTCGCTGTCACACGGCAAGCGAATTTCACGCGACGAACACAAGGGCACACGAAGAAGCGGGCATCACCTGCAACGTCTGTCACAAAGAACACATGGGAGCAGATTTTTCACCGAGCGCGTCAGCGGTTTTCTCGTGTGCGACGTGTCACAACGACAACAACAAGCAGCTTTACAACGGCAAGGCTGTGCGCACGGCGCACGACGACTCATACGGTTATCCGGCCGAGAACGTCGCGTGGAAATGGAAAGGCGTTTATCGCGAAGTCGCCGACGCGATACCCGAAATAAATTTTTCTGCGACCGGCGATAAAGACGAGCAGGAAATGCTGAGTCGTCAATTTCACACCGTTCACGTCGCTCGTTTGAAAGTGCCCGACGGTTTGAAAGGCGATTCGCGTGGGCTGGTTTCGTGCTCGACGTGTCACGTGAGTTTTGGCAAAGAGCTTGATCGCGTGATGCCGCGCCAAACTTGTGCGGCTTGTCACACAACGCAACAAGGCGCTGCAAACCGCGATCAGCGTTTTGGCGCATCGAGCGCCGCAAACTGCATCTCGTGTCACACGCAGCATCCATACAGCGGCGGGCGTTGGAGTGAATTTTTGACCGACGACGCACTGCGTCGCAGGCGCGACGCTGTCGCAGCTAAGATTGCTGAAGGGAAAGTTCAATGAGGATTTTTCACATCATCGTTTGTCTCACGTTGATCGCTTTACTGATCTGGCTGAACCGCGCTTACACGCCGACGGACGCGACGGTGTATGGCGGATTGTCTTGGCTCGGTTGGGTGAGTATTCTCGCTGTCACTCTCGTCATCGGTTTTGTTGTTTTGGTAAATGATTCGACGCGCGCGTTCGGATTTTTTAAAAAGCGTGACAAAAAAGTTTCCCCGCTCACTCAAGTCCGCACGCTCGACAAACACGAACTCGCTGAGCTCGGTCTCGACAAATATCGCGGGCCTGCTTATCCGCACCCCGTGATTTTTCCCGAACGCTGCATCGGCTGTCAGGCGTGTGTCGATGCGTGTCCGCACGACGTGCTGGCGATCGTCGATGGCACGGCCGCCGCGGTCGCGCCGGATCTTTGCATGGAAGACACGGCTTGCCAGGCCGAGTGTCCGGTAAATCCGAAGGCGTGCATCGTCATCAACACCGATAGGCAAGTCCGCTCGCTGCCGACACCGACGCGCGATGGTGCGAGCTACGAGACAAACGTCGCGGGCTGTTACATCATCGGCGACGTTTCGGGCGTGCCGCTCATCAAGAACGCTGTCAAAGAAGGCTTTGAGGTCGTCACACACATCGCGTCAGAATTATCGCTGGTCGCATCCGAAACTCGCGCCGAATATGACGTCGCGATCATCGGCATCGGTCCGGGCGGCGCTTCGGCGGCAGCGACTGCGCAAGACGCCGGGTTGCGTTACGTCGCGCTCGAACAAAACAACACGCTCTCGACGATCGATCTATATCCGAAAGGAAAATATATTTTCTTTAAGCCCGACACAAAAGACTGGTTCGGCGGAATTCCTGTGTCTGGCTTGGGACTCGCAAAAGCAAAGTATGGCGGCGAAGCGGACGACGACGGAGCGATCTGCGACGCGCTCGGCGAAGATCTAAATAAAGTTATTGCAGAACAAACACCGCTGATTCACGGCGAGTTGATCGACAAAATTCCGTCGCCGCTGCAGAACGAATTATCGCAATCGCTGTTTCAAAAGATCGGCGGCGAACTGAAAAAACGCATCGCCGCATTTTTAAAAACAAAAGGCTCGGGCGACTGGCCCGTCTTGTATAAAACTCACTTTCTTGCTGATCGCGAAAATCTGCTTGCCAAATTCAAAGCCGAGATCGCCGACGGGCTGCAGACAAAAATTCCGGGCGATCAGCGCGAGAATATTCTGTCTGTCTGGCTCGCAAGCCTCGAATCTAAAGGCGTCAAGATCAACGAATTCGAGAGCTGCAAGAGCGTGACAAAGGCAGGCGACGGTGATTATTTTACGATCACTACGGAACTCAGCAACGAAAAGACGCCGCTCATATACACGGCACGACGCGTCGTGATCGCGATCGGCTTGCGCGGTGCGCCGAACAAACTGCGGCTCGATAACGAAGAAACGATTACGGCCGTGATCGACGGACGCGAACAGCCAAAAGTGATCTACGGTCTGTCGAACCCGATGGATTTTCGCGGTAAGGACATCATCGTTGTCGGCGGCGGCAATGTCGCGGTTGAGGCGGCAGTCGATCTGATCGCGACGCGTGACGGTGCAAACATAAGCCCGCGAAAACCGGAAGACATGAATCGCGTCACCTTGCTCGTTCGCGATTATCTTGCACCGACGGTGAAGTTCGGCAATAAATTTCAACTCTATAACTGCGCCGAGGAAGGCCTGCTCGATATAAAATTCGGCGTCGGCATAAAAGAGATGCGTGAGCACGAAATCGTTATCGAAAACGTCGTAACAAAAGAAATCGTCGCGACGATACCAAACGATTTTGTCTTTGCACTGATCGGCGGCGAACGGCCAAATAGATTTCTCGAGTCGATAGGTATTACGATCAATTAGCCACAGAGACCACAGAGGTTTTTGAGGCGGTTCTTTGATGTTACCGGACTATGTGGAGTTAAACGTCAGCATTTGTCCTAAAGCGATCTCTGTGATCTCGGTGGCAATCTTTTTTATGAATAAAGAAAATATTATGTTTGGCGTGATCGGTTTGCTGTTGGGTTCGATCATTGGCTTTTTTTTCGCAAACAGTATTAACCGTTCGGCGATAGAGCCGTCGGGAAACGCGAATACGACTGTTCAAACTTCGAACTCGAATCCCGCGCTTCCGCCCGATCATCCGCCGCTCGGCGGTGCAAACAATGCAGCGTCGCAGGGCGGGGCTTTGCCGCAAGTAACAGCCGCTATCGACAAGGCGCGTGATGAGCCGCAGAATTTTGAGGCACAGATGACGGCCGGCGATCTTTATTATCAGATCGAGCGGTTTGAGGACGCGGCAAAATTTTACGAGACGGCGAGCAGGTTAAAACCGAACGAGGCTGAGCCGTTTGCTAAAGCCGGTCATGCATATTTTGATGTCGGCAAATTTGAGACAGCACAGCAATGGTATGAAAAGGCACTCGAAAGAAATCCAAAAGATCTGACCGTGCGTAACGATCTCGGCCTGACCTTTTACAAGCGTGAACCACCTGACCTTGAACGCGCGATCGCCGAGCTAAAAAAATCGTTGGCAATAAATCCAAAACACGAGATCACGCTACAAAACCTCGTCATCGCCTATCGCGAAAAAGGCGACGCGACAAATCTGCAAAAAGTAACTGAAGAATTACGCGCAGTGAACCCGAACAATCCTGCACTGCAAAACAAACGCTAATTCACATGAAAAACTAAACGCAGAGCACACTAAGATCGCAGAGAAAAAAATCGACCCTTTCATCGACTCTGCGAACTCGGCGTGCTCTGCGTTGGAAATGCTTTCATCCCGCTAGTCGAACGAGAGCACGGTCGGTGTAAATACCCCGGCGCGTTTTGCCTTGATCTCGACAACGTAATCCTCGTCAATCGGGACTTGCGTAAACGTCGCTCTGCCGATCAGGTTGATACGCGTGTATCTCTTTTCAAGTGTTCTTATATTTGTGAGTATGACCGGTGAGTTTGCAAAACGAGCCACAGGTGGATTATTCAGAATAATTCCAAACGTAGTAACCCGAGTGCCGAAAGGCGGCGGCTGTCCTTGCTCGAACGCGCCGATTTCCACCCCGTTTCCAAAAAGGGTGTTGCGGTTAATGCGTCGCTGATCCGTTCGTCCGCGAATAAACACGCCGGGCAGTTGCGGGCAATTGAGGTTTATGACGCACGGATTTGCTTTATTGATCGCAGGGCTGTTTGCCAGCACGGCAAGCGTATCGGTTTGTCCGCTGTTGTCGGCGAGTGGACCGAGCAGCGGGTCGATCGCGTTATTATCGCTGACCTGATCGGCATTCACATCATGAACAAAACCGGTGCTGTTGCGAGCATCGGTCACTATGTTATTGCCGGCCGATGTGAATTGCCCGCTCAGCGCAGTGCCGGTTTGTCCGAGGTCGCGCCCGATGATCGTGTTGAGCACCGTTATCGAACCCGACGCCTGATGAATGCTGCTGCTCGTGGGTGCAGAATTTTGACTGATCGTATCGTTGATAAGCACGAGCGCACCTTCGTTATAGATCGCGCCGCCGTTCGCAGCCGAGTTTGCCGTAAAGGTTGTGTTCGTGATGTTTATGCTCGAACTGGCGTCGATAATATGAATGCCACCGCCGTTTACGTCAGCGGTGTTTGATGCAACGAGGACGCGCAACAGCACAAGGCGGAAGCCTACGACCGCGACAGCTCCGCCATTTGCTGTTGCATGATTGCCGATAAGCGAGCAATCGGTTAATTCAACGACATGCGTCGCGCCGACAAGAAGTCCGCCGCCGCTCGTGTCCCTGCCGTTTCTAATCGAAACTCCGCGAATAGTCGAAACATTCTGCCCCCCGGCAAAATTGAAAACGCGAAAATTCGGCATTCCCATTGCGGTGCTGCGCTGGATGGTAAGCCGTCTTGCGCCCGGCCCGGCGATATCAATCGATCTACTAACAACAATCTCGCCGAGAGTCAGATTTATTGTCGAGGGATGCGGCAAGTTGAAAATGATAGCATCGCGTTCGATAGTCGTATTCGCTTCGCCGATTGCCGCCCTGAGCGTGCATCTGTCGGCGGCATCTGCACAAATACCGTCACCGGGCACTGCGTCGAACGTATCGCCGGCGTCATTCACGGTAAAAAGCGCACCGGGAGTTTGAGCGTGAAGTTCGCTCACCCCCGCAAAAAGTGCGCATAGGAAAATTGCGCATGATAAGAGGAGAAGATTATTAATTCTGCACTTCATGGGATACCCCTTTTAAGCCAAAGTGGACATTAGGAACGTCCGATGATAATAGCCAAGACTATCAAACCAACGACGATACCCACTCCTATAGCGATTTTCTTACCTGTCAAACTATTGTGCGCTTTGACTTGCTTGACCTGCGGATAGGTAACGGCGGTTTCAACGCCGGTCTTGCCATCAACAACAACGAATTGGTCTGAGGTCGCTTCTTTGACATAACCCTTAATCTTGGTTTTGTCATAGAGCTTTATTTCAATCTTCGCATTGGGGCCTGTTCCCAATCCAGTAATTCCTGTTTTAACCTTTTCCGCTCTTTCCACCTTCTTAGCCTCTTCGTTTGTTCTAGCAAAGCTCGTTGAAGCAAAGAAAAGATTAAGTAAACAAACTACAAGTGTAATTACGAGATACTTTTTTATCATGATTTACGTCTCCAAGAAATAGAGTATATCAAAGTGTGGCACTTCTATTTGAGGTTGTGTCAAAGCTCGGCAACAACAGTGATTTAGCTGCTGCAGCAGCGGCATATCTTTAGCCTCACGTGGAGTCCCGATTTCATCGGGACGGAACGTGGGGTCATCGGCGAACATGGCTCGTAACCTGCGAAGCGGGTGGCATAGGTAAATGTAAAGTATCAAAACATGGAATTTACGTCGTTTATGTCGCCCGCTTCGCAGGCTCAGATCGCGGCCCACGAGCGTCCCCACGTTCCGT
>Ga0187892_10004309_pt1 | contig 24117 bp, 19 predicted proteins | sample MA1701073metaG_FD_139345 | JGI IMG/M metagenome (GOLD analysis project Ga0187892, IMG submission 139345) | Bio-ooze microbial communities from a basaltic lava cave in the Kipuka Kanohina Cave System on the Island of Hawaii, USA - MA170107-3 metaG ... | reverse complement strand
CCGCCTTGACCACCGAACGCCGCAAGTGCTCCTGCGTCGCAGAATCCAGTTGTCGTGCATCGGTCTTGGCTGCCATGCCCGGCAGGGTACCATATACGAACTATTTGATGCACCTATCAGTAAGTCACCTTAATTGAGCGCGTCCCCTTTCCTTTTCAGATGCGGTCGGGGAGGGGTTGCTGGGCGGGGTCGGCGAGCTCGAGCGAGCGCAGCAGGACGCCGGCCTGGGTACGGTTGCGCACGCCGAGTTTGTCGAAGATCGTCGTGAGGTGCGCCTTGACCGTGCGCTCCTGCACGCCCAGAGCGTCGGCGATCTGCTTGTTGAGCTGGCCCTCGGCGACGCGCTCGAGCACGCGGAACTGCTGCGGCGTCAGCGTCGCGAGCTTCTGCGCGAGCTCGCGGTCGACGTATCCGACGGTCTGCGCCGCGACTTCGTCGCGCAGCGACGGCGAGACGTAATCCTCGCACGCGAGCACGGCCGAAAGCCCGCGGCGAAGCTCGTCGAGATCGGCGCGCTTGCCGATGAAGCCCGTGGCGCCGTAGGCGAGCGCGCGCCGCACGACGGCGGGATCGTCGTGCGCCGAGATCATCACGACCGCGACGGCCGGGTACTCGGTGCGCAACGCCGCGAGCCCCATGAGCCCGTGGCTGCCGGGCATGTGCAGGTCGAGCAGCACCAGGTCGACCTCGTCGTGCGCCGCGAGCACCGCGCGCGCTTCGTCGAGCGAGCCCGCTTCGTGGATCACGGCGCCTGCGACCACGCCGGCGAGCGCCTGCGAAAGCGCGAGGCGGAACAGCGGATGGTCGTCGGCGATCAGGATCCGCGGCATCGCGTCACTGCACGGTCCAGCCGCCGTCGACCACGAGGCACTGCCCCGTGACGTTGCGCGCGGCCGGGCCGATCAGGAACTCGACGATGCCGGCGAGCTCCTCGAACGTGATGAACACGCCCTTCGGCATCGGCTTCAGCATGATTTCGCGCACGACCTGTTCTTCGGGTATGCCGTGCGTGCGCGCCTGGTCGGCGATCTGCTTGTCGACGAGCGGGGTCTTGACGTAAGTCGGGCAGACCGTGTTGATCGTGATGTCGGTATCGGCGGTCTCGAGCGCAACGACTTTCGAGAACCCGACCAGCCCGTGCTTCGCCGCGACGTACGCACTCTTGAACTTCGACGCCACCAGCGAATGGATCGAGCCGATGTTGACGATGCGCCCGAAGCCGCGCGCGCGCATCGCCGGCAGCACGGCGCGGGTCATTCGTGCCGAACCGGTCAGCATGACGTCGATCAGCAGCGCCCATTTCTCGGGCGGGAAGTCCTCGAGCTTCGCGACGTGCTGCAGCCCCGCGTTGTTGACGAGCACCTCGACCGGGCGCGACACGGCGCCGACGAGCGCCGCGACCGACGCGTCCTTGGCCACGTCGAGCGCGTGCGCTTCGGCCGAGCCGCCGGCCGCGCGGATCGCGTCGGCCGCCGCAGCCGCGGCGCCGGCGTCGAGATCGGTCACGACGACGTGGTGGCCCGCGCGCGCGAGGAGCTCTGCGATGCCGCGTCCGATGCCGCTGGCGGCGCCGGTGATGAGAATGCTGCGAGACGCCATGTCCGGACCCGGGCAGAATGACGCGCACACGTTATCAAACCCCAGACACTGAGCCGTCGTACGGAAGTCCAATGACGCGCGGCCGCGGCACCGCTAAGGTCGCGACGGGAGGATCCCCGAATGCGTACGATCGCCGTCACTGCCGCCGTCATCGCGGCGCTCGCCACCGGCTGTTCCGCTCCGACCCGCATGGATCGCCCCGACTTCCTCGCGAGCGAGATCCGCATCACGACGCACGCGGCGCCGGACGACCTCGTCAGCGCGGGGCTCGGGCTCGACGGTCTGCGCGCGCAGCTGCCGCCGGCCGTCGCGCAGGCCGAGGCGCCGACGGCGGCGGAGCTCCGGCGACGCGCGATCTATGCGAACTGGCGCGGCATCGCGCACCTCTACGATCCGAAAGCGTCGACGCTCGCGAGCGTGCCCGGTCGCGAGTACGCGGCGTTCGTCGCGGGTGCGGGCGGAGCCGTCGCGCACCGCGTGCTCGCGCAGGTGCCGGATGCGTTCGATCGGCGCAAGCGCTGCCTCGTCGTCGCGCCCGCCTCCGGCTCGCGCGGGGTCTACGGCGCGATCGCGCTCGCAGGCGCGTGGGCGCTGCCGCGCGGCTGCGTGGTGGTCTACACCGACAAGGGCGCGGGCACCGGATTGTTCGATTTCGACTCCGACACCGGCGTCGCGCTCGACGGCACGCGCGTCGCGCGCGGCGCGGCACCGATCGAGTTCGATCCGGGGCACGGGCCGGCGGCGCCGCATGCGGTCGCGTTCAAGCATGCGCACTCGGGCGCCAACCCCGAGGCCGACTGGGGCCGCTTGACGCTCGAGGCCGCGCGCTTCGGTCTCCATGCGCTCGATCTCGCGTTTCCCGACGCCGCACCGTTCACGCCCGAGAACACGCGCGTCATCGCGGCCGGGCTCTCGAACGGCGGCGGCGCGGTGCTACGCGCGAGCGAAGCCGACAGCGAAGGCCTGATCGACGCCGTCGTCGCGGCCGCACCGAACGTGCTGCCGCCGGGCGCGCGTCCGCTGTTCGATCTCGCGAGCGAAGCGGCGCTGCTGCAGCCTTGCGCGCTCCTCGCGCAACCGGATCTTCCGCACCTCGTGGTCGAGCCGGTCTGGCGCGCGGTCGCTGCGGCACGCTGCGCGACGCTCGCCGAGCGCGGGCTCGTCTCGCGCGGCGCGCCCGAGATCCAGGCCGACGAGGCGCTCGCGCGCCTGCACGACAGCGGCTGGACCAACGGCCCGCTCGCGCTCGGCGGCATCCACCTCGGCACCGACCTTTGGCGCGCGATCCTCGCGAGCTATGCGCAGGCGTACGCGCGTGCACCCGCAGCGGCGCCGGTCTGCGGCTACAGCTTCGCGCCGCTCGATCCGGCCGGCGCACCGCGCGCGGCGACCGCCGCCGAGCGCGCGCTTTGGTGGTCCGACGCGAGCGGCATTGCCTCGACCGCGGGAATCGGCATCGTGGACGCGGGACTTGCGCTGCCCGACGTGCACGCGAAAGGACTCGCCTGCGTGCGGGCGCTCTGGGCCGGCGACGACGCCGCGGCGCGCACGCTGCGCGCGAGCATCGAGGCGACGCGCGCGAATGCGCGTCCGCGCGCGCGCTACGTCCATGTCGTGCACGGCGCCGACGACAGCCTCATCCCGGTCGCGCACACCTCGCGTCGGTACGTCGAAGCGGCGCGCGCGAACGGGATCGCCGTCATCTACGACGAGATCGCGCACGCGCAGCACTTCGACGCGTTCCTCGCGTTCCCGCAGCTCGCCGGCCGCTACGTGCCGCTGCTCCCCGCCGCGCATGCCGCCCTCGACCGCGCCTGGTCGGCCCTCGAATAAGCTGAAAAAGGGGACGCGCTCAATTAAATTTTCGTTGACCCGTCGCTGAAAGTCCTCGCGAACGAAAAATTAATTGAGCCCGTCCCCCTTTTTCATTTTTCAGCGTCGCGCTGCGGTTGCCGGTAGCGTCGCGATCCGCGCGTACTCCGGCGCGTCGAGGTCGAGGCGGCGCTCGGCGTAGTCGAGCGCCATCGCGGTCGCGTCGTCGCCCCAGAACTGTGCGTCGCCGAACGCGAGCGTCGGAACGCCGAACACGCCCGCTGCGATCGCGCCTTCCGTGTTGCGCTTGAGCGCATCCTTCACCGCCGGCACCGCGATCGCCGCCGCGACGTCGGCGACACCGAGCTTCGCCCCGACGGGTGCGAGCGCCTCGGCACTGTCACCGGCGCGCCCGTCGATCCACAGGTGGTCGAAGATTGCGGAAATCGCTTCGGGCCGGTTGCCGAGCGCGAGCGAGAGCCGCAGCGCGGGCAGGGGATTGTACGGATGCGCGGGCGGAAACGTCAGTGCGATGCCATCGCGCCGCGCACGCCACATGACGTATTGGTACGTGAAGCGGCGCTTGCCGGCAATCTCCGCCGGACCTTTCTGGCCGTGATGGTCGAGCACCGCGGCGAACAGGATCGGCACCGGCTCGACCGCAAGCCGCGCGCCGAGCGCGACGAGATGCCGCCACTGCAGAAACGCGAACGGCGAGATGAAATCGAAGTACCAGGTCGCACGCGTGGTCATGCAAGGGCTCCGAAGTCGTGCGCTCAGCCGTTGTCGTAGGCCGGAGTGAACCCCGCGCAGCGGGGTGAAGTCCGGCAGCCCGTCGCGATCCGTCGCCGGACTTCGCGAGCGCTCCGCGCTCGCTCACTCCGGCCTACGGTATTCGACAGTGTGCCCCCATCATGCCGCAGCGGGGTACAGGATCATCTGCGTGCAACGAAACAGCGCCAGCGTCTTCGCGCCGTCGGCGGTCTCGACCTCGACGTCCCAGACCTGCGTGGTGCGCCCGAGGTGCGCCGCGCGTGCCTTCGCAACGATCGCACCCTCGCGCGCGGTGCCGAGGAAGTTCGACTTGAGCTCGACCGTCGTGAACGAGCGCGCGCCGTCGGGGAGGTGCGCGACGCACGCGTAACCGGCGGCGGTGTCGGCGAGCGTCACGATCGCGCCGGCGTGGAGATAGCCATTCGGCGCCATCAGCGCCTGGCGCAGCGGCAGCCGCGCGACGAGCGCGCCGGGCTCGACGCTTTCGACCTCGATCCCGACGTAGCCTGGGAACTGCGTGCGACCCCACGACTGCATCGTCTTCGCGTCGAAGCGCGGCGCCGCGAGCTCTTCGCGTCGCGGCGCGTTCATGCGGCGCTCCGCAGCGGCGCGCCGCCCAAGCCCAGGAACGCAACGACGCGCGCGATGACTTCGTCGTCGGCGAGCACCTGGCGGTGCCCGAGCCCGCGGGTCGCGAGGAACTCGGCGCCGCGCCAGTCGCGCGCGAGCTTCTCGCCTTCCGCGAACGGGATCGTCTCGTCGTCGCGATCGTGCACGACGAGGCCCGGAACCGCGACGCGCGCACCGAGCACGGACGAATCGAGCGCGGCCATCGGCACGCCGACATGGCGGTCGACACTCGCGAAGAACGCCGCCTTCGCGGCGTCGGGCAAGGCGATCGCGTCGGCGTAGCCCGCGAGCACGTTGCGCATCGTCGCCGGTGCGCCGATCACGACCGCGCGTTCGACCGCGAGCCCGTCGGCGAGCGCGATCATGGTCGCGGCGCCGCCCATCGAATGGCCGATCACCGCTTCGAGCCCGCGCAGCTCCGCCGCGGCCTCGGTCAGCGCCTGTGCGAACGCGACGGCGTGCACCTCGTCGCCCGGCGAGCGGCCGTGGCCCGGCGCCTCGAGCGCGACGAGCTGGCGGCCGGCCGCGACGATCGGCGCGGCGAACCGCGCGAACTGCGTCGGACGGCCCTTCCAGCCGTGCAGCGCGAGCACCACCGGACCACTCGTGCCCCAGCGCAGCGCCGAGAGCCCGAAGCGGAATGTGACGCGCTCGGCGCTCGCGAGCGCCGGCAGCTCCCACGCGCGCGGCGGGTTCTGCTGCGGGCGCATCATCAAGCGGCGCGCGAGCTCGCCGGTGAAGTGCGGCACGACGCGGCCGAGCACGCGGTTCGCGGTGCGGATCGGAGTCAGCGGGTTCATGGTGGTTCCTCGGGTGCGACTAGCCAATCGCGGCTTTGCCGGCCGCGAGGACTTCGTCGGAAAAGGGGGTTGAGCCGAGCGCGCGCGCGAGCGTCAGCGCACCGACCATCGTTGCGATCGCGCCGAGCGCGCGCTGACGGCCGGGGCCGTCGTCCTCGGCCATCGCACGCGTCCACGCGTCGATGTGCTCGGCGACGACCTCGCGGTAGCGCGGATCGAGGCGATTGAGCTCGGACAGCACCGACGGCAGCGGACAGCGGTCGACCTGGCCGTCGCGGTGCTTGCGCGAGAGGTAGTAGCGCGCCGCGAGCGTGCGGCGCTCGCCGGCGTCGTGCGTCGGGATCGTCGCGATCAGCTCGTCCATGCGGTGCGCCATCATCTGGCGCAGCGCCTCGAGCATCATCGCGTCCTTGTTCTCGAAGTGCGCGTAGAAGCCGCCGACCGTGAGGCCGGCGCCGCCCATCACCTCGCCGACCGACGGCGCGTCGAGCCCGCGCTCGCGGATCGCGCGCCGCGCCGAATCGACGATGCGCTTGCGGGTTTCCTGCTTCTGGTCGAGCCGATGGTTCATGGCGGCCTACTTCGTATGATGGCCGTCATATTACGCATATAATCGCAACTATCAAGCCGATGTCCTGTTTCTTTTCGTTTCCGCGTGTGGGGAAGGCGGGCCGCAGCATGCGGTCGAGCGCACTATGGGCCGCCGCTACGCCGGCTGGGCTCGGGGAGATCAGCGATGCGCACTTCGCTCGCCACGCTCGTGCGCGCGGCGCTCGTCGCCGCGACGCCGTTCCGACAAGCCCACGCGACCGATTTCACCGTCAACGATCCGGGCTTCGCGGTCGACAACAATCCCGGCAACGGCGCCTGCGCGACCGCCGGCGGCGTCTGCACGCTGCACGCGGCGATCCAGGAATCGAACGCGCTGTCCGGCTCGCACACGATCAGCTTCGACCCGGGAATCATGGCGCTGACGGCACTCGGTGCCGACATCCCGGACATCATCGCGCCGATCGTCATCAACGGCACGAACAGCAACGGCGCGACCGGCAACCGCGTCGAGATCGACGCGAACAACCGCGACTGTTTCGACTTCGACGAAACCAACACGCCGGCGCACCCGACCGGTGCGCGCGGCTCGACGCTGGCGAACTTCGTGATCCGCAACTGCTCCGGCGACGGCGTCGACCTCTCCGGGCACGGTTACACCGTCAGCGGCAACCGCATCGGCACGAACGGCGCCGGCACCGCGTCCGACATCAACACCGACGCGAACAACGGCGACGGCATCTCGATCTCCGGCACGATCCCGCCGCCGGCGCTGCCCGACATCAGCGGCATCATCGCGAATCCGCCGGCGAACTTCGGCGCGATCGTCGCGTTCGCAGCGAGCATCTCGAGCGCGCTGACCGTCATCGCGAGCCCGACATTCATCACCGGGAATCTCATCTCCGGCAACACCGGCGATGGCATCGAGCTGTTCACGCCGATGACCGTCAACGTCCAGATCAACACGAACATCATCGGCCTCAACCAGAGCTCGACGCTCGCGCTGGCGAACGGCCGCGGCGGCGGCGACGCGGCCGGTATCCGACTCACCGGCTCGGGCTACGGCAACTTCATCGGCCCCGCCAACATCATCTCGGGCCAGACCGAGCCCGGCGACAACGGCATCGTCATCCAGCCGGGCGAGGTGCTGCTGCCGAACTTCATCATGGGCAACCTCGTCGGTCCCGGTGCGACGCAGATCATCGACGTCGGCAACGCCGAGAGCGGCATCGTCGTCGACACGCGCCCCGACACGACGATGCCCGGCGTCAACCCGACCGGCTTCTCGCTGTTCCTCGGCCCCGCGAACACCGTCAGCGACAACCGCGGCACCAACGCGGCCGATCCCGACACGGTCGGCGGCGACACCGCGGCCGGCATCGTGATCGCGAACTCGAGCGGCGTGCGCGTCTACGGCAACCAGATCGGCGCCTTCGCGTTCCCCGCCGGCGGCACGCCGATCGGCAGCCTCGACACCGGCAACGCCGGCGACGGCATCATCGTGGTCAACTCGCCGCAAGTGCAGATCGGCGGCAGCGAGGTGTTCGAAGGAAACCTCGTCCTGCGCAACGCCAAGCACGGCATCCTCGTGCGCGGCACCGGAACCAACGGCACGATCATCCGCAACAACTTCGTCGGCGTCTCGATCGACGCGCTCGACGTGTTCGACTTCGCGAACGGCGCCGACGGGCTCCACATCAACGCCTCGGGCCGCATCGAGATCGGCGGCACCGGCGACTTCGAGGACAACGTCATCGCCGGCAACGGCCGGCACGGCATCGCGATGCGCAACGGCGGCCTCACCCAGGGCTGGGCGAACCACATGCAGCGCAACCAGATCTACCGCAACACCGGGCTTGCGATCGACCACAACGTCACGGAAGAAGCGCCGGACCCGACCGACAACACGCCCGACCAGGACCCGAACGACACGTTCTATACGAACTACGGGCAGAACGCGCCGGTGCTGACCGCGATCAACGGCGCAGTGCAGTACACGTTCCAGTCGGCGAATTCGCGCCAGTACCGCCTCGACATCTATCAGGACACCAGCGCCGGCATCACCGCAGCGACCGCCGAGGCGCGCACCTGGATTTCGGAAACGACGATCACGACCAACGGCACCGGCGCATTCACGGGCTCGGTCGCAGCGCCCTCGGGCGGCGGCTTCGTGACCGTCACCGCGACCGACATCTCGCCGTCGAACGACCTGCCCGGACCGCCGCCTGCACCCGATCCCGGCCCGCACAACAACACCTCCGAGCTCTCGAACGCGCTGCAGCTGATCGAGTACACGGTTTCCGACCCGAGCGTCGTCGAGGGCGCGTCGGCGACCACCGCGATGCTGACCTTCGTCGTGACGCGCTCCTCCTCGACCGGCACCGGCAGCGTCGATGTCGCGACCGCGAACGGCAACGCGACCACCGGCGACAACGACTACGTCGCGCTCGCGACCACGACCGTGCCGTTCGCCGACGGCCAGGCCAGCGCGAACGTGCAGGTCACGGTCAACGGCGACGCGAAGTTCGAGCCCGACGAAACCGTGCTGCTCGATCTCTCGAACCCGATGAACGGCACCATCGCCGACGCGCAGGGCGTCGGCACGATCACGAACGACGACACGCAGCCCGCCATCGCGATCGACGACGTTGACCTTCGCGAATGGCGTCACCACGCAGACGGCGACCGTGCAGGTCACCGGCGAGACGACGTTCGAGCCCGACGAGACCTTCGTCATGAACCTCGCGAACGCGGTCGGCGGCGCCATCGCCGATCCGCAGGGCCTCGGCACCATCACGAACGACGACGCGCAGCCGACGATCTCGGTCGCCGACCTGTCGGCGGCCGAAGGCAACACCGGCTCGAGCACGTTCCCGCTCGTCGTCTCGCTCTCGAACCCGAGCAGCCAGACGATCACCGTGACCCTGACCGTGACCGCGGGCTCGGCCGCGCCGCCCGGCGACTACACCGCGCTCGGTCCGCTGACCGTCACGTTCGCGCCCGGCGTGACGCAGCAGACCGTGATGCTGAGCGTCGTCGGCGACACCGTCTCGGAAGGAAACGAGACGCTGACCGTGACGCTGAGCGGGCCCGCGAACGCGACGATCCTCGACGGCAGCGGTCTCGTCACGATCATCGACGACGACGCCGGCACGGCGCCCGGTGCGCCGACGCCGGTGCCGACGCTGGCTCCGTGGCTCGTCGCCGCGCTCGCGCTGTTGCTCGGGTTGATCGGCGCGCGGCTCGCGCGCCGTCGCGCGCAAGCCGATCGACGCTAGGCGCTTCGGCAGATACGTGGGCGCCGGGGATCACTGTGGGCGGGGCGGAAGCCCCGACAGCGCGATGCTTCGACCGAAGCGCGACGTTGTCGGGGCTTTCGCCCCGCCCACAGTGACTTCGGGCCTCAGTCGCCGTTCGGATACGCGCGCGGCAGCGCGGTGCGCTCGGGCAGGTAGCGATCGCGCAGCTCGGTCTGCCGCGACACCAGCGGCACGACGCGCCCGTCGACGACCACCGCGTCGGCGATCGTCGTGACCTCGAGCGGATCGCCCGACCACAACACGAGATCGGCGGCCTGGCCCGCCGCGATCGTGCCGCGTCCCGGCACGCCGAAGATCGATGCGGGGTTCGCGGTGATGGCCGCGAGCGCGGCATCCCAGGCCAGCCCGTGCGCGACCGCGTTGCCGGCGACCTGGCGCAGCTTGCGTGCGTTGTGTGAGGCGTCGCCCGACTGCGTGAACGCGATCGTGACGCCGGCGGCGGCGAGCCGCGTCGCGTTCGCAAAGCTCGCGTCGAGCGCGTCGAAGCTCGCCGGCAGGTTCACGAGCGGATCGAGCAGCACCGGCACCTTGGCGCGCGCGAGCTCCGCCGCGACGACGTGCGCTTCGGCGCCGCCGACGATCACCGCGCGGATCCGGTGCTTCGCCGCGAACGCGAGCACCTGGCGGATGTCGGCCGCACGCTCGACCGCGAACGCGACGCGGCCCGCGCCGAGATGGCGCGCGAGCGTCTCGCGCCCGGCCGGCGTCAGCAGCCGATAGTCGCCGTCGCGCAGCGGCGACGGCGGCTTCGCTTCGCGGATCGCCTGCTCGAGCAGCATCCACTGCGACGCGCGCGAGCCGCCGGCGAGCGCGAGCGTGCCCGAACCCAGCACCACGAACAGCGTGCGCGACGCCGGCTCGATTGCGTCGTACGCGCCGGAAAGCCGCGCAACCGCGCCTTCGCCCGCGATCAGCGAGCCGCCGGGCAGTGCGTTCGGCGCGAGCATGGTGAAGGTCATGCCCTCGATGCGCGCGATCGGCACCAGCGCGGAGCGCGGGTTGAATGCGATCGTCGGATCGAACTCGGGACGCATTTCGATCGGCAGGGGCGGCACCTGCGCACCCGGCGCGTGCGCGGTGTCGACCGTGGTCGGCTCGAGCGAAACCTCCTCGAGCCCGATCGCGGTGATGCCGGCGAAGAGCCCGGGCGTCAGCGCGCGACCCGCGGCGTCGATCGTCGTTGCGTTTGCGCCCGCACCGGACGCAGCCCCCGCGCCGACCGCCGCGATCTTGCCCGCGCGCACGACGACGTCGGCCCGCTCGAGCATGCCCTGTGCCGTCACGGTATGGACGCGCGCGTTGCGGATCACGAGCTCCTGCGCGGCGAGCGGTGCGGCGGACACGAGCAGCGCCGCCATGATGGCGATACGAGACGTGCTCACGGCGACACCCCCAGCATGAAGTCGGAGCGCGGCTGGCGCGCGGCGTCGCCGCGGTCGTAGACGAGCGCGCCGTCGACGTAGACCTGGTCGGGAAGCGCGTAGACCGAGAACGGATCGCGGTTCCGGATCACGACGTCGGCCATCTTGCCGGCTTCGAGCGTGCCGGTGCGGTCGGCGACGCCGAGGGCCTTCGCCGGATTCGAGGTGACCCAGCGGATCGCACGCTCGGGTGCGATCGACATTCCCGCACGATTGCCGCGCGTCATCGCCTTCGCCGCCTCCTGGTTGAGCCGCTGGATCCCTTCGCCCGAATCGGAGTGCACGATCGCGCAGCCTTGCGCGGGACGGTCGACCAGCGCGAGGTTCTCCTGGATCCCGTCCCACGCCTCCATCTTGAAGCCCCACCAGTCGGCCCAGAGCGCGCCGCAGACGCCGCGCTCGGCGAGCGTGTCGGCGAGCTTGTACGCCTCGACGCCGTGGTGGAACGCCGCGATCGTGAAATCGAACTCGCGCGCCAAGTCGAGCATCACCGCCATCTCGTCGGCGCGGTAGCAGTGGACGTGCACGAGGACCTCGCCGTCCATTGCCGCCACGAGCGTCTCGGACTTGAGATCGCGCTTCGGCCGCAGCGGCTCGTCGCCCTTGTCCTTGCCCTTCTTCTTTTTCCACGCCGCGTGCTCGCGTTCGTACTTCGAAAGCCCGCGCGCGTACTCCTCGGCGTCGGCGAAGGCCTGGCGGTAGCCGGCGACGTTGCCCATCCGCGTCATCGGGGCGCGGCGCTGCGTGCCGTAGACGCGCTTCGGATTCTCGCCGCACGCCATCTTGAGCCCGTGCGGCGCGTCGGGGAACTTCATCGCCTGGTACGTCGTTGCGGCGACGTTCTTCAGCGTGACACCGCGCCCGCCGATCAGATTCCCGGAGCCCGGCAAGACCTGCAGCGTCGTGACGCCGCCCGCGAGCGCGGCCGCGAAGCCCGGGTCCTGCGGCCACACCGCATGCTCGGCCCAGACGCCGGCCGTGACCGGCTCGGTCAGCTCGTTGCCGTCCTGATGCGCGGTGACGCTCGGCGAGGGATAGACGCCGAGATGCGAGTGCACGTCGATGAGACCGGGCGTGACCCAGCGCCCGCTCGCGTCGACGACGCGCGCGCCGTCGGCGTCGAGGCCGCGGCCGATCGCAGCGATCGCGCCGTCGCGCAGCAGCACGTCGGTGCCGTCGAAGCGGCGACCGGTGCCGTCGAGCACGGTCGCGTTGCGGATCAGCACCGGCTCGGACGGCAGCGGCCGATACGTAGAGGGGTAAGGTTCGGCGGCGACGCCCGTGCCCGCGAGGGCAACGAGCGCGACCGCGAGCGACGCGGCGCGGAGTCTCACGGCGATCTCCTTCGAAGGGTCCGCGGATTGCGCCGAATACCGCGGCGGAAAGCAATGGCCGTTCGTGCGGTGCCGAGAGGTCCGAAGTCATGTGGGAGGCGGAAGCCCCGACAGCGCGGTGCTCCGATCGGAGCGCGACGCCGTCGGGGCTTCCGCCCTCCCACAGTGATTCCGACCGGAGGTGCTCCGTCGCGCCGCGATCGCAGCCGCTCAGTGCACGTGCCGGAACTCTTCCGGCGTGAACGCGTCGAGCTGGATCACCTCGTCGCGGGGCGTCCACATCGCCGCGCGAGCGTCGCAGGTCACCGCAGGCGTTCCAGCCGCCTTTCAATCTCGGGATGAGGCTCGAACGTCGTCGCGCGACCTCGACTTTGAGTCTGCCGCAACAGACCGCGGTCGCGCAGCTCGTACAAATCGGAGCGTGCGGTGCCGTAGGCAATGCTGTGGCTTCGCCTGTGCGACTCGATGGTGTATGTGAAGGTCGGGTGACGCAGCGCGTGCGCGACGAGCGCGTGCTGTCGATGATTGAGCAACGCCGCGCGTTTCAGCTTGCGTTCGACTTCTCTGATCTCCTGGGCCTTCCGTTTCAGATAGGCGGCAAGATCGTCGATAGCCTGACGAAACACGCGGAGCTGATGCAGCACGAAGTAGGTGAGGTCGTTGTTGTCCGTCTCGACGAGCAAGAACGCATCGCGATACTGCGCCTGCGCTTTTCGCAGGATCCGCGAGATCGACACGAACTCCGCAAGCCAGTAGCCCTCGCGCAGCATCGCCCAATAGAACAGCGCGCGAGCCGTACGCCCGTTGCCGTCGACGAATGGATGATCGTAGGCGAGCCAGAAATGGAGGATGACCGCTCTTACCACCCGCGGAATGAACCGGTTGTCGTCGAGCTCTCCGTTCGCGAACCTGCAGAGGAGGATCAGCCGCTCGTCCAGCTGCGCGGCCGGCGGCGGCGTATGCAAGACCGTGCCGTCATGGTGGCTTACATGAACTCGTTTCTCGCCCTCCTTCTGGAGGCGGCCTGCATCGCCGTCGTCGAGCGTTCCTTCAGTCAAGACGCGGTGTAGCTCGAGAATGCGCGCCGGTGTGACACTTTCGCTGCGCCAGCTTCGAATGAGCTGCATCGCGGCGAAGTTGCTGAAGATCATCTGCTCGCTCTTGTCTCGGGGCGCCCGTCCGCTCCGGAGCATCTCGGATGCAACGCGTCGAGTGGTTGCGGCTCCTTCCAGCTGACTCGAAGTCGTTGCTTCCTCGATCAGCGAGCTGATGATGTATCGGTCGCGCGTGTCCGGAGTGTTTACCGCTGCGTCTGCTTCGATCTGCCCCGCTGCTTGCTGGTCGATGAACTGCGTCAGCGCGAGGATCTCGTCGGTCAAGCAGTAGCTGAAGAGCTCCCCTTGTCCGTCGCGCAGCGGGACCAGTCTGCGTTGCGACAAGCGCGATGTCTGAATGACGCTCCACCATTCCTCGTGGGTCAGTCCCTCGGGCGGATCGCGGAACTTGAGTTCATCCCAATGGCAGTACGGGCCGGTAGGGTCCAGCCTGTGGTTCAAGAGAAGCTCGGCCCATCGCTGAGGACCAATCTTCTCCAGGAGCTTCGGGAACTTGGGCGGGCGCTCGGGAAGCCGCATACGTCAACTATCAAATCAATCCGCATTGATACTGGATTGACAGTATCTCAACCATCAATTTGCAGTCAATTGATAGATGGTTGATAGCTCCTTCGGCCGAGTTCGCCTCAATGCACATGCCGGAACTCTTCCGGCGTAAACGCGTCGACCTGGATCACCTCGTCGCGCGCGGCGCGTGCGTCGTTCAACTGCTCGTACTCGGCCTGCGTGACGACGCCTGCCGCGAGCCCGATGTCGTCGAGCATGTGGCCCGGGGCACGGTCGATCCGGCCGGCGCGCACGGCGTCGCGGAGCTTGGTCTCGATCGGGATCGCCCGGACCGCCTGGTCGAGCGCGCCCTCGAGCCGTCCCAAGCCGACCTCGTCGTGCGGCGGCACGAAGATGTCCGCGGTGAGCGTCTCGCGCGCTTCGCGGTCCTCGAGCAACGAGCGCGCGACGCGCCCGCCGAGCCGGTCGTCCGGCGCGCGCAAGTGCGCGCCGACCGGATAGACGAGCGCGTGCAACGCGAGCGCCGCGAAGCGGTTCGGCAGGTTGTCGATCACGCCGAGCAGCGCTTCCTCGATCTCGTTGAGCGCATGGAACAGGCCCCAGCGCGCGAGGTCGAGATTGGCGTCGGTCTTGGGCTCGTCGTGCCAGCGCTTCACGATTGCGGAGGCGAGGTACATCCAGCCGAGTGTGTCGGCGAGCCGACCCGAGATCTTCTCGCGCCGCTTGAGCGAACCGCCGAGCGTGCCCATCGCGGTGTCGGAGACGAGTGCGAACGCGGCCGAGAAGCGCGAGAGCTGCTGGCAGAAGCGCCCGAGCTCCGCGATGCGCGGCGGCTGCGCGAGGCGTCCGCCGGTCAGCGCGAGCAGGAACGCGCGCACCGCGCACATCGCGACGAAGCTGACGTGCCCGAACAACGCACGATCGAACCTCGCAAGGTCGTGCTCGGCGATCGCGACGATCTCGTCCTGCACGAACGGATGGCAGCGGATCGCGCCCTGGCCGTAGATGATCATCGAGCGCGTCAGGATGTTCGCGCCCTCGACCGTGATGCCGATCGGCGCCGCGGCATAGGCGCGCGCGAGCGTGTTGCGCGGGCCGAGCTGGATCGCGGCACCGGCGCGGATATCCATCGCGTCGATCACGCAGCGGCGCATCAGCTCGGTGAGGTACGCCTTGATGATCGCCGAGAGCACCGAAGGCTTCTCGCCGACGTCGAGCGCACCGCAGGTGAGGCGCTGCGTCGCGGTCATGAGGTAGGTGTAGCCGCCGATCCTGGCGAGCGGCTCCTCGATGCCTTCGAAGCGGCCGATCGGCGTGTCGAACTGCTCGCGCACCGTCGCGTACGCGCCGACCTGGCGCGTGGCCATCTGCGCCGCGCCGACCGAGAGCGCCGGCAAGGAGATCGAACGACCCGCGGCGAGGCATTCCATCAGCATGCGCCACCCGTTTCCGGCGCCGGCGAGCCCGCCGATGATCGTGTCGAGCGGCACGAACGCGTCGTTCGTCACGATCGGGCCGTTGTGGAACGGCACCCCCATCGGATCGTGGCGCAGCCCGATCTCCATCCCGGGCGTTGCGCGCGGGATCAGCGCGCAGGTGATGCCGAGATCGCCGTTTTTGACATACGCGGGCGACTCGCGCTTCTCGGGCGACAGCCGCTCGGCGAGGAGGCGCTCGGGATCGCGCAGGCGAAACGCCATGCCGATCACCGTCGCGACCGGTGCGAGCGTGATGTAGCGCTTCTTCGAGTTGAGCCGAATGCCGAGCACATCCCGGCCCTGCCAGGTGCCCCGCGTGACGACCGCTTCGGATTGGGTCGCAGCGGCGTCGGAGCCGGCCTCGGGTCCGGTCAGCGCGAAGCAGGGGATCTCCTCGCCGCGCGCGAGCCGCGGCAGGTAGTAGTCCTTTTGCGCGTCGGTGCCGTAATGCAGCAGAAGCTCGGCCGGGCCGAGCGAGTTCGGCACCATCACGGTCACCGCGCAGGTCACGCTGCGCGAGGCGATCTTCGTGACGACCTTGGCATGCCCGATGTGCGTCATCTCGAGCCCGCCGTAGCGCTTCGGGATGATCATGCCGAAGAACCCGTGCTGCTTGAGAAACGCCCAGACCTCGGGCGGCAGGTCGCGCTCCTGGTTGACGCGCCAGTCGTCGAGCCGGCGACAGAGCTCCTCGACCGGACCCGCAAGAAACGCCACCTCGTCGTCGCGCAGCGGCGGGACCTTGAACGCGAGCAGCTTGTCCCAGTCGGGCCGGCCGCTGAAAAGGTCCGCGTCCCACCAGACCGTACCGGCTTCGAGCGCGATCTTTTCGGTCTCGCCGAGCTTCGGCAGCACCTTCGCCATCTGCCGCATCACGGCCTTCGAGATCAGCGCGCGCCTGAGCGGCGGCAGCCCGAACACGAGCGCCAGCGCGATCAGCACGATGATCGTCGCGGTGAAGAGTGCCGGCCACGTCACGCCGTCGAGCCGCCAGGCGACCAGCCAGACGCCGAAGCCTGCGACCCAGGCGAGAAATCCGCGACCGAGAAAGGTCAGCGCAAGCGCGACCAGCACGCCCAACACGATCCCGACGACCATCGCGCGCCCTCCCGCGGAAACGGTGTCGTTGTCCGGTTTTGGATCCCGCCTTGCGCCGGGTGAAGCGTCGCTAGCGGCCGTCGTCCAGATTCTGGAGCCCGGCTTGCGCCGGGATGACGCGCCGCCAGCCGCGCGTCACCAGGTGAAGTGCAATGCGATCACCGCGGGTTCCGCCGACGGATTCGCCGGGTCGAAACGCACACGGCATTCGAACGCCTGCTTCGATTCGGCCGGCAGCCCCTTGTCGAACACGACGACCGAGGCGATCTGGATCGTCTTGTCGTCGGGCGCGGTGGCCTTGGCGCGCATGTCCTTGCGGTCGAGGGTATAGGCCCTCTCGGCAAGCTTCTCGGCGACGGCCTTCTCGCAGGTCGCGACCGCGCGATCTTCCTTGCCGCCGCCGCAGGCGACGAGTGCGAGCGTCAGGCTCGCGACGATGACCATGCGTTCCATCGATTCGCCCTGCCTCGAATCAGCCCAGGATCGCGGCGCTTTTCTTGACCGCTGCGTGGCACCGCTTGGTGCCCGAGCGTAACACGACCGCGCGCCTCAATAGCGCGGGACAGCAGGATCGATCTCGCGGCTCCAGGCGTCGATTCCGCCCTCGACGTTCGAGACGTCGCGGAAGCCCTTCGCGCGGAAGTGCTCGGCCGCGCTGCGCGAGGAATTGCCGTGGTGGCACAGGAACGCGAGCTTCGTGTCCTTGGGCAGCGCCTCGAGCGCCGCGAGCGAGCCCTGGTCGAGCACTCGCGCGGCCGGGAACGGCGCCTGCGCGCGGTCGGCCGGGGGGCGCACGTCGAGCACCGTCACGCTGCCCGCCGCGAGCGCGTCGGCAAGCGCCTGCACCGACAGCGGCTTCACCGGCGGCGGCGCGTTCGGGTTCGTGATCGAGAGCCCCGCGCCGGTCGCGGTCTCGACCCAGTCGATCGTGAGCCCGCCTGCGCGCTGCGCGGTCGCCAAGTCCATGTCGATCGCGATGCCGGCAGCCTCGGCGCGGATCTCGTGCGCGCCGCGGGGCTTCAGCATGAACTGCGCGCGGTACGCGCCGTCGATCGCGAGGTGCAGCGTGTCGTCGCCGGCGTCGGCGAGCGCCTCGCGGATCGCGTCGGCCGCGGTCGGCGTGATCGTGATCGCGGGTGGGGTGCGGTCGGGCTCGCGCACGCCGAGCGTGCGGTGCAGCTCGCCCGAGTTGACCAGCTCGAGAATGATGTCGGCGCCGCCGACCAGCTCGCCCTGCACGTAGAGCTGCGGGATCGTCGGCCAGTTGCCGTAGGCCTTGATGCCCTCGCGCAGCTCGGGATCGGCGAGCACGTCGACGTCGAGGTACGGCGTCGCGAGCGTGTCGAGCGCGCCGGCCGCCGCGGCCGAGAAGCCGCAGCGTGGCGCGTCGCGCGTGCCCTTCATGAACAGCACGACCGGGTGCGCGCGGACGAGCGCGTCGATGCGGGACTTGAGCGCGGGATCGAGAGACATGGGTTTTTCCGGAGCGTCCGCTCGGGACGCAGCCTGTAATCTATGGGGTCAGGGAAGCCAGACAACAACTTCGGGAAACACGATGCGCCGCTCACCGCTCGCATGCGCGATCGCGCTTGCCTTTTTTTCGGGATACCTCGCCGCCCAGGACGCTCCGGCAGCTCGAGACGACACCCCGGCCGCCAGCGTACCGCTGACCTACGTCGGCGCCAACACGCGGCTCTCGCTCGGCGTCGACGACGATCTCAACGTCGTCGGCGAGCTCTTGCGGATCTTCGGGGCCGACGCCGATTCGGCCTGGCTGTTGGAGGGCTGGGCCGGCTCGGGCGGCGCAGGCGGGCTGAAGCTCGACTACCACTTCGCCCGCGGCGCCGAGCGCCCGGTACTGAAGTTCTTCGGCGCGCTCGACCAGAACGCCTTCGACGACCGCAAGGCGACGCTCGGCGTCGGCTTCGAGCGCGACGACAACTTCGTCGACGTCTACGCCTCCGGTGCGCTGACCGACGAACGCCTCGCCTCGACCACCACGACGCAGACCACGCGCACGATCACCGGCAACGACGCCGGTCGTCCGTTCCGCCAGACCGAGACCACGACGACCACGCTGCGCGCATTCGAGGAGCCCTACGGCTACGGCGTAGGCGCGCGCGCGGGCCACTGGTTCGACGACCGGCTCGCGCGCGTGCGCGCGGGCCTCGACTACGAAGACGGCGAGCACGGCGCGAGCCAGGCCACGCTCTCGCTCGGCTTCGACAAGTACCTCGCGAACACCGGCCACTCGTTCACCCTCGAGCTCGAGCACGCCGAGCGCGACGGCGACTTCGAGCGCGACGACGCCGAGACGCGCGCGTGGCTCTTGTGGCGCTACGACTTCGGCAACGCGTACCGTCGCGCCGAACCCGCGTACCGCGAGGTGCGGGTGCCGCGCGAGGTCACGGTCGAGATCCCGGCCGAGCCGACCGTGGTGCGCAACGACGTGCGGCTCGATACCGAGTCGTTCTTCGACTTCGACAAGTCGGTGCTGAAACCCGAGGCGATCGCCGCGCTCGACGCGATCCTCGACGAGCTGCGCGCCGACAACCGCGTTTCGAAGATTTCAGTCGTCGGCCACACCTGCGACATCGGCACCGACGCGTACAACCAGGCGCTGTCGGAGCGCCGCGCGAATGCGGTGCGCGCCTACTTCGAATCGCACGGCGTCGCGGTCGCCGAGCTCGACGTGCGCGGCGCGGGCGAGTCGCAGCCGAAGTACCCGAACGACGGCGAGGCGAACCGCCGCAAGAACCGTCGCGTCGACGTGAGCTTCCTCACGATCGAGGAATCGCGCGAGGCCGCCGCACCGCGCACCGAGACCCGCACCGAGTACGAGATCGTGCGCGAGCCGGTGCCGGCCTCGCCCGACTGGATCGAGCGTGCCCTGCGCAATCCGTCCGAGCACAAGCGCACGGTCGACGTGTACCGCTTCGAGGAGACCGACGTCGACGTGACGCTCGGCGCGCGCGAGTTCCTGAACCGTGCGCCGATCGCGCTCGACGACCTGTTGCGCGCGGGCCAGTGTCTCGCCGAGTACACCGTGCCGGTGCTCGCGAACGACTCCGATCCCGACGGCGACGCGATCCGCATCGTCTCGGTCGGCGCGATTGCGGGCGCGACCGCGAGCGCGAATCCGAACGGCACGGTCACCGTGCGCCCCGCGACCGGCTCGACGTTCTGCGCGGCCGGCGGCAGGTTCAGCTACACGATCAGCGACGTCGCCGGCCTCACCGCGTCGGCGACCGCGCGGATCGAGATCGCGAACAACCCGCCCGATGCGCAGGACGACACCGCGCAGGTGCAGGCCGGGCGCAGCGTCGAGATCGACGTCCTCGCGAACGACCGCGATCCGGACGGCGATCCGCTCGTGCTCGGCGTGCTCGGTACCGCCGCGAACGGCACCGTCGTGCCGGGCCCGGGCCGCCGCGTCACGTACACGCCCCGCGCCGGCTTCACCGGCGTCGACACGTTCACCTACCGCATCGCGGACGGACGTGGCGGCAGCGACGAAGCGCGCGTCACCGTGACCGTCACCGCGACTTCGCCGAGCAACCGCCCGCCGCTCGCGGTGGCCGACAGCTACACCGTCCTCGGCGCGATCCCGACGATCCTCCACGTGCTCGAGAACGACTCCGATCCGGACGGCGACGCGATCGAGATCGTCTCGATGACGATGCCCGCGAACGGCGTCGCGAACGTCGTCGGCAACGGCACGATCTGGTACCGCTCGAACCCGGGTTACTGCGGTCCCGATACGTTCACGTACACGATACGCGACCCGTCGGGCGCTACCTCGACCGCGACGGTGACGTTGAACGTGGTTGATTGATATGCGCTTAGATACGTCGGCAGCGTGGGGGATGCCGGACTTCGTCTTCGGCTCACTCCGGCCTACGTAGGGGCGGAAGCCCCGACGACGCTAGCGCCCGAGCAGCGCCGCCACGACCGGCTCCGCCGCTTCCGCCCAGCGCGCGTACTGCGCCGCACCCGGATGCAGCCCATCGCCCGCGAGATCCGCATCGTCCTCGCGCGAGATCGGCGTGATGTCGACGAATGCGACGCCGCGCGCCGCGGCGATCGCGCGCGCCGCTTCGTTGTACGCGTCGAGCTCGCGCGCGATCCGCGCGCGGTCGCGCCCCTCGGCGAACGGCGTCACGCCCCAGTCCGGAATCGACAACACGAACACGCGCGACGGCTCGCCGCCCGCGAAACCGATCGCACGTTCGAGGAGGTCGGCGAACTCGCCGCGGTACGCCTCGACCTCGCGCCTGCGATACTGGTTGTTGACGCCGATCAGGAGCGAAACGAGGTCGTAGCGCTGGTCGAGCGCCGCGCGGTCGATCGCCGCGTCGAGCTCGTCGGTGGTCCAGCCGGTGCGCGCGACGATCGCGGGCGGCGCGACCGCGGTCCCCGCGGACGACAGGCGACGCGCGAGCACCGCCGGCCAGCGCGCGTCGTCCGCGACGCCTTCGCCGATGGTGTACGAATCGCCGAGCGCGAGGTAGGTGAGCGGATCCGTCGCGGAAGTAACCATCGCCAGTGCCAGAATGAGATCCGGAATCACGACGTCACCTCGGCAGCACGCTGACGGTCGGAATCACTGTGCGAGGGGCTTCAGCCCCGATGCCTTGCGCGAAAAGCATCGCGGCTGAAGCCGCTCCCACAAGACGCGTTGTACCGGCGTCGCCGCGAACCGGCGCCTACGCCACCGCCCGCTTCGCCACCTGCCGCGCGATCGTCCGCTCGATCCGCGTGAACACGTCGGTGAGCACCGCCGGCTCCGGCAGCAGCGTCACGCGGAAGTGGTTGCGGTACGGCACGTTGAAGCCCGAGCCCGGCGTCACGAGCACCGACTCGCGCTCGAGCAGCTCGAGCGCGAACGCCCTATCGTCGAATCCCGGCACACGCGCGGTATCGACGCCCGGGAACGCGTAGATCGCCCCGCGCGGCTCGACCAGCGCGAGGAATTCGCTCGCGGCGCAGGCCTTCACGACCGCCGCGCGTGCTGCGTTGAGACGACCGCCCGGGCGCGTCAGCGCCGCGATCGTCGCGTCACCGGCGAGCGCCGGCACGATCGCGTGCTGGCCCGGCACGTTCGAGCAGAGCCTCAGCGACGCGAGCAACTCGAGCGCCTGGCGGTAGTCGCGCGCGCGCTCGACCGCGCCCGAGAGCGAGAGCCAGCCGACGCGCCAGCCGCAGGCGCGATGCACCTTCGACAGTCCGCCGAACGTCAGGCACAGCGCGTCGTGCGCGAACGCGGCGATCGGTGCGTGGTCGGCGTCGTCGTAGACGATCTCGTCGTAGATCTCGTCCGACAGCAGCACGAGGCGGTGGCGCGCAGCGACCGCCGCGAGCGCCTCGAGCGTCGCGCGCGGATACACCGCGCCGCTCGGGTTGTTCGGCGAGATCACCACGAGCGCTTTCGTGCGCGGCGTGATCAGCGCTTCGACCGCATCGGGATCCGGCACGAAACCGTCTTCGGCGCGGCACGGATAGTGGACCGGCTTCGCGCCGTTGAGCGTCGTCGACGCGGTCCACAGCGGATAGTCGGGCGAGGGAATCAGCACCTCGTCGCCGTCGTTGAGCAGCGCGCGCAGCGCGAGATCGATGAGCTCCGACACGCCGTTGCCGACGAACACGTTCGCGGCATCCGCACGCCGCGCACCGCGCGCGCGCTCGCGCTGCGCGATCGCGTCGCGTGCGGCGGCGAGACCCTGCTGGTGCGCGTACGCGTCGCTCGCGCCGAGGTTGCCGAGCACGGCCTCGCGCAGATGCGCCGGCGTCTCGAAACCGAACGCGCCGGGGTTGCCGATGTTGAGCTTCACGATCGCGCGGCCTTCGGCCTCGAGCTCGTGCGCGCGCCGCGCCAGCGCGCCGCGGATCTCGTACCGCACCTGATCGAGGCGCCGGGCCACCGGCGCGTTGAGTTGGGACATGTTCGGGGCAGTGGCTTTGCTAACGGAACTTTGATCCTAGCGGAGCGTCGAAGAGCCCGCTGTCGAGTGGCCGACGTGCCCGCAATCGGCCACAGGTCACGGGTAACCATCCCGCGGAGGTCACTGCATCTTCTGGCAGAAGCGATCGGGCGCGTGGTTGCGCACCATCGCCGGGCGCTCTGGGGTCCGGGCGGGCTGGTTCAGACCGGCACGACTTCCGGCACGGGGCAGGTAGGTATACCGGTGTTATAGTGACCTACAACACCGATGGAGAAAGTCATGAACACGTTCGAACACCTGATTTACGACGCGCTGATCGATGCGATGGACGCGGCCTGGAAGGCCGCCGACGCCGCCAACAGCGAAGCCGAGACCGAGACCCTTAAGAAGGCCGCGTGACAATGCGTAAGCACCTGATCCCGCTCAGTTTCGCGATTTCGCTCGCGCTGGCGGCCGGACTCTCCGGCTGCGGCAGCGAGGCGAGCTCGAAGCCGCTGGCCGAGAAGTCCGAGCCGGCCGCCGTGCCGGTCGAGGTCGCCTCGGTGACGTCCGGCGCGCTCGAGCCGACCTATGCCGCGACCGCGACGCTCGAAGCCGAGCGCGAGGCCGTGGTGCGGACCGAGATGCCCGGCGAGATCGTCGAGATCCTCGTCGAGGAGGGCGACGCGGTCGCCGCGGGTCAGGTGCTGGCGAAGCTCGACGACGCGCGCGTCGCGCTCGAGCTCAAGCAGGTCGCGACGGTCGCCGATCGTCTGAAGCACGAAGCCGAGCGCAGCGAGAAGCTGCGCGAGCGCGACATGATCAGCCAGGAGGCGTACGACCGTACGCGCTACGAACGCGACACGCAGCGCGCGGCGGTCGACATCGCGCGCCACAGCTTGAGCCAGGGCGTGATCCGCGCGCCGTACGCGGGCGTCGTGACGCGCCGCCACGTCAAGGAAGGCCAGTGGCTCGCGTTGCAGCAGCCGGCGTTCGAGATTGCGGATTTCTCCGAGCTCAAGGCGCGTCTCGACGTGCCGGAGCGCCAGGCGACCGCGCTCGCCGCAGGGCAGCCGGTGCGCTTCACGGTCGACGCGCTCGGCGGCAAGACCATCGCCGGTACGGTCGAGCGCACCAGCCCCGTGGTCGATCGCGCGTCCGGCACGGTGTCGGTCACGCTCGCGGTCGACAACGCCGAGCAGGTGCTGCGACCCGGCCTGTTCGTGCGCGTCGCGGTGAGCTACGACCAGATCGCCGATGCGACGCTGCTGCCGAAGGCCGCGGTGATCGCGGAGCCCGACCGCAACCGCGTGTTCGTGGTCGAGAACGGCATCGTCGACGAGCGCGTCGTCGCGCTCGGACACGAGACCGAAGCGATGGTGCAGGTGCTGTCGGGCCTGGAGCCCGGCGCGAGCGTCGTGACGGTCGGCCAGTCGGCGCTGAAAGACGGCGACAAGGTCGCGGTCGTGAATGGTGCCGCCGCGGTGAAGGTAATCGCTGCGACCTCGCCGTAGCGCGAGAGATTTTTCCCCCACCCGGACCACAGGGACGTGGCCGGGTCCTAATCCCCAAGGTGAGGGCGCGGCGCGCGAATTCGCGCGAACCGCGCCCCCTTTTTTTGTTCGGGTCTTCGTGGACGAGCGTGGGTGATTCTGGCGCTCTGAACGGTCCGTAGCCCGCGCCGCTGCTGGGCTGCAGCCGTGCGGCGATCAGCCGGGTTTCTGGCACGCTGTAGCGATGGCCAGAACCTCTTCGCGGT
>Ga0187892_10004307_pt1 | contig 24124 bp, 15 predicted proteins | sample MA1701073metaG_FD_139345 | JGI IMG/M metagenome (GOLD analysis project Ga0187892, IMG submission 139345) | Bio-ooze microbial communities from a basaltic lava cave in the Kipuka Kanohina Cave System on the Island of Hawaii, USA - MA170107-3 metaG ... | reverse complement strand
TGGCAGATCCTGCGTCCAGAAGCGCGCTGACACGCGCTCAACTGTGACGCGTACGCCTTGGACGGCCAGGCTAGCCTGCCATTCATCGGGCGGCGCCGCCGCCCGATGAATAAGGCAGGTTAGAGCATCTCATCGCCAAGAAGCGCGGGCTCAAGCAGGCGGCGATGCAGGAGTTACTCTCAGGGGAGCGACTGACATCCAGCTCTCAACCTTGGACCGTTGGACAGATTGCTCAGCTGGTTTCAGAGCGGGTGGATCCTCGGCACGGCACGCCGGAGTTCTGCGTGGAACTTGAGCACATCGAATCATCCACCGGCCGCTTGCTTGGCAGCACGGTGACAAGCGGCTCCTCGTCGCTTAAGGCCAAGTTCAAGGTTGGTGATACGCTCTTTGGGAAGCTGCGTGCCTATCTCCGCAAATTCTGGCGCGCAGACCGCCGAGGCGTATGTTCGACTGAGATCTGGGTGCTACGCGCCAAGCCGGACGTCGTCGATCCGGAGTATTTGTTCCAGTTGATTCAGACCGATGGATTCGTAGAGACGGCAAGCGTTTCATACGGGACGCACATGCCACGGTCCGACTGGAATGTCGTGCGCGACTTCGAATTATTGTTGCCCACCATCACCCGGCAACGAGCCGTTGCCAGCCTTCTTGCCGACATGGACGCCGAACTCGCTGCGCTCGAAGCGCGTCTCACCAAGACCCGCGCCCTCAAGCAGGGAATGCTGCAGCAGTTACTCACGGGGCGCGTCCGGCTGATGCCTCCGAAAGCGACCGCGCCGGCCAAGGCGGCCGTTGCGAGTTCGTGACCTCGCGTGATACGCGTAGGGGATACACTGATGTTGATGGAGAGAGAGCTGTGGTCCGGCAAGCAACGCCAACTGGTAAGCGAGTTCGCCCCGGGTGTGCTGAACGCAGGCCAGCTCGACGACCTGACCAAGGAGCACATCATCCAGAGTCGGGAAAAGGCGCCGGAGGCGTCGTCGCTCGATCTCACAGTCCACGGCGCGGAATGCTGGAAACTGATTCGGGGCGTGTTGAAACCTGAGGCGGACGGCACTTATGGGAAGATGTTGGGGAACCCGCTTCTCGCAACCGCGACGACTTTTGGCGACGTGGGAATCGAGCTCCCCGCGAGGACCACGTTCGTGTTCCGGGTAGCGGAGAAGCTGCTCCTCGACCGCCCGCTCTACGCGCACGCCACCGGGAAGAGCAGCATCGGCCGGCTCGACGTGCTCGCGCGGCTGATCGCGGACGGCCAGCCGAAGTACGATCAGATCGATCCCCCGTTCGACGGGCAGCTCTACGTCGAGGTCACGCCGCTGACGTTTCCGATCTTCGTCCGACCGAAGGATGCCATCTGCCAGCTTCGGCTGTTCAAGGGGCTGCCTTCGCGAAGCAGGCTCCGGGGCGAGGAGCTCAAGCTGTATTGCCGTCCGATCCTCAATGCGCGCGATCCCGAAGAGCTGTGCGTCTCGGTCAGCGTCACGGACGTGCCGGAAGGACGCCGCGCCGCGGCATTCAAGGCGAAGGACCAGAAGAAGGCGATTCCATTGGGTGGCGCCAAGGACTCGCTGGCGCCCGAGGACTATTGGGAGCTGGTCGAGCCCGAGCATGACGGGATCGCAATCACCGACGGCGCGTTTTACATCATGCGTTCGGTGGAGCGGTTCCGCCTGCCACAAGACATCGCAGTCTACGCCGAGGCGATGCACGAGAGCCTGGGCGAAATGCGCATCCACTACGCCGGGTTCGTGCACCCTCACTTCGGGGCCTCCCGGATGGAGGGAACGCCGCTCATCTTCGAGGTGCGCGGGCACGACGTGAACGTTTTCTTGCGCGAGAACGAGGTTCTGGCGAAGCTTCAGTACTTCCGCATGTCGGAAGCGGCAGAACCGCCCGAGGACCAAGCGTATGAGATGCAGGAATTGAAGCTGGCAAAGCAGTTTCGGTCATGGAAGGGGGCGTGAAGTGAAGCAGGAACTCCTATCCCTCGCCCATGACGTGACGCTCGTGCGGCTCGGCGCCAGGAACGGTAGCGGTACGCTCAACGACCTACGAGAGCTTCTTGTGCGCTGCGCCCCTTCGTACCCCGGCATCGAGAAGTGGTTCGACACACGTGTCGTGTCGGAGCTGGGCGACGAATCGCGGCGGGCCTATCTCGTCTACCAGGGGACCGTCCCCGTCGCGTCCGCCATCGCAAAGAGAGGACGGAGTGCGAAGCTCTGCAATCTTCGTATCGGACCGGAGTGGCAGGAACGCCGCCTCGGGACGCTGTTAATTAGTCTCCTCGCCCTTTCGACCGCGGAAGGGGCGGAGTCCATGCACTTCACGGTGCCCGAGTCGGTCTGGCAGATTACTGGCCCGTTTTTCCGCGGCTTTGGCTTCCAGCTGAAGGGCCTTGCCGATCGTCAGTATCGGTTGTGGGACAATGAGCTCGCATGCGAAGCTCCCATGTCCAGCGTGCTCAACGCAGTACGCAGGCAGCTCCCGCCGGTGCTCGCGTCTTATTGCATGAACGGAATCACGACGGACAATTCGCTCGTGTTGAGCATCCGACCGCCGTTCGCGTCGGCCATTCTGGAAGGGCGCAAGTCCGTGGAGATTCGACGGCAGTTCTCGTCGAAGTGGCGGGGGTGCAAGGCGCTGATCTATGCGACAGCACCGGCTTCGCGCATTGTGGGTGAGTGCCGGATCAATGAGGTGGACACGCGCAGCCCATCGGAGATCTGGGAGCGCTACCAGGACCGGGTCGACTGTACACGAAGGGAGTATTTCGACTACTGCACTGATCGACCAACCGTTTCGGCGCTCCTGCTCAGCGACGTGATGCGGTTCCGACAGCCCGTGGAGCGGTCGCGAATGGAGCAAGTCCTGGGGACGGCCCTGCGTCCACCCCAGTCCTACGCGCGACTGACGCAGGAGTCGAGTTGGCTGGCGGCCGCATCCTTGGGCTCGTTGATGCAGGTTTGAAAGAGAACGCCATTCGGGACCGACGCATGACCGACGTCGGAGATCGAGAGCGAAGAACCCAGGACCGGATTGTCTCGCTCTTCAGGAATCAGCTTGGTTACAGCTATCTGGGCAACTGGGAGGAGCGACAAGGCAACCGCAATATCGAGGAGGAACTTCTCAGGAAGTTCCTTGAGGAACGCAAGGTCGAGTCGGGACTCATCACGCGTGCGCTCCACATCTTGACAACCGCCGCGAACGACCAGAGCAAGAGTCTCTACGACCGCAATCGCGCTGTCTACGAGATGCTGCGCTACGGGGTCAAGGTGAAGCCGGAGGTCGGCGAGAACACGGAGACCGTCTGGCTGGTGGACTGGGAGCATCCCGAGAGGAACCACTTCGCGATCGCGGAGGAGGTGACGGTTCTCAAGGCGGATGCCAGGGCCCATGACAAACGGCCGGACATCGTGTTGTACGTCAACGGGATCGCGCTCGGCGTGCTGGAGCTCAAGCGATCGATCGTGAGCGTTGCCGAGGGAATCCGACAGAACCTGGACAACCAGAAGAAGGAGTTCATCCAGCCGTTCTTCTCCACGATGCAGTGGGTGATGGCAGGGAACGACACCGAGGGGCTGCACTACGGGACGATCGAGACGAAGGAGAAATATTACCTCACTTGGAAGGAATCGAGCGCGGTGGAGAATCCCCTCGATCGCGCGCTCCTGCAGCTGTGCGTTAAGGCGCGTTTCCTCGAGCTGATTCACGACTTCGTCGTCTTCGACGGAGGGATCAAGAAAGTCTGCCGGCCAAACCAGTACTTCGGGACTCGGGCAGCGCAGGAGCGCATCCGGAAGCGCGAAGGCGGGATCATCTGGCACACGCAGGGCTCGGGAAAGAGCCTGACCATGGTCTGGCTGGCGAAGTGGATTCGTGAGCACATCCAAGACGCCCGCGTTCTCATCATCACGGACCGAACCGAGCTCGACCAGCAGATCGAGATGGTGTTCAACGGGGTCAATGAGCAAATCTATCGGACTCGGAGCGGGGAAGACCTGGTCGCGAAGCTCAACGCCGCATCGCCGTGGCTGATCTGCTCGCTCATCCACAAGTTCGGCAGAAGGGAAGAGGGCGAGGAAGTCGGAGACATCCCCGGATACATCGCCGAAGTTACTCGCGCCTTGCCCAAGGGCTTCGCCGCCAAGGGCAATCTCGTTGTCTTCGTGGATGAATGCCACCGCACACAGTCGGGAGAATTGCACAAGGCGATGAAGTCGATCCTGCCGGCGGCCACGTTCATCGGCTTCACCGGCACACCCCTGCTCAGAGCAGACAAGAAACGGAGCATCGAGACCTTCGGGCCGTACATCCACACGTACAAGTACGACGAAGCGGTTCGCGACAAGGTGATCCTCGACTTGAGGTACGACGCGCGCGATATCGATCAGAGAATCACGTCGCAGCAGAAGATCGACGAGTGGTTCGAGGCCAAGACGCAGGGACTGACGGCACTCGCCAAGGCGCAGCTCAAGCAGCGGTGGGGCACGATGCGGTCGGTGATGAGCTCGAAGAGCCGGCTTGAGCAGATCGTCAACGACATCATGATGGACATGGCGACGAAGGACCGTCTGAAGAGCGGACACGGGAACGCGCTTCTCGTCTCGGGAAGCATCTATCAGGCGTGCAAGTTCTACGAGCTGTTTTCCCAGACCGAGTTGAAGGGGAAGTGCGCGATCGTCACGTCATACAGGCCGTCCGCGGCGGACCTGAAGGGTCAGGAGAGTGGAGAGGGTCTGACCGAAAGCCTGCGGCAGTACGCGATTTACCAGCGGATGCTGGCGGACTGGTTCGACGTGCCGCCGGAGGAGGCGGTCAACAAGGTGGAGGAGTTCGAGAAGAAGGTGAAGGAGAAGTTCGTGAAGGAGCCGGGGCAGATGAAGCTCCTCATCGTCGTGGACAAGCTCCTGACCGGCTTCGACGCTCCGCCCGCCACCTACCTGTACATCGACAAGGAGATGCGAGACCACGGACTGTTCCAGGCGATCTGCCGGGTCAATCGCCTCGACGACGAGAGCAAGGAGTACGGTTACATCGTCGATTACAAGGATCTGTTCAAGAGCCTTCGAGCCTCGTTCAAAGACTACACCGGGGCCGCCTTCGACGGGTATGACAAGGACGACGTCGCCGGGCTGCTTCAGGACAGGCTGCTGAAGGGCCGGGAGCGTTTGGAAGAGACGCGGCAGGCCGTGAAGGCGCTTTGCGAACCGGTGGAGCAGCCGAAGGACTCGGCGGCATACCGGCGGTACTTCTGCTGCCGGGACGCAGGCAACGCCGAGCAGCTGAAGGCCAACGAGCCGAATCGGCTGACCCTCTACAAGCATGTTGCCGCCTTCGTGCGAGCCTACGCCAATCTTGCGAACGAACTCGGCGAGGCGGGTTATTCGGCGTTGGAAGTCGCCGCGTTGAAGAAGGAGGCGGAGCACTACGAGAACCTCCGGCAGGAGGTGAAGCTGGCCAGCGGCGACTACATCGACCTGAAGCTGTACGAGCCAGCCATGCGACACCTGATCGATGCCTATATCAAGGCGGACGAGAGCAAGAGAGTCTCCGCGCTTGAAGATTTGTCACTTGTCGAGCTGCTGGTGGAGCGCGGCAAGGAGGCCATCCAAGAGCTCCCCGAGTCGATTCGGACGAACGAAGACGCAGTCGCCGAGACGATCGAGAACAACGTTCGGCGGCTCATCATCGACGAACATCCGGTCAATCCGAAGTACTTCGACAAGATGTCGGAACTGTTGACCGCGCTGATTGAAGAGCGGCGGAAGAAGGCGGTCGAGTACCAGGAGTACCTGCGGCGTATGGTCGAGTTGGCCAAGCGGATCAAGAAGCCTGAAAGCGGCCCAGGATACCCCCAAGCAATCGACAGTCCCGGGAAGCGGGCGCTCTACGACAACCTGGAGAAGAACGAGGCGCTTGCGCTGGCGATCGATGAAGCAGTGCATGCGAGTCGCCAGGACGGCTGGAGGAACAATCCGTTCAAGACGAAGCTCGTCAAGTCGGCCATCAAGGCCGCCTTGGAACGTCCAAGGCAGAACGTGGTCATGGAAGATCGGGCGCCGTACGGAACGAGCGAGTCTGCTGAGGCGGTGCTCGAGAGGATTCTGTCGCTGGTGCGGAATCAGGATGAGTATTGAGATGAGCGAAATCTGTGTCAGCGGCCTGACGGTGAAGATCGTCCGAAAGGACATCAAGAACCTGCATCTGGGCGTCTATCCGCCCGCTGGGAGGATTCGTGTCGCCGTTCCGCTGGCCGTGACCGATGAAGCCGTCCGCCGGGCCGTTATCGGGAAACTCGGCTGGATTCGGCGCCAACAGGAGCAGTTCCTGACCCAATCCCGTCAGGGCGAGCGCGAGTTCGTGAACGGCGAGAGCCACTACTTCCTGGGGAATCGGTACCGGCTGCGTATCGTCGATCATGATGGCCCCGGCACGGTCACCATCAGCCACTCGTATCTTGACCTGCGCGTGCGACCCGATTCTAACGCGATGGTGCGAGAGGGGATCTTGTCGGGGTGGTATCGCGAACGTCTACGGGAACTCGTGCCACCCCTACTAGCGAAGTGGAGCGAGAGGGTCGGGGTGGTTCCAGCCGGGTGGGCCATCAAGCGGATGAAGACGAAGTGGGGCTCATGCTCACAAGGGGCGCGTCGAATCTGGCTGAATCTGGAGCTGGCGAAGAAATCGGTGTCCTGTCTGGAATACCTGATAGTCCACGAGCTGCTGCACCTCCTCGAGCGTCGTCACAACGAGAGATTCCTGGCGCTGATGGACGAACATCTGCCCGATTGGCGGTCACGCCGGTACGAGTTGAACGCGATGCCGTTGGCGCATGAGGAGTGGACCTACTGAGTCGAGAGTCGGTGTCAGCATGGCGTGGGCGCGTGGCATGTCAGGTCGGTGTGATGGGAGTCGAGCATCGCGGAACAGCATTGCGGGCGAGCGTGGCCAATCTTTGGCTCGCGGCACCGCGAACCGTCATCCCGCGGTAACGCTATGGCGTCATCATGCTCCAAACGTCGTGAGCGCCCACTCCATCGTGGAATAATCCACGAACTGCCCCTCGTAACCGACTGTGCGCATGACGATCTTGTTCATGATGTTGAAGACCAAGGCGACCTTCCGGAGGAAGTCCGCGCTCGAGTTGTCGAACCGACCATGGGCGGCGGGATTCCGAAGCGACTTCCACGCTTCAATCTCGTCATTCGAGAAAAACCGCGGACTTGCTGCGTTGACTGCATAGAGCACATCCGTGGGGCGGACTTGGTTCAGCATTTCGAGCATCCCAAGCACACGCCGAGCAAGTGGATGACTGGCAATTGGCTCCTGGTTCATCAGCGTCTTAAGTGATACGAGCTGTTCCGGGTCGACCGGCCGCACGGAGCCTGACCCCGGCAGCGCCTCGCAGAAAGTCCTGAGCATCGCCTCAGCAACGGCTGCTGACAGAAGGGCGATGATCTCCAGATACGTGCCCTTAGGCGGCGAGGCCAGTTCCGGGAGGGACAGAGCGTTCCGAAGTTCCGGCTTCTGCCAGAGGGCTTCGGCGACGGCGCGGATGAACTTCTTAAAATCTTCCCGATCCACGTCGCGACGCATGACTGGAAAGCGCAAGCCTGGATCGTATGGAGGCTCACCGAGGAAGATGCGCACGACTCCCTTCGATTCCTCTCGCCACGAAACCCAGCGGCAGCGCGCCCCACTAGCAAGCCCGAACGCGAGCGCCGCATGCTGCGATACGTCGTCAATCCGCCCGTCCTCTGGCCCAGTGATTCTGCACTGGATGTATTGGTCGGACATGCGACGTAGGGCGAAGTGGTACCCACTGGCCAGCGCGCCGGTGGCCACGATCAGCCGGGACGGCTGCTCGGTTCCGAAGGCGCTCTCCAGACTGACCGTTTCCATCTCGCCGTATGGAAGGTCCGACGGGCATTTCAGAATGCCTTGGCGAATTGACGCGGCGAGAGCAGATGGTCTCGTCTCCTGCTCGAACTTGAGGTATTCGACGTGAAGGTGCAGTACTTCCCCCTCGACTGTGCGCGTCCAGCGGGGGATTCCGTACTCGTCCGCGTCCTTCTCCGGGATTACATATCCGGCTGAGATGCGCACGCCGCCGGCTGCCTGACCATGCACGTGGTAAAGGTCGCTCTCCTCCAGCCGCACGCCTGCTGTGCGAGGCCCCTTGAGAGTCGAAGATCGCGTGGGTGGCGCCGGGACGTCGACGCGGACGCCGCTCTCCACGGACCAGCGCATGATCGCGGCCTTGAGGTCGTGCTCGGCACCGCCAGGGACGCTCAGCTTGAGTCCAGAGAGAGCGAGTTCCAATGGGCTCCCATCCGCAGCAGCATCCCATTCGCGCGTGCTCTTCAGCCCACCGCCAGTACCCATCGAGAGGGCCGGCTTTTCTTCAGTCACGGCCGTGATTCCCTCCGTTTCGATTCACGTGGTCTTATCCTCACCGCGCAAGTCGCTCTCCTTGAGCTCCACGGGCAGCAGCATCGGAATGCCCAAGGGCTTTGGATGAGAGATCACAAACTCCACGTTGGCTTCTGCTCCTGGTGCAGGCGCACTCCCGAACCTGGCGAACGGCACCCCTTCGAACACGCGCCAATCCAGCGGCCGAGCTGCGTCGTGATGCAGGAGGCCCACGATACTCGCGGTCGACGCCTCGTAATTGAACGCGACCAGAATGACGGCCGAAATTGACCGTCTCATGGATCGCAGCTCCTCACCCGGGTCGCTTGAAGGGCGCATGAATGCAGCACTCTTCAAGTCGGTCACGACGCGAGCATCGCCGGCAGGTCCGCCATCATTCGAGATCGGGATCTCAATGTGGGATTCGGAGGTCAAGAGCGTGCTCGCGGCAAAGGCCCCCATCAGCATCCCGGCTTCCGGGTGATCCGAGCCGATCACACAGATACCAGGTCCTGGCATGTTGCCAAGTTGCCTCGCAGCATCCTTCAGCGCCTCCTCCAGCTTCGGAGTGATGAAGGAAAACCAGCCGCTCTCAGAGATGCCCTCCTTGGCCAAGCCGGATTTCTGTGCTACAGCCTCGGCTTGCAGATACTTCACCTCAACGAAGAGCTGCCGATGCAAGGAGTGCCTGGCTTCGAAGTCCGGGCCTCCCTTCGCCGGATCCTCGTACACGCTTGGCTGGAGACGGAACCAGTTGTCCAGCAGTGTGAACGTAATCGCTTCCAACCGCGCGGACCCTGGGCAGTCCTTCAGTCGCTGGTCAAACAACGGCAGCAAATCGGGTCGTTTTACTTCGAGAAGCAGTCTATAGGCCGCGACGATATCCGTCTGGCGGCTGATGGCCACTACCCGCTTCTTCTTGTTCACGGATCGTCTCCAGAACATCGTTACCGCAATCCAATGTGTGACGAGCGCCACGCAGCCCAGGAGCGTCGCTATGCCGTGTGAAAGAGCATATTGATCAGCCACGTCGTGCGCTCCAGCGTCTCGAGGCTCGCCGGCATGATGACTCCGAACTCGCGATGCGAGAAGCTGTTCCGCAAATGCACGGCGCTTGTAAGCAGGCGCCCCACCCACTTCGTGACTACCCTCGTTCGAACCAACTCGTCGATGAGCCACTTCATGCCCCGCTTGAACTCCGTGCCGTTCACACTCACACGTCCGTGTTCGCGGGCCAGTCGCTCGATCTCATGATGGCTCGGGCGGTCGAGGGACACGCCCCAGCCCTTCGGCGCATCGATTCGCGCGGGCTTGTGGAGGCCGCTGCACCAGCGCAGCTTGAGAGCCGCCTCGATTGCCAAGTAGCAGTAGTGGTTGCAGATCGTTGCGAAGTCGTACCGGAACGTCGCGAACACATAGAGTTCCTTCGCCATTTGCACAGTCTGGGCCAAGCCCTCGGGAACTTTAGGAATGACTTGAAGTGCATCGGTTTCGGCCGCCCGCTCCTCCAACGCTTTGAATTCGCGCGGGTCGACGGCGTTGGCGGCTACTCCCTCGATGCCACCACGTCCCCGCAGTACGTCCTCAGCGCTGCGCCGATGTGGACTCGAGAAGCTGTAGATCTCCTTGAAATTAGGCTTGCGATCAAACGCCCGCACCAACCGGTCCACGCAGTGCCAGGACAGTTCGTCGAGAACGTCGAGCGCAGCGCGTCGAGCGTCCTGCCTGAGGTCGTTAGGGAGCACGCGCAGGAACCACTTCCCGGGCTCGCTGGCGCCAAGAAACGTCGACGACTGAATCAGTCGCATAAGGTCAGGCGCCGGCTCCTTGTCGAGGAGTTCCTGCAGGAGATCCGTGCGCCGGACAAAGTCGTCGTGTCGGAACTCGCCCAGGCAGCGAACTTCCGCGGTCTTGAGCCTTTCCATGTCGAATCGGGTGTATGTCACGCGGTCACAATCGCCGCCCCAGAACGAGATGGGCTTGTCGTATGTGGCGACCACGTAAGTGATGGGGCAGGCGAAGTTGTGAATCGCGTCGCGAAGAGCGAGCGTGTCCGGGTTCACGTCGTCAGGATCGGGAATCTGGACGCGGCGATCGAACTCTTGGGCAAGCGCCTCGCGTAGCCGAAGCAGGACCGAAATGTCGTTCGCGTTATTCTGTTCCATCTCTCTCAACGATCGAACGCTCACTCCTAAACCGCACGGAACGCCGGAGGTTCGAGGTTCGTGTTGACACGCATAGCCCCCGTCCTGACGCCAGCGTACATCCCTACGCCGCCAAGTACGCGGCCCTCAGCTCATCGCGGTCCCGCCCATGGCCAAGCGCCTCCAGCGTATCCGCCACGGCCGCAGCCTCGGCGTCTTCCGCCGACATGCCCCGGCTGACGTACTCGTGGTAGCGCTGGTTCTTGAAGTCGCGGGCCCAGAGCCGACGGAGGGCATGTGTCCCCGTAGATCGACCGCCCACGTCGAGCACTGCCCGCCGCCATGCGGTCTCGTAAGGATGGCATGGAGCCAGGCATGCCGGGACGCTCGCAGTGAAGTACCCGCGCAGGCGATCGCCGAGGTCCTTGGGTAACGGCCTCGACCGCTGCTTGCCGCCCTTGCCCCATACGACGACGTGGTCAGCCGCTACCCGGTCCCGTGTCATCCGCTCGGTCGCCTCCAACGCCCGGAGCCCGCAGTGTCGCTGTAGTTCCGCGGCCAACCCGTACGCACGGGGGACGCCCGCCTTCACCCTGGACCGCTCGTCGAGTTCGTGCAGTCGTTGGATGGCCCGCTCGGCGACCGCCGGCGTGACGCGCTGGTGCTCGGGGCTGCGGATGACGCCGTCCTCCACCAACTCCCGGATCTCCCTGCCGAGCTTTTCGCTCATCGCGTGGAAGCTCTCGTACTTCCCGTAACACGCCGCGAACTTCACGCAGGCGCTCCGCACCTTGTCGAGCGTGGACTGGCTCGCGCCCTTCTCGACGCAGTGCCGCACGTACTCCCGCATCTCGCGCTTGGTGATGTCGCGGTTCTCCTGGATGCCACCGGCGTGGCAGAACTCGACGAAGTGCTTCAGCGTGCGTTCGTACGTCACCCGCGTGTTGCCCATGAAGATCAGGTTCCGGCACTCCCACCAGATGTCACCGCGGTTGCGCAGCCCGGCCATCTTTAGGTCGTGCTTGCGGACCCCGGTCTTTTGCAGCTCGAGCCAGCGCGCGTGCGCGGCCCAAAGCCGCTGGTGCAGTTCCTCTTTCATGCGATGAAGGCTGACGGCAACCTCCGGTCGGAACAGAGTATCTCCGCGATGCCGGATCGACGGTCGGGTACGAATTCGCGCGTCGGCGGGTTGTTCAGAGCCGGATTCCGCGCATTGGGCGCGGAATCCTCAGACGACGGCGCTTTCGACTGAGGCAAGCGCCGCGAAACCCCGCGCAGGAGACAGCGCTCCGCGCCGTTTCCTGCACGCTCGCGCCCTCGGGACCGCGCGCGATCCCGCTGCTGCGCGCTCTCGCGCGCACGAGCCCGGGCCAGGACTCGCGGCAGGGCGACCGTCGGCCCTGCCGACCCCGCCTCCACCGGCCAGCCGCGAAGGGGGCCGGATGGGGTGGCGGGCAGAGACGGATCTATGTCATTCGCCAGTGCGACGTGCCCGGTCTCCGGCACGTCGCCATGGCTACGGAGTTGAGGGAACTGGAAAGGAAGGACGAAATTTACAGCGAGGCGTCCCGAACGAAGTCGAGACGCCTCGCCCCTCGAAGGCTCCGCGACATGATCCGCTCCAACCATGTTGTGAAAGAGCAACGGCTCGCTCGACCGCCCCGCGCACGGGGCGAGCGATCGATCCGGCCGGCGAGCCCCGGTCCACGAAGGGACCGGGGCTCCGGGTGCAACTAGCGACTTGGGGCTTTCCATACTCCGGCCTCCTGCTCGGCCTCCGCGACCATCTCCTGGAACCGGCGCCAGATGCGGCGCGGCTCCCGAAGGCGGAGCAGGGCGAGCAGCTTGCGCTCGGTGAAGTAGCGCACGTGCTCGGGCGTCCGGTGTTCGCGAAGGAACTGCAGGACGGGCTCCGGCAATTCGAGGATCTTCAGGGCGCGCCACACCCGCAGCGGCGGCTCCTTGAGGAGTCGCTCCAGCGCGGCGGCGCTCTTCAGGCCCATCGCCTCCATCTGCCGGGCGTAGAACTCGGCCCGCTCCAGAGGCGTGGTGCGCTTCAGGTGGTTCTGGTACTGCTCCCAGATCTTCCGGTCGACGCGTTCGAGGTGCTTGAGCAGGTCGGGCTTATCGCCGACGACCAGCCGCGACCGCTTGCCACCGCTCACCGAGTAGCAGGGGGTGGCGACGCGCAGCGACCGCGATGCGCCGCTCGGGTTCGCTCCGGGTGCCTGATGGCGCACCATCCTGAGCCCCGCTTGACTTCGCAGCGCTCGCGGGCATACTGGTACTAGCAATCGAGTAGCTCTGAGCTACGGAAACGGCGGCCGATCGCTCGGCCGCCGTTTGCATTCCCCTCCTGCACGAACTGCCTGCACCACTTGCTCGACCGGCACCAAGACATCCAGGTTCCACAGGTTCTACGCTCGTGGATCGCCCGGCAACGCTAATGCTATACTCGCGCGTTTGCTCCCCATGATCACGTTGCGAGAGAAGCTGCCGGCTGAGTTCGGATTCAAGACAGGTGCGCGCGGCGCCCATACTAGCCGCACGATGATGCTGCGCGAGCTGACGCAGATCCTGACGGCGGTGCCCGAGAGCGCCTCGACGGCGGCGTACAGGAGCGCGATTGTCGAAGAGAACACGCTCGGGAAGAAGACTGAATCAACCCGCCGCCTGACGTTCCAGCGGCTGAGCGAGCTCTACGCTCTGGATCCCTCGATTACTCTCTTTCGCGTGCTCCGCAAGTTGTGGGGATGGGATCCGACGGGACGACCGCTGCTCGCGCTCCTGTGCGCGGCGGCTCGCGATCCTCTCTTGGCGACCACAGCCGAGCACGTCATCCGCGCAAGAATCGGCGAGCCCGTCACCGCTACCGATTTGGATCATGTTCTTGAGGGGACCACTGCGGGGCGTCTTAACGCCTCGAGCCGACACAAGGTGGCGAGGAATGCCGCGTCCTCCTGGACGCAGGCAGGGTACCTCAAGGGTCATCTGCGAAAGACTCGGACCAAGCCCGTCGTTTCACCCGGAGCCGTCACGTACGCACTTCTCCAAGGCTACCTCATGGGGCTGCGGGGCAAGGCTCTGCTCAACTCGCTCTGGACGAGATTGCTTGATTCCCCCACGGACGAGGTCATCCGGTTCGCCATGGCCGCCAGCCGCCGAGGCTGGATGGACTTCGGAGCCGCCGGCGATGTGGTCGAAATCCGCTTCCCCGCTCTTCTGACGGCAGCGGAGGAAGAGAAGAGCCATGACTCAACTTGAACTTCTCCGGCTGGAGTACGCGAAACATGCAGCGACCCCGTGGGTCACGGGCCTTTCCGGGGCGGAGAAGACTTGGTTCGTGGTGTACGACCCGGCCGACGAGCGCCGAATCCGCGCGCGCTTGGAGGACTTCGCGCTCGCCACTCGCGAAGCCAACCACAAGTGGGCGGCATTCGACTGCACTGATCTGTTCGCGCGCTGGATCGGCACGCATGAATATCGCGACGCTTACTTCACCGCGCCAGCCGACCTGGAGATGTCGCTTGTGGACTTCAAGGCCTTCGCTGCCGAGGAAGTCATCGCGATGCTAAGAGCCGCCGACGAGGAAGCGGTTGTCGCGCTGACGGGCGTCGGCGCGTTCTTCGGACTCATCCGGTTATCGGAGCTTCTCAAGGCAGTCGAGGGCGACATCCGCGGCCGTCTTGCCGTTTTCTTCCCCGGCACGTACGAGGGAAACACCTATCGCCTGCTCGATGCTCGCGATGGCTGGAATTACCTGGCGACCCCGATTACTGCGAACAAGGGGGTTACGACGCGATGAAGAACCGAGAGGTCTTCCAGCAGGATCCGACGGAGAACATCCTCCTCAATGACGGCGTCGCCAACATCGGAGAAAGCGATCCGCGCACGATACAGCATGAGCTCCGGACATTCGTATGTGAGGGGGAGTACCTGCGGGGCCTCTCCAACATCCTCCAAGGTTACCTCGCTTACGTAGAGAAACCGGAACAACCCGCCGTGTGGGTAAGCGGTTTCTACGGAAGCGGCAAGTCGCACCTCGTCAAGATGCTCCGCTTCCTGTGGACCGATCACAAGTTCGCTGACCAGTCGACGGCGCGCGGGCTCGCGCGCTTGCCGCAGGAAATCAACGACGCTCTAAAGGAACTCTCGGTGAAGGGGCGTCAGAATGCCGGACTCCGGGCGGCTGCGGGAACTTTCGGAACCTCCTCGAGCACGGCACTTCAGCTTGCCGTCCTGCGAATCGTATTTGGATCACTCGGACTTCCAGAAGAGTATCCCGCCGCGCGACTCGTGCTCCGTCTCAAGCAGGAAGGTGTCTGGGAGCGCGTGAAGGGAAAACTCGAAGCCGCAGGCAAGCAAGTCGACCGTGAGCTTCGCAACATGTACGTCTCGGGAGCGCTCGCCGAGGCCATCCTCGAAGCGCAACCGAAGATCGCAAAGTCCCCGGCCGATGTCCTCAGTCTGTTGAAGAACAACTATCCCAAACCGGGTGAGATATCGACCGATGAGATGGTCGGGATGCTACGCGAGGCCCTCACGGAGAACCGCAAACTGCCCTGCATGGTGATCGTCGTTGATGAAATCCAACAGTACATCGGCGAGGACGCCCAGCGCAGCTACGCCGTGCAGGAAATTGCCGAGGCCATAAGCAAGCGGTTCGACGGCAAGCTCGTCCTCGTGGGCACCGGCCAGGCAGCGCTGGCAAGCACGCCGCAGCTCGCCCGCTTGAAGGGGCGCTTCACTCGGACCGTCACTCTTTCCGACAAGGACGTCGAGACCGTTATCCGTCAGCTCGTACTGGCCAAGCAGCCTGCGAAGGAAGCGGCGATCAAGAAGGAACTCGATGAATGCCAGGGCGAGATCTCCCGTCACCTGGTCGGCACGAAGATCGAGCCGCGGCCAGAGGACAGACAGGTATTGGTCGCCGACTACCCGCTGCTCCCGGTGCGCCAGCGTTTCTGGGAGCTGATTCTGCGGACGTTTGACACGGGCGTTCTCTCAGGGCAGCTGCGCACTCAACTTCGGATCTCTCTCGAAGCGGCGCGCAAACTGGCGGATGAACCCTTGGGGCACGTAGTCCCGGCGGATTTCATTTTCGACCAGATATCGCAGGACCTCGTGCAGCGTGGCCTTCTCGATCGCCAGATGCAGAACCAGCTCCTGAAGCTGCGCGAGAAGGAACCTACGGCTGCGCGCCTCTGCGCGCTCATCTTCCTCATCAACAAGTTGCGCCGCGAGCCCGAGGCAGACGCCGGACTGCGGGCCAACGTCGACACGCTTGCCGACCTCCTGGTCTCGGACCTGAAGGCCGGCAGCGCAGAGCTGCGGAAGGAGATCGCTGATGTCCTTGGGCGCCTCGCGACGCAAGGCATCCTGTTGAAGGTGGACGCTGAATACCACCTTCAGACGGAAGAGAGCATCAAGTGGGAGGGCGAGTACCAGAAGCAGCTCAGCAAGGCGCTGGCGGACGAAGGTCGCATCGCTCAGGATCGGACAGACATGATCCGTCGCGAGGTCGGTGATCTTCTGAAGGAAGTGCGCGTTCAGCAAGGCCGCAGCAAGGAACGCAGGGAGCCCGACATATCGTTCGCGAACGATCGTCCCATGGCAGAGAACGCCGTCCCCATATGGGTGCGTAACGGCTGGGAAGACACTGAAAACTCGGTGCTCGCGGACGCGCGCAAGGAAGGTACTGACAGTGCGCTCGTCACCGTCTTCCTTCCCAAGCGCGCCCCCGAAGACCTCAAGAGGGCAATCGCTACGCTGCGCGCGGCGGAGGATACGCTCACCGAGCGCGGCAATCCTACGACGGAAGCCGGCCAGCAGGCCCGAGCTGCGATGCAGAGTCGTGCCGACTCGGCGAGGGAGACGATCAAGACGATCTTCCGTTCGCAGGTGCTCGGCGGCGCTCGCGTGATCCTGGGAGGCGGAACCGAAGTGCCGGGCAGTACGTTGCCGGGCATGATGAAAGAGGCATCTGAGTCAGCGCTGGCCAGACTCTTCCCCGAATTCGGTACGGCAGATCATGAGCGCTGGGGTGAGGTAATTCGGCGCGTCAAGGATGGGTCACCGAACGCCCTGGAGGCAGTCGGACACCACGGAACTCCGGAGAAGCATCCGGTGTGTGAGGCGATCCTCAAACTCATCCCCACATGGAAGAAGGGCGCCGAGATCCGCAAGCACTTCGCCGGGAAGCCATATGGCTGGTCGCGCGACGCCGTGGACGGAGCTCTCCTCGTCCTTATGGCGGCCGGCCACGTGAAGGCCAGGCACAACGGCCAGGAGCTCAAGAAGGGGCAGTTCGACCAGACCAAGAGCGGCGTGGCTGAGTTCTGTGCCGAGACGAAGACCCTGACCGCACAGCAGCGGGTCGTGCTTCGTTCGCTGTATCAGGACGTTGACATCCGGTGCCAATCCGGCGAAGAGGTCACGCGTGCGGCGGAGTACCTTGAGAAGCTGGTGCAGTTGGCGAACGCCGCGGGCGGTGCGGCACCACTCCCGCCACGACCGGGCACAACGCATCTCGAAGAGCTGCAGCGTCTGACTGGCAACGAGCAGGCAGTAGCAGTCTTCGAGCAAAAGGACCGCCTGAAAGCGGAGACGACTGACTGGCGATCGAGGGCGGCGCTCCTCAAGGAGCGGAACCGACGCTGGCAGACTCTGCAGGGATTACTGCAACACGCGGCAGGCGTGGATGGCGCAGACGACATCCGCGAGCAAGCCGAAGCGATCGGTACTGAAGGCAAGCTCCTTGCCACTCCCGACCCTGTTCCGCCCCTTTGCAAGAAACTCGCCCAGCTGATGCGTGACGGACTTGTCTCGGCGTACAATGAGTATTCGCAGCGCCATGCTCAGGAGAACCAGAAACTGGAAGCTTCGGAGGCGTGGCGCAAGATCACTCCAGAGCAGCGCAGAGGGATCGCCGAAACCAGAACGCTTGATCTGGCGAAATCGCCGGTCGTGGGCACGGAAGAAGAGGTAGTGAGCGCAGCTCAAGCTCGATCTGTCGAGACATGGGCGACACTTCGTGATGCGTTGCCCGGCCGCTTCCAGGCCGCTCTCTTCGACGCGGCACGGCTTCTCGAACCGAAGGTCGAGCGGGTGAACCTCCCTGGCGCCACGATCCGCACCGAGAAAGAGCTCGACGAGTGGCTCGCGGCGGTGCGCGACAGGGTCGCCAGCAAGCTAAAGGACGGGCCGGTTATCGTGTGAGGATCCTGATGTCGCCGCTGGCAACTGACCTACGAAGGCTCCTCGAGAGAAAGATCATCGAGGCACGCGACGTGGCTGAGGCAGGCGCGAAGGCTGCCCTCGATCGGCTCGCGCTCACAGAGGAGAAGCCATACTCGCATCTCACCGCTGACGAGCGCGAATTACGGAAGAGGCTGCGCGCGAAGGCTCGGCAGCTCGGAGACGAGCTCGAAAGCCGCCGACAGGAGATCAGTCGCCTTGTCCACGAGGTCGCATACGAGCATTGGCACCGAATGCTGTTCGCGCGCTTCCTGGCGGAGAATGGGCTGCTCATCCATCCAGACCTGAACGTGGCTGTGACGCTCAAAGAGTGTCAGGAGTTCGCGCGCGATGAAGGAGGCCGAGCGGATGCCTGGACCGTGGCTGGACGATTCGCAGCGCGCATGCTGCCCCAGGTGTTCCGACCGGACGATCCAGTGCTCCAACTCCCGATGGCGCCCGAGGATCAGCTGAAGCTGGAGAAAATACTTGAGGATCTGCCCGCGCCGATCTTCCTCGCGGATGATGCCTTGGGCTGGGTCTATCAGTTCTGGCAGTCGAAGCGAAAAGACGAGGTGAATGCGGCTGGCGACAAGATCACGAGCGAGACACTCCCGGCGGTCACGCAGCTCTTCACTGAGCACTACATGGTGCTATTCCTGCTGCACAACACAATCGGCGCGTGGTGGGCGGGCAAGCAGGGGATCGTGCAGGGCTCGGAGGCGGAACTGCGTGGACGCGTCGCGCTGCCGGGCTATGAATTCGAGTACCTGCGTTTCTTGCCGGACGGCGCACCAGCAGCCGGTACCTTTCAAGGCTGGCCGAAACGCGCCGCCGATTTAAGAGTGCTGGACCCGTGCTGTGGTTCGGGACATTTCCTTGTCACGGCGTTCGACTTGCTGGTGCGACTGCGGATGAAGGAGGAAGACCTTCCAGCAGAGCGCGCCTGCGAAGCCGTCCTCCGTGACAACCTCTTCGGCTTGGAACTCGACGCACGTTGCACGCAAATCGCGGCGTTCGCACTTGGATTCGCCGCGTGGAAGTTCCTCGGACGTATCATCCCGCTACCACCCCTCAAGATCGCCTGCTCGGGACTCTCTGTCGGTGTTGAGAAGGAGGAATGGGTGCGGCTGGCGGGCAAGGACGTCCGCCTGCGTGCCGGAATGGACCGCCTCTATGAACTGTTCGAGCAGGGCCCAACCCTCGGCAGCCTCATCAACCCACGCGCCCTCGGTGGGGATCTGCTTGAGGCTGGATTCCGCGACCTGCAACCCCTCCTAGCACGGGCACTCGCCAGCGAGGCGTCCGACGCGACCGCGCACGAACTTGCTATCACCGCCCAGGGCCTCGCCCAAGCCGCGGAGATACTCGCTGGCCAGTTCACGCTCGTAGCCACGAATGTCCCCTACCTCGGCCGCGGGAAGCAGGACGATGTGCTCAAGGAGTACTGCGAGCACAGACATCCCGAAGCCAAGACCGATCTCGCCACGAGCTTCGTTGAGCGCTGTCTCGACTTCTGTGCCGACGGCGGCAGCTACGCGCTGGTCACGCCTCAGAACTGGCTGTTTCTCGGTACCTACAAGAACCTGCGCAAACGCCTACTTGAGGAGTGCCAGTGGAACACCGTGGCGCGGCTAGGTCCGCGCGCGTTCGAGACTATCTCGGGCGAAGTTGTGAGCGTCGCCCTCATCGTGTGCTCGAGAATCCCACCGTCAGCGGTGAACGGTTTTCTCGGGAGCAATGTTTCTGAGGGTAAGACGCCTTCGGATAAGGCAAGAGCACTAATCACGCAGCCTTGCGTTAGCGTCAGCCAAGCTGGACAACTAGCCAACCCGGATTCCGCCGTACTTCTGGAAACCATCGATTCGGAGCGGCTTCTCGGTCGATATGCGGAGTGCTTTCAGGGCCTGTCGTCCACTGACGCGGAGCGTTTCGTCTTGTGCTTCTGGGAATTCCCTGGCATCCCACGCCGCTGGCGTACTTTTCAGGGTCCACCGAACTCGACCGTGGAATTCGCGGGTCGCGAGTACGTCTTGGACTGGGAGACGCTCTCCCGCGGAGTGGAAGGTGCGGCGCTGCGCGGACAACACGCGTGGGGGAAGAGAGGGGTGGCTATTGGGCAGGTGAGCTGCCTTCCTGCCACGCTCTACTCAGGCGACTTGTTCGCAGACTCGGCTCCCGTGATTGTCCCGCGTTCCATTGCGCATGAAGCCGCAATTTGGGCGTTTGTGAGTGCGCTGGAGTTTCACGAACAGATGCGGCGAGTGAACTCCAAGCTCAGCGTCAACAACGGTTATGTGGCCAAGGTTCCTTTCGATCTGACCCATTGGCAACAGATAGTCGCAGAGAAGTATCGCAGCGGCTTACCCAAGCCCTATTCGAACGACCCAACGCAATGGCTCTTCAGCGGATATCCTCAGGGCTCGCAGCAGCCGCTTCAAGTCGCAGTAGCGCGTCTACTTGGCTACCGCTGGCCACGTCAGACGGGGTCTAGCTTCCCGGACTGTCCCGCCATCGGGTCCGATGGCCTCGAAGAGTACGCAGACGATGACGGTGTCGTGTGCCTCCCTGTCGTCGGCACCGAACGCCCGGCTGCGGAGCGCCTACGCGACCTCCTCGCAGCGGCCTATGGCAAGGAATGGACCGTTGGACGGCTGGATCAGATGCTTGCAGAGGTCGATTTCTCTGGAAAGACGCTCGACGACTGGCTCCGCGATGGCTTCTTCGAGCAGCACTGCCAGATCTTTCACCAACGCCCGTTCATCTGGCACATATGGGACGGGCGTCGCCGCGATGGTTTTCACGCGCTCGTCAATTGTCATCGGCTCGATCGAGAGCTTCTGGAAAAGCTCGCTTACACCTATCTACGCGACTGGATGCGTGTGCAGGAAACAGATGCCAAACGCGGCGTCGCTGGCGCAGATGCCCGCCTTGCGGCTGCGCGGGCACTCCAGGAGAAGCTGAAACTCATCATCGAGGGTGAAGACCGCTACGATGTCTTCGTGCGCTGGAAACCGATCGAGCTGCAGCCTATCGGCTGGGATCCGGACCTGAATGATGGCGTGCGCATGAACATTCGGCCGTTCGTAACCGCTCAGGTACTTCGCAAGGACCCGAAGATCAATTGGAACGCCGACCGCGGTAAGGATCCTGCCACGGCTCCTTGGTACAAGCTCTTCAAGGGCGAGCGACGGAACGATCACCACCTTACCCTGCAGGAGAAGCGCGATGCGCGCGCCCCGGTGAAACAAGGGGCGAAACGATGAGCGACGCACGCGAGCCAGCAACCCTGCTGGAGGGCCTGCTCGACCGCCTGGCCAAGGCCGCATAACACGATCGCGACGATATGGCGCCCCCCGTCGCCGTGCTATGGACAGACAAGGAGCGGGAGTGGCAGACGATTCTGCCGCGCCTGCGCGAGGCGATGCCCCAAGTATTCACCTTGGGCGATTTCGATCTGGCTTCCCGCACGGGGCCCGGTATCTGGATCCGCGCCGTTTTGGCGCGTGCCATGTCAGAGCCGCAATGGCCAACAGACACCGTGCCGGTGATCTACTTGCCGGGCGTAGGCCGATCCGATCTCCGCGCCATAGAAGCCTGTCCCGCACCGCTCCTGCCGCTGGCTGAACTCCAGTACCGCGGCGTCTTCTGGACTCAGCAGAGCGGTCGGGACTGGACACTGCGCGCCTTCCTTCAAAGCGAGCAGGGGGGACTCGGACTCGATGTTGCGCAGGATGCCGCAACCCTCGCCGCTGTCGCGAGAGCCCTTTCAAGACTTGCCGACGAGCCGTTGGCGCCGCTGCGCGTCAAGCGATTGGAGGCGGAAGACTTCAATGCGCTTCTGCACCCCGATCCGGCCCGCACACTTCTCCAATGGCTGAACGACCCCAAGGCCACGCGTGCTCGGTGGGCCCCGGGAGAGTGGGCCGCATTCCGCAGCGCGTGCAGGGACAAATACGCCTTCGATCCTGAAGGCGACAGCGAACTTGAGGCGGCAGAGCAATTGGTCAAGCAGAAAGGCTCTTGGAAGGCTGTGTGGACGCGCTTTGAGGAGGCGCCTGGTGCCTTCCCTAATGTCAAGAGCGTGCTCAAGCGCGTGCAAATCGACCTCTTCCCTTCACCGGCCCTGCCCCTGCATAACGAAAACCAGGAGAACGCCCTCCGCGCAGAGCTGATCAAGCTCAAGAACAGCAAGCCCCATGACGCACGCAAGCGCATCAGCGAACTGGAGGCGAGGCACGGGGAGCGTCGAGCATGGGTCTGGGCCCGCTTGGGAGATGCCCCGCTTGCCTGTGCCCTCGTCCATCTCGCCGTGCTCGCTGAGACTGCGTCACGGCCTCTAGGCGGGACAACACCTGACCAAGTGGCAGAACAGTTTGCCCAAGAGGGATGGAGGGCGGACGCCGCGGCCATCGATGCTCTCGCGGCCGTGCAGGACCAGAAGGATGTACAGGCTGTCCAGGCTGCTCTCACCAATCTGTACGCGCCGTGGCTCGAAGCATCCGCACTGCACCTTCAGCATCTCGTCGGCGAGGATCCACTTCCCGTAAACCCGGGACTTGAAGAGCGAGCCGTTGGTCCGCTCCCGAGCGGCTCCTGCTTCATGTTCATTGACGGTCTGCGCTTCGACATCGCGATGAAGCTCAAGCAAGGACTTGATGCCAAGGGCTGGTCCGTCGATCTCAAGCATTGCTGGTCGACCATGCCGTCAGTGACTGCCACCGGGAAGTACGCCGTGTCCCCGATCGCACCGCTTCTCGACGGGAACGAACCGGGCGATCAGTTCTGTCCGTTGATCGCGGCGACGGCTCAGCCCTTGTCGCACGATCGCTTCCAGCGATTGCTCTCAGAATCCGGCATCCAAGTGCTCGATCGCGACGCGACAGGTGATCCTGCCGGCTGTGCTTGGACTGAGGCTGGCACGATTGACGATGCGGGACACCGCGAGGGTTGGAAGCTCAGCCGTCGCATACAGGAGGAACTCGCATGGATCATTCAGCGAGTGGCATCTCTCCTCAATGCCGGGTGGCGTGAGATTCGGGTCGCCACGGACCATGGCTGGCTCCTACTCCCGGGGGGCCTGCCGAAGGTACACCTCTCCAAATACGTCGCCAAGCACCGCTGGGGCAGATGCGCCGTCCTTGAGACTGGCGCTGACGCGATTGTCCAAACCGTGCCCTGGTTCTGGAACAAGGACGCGCAGATTGCCATCGCCCCCGGCATCTCGTGCTTCGAGGCCGGAATGGAGTACGCGCATGGGGGGCTCTCCGTTCAGGAATGCGTCACGCCGGCGTTGCGCATCCGCGCCGGCGCCGCGAAAATGCCGGTCGTGTCCATCACTTCCGTCACATGGAAAGGCCTCAAGTGCAGCGTCGCCCTCGATGGCGATACGCAGGGCTGCATGATCGACCTTCGGAGCAAGGCAGGCGATCCCTCGAGCTCGCTCACTGTCGAGCGGCAGCCGCGGCCAATTGCCAAAGAGAAGATGGCAACACTCTACGCTGATGATGCACACCAAGACGCCGCGGCCGTGCTCGTGGTTGTCAGCGAGGACGGACGGCCACTGGCAAAGCGAGCAACCACGGTTGGAGGAGGCGCGTGACCAGCGGACTGGACGAGCTTGATGCGATCGCCGCGAAGGCTTTCGACGGCTTCATCGTACGCAAGGACCTCGTGCGCAAATTCAAAGGCGCGTATCCGGTGCCCACATACGTCGTCGAGTTCATGCTCGGCCGCTATTGCGCGAGCACGGAAGCGCTTGAGATCGCTGAGGGGCTCACGATAGTCGAACGCCAGCTTTACGATCGCGCGGTCAAAGCAGGGGAGGAGGAACTGTTCAAGGCCCGCGCGAAGGAGCAGGGATCAGTTCGACTCATCGACCTGATAAGGGCACGGCTGGATACGCGGTCGGATTCGTATGTCGCGGAACTGCCGAGCTTACAGATCAAGGATGCGCGCATCAACCCTGAGCTCATCCAACAGCATGAGCGAATGCTCACCGGCGGATTCTATGCTGAGGTCACACTGACGTACGACGCGACCTTGGGCGCCGAAAACGACGGCAGGCCGTTTAGCGTCGATGCCATCCGTGAAATCCAGCTCTCGCGCCGGGATGTACTCGACGTACTGAAGCGCGGACGCGAAGCGTTCACGACCGAGCAGTGGAAGAAGTTCCTGATCCGCAGCGTTGGGATGGAACCCGATGCGCTGCCCGAGCGGGCACGCAATCTGATCCTTCTTCGCATGGTGCCGTACGTCGAGCGCAACTACAACGCCGTGGAGCTCGGTCCACGCGGCACCGGTAAGAGCCACATCTTTCAGCAGAC
>Ga0187892_10004306_pt1 | contig 24127 bp, 23 predicted proteins | sample MA1701073metaG_FD_139345 | JGI IMG/M metagenome (GOLD analysis project Ga0187892, IMG submission 139345) | Bio-ooze microbial communities from a basaltic lava cave in the Kipuka Kanohina Cave System on the Island of Hawaii, USA - MA170107-3 metaG ... | reverse complement strand
GAGGTACTCGACCAGGCGCGAGCTCGTGTGCCGCAGCCGCTGCGACAGCATCAGCGCGAGCTGCATCAGGATCTTCGCCCCGAGGATGGGCTGCTCGAGGATGATGCGCGCGAGATGGTCGGCCGAGAGCACCGCGATCAGCGTGGGCTCCACGGCGACGCAGGTGGCGAAGCGCGGCTCGCCGTCGATCATCGACATCTCGCCGAGGGTCTTGCCCTCGTCGATCACGGCGATCAGCCGCGGCACGTTCCAGCGGTCCTGCTTGAACACCTCGATTCGTCCCTCGATGACGATCATCATGAAGTCGCCCGCCTCGCCCTCGCGGATGATCTCCTGCCCGGCCTGCGCGCGGTGCACGTGCATGAAGTGGCCCATCAGGCGGATCTCGGCGAGGTTGAACTGCTCGAACAGCGGCGCCTGCCCGATCATCGCGTGCATGCGCGTCGCGAACTGGGTCGCGTCGCCGACGTGCTCGAGCTGCGGCAGCCGCTGAGTTTCCACGAGTTCCATCGTCCGGACCTGGAGGCGGGCGGTCGAGTGACGCGGATTATGCCCGACCGAGGGCCGGAGCGGCCGGATGACCGTGTCGGTGCGCCGTCAGCGGGCCGCGGGGCGAGGGCCGCGCGCCCCGCTCACGGCGCGGGGCACGTCGCGGCGCCGAAATAGCGCTCGCAGATGTAGCAGCGGCCCTGGGGCAGGTACCCCGGGATCCGGTAGTGGCGCTCGCGCACGAGCGCGAGCACCCGGTCGCGGTATGCCGCGGCGTCGAACCCCCGCCCGAGCACCAGCTGGAACGCCGCCCCCCTGACCGCGACGTCGCGGAGCTCGACCGAGCGGAAGAGCGGCGCGTACTCCTCGCGAGCGGCCGGCGTTTTCCGCAGCACGAGGATGTCGGCGCCGTCGAGCCGGCGGAAATCGGTCCGGAGGTCGTCCTGCCGGCCGTGGCCGGAGCCCGGGCCGAAGACCACGAAGTAGTGGCGGCGCCAAGCCGCGCGCGGGTCGTCTGGCACGCCCGGCCGCGCGACGAACCCGCGCGCGGCGCCGTGGTACGACAGCGTCGCCGCCGAGGAGTAGCTGTTGGAGGCGAAGACGAACTTGCCCTCGTACGGCCGCAGGACGGCGAGCACCTCGTCGGCGTGCACCGCCTCCACGAGCGAGCTGTACTTGCGCACCCACTGCCACGTCTCCACCGGCAGCGCCGCGAGCGCCGCGACGAGGACGACGTGCAGCGCCGAGAACCCGGCGAGGAACCTCGCCGAGCCGGCGAGCGCGCCCGCCCCGAGCGCGAACGCCCCGGTCATGAACAGCGCCGGCATGAACGAGAGCAGCCAGTGCAGCCCGATCGTCTTGAAGGGCGAGGCGACGGCGAGCACCGCGAGCGGCGCGAGCGCGCACGCCGCGATCGCGGCGACCGCGGGCCGCACGGCGGCCGCGCGCACTGCGCGCGCGCCGCGCGCGAGCTGCCAGAGGAGCAGCGGGCTCGACACGTACAGCAGGAGGCCGGCGAAGACGAGCGGCTTGTGCCACCCGCCGGAGGTGTCGCGGTTGTAGACGTTGTGGAGCAGGTTCGCCCAGCAGTGCGCGTAGTTCCACGCCGCGTTCACGAGGGCGAACGGCGCCGCGGCCGCGAGCACGATCGCGAGATCGCGCCACCGGCCCCGGCGCGGGACGAGGACGGTGAAGACGAGGTAGCCGACCCCGAGCATCACCGCGAAGTACTTCGAGAGAAACGCGAGGCCGAGGGCGACGCCGGAGGCCGCGAAGAGCGCGACCGACTGGCGCCGCGCGGCGCGCGTTTCGCCTCCCTCTGCTCCGTCGGGAGAGGGTCGGGGCGAGGCGAAAGCCCCCGATGCCCGCTGCACGCCGAGCGCGAACGCCGCGAGCGAGAGAAACGAGAAGAACGCGAGCGGCGTATCGGTCGTGATCGCGATGTTCAGCACCTGCGCCGGCACGAGGAGCCAGGCGAGCGCCGTCGCGTAGCCGAGCGCCTCGGCGCCGGTCCCGGGCTCGCGCCCGGTCGCCGCGAGGTCGCGCACGAGCCACGCGATCCCGATCGCGACGAGCGCCGGCAGGACGACGGCGGGCAGCCGCAGCGCGAGCTTCGCGCGCGAGAGCTCGACGAGCGCCGCGAGCAGCCAGCCGACCAGCGGCGGGTGATCGTAGTAGCCGAGCGCGGGCGCCTCGCCCCAATGGACGAAGTACGCCTCGTCGCCGGTGAGCGGAAACCACCAGGCGAGCCAGAGGCGAAAGGCGAGCGTGACGCCGAGGACCGCCCAGAAGACGCGTTTGAGAGCCGCCGCGCTCGGAGCGCTCGCGACTCGCGCGCTCAACGCTCGCGCTCCGCCGCGTCCGCCCGCTGCGCCGGTTGGCGCCGGGCCGTACGCCGGCGTCGCACCGCGTCGGCGAGCCGCTCGAGGAGGCCTGCGGAAGCCTCCCAGCCGATGCAGCCGTCGGTGATGCTCTGTCCGTACGCGAGCGGCTGCCCCTCGACGAGGTCCTGGCGGCCTTCCTTGAGGTGCGACTCGATCATGACGCCGACCACGTGCCGGTCGCCCTCGGCGATCCGCCGGCCGACCTCTTCCCCCACCTCGAGCTGCCGGCGGTAGTCCTTGCGGCTGTTCGCATGCGAGAAGTCGATCATGAGGCGCTCCGCGAGGCCCGCCGCGGCGAGGTCCTTGCACGCCGCGGCGACGCTCGCGGCGTCGTAGTTCGGCGTCTGGCCGCCGCGCAGGATGATGTGGCAGTCCACGTTCCCTCGGGTCTCGACGATGGCCACCTGGCCGTTCTTGTGCACCGACAGGAAATGATGGCGCTGCCGCGCGGCGAGGATCGCGTCGACCGCGATCCGCACGTTGCCGTCGGTGCCGTTCTTGAACCCGATCGGCGCCGACAGCCCCGAGGCGAGCTCGCGGTGCACCTGCGATTCGGTGGTCCGGGCGCCGATCGCGCCCCAGCTGATCAGGTCCCCGATGTACTGCGGCGAGATGGTGTCGAGGAACTCCGAGCCGGCCGGGACGCCCGCCTGGTTGATCCGCAGCAGCAGGTCACGGGCCACCCGCAGGCCTTCGTTGATCCGGAAGCTGCCGTTCAGGTACGGGTCGTTGATCAATCCCTTCCAGCCGACCGTGGTCCGCGGCTTCTCGAAGTACACCCGCATCACGATCTCGAGGTCGTCCCCCAGCCGCCCGCGGGCCCCCGCGAGCCGACCGGCGTACTCGAGCGCGGCGGCGGGGTCGTGGATCGAGCACGGCCCCATCACCACGAGCAGCCGGTCGGAGCGGCCATGGAGAATCGCCTTTACGCGCTTCCGGGTCTCCGCGACGAGGCTCTCGACCGGCGTTCCCTGGATCGGAAAGAAGCGGATCAGGTGCTCGGGCGGGGGCAGCGGGACGACGTTGCCGATGCGCTCGTCGTCGGTGAGCGAGGTGCGGTCGGTCGGCACCTGGGGCGGGAAGGTCTCGGGCGTGGTCGTCATGGCTTCGCTTCCTGTGCGCAAAAAAAAACCGCCAGGCTGTTCGCGGCGCTGGCGGCTTCGTGGGGATCCTGTGGGTGCGACTTAGGCCAGTCCCTCCGCCAGCGGCTGGGGAAAGAAGAACCCGAAGCGGAAGATGCCGCGCATCGACAGGACCTCTCCGGTGCGCATTCAAGCATGCCCGCGCGCCTGCTGGCAAGTCCCGCGCTCGCGCGCCCGGCGGCGGCTGGCACTCACGGCTCCCGGCTGCCAACCCCCGCTGATCGAGGACTAATGTCGCGCCGCCGGCCCGGAGCGCCTCGTCTCCGCCGCCGAGCCGCCGCATCCGCAGAACCCCGGGCCCGGTTCCTGCTTCTAAGGGGATGGCACGCCGCGGTCGCGCGTGCTAGCTTTTCGGCGAGACCGGACGCGATTCACTCTGCGTGCGCCGGGGTCGAGGAGCGCTGGCGGCTTTCTTCCGTGTGCGGAGGTGAACGAGATGTCGGCGAGGGCAAATCTGCCAGCGGTGCCGCGGGGCCCGGTGAGCATCCCGATCGCGGGGTTCAAGGAGGTCTACGACGTGGAGGCCGTGGACCGCGCGCTCGCGGAGTTGCCGGCGGGGGCGAACGAGGCGCTGAAGGCTACCTACGAGAAGATGCTCAAGGCCGGCGGGACGCGCCTCACGGTCAAGCCGGCGGGCGTCCCGGCGATGGCGCACCTCTACGACGAGCTCCCGAACTTCGTCGAGGTCCTCGACGACGTGAAGAAGCAGATCGCGCTGTGCGCCTCCTCCGCGGACGCGCTCGAGCTCCAGCCGATGCTGCTGCTCGGCGAGCCCGGCATCGGCAAGACGCACTTCGCGAAGCGGCTCGCCGCGCTGATCGCCACCGGCTACGGCTTCGTGTCGATGAGCTCGATGACCGCCGGGTGGATCCTCTCGGGCGCCTCGTCGCAGTGGAAGAACGCGAAGCCGGGCAAGGTGTTCGAGACGTTCCTGCACGGCCAGTACGCGAACCCGCTCATGCTCGTCGACGAACTCGACAAGGCGAGCGGCGATGCGCACTACGACCCGCTCGGGGCGCTCTACGCGCTGCTCGAGCACGACACGGCGCGCGCGTTCATCGACGAGTTCGTCGAGATCCCGATCGACGCATCGAGCGTGTTCTGGGTCGCCACCGCGAACGCGGCCGCCCGCATCCCGGAGCCGATCCTGAACCGGATGAACGTCTACGAGATCGATCCGCCGGACCACGCTGGGGCGCTGCGGATCGCGCAGTCGATCTACCGCGAGATCCGCGACTCGCACGACTGGGGCGCGCAGTTCCCGGAGCGCCCCGCGGCGGGCGTTCTCGAGAAGCTCGCCGCCGTCACCCCGCGCGAGATGCGGCGCACGATCCTGAGCGCGTTCGGCAACGCCAAGCTCGCCGGCCGCGACGAGATCGAGCTCGCGGACCTCCAGGACAGCCGCTCCGGCCGCAAGCCCCGCATCGGGTTCTAGGCGGGCGCCGCCGCCCGCTAGGGCGCGGCGAAGCCGCGCGTCGCGAACGCGTCGCGCGCCTCGCGGCTCGTGAGGAACGCGACGAGCGCGCGCGCGGGCTCCGCGGATCCCGCGTCGGGCATCATCACCGCCGTGTAGGTCGTCCATTTCTGGAGCGGCGGCGGCAACGGCCCGACGAGCTTCACGCCCGGCACCGTCAGGATCTCGGTGATCTGGTGCACGCCGAGCTCGATCTCGCCGCGGCCCACCGGCTCGACGACGCGGCCCCCGGATCCGAGCCGCGCCTTCGCGTTCACCTGCTCGGCGATGCCGAGGCGTTGCAGGACCTCGGCGAAGTGCTTGCCGCTCGTCCCGCGGGCGGGGTCGATGTACACGACCGATTTCGCCGCGAGCAGCGTCCGCCGAAACGCCTCCGGCGAGGCGATGTCCGGCGACGGCGCGTGCTCGTGCACGGCGACGCCGACCCCGACCTTGCCGAGCGGCGCGCGCGAGCCGGGGACCACCCGGCCCTGCCGCGCGTAGCGCTCGACGTTCTCCGCCGGGATGATGAGCAGATCGTAGCGCTCGCCGGCAGCGATCCGCTGCGCGATCTCGCCCGCGGGCGCGAACGTGATCGCGACCTTGTGGCCCGAGCGGTGCTCGAACACGGGCAGCGTCGCGGCGAGCGGCGACCGGACGGCGCCGCCGCTCAGCACCAGGATCTCGGCGCCGCTCGCCACGGTCGTCACCGCGAGCGCACCCAGCAGCGCACCGATTCGCCGGGGCGGCGCCACGCTACTTGCCCGCCGGCGCGGCCGGCGCGCGCTGCGGCGCCCCGGGATCCGGCGCCGGCCGCGGCGTCGGAACGACCACGCCGGGCGCGAGCGGAATGTCCTCCACGGCGGTCACCTCGGTCACGTAGTGCCGCGTCTCGCCGAAGCACGACGTCGGCAGACCGACCTTCTCCTCGTAGTGCAACGACACGCGCTTGCCCATGACCTTGTTGAGCCGCGCGGCGACCGCGTCGTCCCACACGGTGAAGAAGAACTTCTCCGGGGTCGCGCCGGGCATCGAGACCATCGCCATCTCGCCTTCCCAGGTCTTGCAGATCCAGCCTTTCTTCGAGAGCTTCTGGACCCAGCCGGCGCGCTCGCCGGTTGAGTAGTTCCAGCTCAGCACCACCCAGAAATAGCCGGCGACGAGGAGCGCCGTCGCCACGACGATTCCGAGCACGCGCATGGTCGGCGCTCAACCGTCCGCGCCGTCCCGCGCGCCGGCGGCCGAGATTGGACGCTGCATGACGATCTCCCCCGATCGAGGGCCGGGCAGCCGTGAAATCGCTCACACGCCCGCGCCATTCGCGGGCGGCGCGGGCGGATTCGCCTTGTCGTCCCCCGCTCGAGGCCGCAGTATGGCGCGTTTTGGCACACGTGCGAGTCGTGCGAGTCCGCGAGAATCGAGCATGTTACCGGCGAACGGCCGACGCGGTTTCACCCTGATCGAGCTCGTCGCGGTGATCGCGATCCTCGCGATCATCGTGACGGTCGCGGTGCCGCTGTTCGCCGACCTGCGCACCGACGCGCATCGCGGCACGGTCGCCGCGACGGCCGGATCGTTCGAAAGCGCCGTCCGGCTCGCGAACACCGCATGCCTCGCGACCGGCTGGGCGGGAAAGACGAACCTGCCGGGGTACGGCGACGGCCTGGTGGACTTCGCCGCCAACTGCAACCCCACGGACGCCGGGACCAAGGGCGGCAGCACCAAGACCAACCTGAACGTCGCGCGTTGCGCCCGGGTATGGGACGGGATCCAGGCCGCGCGGCCGGGCATCGGCAAGGCCGCCGGATGCGGCGAGCCGTGGTGCGCCACCGCCAAGGCGGGCGTCTGCACCTACGCGTATCAGGACGACGCCTCGACCACGCGTCAGTTCACCTATGGGGCGGCGACCGGCGCGGTCGTCGTCACGAACCCCTAGGAACGAGCGCCCCGACGCATCGTAGGCTGCGGTATCCTCGCGCGAGGGCCACCGAGGCGGGGACGACTATGAGCTACGAGCTGAACGATCTGTGCAAGGACATCGCGGGGACGCTGGCGCGCGGCGCGGGCCCGGCGGAGCTCGAGGCGGTGCGGCGCTCGCTCGCGCGCCTGCTCGCGAACGCCGATTTCGTGGAGCGCACCTGCGGCCCGGCGGCGACGCCGGGGCTGCACCTGCTTTACGAGGACAAGGCGCTCGGATTCCAGGTGCTCGCGCACATCAACGAGAAGCCGCGGGTCTCGCCGCCGCACAACCACGGCGCGTCGTGGGCGGTGTACGGTCAGGCGACCGGCTACACCGAAATGACCGAGTTCAAGCGGGTCGACGACGGCGCCGACGCCGAGCGCGTCAAGCTCGAGCCGACGCGCAAGTACCGGCTCAACCCCGGCGAGGTCGGCGTCTACGCCGACGGCGCGATCCATGCCATCGACTACCCGGCGAAGTCGCGCTTCATCCGCATCACCGGGACCAATCTGGACAAGATCTACCGCGAGGCGTTCGACCCGGCGAGCGGCAAGATCGAGCGCATGGGGCCGCAGCGGGCGTCCTGAGCGAGGGGGCCGCCCGCCCGATCCGGCGCGGGGTCGCGCGGCTACTGCGGCGGCTTGACGCCGTCCTTGCTCACCTGGATCCGCTCGGCGGTGATCTTGCCGTCCGGGGCGACCTGCGCGACGGTGAAGATGTATTCGCCCGCTTTCAAATCCGCCCGGTCGCCGGGAACCGCCCGGACGATCGGCACCCCCTCGGGCACCAGGATCTTCTGCATACCGTCCTTGTACTTGAGAGTTAGCTCGCGCTTTCCGGCCGCAGCGACGATCGCCTCGACGTTCGCGTTGGTCATCATCGAGCCGGGCTCGAGATCCCAGGGAATGTGACCGGGCGGAACCGCCGGTGGAAGATAGTGCACCTCGAGCGCGACGAGCGTCCCGTCGGCGCGCTTGGTCGTCGCCGAGCCGACGTAGTCGCCCTGCTTGATGTCCTCGAACTTGATCGCCTTCGCCACGGCGACGCCGAGCTTGTCCGAGAGGTTAAGCTTCAACTCCTGGCCGTCGCGCGACTTCACCGACAGCACGTTCCCGTCGAGGCCGGTGATCGTGCCGCGCACGCGCATCGGCTTCTGCGCGTCGGCGGCGGTTGAAGCGAGCGCGAGGACGGCGAACGCCGCCGCGATCCGGATCCCCTTCATGTTGGTCTCCTCCTGGTCGGGCCGCAGGGTCCTCCCCGCGGACTCACGTTAACAGCCGGCAGCCCGGTCGCATTCCCCGCTGCTACTGCAGCCGCTGCGCGACCCATCCCTTCACGGAGCCGAGCGCCGCCGGAAGCTTCGCCGGGTCGTTGCCCCCGGCCTGCGCCATGTCGGCGCGCCCGCCGCCCTTGCCGCCGACCTGCTCCGCGACGAAGTTGACGAGCTCGCCCGCCTTCACCTTCGCCGTGAGGTCGTTGGTGACGCCGGCCACGAGGCTGACCTTCGCGCCGTCGGCGGTCGCGAGCACGATCGCCGCCGAGTGCAGCCGGTCCTTCAGCCGGTCGAGCGTCTGGCGCAGCGTCTTCGCGTCCGCGCCGTCGAGCGTCGCGGCGAGCACCTTGACGCCCTTCACGTCCTCGGCGCGGTCGGTCAGCTCTTCCCCCTGGGAGGAGGCCATCTTCGCCTTCACCCGCGCGAGTTCGCGCTCCAGTCCTTTCACCGACTCCTGGATCTGCACGATCTTCTGCGCCACGTCGTCGGGGCTCGTCCTGAGCGCGGCAGCCGCCTCGGCGAGCTTCGCCTCGCGCTCCTGCACCCAGGCGAGGGCGCCTTCGCCGGTCACCGCTTCCACGCGCCGGATCCCGGCGGCGACGCCGGACTCGGCGACGATCTTGAAGAAGCCGATGTCCCCGGTCCGCCGCACGTGCGTCCCGCCGCAGAGCTCGGTCGAGAACTCGCCCATGCCGATGACGCGCACCTCGTCGCCGTACTTCTCGCCGAAGAGCGCCATCGCGCCGGCCTTGAGCGCGTCGTCGAACCGCATGATGCGCGCGCTCACCTCGGTGTTGCGGCGGATCTCGCGGTTGACGAGCGCCTCGACCTCGCGGATCTGGCCTTCCGTCACTGGCTCGTTGTGCGAGAAGTCGAAGCGCGTCTTCCACGGATCGACGAGCGATCCCTTCTGCTGCACGCGCGGCCCGAGGACCTTGCGCAGCGCCGCGTGCATTAGGTGCGTGGCCGAATGGTTCCACGCGGCGCGCGCGCGCGCGACGCCGTCGACGCCGGCGAGCACCTTGTCGCCGACGCGCAGCCTGCCGGTCGCGAGCGTGCCCCTGTGCCCGAACACCTCCGGCTGGATCTTCTGCGTGTCCTCGACCAGGAAGGTGCCGTTCGCGCCGGCGAGCTCGCCCCGGTCGCCCACCTGGCCGCCCGACTCGGCGTAGAACGGCGTCCGGTCGAGGACGATCACCGCCGCGCCGCCGGCGCCGATCTCCTGGGCCTCCGCGCCGTCGACGTAGATCGCCAGCACCGTGCCCTCGAGCGTGAGCGTGTCGTAGCCGTGGAACTGCGTCGGCTGGCCGGCGTAGTCGACGCCGGCTTCCATTCGGAACTTCGAGGACGCGCGGGCGCGCTCGCGCTGCCGCTCCATCGCCGCCTCGAAGCCGGCATGGTCGACGCGCACGCCGCGCTCGCGCGCGATGTCCGCGGTGAGGTCGACCGGGAAGCCGAAGGTGTCGTAGAGCTGGAAGACGGTCTCGCCGTCGAGCATCTTGTCCTCGCGGGTGAGCGCGCCCTCGAGGACCCGCATGCCGTTCTCGAGCGTCTCGGCGAAGCGGTCCTCCTCGGTCCGCAGCACCTGCTTCACGCGCTCGCCGCCGCGCGGCAGTTCGGGGTACGCGGCCCCCATGACCTTCGCGAGATCGTCGACCAGCCGGTGGAAGAACGGCTGCTTCTGCCCGAGCTTGTAGCCGTGCCGGATCGCGCGCCGGATGATCCGCCGCAGCACGTAGCCCCGCCCCTCGTTGCCCGGGATGACGCCGTCGACGATCAGGAAGCTGCACGCGCGGATGTGATCCGCGATGACCTTCAGCGAGTTCGACGACAGGTACTCGGTCCCGGTCTCCCGGGCCGCGGCGCGGATCAGATCCTGGAAGAGGTCGATCTCGTAGTTCGAGTGCACCCGCTGCAGCACCGCGGCGATGCGCTCGAGCCCCATGCCGGTGTCGACGGAGGGCTTGGGCAGCGGATGCAGCCGGCCGTGCTCGTCGCGGTTGAACTGCATGAACACGAGGTTCCAGATCTCGACGTACCGGTCGCCGTCCGCCTCGGGCGTGCCGGGCGGGCCGCCCGGCACGTCTGGCCCGTGGTCGTAGAAGATCTCCGAGCACGGCCCGCACGGCCCGGTCTCGCCCACCTGCCAGAAGTTGTCGCTCTGGAACGGCTGGCCGCCGGGCTTGTCGCCGATGCGCGTGACCCGGTCCTGCGGGACGCCGATCTCCCGGGTCCAGACCTCGTAGGCCTCGTCGTCGGTCTGGTACACGGTGATCCACAGGCGCTCGGGCGCGAGCTTGTACACCTTGGTGAGCAGCTCCCACGCGTGGCGGATCGCGTCGCGCTTGAAATAGTCGCCGAAGCTGAAGTTGCCGAGCATCTCGAAGAACGTGTGATGGCGGGCGGTGTAGCCGACGTTCTCGAGGTCGTTGTGCTTGCCGCCGGCGCGCACGCACCGCTGCGCGGTGGTCGCCCGCGTGTAGGGACGGCTTTCCTTGCCGAGGAACACGTCCTTGAACTGCACCATCCCGGAGTTGGTGAAGAGCAGCGTCGGGTCGTTCCCCGGCACGAGCGACGACGAGGGCACGATGGCGTGCCCGCGCTCTTCGAAGAACTGCAGGAACCGGCTGCGGATCTCGGTCGACTTCATGCGGGACAGATGGTTGATGACTCAAGCATTTTCGCTGGGATCGGGGGGCGATGCAACGCGTCAGCGCGGCGGGGCCGCGCGCGCGCGCTCGAGCGCGCGTTCCCAGTCCTCGAGCGCCGCCGAATCGGCGCCCTCGAGGCGCAGCTGCCGAAGCGCGATCCGCGCCGCCGCCCGGGCGCCGCGCGACGCGGGCAACCGCCGGCCGGTCGGCGGAAGTCCGCGCTCGATCGCGGCGAGCACCGCGGCCTTCGCCGCGCGCGCGGCCGGATCGCCGTAGCGCGCGACGAGCGCCTGGAACGCCGCATGGGCGTGCCGCTCGAAGGGCTTCGGGTTGCCGGTCTCGTCCTTGGCAGGGTGTGCGGGATACATTGCGAGCACCGGGACCCACCCGCTCGGCACGGCGATGTTCGCGGCGTGGGTGAGCGCGGGACGGAGGAGGCTCGGGATGAGATGCGTGTGCGGCCCCGACGGCGTTCGGCCGTCGGCGCGGGCGATCGGCTGATAGACCTCGATGCGCCCGAGCCGCGTGACGGCCACGCGGTGCGGGCCCGCCTCGACGATCGCGCGCGCGACCCCGCGCGGCGGGTCGAGCAGTCGCGTCCCGGCGGCGCGGCGCAGCTGCCCGAGGAGGGCGGAGTCCGTGGTGCGGACGCAGAAGGAAAAACTCGCCGCGCCGAGGCCGAGATCGAAGAGGATCGCGTCCCGGTCCGCGGCGCGAAGCGCCGCGCGGTCCGGGCCGAGCTCGGTGATCGCGCGCCGCGGCGCCGCCTCGGCAACCGCTCGCCGCAGGCAGAAGTACACGCCGTGATGCCACTGCCCGGGCGCCGCGCTGAGCGCCTCGTAGGCGAGCGCGCGCACTTCCGCCGCGCGCGCGATGCTGATCGCCCCGCGTCCGGTGACGACCGTGAGGTCGTCGATCTCGCACGCCTCGTCCGGCTCGCGCCCGAACTCGGCGAGCACGCCGAACGTCCCCACGCTCCAGCTGCTCGACGGGTCCCGCAGGTGCGTCGCGGCGAGGTCGAGAGCGTCGGCGACCCCCATCGACGGCCTCTAGTACAGCGCGCCGACGACGCTCGCCGCGATCAGCGTCGCGAGCGTGCCGGACACCAGCGTCTTCGCGCCGAGGGCCACGATGTCCGCGCGGCGCTCGGGCGCCATCGTCGCGAGGCCGCCGATCATGATGCCCAGGCTGCCGAGATTCGCGAAGCCGCAGAGCGCGTAGGTCATCACCAGCCGGCTGCGCGGCGCGAGCGCTTGTTCGGGCAGCTGCGCGAGGTCGAGGTAAGCGATCAGCTCGTTCAGGATCGTCTTCGTCCCGAGGAGCTGGCCGGCGATGTGCGCCTCGGCCCACGGGACGCCCGCGAGCCAGGCGAGCGGCGTCATGACGAGCCCGAGTGCGCGCTGCAGGGTGACGGGTGCGCCGGCGAGCTCGGGCGCGAGGCCGAGCAGCGCGTTCGCCAGGCTCACGAGAGCGACGAGCACGAGCAGCATCGCGACGATGTTGATCAGGAGGGCCGCGCCGTCGAGCGTTCCGCGCGTGATCGCGTCCATGCTGCTGGTCGCGGTCGAGGGGGCAAGGCGCGCCTCGCCGCCCGCGCCTTCGACCTCGGGCTCCGGCGGGACCATCAGCAGCGCGACGGCGATCGCGGCCGGCGTCGCGATGATCGAGGCGATGAGGATGTGACCGAGCGCGTCCGGGATCACCTTGCCGAGGATGGTCGCGTAGAGGACCATCACCGTCCCGGCGATCGTCGCCATGCCGCAGCTCATCGTCACGAACAGCTCCGAGCGGCTCATCGAGGCGAGGTAGGGACGCACGAACAGCGGCGCCTCGACCATGCCGACGAACACGTTGGCCGCCGCGGCGAGGCCCGCCGCCCCCCCGATCCGCATCGAGCGGACGAGGAGCCACGAGAACCCGCGCACGATCCACGGCAGGATCCGCCAGTAGAACAGCAGCGCCGAGAGCGCGCTGATCACGAGCACGAGCGGCAGGGCGCGGAACGCGAGGATGAACGAGCTCGTCTGCGGCTTCTCCTCGTAGGGCAGCGGCGCGCCCCCCAGATAGCCGAACACGAGCGAGGTGCCGGCCTGCGTCGCGCGCTCGAGCGCCGCGACCGCGCGGTTCAGCCAGAGGAAGACCTCGGCGAAGATCGGCGCCTTCAGGAAGAGCACCGCGAGGCCCAGCGTGAGCGCCATGCCGGCGAGCACGGGGCGCCACGGGACCGCGCGCCGCCGCTCGGAGAGTAGCCAGGCGAGCGCATGCAGCGCGAAGAAACCGAAGAGGCTCTGCAACGCCAGGCTCACCGAACCGCTCCCCCTTTCCCTGCCCCTCCCCTCACGCTGCTTCGCCCTCCCCCTCTCGGGCGGAGGATCGGGGTGGGGATTCAGCGCCGCATTATGGTCTGGTCACGCGAGGCTCACGCCGAGCAGGCTGCCGATGCCGTAGGTCAGCGCGCCCGCGGCCGCGCCGATCGCGAGCATTCGCAGCCCGTCGCGGAGCGCGCTCCGGCCGGTGAACAGGCTGATCGTTGCGCCGACGGCGAACAGCGCGCATCCGGTCAGCGTCACGGACGCGACGAGCGCTCCCGGCCCGCGGGTGGCGAGAAACGGCGCGAGCGGGACGAGCGCGCCGGCCGCGAACGACAGGAAGGATGAGATCGCCGCGCCCCACGGCGAGCCGAGCTCGTCGGGATTCAGCCCGAGCTCCTCGCGCGCCAGCGTGTCGAGCGCCTTCTCCGGGTCGGCGATGGTGGTGGTCGCGAGCGCAGCCGCCTCGTCGGTCGCGAGGCCGCGCGCCTCGTAGATGAGCGCGAGCTCCTGCGCCTCCTCGGCCGGGTACTCGGCGAGCTCCTTGCGCTCGAGGCCGATCTGGTGCTCGAACATCTCGCGCTGCGAGCGCACCGAGACGTACTCGCCCGCCGCCATCGAGAACGCGCCGGCGAGCAGCCCGGCGATGCCGGAGAGCAGGATGAACGTGCTGTTCGCGGACGCGCCCGCGACGCCGAGGATCAGGCTCAGATTGGAGACGAGGCCGTCGTTCACGCCGAACACCGCGGCGCGCAGGTTGCCGCCCGTGCCGACCCCGCGGTGGCGCTTGGCCATCTCCTCGATCGAGGTCGGCCGCGGGTGCCCCGGCTGCGCATGGCCGTACACCGAGAGCCCGCGCACCTTCATCGCCGCGAGGATGGCGCGCGTCGCGCGCGGACCATAGCGGCGCACCAGCCGCTCGACGACGCGGGTGCGGAGGTCCGGGAGGAAAGCCGGGGGCACGGGCCCGCCCTGCCGGCGGGCCGACTCGCCCCAGATCGCGGCCTGGCCCTCGGCCTCGTCGGCGAGGCGGCGGAAGAGCCGCTCGCGCGGCGTACCCGCCTCGGTCTCGGCGATGACGCGGTAGAGATGCGCCGAGCGCATCTCTTCGGTCCAGCTCTCGAGGGCCGCCTGCGTCGCCACCCTATGCCACCCGCCGGGGAAAAAACCGGCGAATGCTAGCAGACGGCCACGCCCTCCCGCGCCAGCCACTTCGGGCCCGCGAGCACGACCGAGGTCTCGATCTGGCGGTCCGGGATGCGCCAGTACTTGCGTAGGCACCGCTCCTTCTCCGCCGTCGACACGACCCGGAAGCCGTGCTGCTCGTAGAACCGGATCGCCCACGTCGCCGCGGCCCAGGTGCCGATGAGCACCGGCCGCGAGGTGCGGGCGAGCAGGAACTCGAGCAGCGCGCCGCCGATGCCTTGCCGGCGCGCCGCGGTCGCGACGTAGGCGTGGCGAATCAGCGCGACGTCGGCGACGTCCTGGAGGCCCATGACGCCGACGAGCTTGCCGGCGTGCTCCCAGCCCCAGAACACCACCCCCGCGTCGAGCTCGTGCCGGAGCTCTTCCTCCGGCATGTAGGGCTCGTGCCAGCGGTCGGCGGGGATGTGGCCGCGGTAGGCCTGCGCGGCGTCGTTGACGATCGCGCAGATCGCGCTGAGGTCGGCCTCGTCGCAGCGGCGGATCGTCGGCGGCATTCGCTCAGTCTTCCTCCGCGCCACGCACGACGCGCCGGATCGTGTCGAGCGCGAAGCCGCGTCCTTGCAGGAAACGGGTCTGCTTCGCGCGCTCCGCCGTGGTGCGCGGCTCGCGGCCGAAGCGCTTCGCCCAGGCCTCGCGGGCGCGTGCGAGCTCGGTCGCGCGCAGCACGCGCGTCGCCTGCGCGATTGCCGCCCGGCCGACGCCCTTCGCCCGCAGCTCCCACGCGATGCGCGTCGCTCCGAACTTGCGCGCGAGCGCGTTCGCGCGCACTTCGGCGTAGCGGTCGTCGGAGAGGAGCTTCCGGCGGACGAGCTCGTCGAGGAGCCCCGGGATCTCGGCCGGGTCGTCGGCGTGACGCGCGAGCTTGCGGCCGAGCTCGGCGTGCGAATGCTCGCGCTGAGCGAGATACGCGATCGCGCGCTCGCGCAACGCGAGCCGTCGCTTAGGCTCGCCCACCCCGGGAACTCAAGCCTCCGCGGCGACCGCCACCGGGGCCGGACGGACGACGCCCGCTTTCTCGCGGATCTTCGCCTCGAGCTCCGCGGCGAGATCGGGGTGCTCCTTCAGGTACTCGCGCGCGTTGTCCTTGCCCTGGCCGATGCGGTCTTTCCGGTAGGCGAACCACGCCCCGGACTTGTCGACCACCCCGTGGTGGACGCCGAGCTCGAGGATCTCGCCCTCGCGGGAGATGCCTTCGCCGTAGAGGATGTCGAAGATCGCCTCGCGGAACGGCGGCGCGACCTTGTTCTTGACCACCTTCACGCGGGTCTCGGAGCCGATGACCTCCTCGCCCTTCTTGATCGACCCGATGCGGCGGATGTCGAGCCGCACGGAAGCGTAGAACTTGAGCGCGTTGCCGCCCGAGGTGGTCTCGGGATTGCCGAACATGACGCCGATCTTCATCCGGATCTGGTTGATGAAGATGACGAGCGTGTTGGTCCGCTTGATGTTGCCGGCGAGCTTGCGCAGCGCCTGGCTCATCAGTCGGGCCTGCAGGCCGGGCAACTGGTCGCCCATCTCGCCCTCGATCTCGGCCTTCGGCACCAGCGCCGCGACCGAGTCGATCACGATGACGTCGACCGAGCCGGAGCGCACCAGCATGTCGGCGATCTCCAGCGCCTGCTCGCCGGTGTCGGGCTGGGAGATCAACAGGTCCTCGATCTTGACGCCGAGCTTCGCCGCGTAGCCCGGGTCGAGCGCGTTCTCGGCGTCGATGAACGCCGCCGTGCCGCCCGCCTTCTGCACCTCGGCGATCACCTGCAGCGTGAGGGTCGTCTTGCCCGACGACTCGGGGCCGTAGACCTCGACGACCCGGCCGCGCGGCAGGCCGCCGACGCCGAGCGCGAGGTCGAGGCCGAGCGAGCCGGTCGAGACGATCTGCACGTCGGGCGCGGCCTGCGAGTCCATGCGCATGATCGAGCCCTTGCCGAACTGCTTCTCGATCTGCGCGAGCGCGGCGGCGAGCGCTTTCGACTTGTTCTCTTCCATCATGGAAATGACGTTGGTGTCGGCGGGCATGGCTATTCTCCCATAAAGGTTTGGCGCTTCCGCGAAGCGCGAGTCAGGCTGTGGACTTGCGCGGATCGATGAGCAGTATGCGCACGCCGGTGGCTCACCTTGCGAGCCACCGCCGAACGGCCGGCCGCGCCGCCGATCCGGGAGCGGCGATCGGCGCCGCGGGCAGCGTGCGCGGCGACGGGCGGGGCGACGGGCGCACGGCGCGAGCCGAGCGCCCGCGCACGAATCTCGGCGTCCCCTGACGAGGCCGGAGAAGCCGCCCGGAAGTCGAGCATGCCCCCCAGTATACTGGATTTACGCTCAGGTGTTGTTTTTTACAGACCTCGCGGGTGGATTGGGGGCCCGCGAAGTCCTACGACCCGGCGACGATGACCAGGTTGTTGGTCACCGACTTGACGCCGTCGACGCCGGCCGCCACCCGCGCCGCCCGCTCCCGCTCCCCGGCGGTCGGCGCGGTGCCGAAGAGCGTGACTGCGCCATCGACGCTCACCACGTCGATCCCGAGCCGCGCGACCGCGGGGTCGCGGCGCAGCGCCGCGACCACCCGCCCGGCGAGGGCTGCATTTTCATCCGCCTGCGCGACCGCGGGCGCGGCGGCATTCGGCGCCGGCGCCGGCGCGCGGGCCAATGCCTGCCCGGGCCCGTTTTCGGCGCTCGCAGCGGACGGTTCCTCACCGCACGCGGCGAGCCCCGCCGCAACCAGGGCGCCCGAGGCGATCCCGAGGACCAGCCGAAGGTTCATTTTCCTGCCTCCATTGAGGGTGTATCGGAAGCGATTTCACGCCCCTCCCATGGCGGCGGGGTGTCCCAAATCTGGAGCAAAGCCGCACGCGTGGTTGCCGACCGCGGGCATTCCGCCGGCGCCCGGCGCTTCACGGGCCGCCGACGCCGCGGCTTGTAGGACACACGCCGACAACCCGCTCGGCAAAGCACCGACAGCTGCATCGGCGTTGCGCCGATGGGCCGGCGCCGCCGCGCTGCCTACGATGGGCTCATGGACCGAAGCCGCACCGAAGGAGGCAACATGTACCGGGACTTTCCGCCGAGCGCCGGGTTCGGCGCGCTGCCGCTGCGCAGCGCGCCGCAACGCGCCGATCCGGCGCGCTATGGGCGCCTCCACGGCGCCTCGCCGGAGATGCGCGAGGTGTACCGGAGGATCGAGCGGGTCGCGCCCACGGACGCGACGGTGCTCCTGATCGGCGAGACCGGGTCGGGCAAGGAGCGCGCCGCCCGGACCCTGCACGAGCGCAGCCGCCGGGCGGACGGCGCGTTCGTGGCGGTGAACTGCGGCGCGATCCCGGCCAACCTCGTCGAGGCCGAGCTGTTCGGCTACGAGAAGGGCGCGTTCACCGGCGCGATCCGCAGCCACCGCGGCTATTTTCAGCGCGCCGCGGGCGGCACGCTCCTGCTCGACGAGATCACCGAGATGGCGCCCGAGATGCAGGTGCGCCTGCTGCGCGTGCTCGAGACGCCGCGCTTCACCCCGGTCGGCGGCGAGGCGGAGCTCGCCGCCGACGTCCGGGTGATCGCGGCGACGAACCGGGTGCCGGCCCAGGCGGTCGGCGACGGGCGGCTGCGCGAGGACCTGATGTACCGCCTCGCGGTGTTCCCGATCGAGCTGCCGCCGCTCCGCGCGCGCGGCGACGACGTCGACCTGCTCGCGCGCCACTTTCTCGAGGGGCTGAACCGCAAGGCCGGGACCGCGAAGCGCTTCGCCCCGGGCGCGCGCGCGCGGCTCGCGGCGCATGCCTGGCCCGGCAACGTCCGGGAGCTCGAGAACGCGGTCCAGCGGGCGTTCATCCTCGCCGACGAGGAGCTCGAGATCGAGCCCGCGGCCGCGTCGGCCGACGGCGCCACGCCGTCCGGCGACGACCTGAGCTTCCCGATCGGGACGGCGCTCGCCGACATGGAGCGCGCGGCGATTCTCGCGACCCTGCGGCGGTGCGGCGGCAACAAGCGGCGCTGCGCCGAGCTCCTCGGCATCAGTCTCAAGACGCTCTACAACCGCCTCGCCGAGTATCGGCCGGCGCGGCGCGGGGTCGAGGCCGGGGCGGTCCGGCCCGGCGTCTCGGCGGTCGAGCGGCTGGCGTGAACGCCATGGCGAGCCGCGCGCAACCGTCGGCGCAGCCCGCGGTCGGGCGGCGCAGCGCCGCTGCTAGAATCGTCCGGGACGACCCGCACGATGATCCGACTCCTCATCGCCGACGACCACGCCATCGTCCGCGCCGGCCTCAAGCAATTCATCGCGGGCGAGATCGACATGCAGGTCGCCGCCGAGGCGGGGACGGGCGCCGAAGCGCTCGCCGCCGCGACCCGTGGCGGGATCGACGTCGTGCTGCTCGACATCTCGCTTCCCGACCAGAGCGGGGTGGACGTCCTGAAGCGGCTCAAGCGCGTCCAGCCCCAGCTGCCGGTCCTCATCCTGTCGGGCTATTCCGAGCAGCAGTACGCGATCAACCTCCTCCGCGCCGGCGCGGCCGGCTATCTCAACAAGGAGGCCGCCTCGACCGAGCTCGTCGCCGCGATCCGGACCGTCGCCCAAGGCCGTCGCTACGTGAGCCCGGCGATCATGCAAGTCCTCGCCGCGGATGTCGCAGGCGACCCGGGGAAGCCGCTCCATGCGCAGCTCTCCGAGCGGGAGTTCCAGATCTTCCGCCGGCTCGCCGGCGGGGCGGCAGTGTCGCAGATCGCCGAGGACCTGCACCTGTCGGTGAAGACCGTGAGCACGTACCGCACCCGCATCCTCGAGAAGATGAGCATGAAGAGCAACGCGGACCTCACGTACTACGCCATCAAGAACGGGCTGATCGACTGAGCGGCGCCGCGGGGGCGCTCGCCGGACCCCAACTGTCGGAACCCGGTCACGGCGCGGCCGCCGCGAGTGGCGGACGGGGCACGCGCCGGCCGTGTAGGACAAACGCCGATACCGGATCGGGCGGCCGGTTGTTAGCATCGGGGCGGCTATGCTTCTGTCATTGACCGAGCGCGGCCCGACGACCTCCGACGCGGTGCGACCGCTGCGGGTGTTCCTGGTCGAGGATTCGCCGCTCATCTGCAAGCGACTGTACGAGGCGCTCGCCGCCCCGGGCCGGATCGAGGTCATCGGCCACGCCGACACCGAGCGCGATGCGACCGCGGCGCTCGGGCGGCACCCCTGGGACGCGCTCGTGCTCGATCTGCGCCTGCGCGAGGGGACGGGATTCGGCGTGCTCAAGGCGCTCGCGGACGGGCGCGCCGCCGGTGCGAAGGTCATCGTCTTCACCAACTACGCGCTGCCCCGCCTGCGCGACAAATGCACGAAGCTCGGCGCCGACTACGTGCTCGACAAAGGCGCCGACTACGACCGCCTGAAGGGCCTGCTCGAGGCGCTCGCCGACGCGCGGGGCGCCTAGCGCCGTTCCAACTATTTCCGACGGTGCTGACCGCTCGGCGGCGCGACGGGTTGGAACGGCACTAGGCCGGACAAGTCGGAACGGCGCTAGAGCGCGCGCGGCCGCCGCTCGCCGGCGTCCGGGCGTTCGTTCTCCAGCCGCTCGGGAGGGACCGAGACCGGGCCGGTGGCCGGATCGCGAAGCGGCACGAACACCTCGATCCGCGTCCCGGAACCGGGCGTCGACTTGATCACGAGCTCGCCGCGGAGCGCGCGCACGCGCTGCTGCATGCCGAGGATGCCGTGCGAGCGCTTGCGGCGCTCGTCGGGCGGCGGCAGGCCGATCCCGTCGTCGGCGAACACGAGCGCCACGCCGGCCGCGCTGCGGGAAAGCGCCACCGTCACTCTGCGCGCCTTCGCATAGCGCACCACGTTGGTCAGCGCCTCCTGCACGATCCGGAAAAGCGCCACGGCGACCGGCTCCGGCAGCTCGGGCTCCTCCTCCGGCAGCGTGACCTCGTGCGCGAGCCCCGCCCGGCCGCACACCTCCACGACGTGCGCCTGGATCGCGGCGCCGAGACCCAGGTTGTCGAGCAGCGTCGGCCGCAGCTCCTCGGTCATCCGGCGCTTGATCGCGATCGCCTGGTCGAGCACGCCGAGCACGCCGCGGAGCTTCGCCGCGGTGACGCCGTCGACGCCGGTGACGCGGCCGTGCGCCCAGGCGACGTCCATCTTCGCCGCGACGAGGATGCTGCCGAGCTCGTCGTGGATGTCGCGCGCGAGCTTCGACTTCTCCGCCTCGCTCACCTGCTGCAGGTGGCTCGAGAGCTCCGAGAGCTCGGTCATGCGGCTCTCCACCGCGGCCTCCAGCCGCCGCCGCTCGTCGAGCATCGAGGCGTGGCGCCGCTCGCCGAGCCGGAACTCCCGGCGCGCGAGGAACGCGACCAGGACGAGCAGCGCGATCGAGAACGCGGTGAGCAGCTGCATCGCGAGCCGCAGCTCGAAGATCTCGCCCGCCCGGCGCGCCACGCTCGCCGCCAGCCGGCGCTCCTCCTCGGCCTGCAGCTCGCGCACCTGCGCGCGGATCTGGTTCATCGTGCTCGAGCTCGCGGCCGCCGCGAGTTGCTCCGGCGGCGTCGTGCGGCCGCGGCTGCGATAGAGCTCGAGCGCCGCCCGGAGCTCGGTCACCCGCCGGTCGACGAGCGCGCCGAGCCGCGCGCCGCGACCCTCCGGCGCGGCCGCGCGCTCCGGGTCGAGCGTCGCGCGCAGGCTCTGCTTGCGCTGCTCGATCCCGGGCAGCGCCAGCAGATAGGGGTCGAGCTCCGCGTCGCGACCGGTCGCCACGTGCGCGCGGAGCCCCGCCTCGGCGTCGGCGAGGAGCCGCACGATGTCGCTCAGCGCCGTCTGCACGGCGAACGACGCCGCCGTGGAACGGCGCGTCGCCTCGAGCTCGCGGAACCCCTGCTCGGCGAACACCAGCGCGACGAGCGGGAGCAGCACGCCCAGCGTGAGCGGAACGAGTACCTTGAAGGGAAGCACGCGTTGCATCGCGCCGGATATCTTCGCCTCCCCGGCGGCCGCGTACAACGGGCCAATTGTCAAACAACGCAACACGCGCGGCGCGGCGCGCGGGCGAACCGGAAAAGCGTCGCGCGCCGGCGCTCGCCCTGCGCATTCTTACAACCAAAACTGCAAGTTCCACATGCTTCGCTCGCGCCCGCGGCCGGCGCCCATCCCCACCGTCCTGATTCCCTTGGACTTCCGTCGCGCGCCCGAGCTGGCACGCTGCCTGCGAGACGCACCCATGCGATGCGCGTGCCGATCGCGTCGCTGACGGGGAACCGAAGGGACGATGACGAGCTCTGCAGCCCGAATCCTCATGTACGCTCCCTACGATCACGAAGCGCTCTATCGCTTCTTCGTGCTCGTCGGCGCGGACGTCCACGCGAGCTGGCTGCCGTTCCTGCCGGCGGGTCTGGTCGCGGCCTGCCAGGCGCGCCCGCTCGGCGCGCGCCTCCTCTCGCGGTTCCTGCTCCACCGCTTCCAGGAGCTGCACGTACCGGAGCTCTTGATCCTCGCGCCGGAGCACCGCTGGCTCCTCGCGCCACGCGCCGCGCTCGCCGCGCGGGCGCGGGCGATCGGCGCGAGCGCGCTCGCCCCGCGGCTCAGGATGCACGCCGCACGCGCACGGGGCGAAAGCCTGCGGGAGGCGTTCGGCGCGGCGCTCTACGAGGCGGCGCTGCGCGCCGAGCCGGTCGGATTGCGCGGCGTGCCCTGGCGGGCGATCGATGCCTGGGTCGAGCCCCGGGAAATCGCCGCCTTCGCCGAGCGCGTCGGGCTCGGGCTCATGCTCCAGGCGCTCTCCGACTCCGAGCGCGGCTTGCGGCGGCGCCTCGCGCTGCGGTTTGCGCGCGAGTACACGAATCGCGGCAGCTGGCGGGCCGCCGCGGCCAATCTGGCGCCGGTGCGGGCGCAGCTCGCGCCGTGCTCGCCGTGACGGGCCGACCCATCGTGCCGCGCGCCCGGATCGCCCGCGGCCGAGCGACGACCGCCGAATGCCGACGCCTCCGGCGGGCGCGCGGCGTCGCGGCCCTGCGCGAGGCGCAGGCGCTGCTCGACCGCTGTCGGGCGGTGCGCGAGCGGCTCGTCGCGATGCTTTGGCGGCTGCGCGCGCGGGCGCGCGCGCCCGGCAGGAACGAGTGGCAAGCCGAGATGCTGCGGCGCGCGGGCGAGCGACTCGCCGCGCCGGTGCCCGACGCGCCCGGAGGCCGGCCGGCCCGCCCCGTGATCGCACGCGATCGCCGCGTGCTCGGACATCGAGGTGTTGCCATGGACTGCTTCCCGCCGGACCCGCCCTCCCCGATCGATCCCGTCCACGAGCAATGCGCGCTCGCGGAGCTGAAGGCGCGGCGCGCGATCCTCGCCGAGCGGGCCCGCGCGCTCGCCCGGATCGACGCCGAGCTGGCGACCCTCCGGGCACAGCGCGACGCGGCACGCTACGATGCCCGGGCGCCGTCGCTCGGCCCGAAGTTCGATCTCCCGCGGCTCGCGATCGTCGCGGAGCGGCTCGCGCTCCTCGAGGACCGCGAGGCGACGAAGCTCGCCGAGCGCGCCGCGGCGGCCGCGCGCGCGGCCGCCGCGGCGCATGCGTTCGCCGAAAGCGCGCGCGCGTATCGCGCGCTGCGCCAGCACGGCGCCACACGCGCGCCGGCGTGACTCGATCGCGGGCATGACGACGCTCGGCTCGGCCTTGCCCGGGTGGCGCGCATGACCGCGGCGCGCGCGCAGGCCGCGCTTGAGCGCGCGCGGAAGAGCGCGGTCGCGCTCGCCGTCCGCGAAGCGGAGCTCGCTCGCCTTGACCGCGCGCTCGGCGCCCTGCGCGAGCGGCGCGGCGCGCTGCGCCGCGAGCTCGAGTGCGGCGCCGACCCTGCCCGCGGCGCGCACGCCCGCGAGGCGCTCGTCGCGCTCGCCGACGCGGAGCAGGCGATGCGAACGACGCGCATGCGACTCGCCGCCGAGGCGGCCGCCGCCGGGCGCGAGTTCGCGGCCCGCACGCGCGCTTACCGGGCGCTGCGGCGGAGTCCAAATCCTGCGACACCTTCCTCTCGTGTTGACAATCTTTGACAGTTCACCCGCCGGTCCGCGAGGCGTAGTCCACAGGTCGGCGGTGGGGCGACTGGTAACGTCCACCTATCTGGCGACCGCGAGCCACGCCGGCCCGCAGCGCCCGCGCAAACGTCGTGACACTCGAGGTGAGGAAGACATGAGACCCAGGACCCGCAACCCCGTCGTACCGCAAGCCTTGGCGGCCTTGCGGGCGCTCGCCATCCCGTTCGTATTCTTCGCGGCCGGCGGCGTCGCCGTCGCCGGTCCGGTCTCCCCCGCTCGCGACGGCGGCGCTGCCGCTGCGGGCCATCATTCATCGGGTCGGACCGCCGGGGCTGCGGTCCATCCCGCGTCGCGCACCGCGGCGCCTGCGCCGAATCGCGCGTCGCAGCCGGCAGCCGGATGGCAGCGGGCACAGGGCACTCCGACGGCGCAGCCGCTTTGGGGCCCGCCACCGACGTCGCCTCAGCCCGGAAGCGGGTGGCAGCCGGCGCCGTGGATCTCATCGAACGCGGGGCCACGCGCCGGGACCACCGCGGCGCCTGGGTCGAAACTGGCCGTGGCCGCCGAGGCTCGGGCCGGGCTAGAGTCGAGAGTGCCGGCAGCCCCGCCGAGCGCAGGCAACGCCGTGGCCGGTCCGAAAGTCGCCCCGGCCGCTCAGGCCCGCAGCGGGCTCGAGTCGAAAGTACCCGCGGCCGCGCCGAGCTCGGGCAGCGCCGCTGCCGGGCCGAAAGTTGCCCCGGCCGCTCACGCTCGCGCCGCGCTCCAG